>WNFG01004441.1_pt1 | contig 11789 bp, 9 predicted proteins | sample 5400431 | NCBI WGS metagenome assembly WNFG01 (sample SAMN13153346, study PRJNA577476) | soil metagenome | isolation source: 120 cm saprolite under Douglas fir tree site 2 hole 3 replicate 2 | place: USA:California | collected 2015-04-18
CTCAACCACGCGATCGGACCAGAAGAGTGCCTTACAATTACGTTTTCTATCTGAGGTTGAGCGAGTCTGATGACTTCACGACACTCTCCGCAGTTTGCGAGATGTTGCATGATTTGAGCGCGTTCGGGGTTCCCGATTGAGTGTTCGGCAAACGCGCTAAGCAAGTCGGCGTCAGGATGAACTGTCTCCGCGTGGTCGCCGAGCTGGGCTGATGAGTTCAGTCGGACACGCACGATTTTGGGTATATCTCGCATACTTCAAGTTCTCAGTTGTCGAATAGTTCGACGCTACGTTCAAAACCTTTCTTATACGGGACCATCGGTCGCCCTTGCCTGTACCTTCTTACCAGGGAACGATGGGCTATTCGAATCTTGCGCCAAACGCGGGCGAATATCTACCCGTAGATCACGCACGTCAACTTCAATGGCCTCTTCAGCTTGGCGGCGGCTCATGCCACGGCGACGCAATCCAGACATAATTTGTTTGCGTAGAGCTTTGGCGAGCTTCTCCAATTTTCGACTGATAGTGGACTCATGCACCCGCAACGTGCGCGCTATTTCCGCCAGAGTGCGCCCATCAAGGTAGTAGGAAGCCAGAATAAATCTTTCTTCCGCAGGCAGTGCGGCGAGAGCGTCATCGGTTGCGTTTTCTACCCTTGGATCAACCGAGCAAACCGGTTCTGGATCAATCGCGGCAAATTGGGTTCCGTCTTCAGTTTCTGCATCGAGGCTGACGAACCTTTTCTGGCGGCGATAACGGTTTACATGTTCCTGCGCCAGCACCGTGCGCAGCCAGCCTTCGAGCGAACCGCGTCCGGTGTAGGAGGCCAGCTTGGATGCGCGATGGCCTTCGCGAGTGATAGTGCCATAAAGATCGGCGTAGAGCGAATCCGCGAGTTCACGCGCGGCAGAAACTTCGCGCGCGATGTGCAGCGCCATATCGTAGAGCTTCTCGCGATAACGGACGAGGAAAGTTTCCCAAGCGTATTCGTTTCCGGAGGCGCAGGCACGGGCCAGAGCTAATTCTTCGATTCGAAGACTGAGGTAAAGCTCGCGGACATTCGGCTCACTCGCATCGGCCGCCAGATACTTCCGCCCAATCTCTCCGAGAACAATGTTGAACTCAGGCTGCGTGATGCCGAACTTTTCCGCGCTGCTCTTTTGATAGAGCTCCGCGAGCACAGAGTCCATCGCTGGGGAGAACACTTTCCGGGTCTGGGCGCTACTAGTCATTGATATCTGGTATAGCCGTGTCGTCGGGCGGCCGTCCCTGTGGCGATGCTATCAACTTTTTAGACGCAAGAAAGAGGAATCTCGCGTTCCTTTAATTAGTCAGGATGGGACGAGATGCCCCGGGCGGTCTGGTGGCACGCAGGCCCTCGGGGTGTCCTTGCGCGGTGTCTCTAGCTGTGGAGGCAATATGAATTTCAAAACGTATTTTGCGGTGGTTTTGGTTCTGATTATTGGACTGGCATTCGCCGGGCGATGGGGCGCTCAGGCCGGTACAGTTCCGCCGACTACTTCAACTTCCAGCTACAAAGTTCTTGCCCCTATTCGACATGGCAGTCTTACCGTGTTTCCGGTAGTGGCTGCCAAATCGTTTGATACCAGTGAATTTCTTACTCTGGACGAGGGTTTGCGCTCCGGCGATGTGGTAGTGACCGAATCGGGCAGTATTCGTCCAATGATGCGCCGCCAACGGCCGATTCCTGGCGGGAGCGCCCAGGTCAACCAGTTGGTGCTGATAAACATCTCGAAACGCCCGCTGCTGCTGTTGGCTGGCGAGATCGTCACCGGCGGCAAACAGGACCGGGTAATCGGCAAAGACCGAATCGTTCCCGCCGAAAGCGACCCCATCGACTTGAGTGTGTTTTGCGTTGAACCGGGGCGATGGGTGGGGACTAGCGACAAATTCGGGGTAGGCGCAGGCGTCGGTGGTGGGGTGAGTGGCGCGTTGATGGCAGCGCCGTCAGTGCGCAGCAAAGCTATGGCCGACAAGGACCAGGCAAAAGTGTGGTCGGAGGTGAAGAGGGCGCAGACAGCTATGGCTGAAACTGTCACGGTCGACGGTGGGGCACCCGTCCCAGCCGCGCGCGAAATTGAGGAAACCAGTTCGTACGCTCGTGTCATGAACAATTCCGAAGTGCAAAAGCACGTGGATTCAGTGGCTGAGCCGATCCAGCACAGCTATGAAAGCGTGATCAAACAACTGCGCGATCGCAACGCTGTGGGAGTGGTAGTGGCGATGAACGGCCAGATTATTTGGGCTGACATTTTTGCCAGCACGAACCTCCTGGAAAAGTATTGGCCGAAGTTGATCCGCTCCTATGCTGCCGAGGCTGTAGTAACGAAAGCGAAAGGCGCCGAGGTCAGCACCAAAGCGGCGCAAGAGTTTCTGGGTAACATGGACGGGCGGAGGGAAACCGTGGAGAGCGAGCCCGGCATCTATCGCCATACCGAGATCACCGGAGATGATTTCAAGGCGTTTGAGCTCACATCATTGCTGCCCAAGACAGGCTTTGATGTGCATATTGCCAAGATGGCGGAGTAGGGCGCTGCCAGCTTGTCTACAGCGACCTGATGCCCTCGCGGAACGTGGGATACGTGAGTCTTGGCAATAAGTCGTTTTTCATTCGTGAAGTATCAGCCACGGAGGAAGTCATTCCCGCCCTCACGATGTCGCGATTGAGAGGGGCTGCGGTACCAAAGAGGAGTGCGAAAAGTTCGCAACTCATGCCGGCCAAGTGAAACATCCACGCCGGTAGTCGCCTCGGACATGGATAGCCGTAATGATTGGCTAACTGGTCGAGAAAATCTTGCAGTGTCAGTGGAGCATCATCACAGATTTGATACACGCCACTGGCATTTTCGTTTTCGATTGCGGCCTCAACCGCGGAAAGGAAATCAGGCAACGCAATCAGGTGGATCCACGTCGGCTTCTTCCAGACTGCCATCAGACGGTGATGTAGCATCCAGCGGGCACCGTCGATTAATTTGATTCCGCTGCCATAGACGACGCCTGCTCGTAGCACAACCGGAGTCATCCTCGTTCCGCGACATGCTGCCAGGACCAAATTTTCTGCTTCCAGGCGCGTGCGGAAATGAATCACCGTAGGCGATGCGTCCAACCGGCCGACCGCTGGATGTTCCGGGGTGGTTTCGCCTTCCACGTGAGGGAAACTTATCAGGATGAACTTCCTTACGCCGGCCTTTTTCGCGGCCTCCACAAGGTTCTCGACGTATCCGACGTTTGTTCGGGGAAGAAATCTTTCCGGCAAAGGCGCGAACAAAAGCCCCGCCAGATGAATTACGCAATCAATTCCCTCGCAGGGCTGGACTAATGTTTCGTAGTGTCCGAGGTCTGCCCGGCTAACTGAAACCTTGGAATGGCTGGAAGGTTCAAGGGGTAAAGCGGATTTGTGAAGCAGTAATCTTAATTCGTGCTGTCCTGGTAAAAGATGCTGGGCCAGCCTGGAACCGAGGTTGCCAGACGCACCCGTGATCAAGAGCTTCACTCTGACTTCTCTAGTATCAGATATCGCTTGACATAGAAGAGCACGAGATAATTCTGCCTCTACACCAGAATGCTGTCGTCCAGTCGCTTCTTGCTCCAGTCCGCGGCGGCCTGCACGAACGCCATTACCAGCGGGTGCGGCTTCTTAGGCTTGGATGAAAGCTGTGGCTGGAATAGCGTGGCGAGAAAAAAACGATGGGTCGGTGATTCAATGGCGCGTGCCTCGCCTTGTGAGCCGCGGGCTGCGACGGGGAAGCCGGCTTCGATGGAAACCCACTCAAACTCCGGGTTGACTTCAAAATTGCAAAAAAACTCCTCTTGGACAACATCCTTTGTATAAAAAGATTGCAAATACGATCCCGGACGCAGGCGGATTTCAGCAACCATTCCCGACAACTTGGGCTCGCCCGGCTTCTGATCGGGAACCGCACAGGCCACGGGGTAGATGATGATGTTTTTTGAGCCCGAATTATTCTCGGCCGTATCCGCATCTTTTATCCCCAGGACGTTGCGCGCGCATTCAATCAGCGTGTACTGGAAGCCGCCGCAGGTGCCAAGGAACGGCCAGTCACGGCGTCGGGCAAACTCGATGCCTTTCAGCATCCCCTCGGCACTTTTATACGGACTTCCCGGAGAAGCCCATAGACCATCAAACCTTTCGAGCACTTGGTGGGCGTTAGGCTCGACAAGCGAAGGGGTTGGAATCCACTGGGACTCCATCTCGATCTTCAGCTTGGCGGCGGAGTGCTGTAATGCGTCGTTGGTGGCGTGGTGGGAACGAAAGTCGGGATTGAAGTCGCCCAGGATTCCGATGCGCACTGCGTCGCTCACAGTGCCATTCTAATCAATAGGACTGTAAGTCACATCGTCCGAGCTAGGGGTGGGGTTAGAAGCTTGGTGACCTGTCGGCGCTTGTCGATGCTTCTGGCTCACTGATGGGGCTTAGTGCGCTGCGCTGAAGGTCATAGGCAAGTCAGCCTTATCCGTTCCTTCCACTTTGAACATTGCGCGCGGCCTTACTTGCATGAAGCAGGCGACGAACGTGTCAGGAAACTGTTGAATGCGAATGTTGAACGTGTTCACAGAATCGTTGTAGAACTCGCGCCGGTCGGCAATCTGGTTTTCCAGTTCAGTGATGCGCTTCTCGAGCTGCATGAAATTACTGTTTGCTTTAAGGTCAGGGTATTTCTCGGCTACAGCAAAGAGTCCTCGCACAGCGATTGTCGTGCTCTGGTCGGCCTGAGCTTTCTGGTCCACGGTAACGGCCTGCTGGTACATGGATCGCACTTGCACAACTTTCTGCAGCGTGTCGCGCTCATAATTCATATAACCCTTGCACACATCTAGCAGTTTGGGTAATTCGTCGTGCCGCTGTTTAAGCATTACATCAATGTTGGCCCACGCTTTGTCGATGTCGTTTCTCAATGCAACCAAGCCGTTGTACATCATAGCGACATACGCCAGGAGCCCGATGCAGGCAAGCACGAAGCCGAGAAACAAAATGTTGTCCATGTAGTCCCCTGCATTTCTCCTTACAATCAACCAAAATACTGAGCCAGGATGTATAGGCAGGAAAGGGTCAGCGCCGGCCCACCCCAGATGCATAGCGTCGATTTCCAGTTCAGCGCCTGCACGACGTCGCGCCGCCTGCGCCACGAAATAAAGAACGCTTGGTTGTGTTCGCCCTTCATCAGCACAGTTTTGGGTTGAAGGTCGAACTTCTCGGCCTCAGGATTGGAAGCTCCGTTCTCAGAAGGCGACGTGCCGCTAGCGGCTACTGTGGCCGTGGCTACTGCGGACGCCGGACCATTGAGCCTGGCAGCGTCCCACGCGGCCGGATTGGTTATTCCTGCTTTCATCAAAGCTGCAGCAATCTTCTCCTGCTGGGTCATGTCGAGAGAACTAGAGGGTCCATCGGATGACAGTCGGATCAGTTCTGTCTTCAGTCCTTGCACATTTTGAAGGCTGGTCTCAAAAACCTTTTCTCCGGCCGGCAGCATTGTGATTCGTGCCGAGTTAAGTGCCAGCTCAACCTTCGTTTTCGTTCCGCTCGGCAAATTGAAATTGAAACTGACCACGGGAGTAGGGAGAGTGCGGACCGGCTTGGGACTAACCGTCACACCTGGATTCTCCGCCAGCGTCCCCAATATGAACAGCGCATTCTTGGGCTTGATGCAGTACTCGTCAATCCTTATTCGGTGATCGTTCGAAACGCCATGTGCCGACAAAAAACTGCGAACGTTTTCCGGCACCAGTTCACTGCCGAAGCAGACTGAGCCGTTGACTTCGTCATGGAAATCGCGGTGAATCTCCATCTCCGCGCCTTGAGGATTCACCAGCAACCGCCCGGTATCGTCTTCGAGGTAAAAAGGAAGGTGCAGGCTCTCGTCGACGATTTGCTGCCAATTGTTATTTTTCCCGGATTGTCTTAGCTGCCAGACAAGCGTGCGGTAATAAAAGCATGGCAAGCCGGTGATGGGCGCATTTACCGTGTATGGTCCGATTGCCAACCCATTGACTTCAACCAGACCGATGGAAGCGCTGCGAACCTTGGAAATGGGAGTGTTCAGTATGAGCCGCTTACGCGCCAGCATGCGGAATCCGTAAACAAAAAGGTAAATGCCGGCGCAGGTCCCGATTGCCGCCACAATCCACAAGTAATTAGTGCTGTATGCCGAGAATGCGAAAAGGGAATCCATGCATTGGGTCCGCGCACCTCCGGTAAAGAGACACAGAGGCCGTCGGCCCGAGCGTAGCGGAGAGGGAAGCGCAGTCGCAGCAGAAAACCGCGAGTTTGGCTTACGTTGGTAATGTCAGTGGGAATATGTGGAAGAAGTGCCGGCGCTGCCTCGGCTAGTTATATGGAGCAGCCATCATCCGGCTGCTACCGTCCGCTCTTTCAAAATCTCTTCGACTGCTACAATCCCCCGTTCTAGCTCATCATCGGTGTTGTAGAAGTGCGGTGACATGCGCACGCCCGCTTTGGGACGCCAGTCCACCAGGATTTCGCGTTTAATCAACTCGCGGCAAACTTCTTGAGGATCAGGCAGGTCGAGGGAGACTGTTCCGCCGCGCTTCTCTGGATCGCGCGGCGTATTCACCCGCCAGCCGCGCTTCTCCGCCATCTCGATCAGTCGTGCGGTCTGGCGCATCGATTTCTCACGGATGCGCTGCACACCAACCTCCGCAATAATCTTCAGTCCCGGTCGTGCCGCCTCGAGAGAGGGAATGTGAGGCGTACCATTCATAAATCTGTAGGGCGGGTCGGTGTAGCGAATTGGCCCGATCTCAAACCCAAAGGGATTTTCGTGCGCCATCCATCCGGTGAATCTTGGTTCCAGCTTTTTCCCCAGATCTGGACGCACATAGAGATAGGCCACGCCAGGGCCGCCGCACAACCATTTCAGAACGCCACCACAAGCAAAATCGACATTGAGAGACTGCGCATCTACTGGCACCGTGCCCAGCGATTGGAAAGTATCCAGCACTACGTGCGCGCCCACCTTATGAGCTTTCTCGACAATAGCCTTAGCATCATTGATGTAAGCACTGCGGAAAATCACATGTGAAACAGGGACCAACAGCGTCTGTTCGTTAATTGCATCCAAAAGACGCTCGGTGGGAACGGTGATGCCGTCATCAGTCTTCACCATATGCACACGCGCACCATAGGCGCGCTGGGCCTCCCAAAAATACATGACCGAAGGGAAATTCAAGTCGCTGTACACGACTTTATTGCGCTTGCCCGAAAAATCGAAGCACGACGCGACCACTGCCTGGCAAGTAGTCACATTCTGGTGAGTTGAAACCGATCCTTTGGGCGCGTTCATCAGCCCGCCGATCTGATCGCCGACGTCGGCCGCCAACGTCCACCACGATTCCTCCCAGGCTCGTACTCCGCGTACTGCCCACGTGTCTGCGTAGCTTTTCATGGCGTCGTAGACACCGTGAGGCATTGCACCTAAAGAATTGCTGATCAGGTAAGTCGTATTTTCGAGGATGGGAAACTGGGCACGGTATTGAAGCAACTCTTCTGGCATCGAAGTATTGTAAGCCGGACCAGGCAATACTTGCAGAAGTCAGCACGGCAAGCGAATTTCTAGCCCAATCCCCTATTGAGTGGTCTTAGCAGCAAATACGCCAAGCTCAGCACCAACAAGTATAAGAGCCCGCTAACCAGGCTGACCCGCGAATCCCACCACGTCTTGAGGATCGCCGACGATATCAGTACAAAGCCCAGCAGGGATCCCCATCCCCCTATTGGAGAACGCATGAGGAGTTCACTTACTTGCGCGCGACTGAGACGTCTTCGGAAAGATATATGCGCAGCCAGAGACACCAGCCAGGAAAGCATCAGGCCAAATAAAGCAGCACTTAGGATATAGACGAACGCATCTTTCGGCGCCCATTTCTCCAGCACCAGGGCCACGACAATTCCGTAAGAAGACGCAAGCAACGCCAGCTTAGGCGATCCTGCCGCGTTCAGCTTACCCAATGATGCCGGAGCCCAGCCGCTTCGCGCCAGGGAGAACAACATGCGTGAAGCCACGTACAATGCGGCGTTCGCTCCCGAGAGCGCCGCTGTGAGCACCACGAAGGTCATAACGTGACTGGCCGCTGGGATTTTCACGGTGCGGAACACAGTCACAAACGGGCTCTCTGTGACGCCCGCGTAGTTCCACGGCATGACGCCTACCAGTACCACGATCGCGCCAAGATACAAGAATGTGAGAATGGTGAAGGTTAACCTCACCGCTCGCGGAATATCCTGCGCAGACCGTGACTCGCCAGTCGTGATGGCAACAAACTCCACCCCGCCGAATGTATAAAGCGCGACCGTCATCGCCAGCAACGGAGCCAAGGCTCCTTTCGGAAAGAATCCGCCTTGCGCCGTGTACTGCGCCGGAACGCGTTGGCTCAGCAGCAGCGCGGTTCCAATGACGATAAAAGCAGCAATGGTCACGACCTTCACCATGGCGAACCAGTACTCAAATCGGCCGTAATCTCCCACGGTCCGCAGGTTTATCAGTACGAGGAAAATCGAAAAAACGATTACCCAGACGAGCGCCGGCACCGCAGGAAACCAATACCGCATGTAAGTCGCGGAGGCTATCAGCTCTGCTCCGATCGATATTGCGATGGCAGCCCAGTATCCCGCGCGCGAAACGAAGCCCGCCCAGGCATTCAAGTAAAGCTCGCCATAAACTCCGAAAGATCCCGCCGCAGGATGCGTACTGGCCAACTCACCTAGCGCCATCGTGACTGTCCAGTTAATAAAAGCAGCCAACAGAAAACTTAGGATTACGCTTGGGCCAGCAATTTGTATAGCCGCCGCTGAGCCCAGAAGCAGTCCGGTGCCAATGGAACCGCCCACGGCCACCATTGCCATCTGTCCGGCGCTCAATTGTCGCCGGAGACCCTGTTCCTGGCTAAGTTCTTGGCTGACTTTGATCTCCGAAGGCACCTCGCACATATACCAGAAAGATTCTGGGGCTGCCACAGCGGCAGGATTGGGTGACCTTCGTAACCGCGCCCGGCTCTTACTTGATTGCCGGTCATTTGTGCTGCACCTAGAATCGCAGGTGGGTTACTCCGCACATTACTCCATGCCGGACCGAGCCGAAATAGCGAAACGTGTGGACCACGCCGAGAAGCTTCTCCAAAAGGGCAAGACGGGAGACGCGCTGGAGGAGTATCTCCAAATCCTTCGCGAAGATCCAGAGAACGACAACGTTCGACAGATGGCCTCGGACTTGTGCCTCTCGGTTAATCGCACAAAAGAGGCGGTGACGTTGCTTGGCCAGCTTTTTGAAAGGCAGGTAGCTGCCGGTGACGCTACACGCGCGAGCCTTACCTACAAGAAATTGGCGCGCTACGGCAACCCAACGTGGCAGCAAAAAGTCCGTTTTGGCCAGATCCTCGAAGATTCCAACAAGAAACTAGCCGTTGGAACCTATGAAAATGCTCTCGAGGAACTAACCCGCCAAGGGCTCAAGCAGGAGTCGGTAGACGTTCTCAACCGCATCGTGGCAATTGAGCCGGCACAGCAGAATTTTCTGCGGCTAGGAGAACTGTGCTCGCAATTAGGAGATGGAAAGGCTGCTGCTGCGGCATTTCTGCGGGTGGCGGAGTTCGCAGAAGCTGCTGGCGCGAATGCGGCACCGTGGTTCGAACGCGCGTATTCAGAAGATTCTAGAGACCCACAAATCGCATTGGCCTACGCCAAGAGTCTGTTGACACAAGGCGAAATCGGAGCGGCTATCTTCATTTTTGAAACTCATGTTCAGGCCGGTGATGCGTCACTGGAGTTGCGGGATAACTATGCCAAGGCTCTGCTCGCTGCCAATCGTCTGATCGATGCCGAGCCGTTGATCTGGCAGCTTTTTGAACAGAATCCGACGCGTATCCATCAGGTGGTGACTCTGATCGGAGCCATGGTGGATGCGGAGCTCGATGCCGAGGCTGCGGCCGTAGCTCGCAAGTTGGAACAATTTCAACGTCGCCATGGCGAGCGACGCTCCTTCGTCACCTTGATGCAGGATCTGGTGGCTGCCCATCGACCCTCGCCCGACCTGCTGGAATTTCTGAGTGAGCTGTTCAATTCCTCAAACCGCGAAAACGACTATTGCCAGACGCTTCTGAAGCTTTTCGACCTTTATTGCAGCACCGGCAATTTCCAGAAAGCGGGAGAATGTCTGGACCGGGCGGCTGAAATTGATCCCTACGAGCGGGGACATCAGAGAAGATTGGAGATGCTGCGGGGCAAGATTGAAGACAATCGATTTCAGGTCATCGCATCGCGGTTCACCCAGGTGAGTAACTCACAAGCTACGACGATGCGTGCTGAGGAAACGACCCTCGGTGCCGGCGCGTTGCAGGATCTGATGCTGCAAGCGGAAATCCTCGTGCAGTACGGCATGCGCTCGAAAGCCATAGAGCGCTTACAGCGGATCCAAGAGCTTTTTCCTCACGAAGAAGATCGGAACGAAGACTTACAGCGGCTTTATCTGGCGGCGGGCATGACTCCGCGCTATGCGGGATCTGCTCCTGTCGTGCAGCCTGCCAGCACCGCTAAATCCGCGTCCGCAGCACCGGTGCCTTCCTCGGCGCCTGCCCAGGCCCGGAGTGACGCCGACATTAGTAGTCTGACGCGGGTTGCCGAAATTACGCGTAAGCTTTATCACCAGAGTAATGCCAACGCCGTGCTCTCAACAGCCGTGAACGAAATTGGCACGCAATGGGAGGTCACGCGCTGCGTCGCCGCCATGCGCAAGCCCGGACTGCCCCCCACAACTGTGCAGGAATTTCGTCGCGAAGGCATTGTCGCGGGAGATTCCGCGGCCTTGGCGACATTAGTGTCTGCTGTGCAAGATCTCGCAGTCAGTCGCGGCATTGTGACCATCGCAGATGCTCCCGCATCCCAGGAGTTGGAGGGAGTGCGCCAAATCCTAACTGGGCTTTCGATCACATCGCTGCTTGCCTTGCCTCTCTCGGACGGCACCGAGCAGGTGGGTGTGCTCATTCTGATACAGGGGAGTCCTCGTGGGTGGCACTCGTCCGACATCGTCGTTCTCAGGGCTATCAGCGAGCAAATGGTGATTGCCCTTAACAACGCGGGCTTGCGTCGTTTGGTAAAGAACCTATCTGTGACCGATGAGAAGTCGGGTCTCCTGAAACGCGCGTCTTATATCGATCTGTTGCTGGCAGAGACGCGCCGCAGCGTGCAGCAAAGCGCGCCAGTAAGCATCCTGCTGATGCAATTCGGCAAGCGGGCTGCCATGGTGAAAGAAGTTGGCGAGGAAGCGGTAGAAGCCGTGATGGAACAGATTGGACAGCTTTTCGCTACTAACATCCGCTCTAACGATCTGGCGTTTCGTTATGAGTTGACCACCATCGCCATCATTCTTGGCGACACTGCGGAAAAAGAAGCGCTCATGGCGGTCGAGAAATTGCGGAAGCTGATTGCGGGCGTCCGTCTTCCGGGCAAGGAGCAGCACATTCCGTTCGTTGCCGGACTTGCTGAAGCGGTAATGCGCCCGCAGTATGACCCGGTAGATATTGTCACTGAAGTAATTAACCGCGCTGAACAGGCGCTTGCCGACGCCATCGCAGAAGGGCCCGGGAAGGTGATCTGCCGCGCCGCCACCGTCGCCGCTGCAGCAGTCGCGTAAGATCCTGCCGTAAGTGATTCAATCTCAAGAGAAGAACGATTGCTGGTCAATGTTTTGATTCATTGCGTCGGAGCTGTTGCTAAAGCTGCAGCAGGGACAAGTGCT
>WNFG01004442.1_pt1 | contig 11788 bp, 8 predicted proteins | sample 5400431 | NCBI WGS metagenome assembly WNFG01 (sample SAMN13153346, study PRJNA577476) | soil metagenome | isolation source: 120 cm saprolite under Douglas fir tree site 2 hole 3 replicate 2 | place: USA:California | collected 2015-04-18
GGCCTAGACAGTGCTCCAGTATCTGGAAGATTCGGCATTCTCAGAATGGGCGAGAGGGGAGTCGTTGTGGGGTTGGCCGTTCGCGCTGACCATACATGCGTTGGGAACCGCGGTCGTCATCGGTTTCATCTTCATCTTTGGCCTGCGACTGCTGGGATTCTTCCGGACGATTCCGCTGACGTCGCTTGGCAGGCTCTTCCCGGTCGTTTGGGTTGCGGTCGCTTTGCAGTTCGTGAGCGGATTCACCCTGTGGATGACGAAGCCGTCGAAATATGTCACCGACGGCGCGTTCTTGATCAAGTTCACCCTGGTTATCACCGGCCTCGTGGTGACTTGGTTTTATTTCAACACAATGCGGCGGGAGAGTCCGGAGTGGGAGGCCAAGGGCGCGATTTCTCAGCGCGGATATAGGTTCGTCGCCGCAACCATGGTTTGGTGGGCCGGAGTTCTTGTTGCGGGGCGGTTGACCGCGTATCTCGGGCAGCTCTACGCGCAGTAGCGTACGAATGATGTAGGGGCGACCTTTGTGGTCGCCCCACTCCCGACTTGATCAGCTATGATCGCGCCCCGTTGGTGCGCAATGCGGGCGACCACAAGGGTCGCCCCTACAGCAGTCATAATCAACGCCAACTCCAATCTCTGACGCACGCGGCCCGCGGCGGGTTTCTCCGCCGCGGGCCGCAATCGTTGCCGTTACGGGCGTTGCGCCACCCGCCGCTCAACCCGCAAGCGGGTTTGGCCTGACCTGCAGCTTGAACACTTTGGGTTGCGCGTCGACGCCACCTTCGCCGTGGAAGTTGGTGCGGGTGCCGGACGTGGTCCACAGGCCCCGGCCCTGCCAGCCGCCGTTCGGATCGTCGATGCGGCCGTCGGCGTTCTTGGTGAAGAAGCCCATCGGATAGGGAACCCGCAGCGTCACGAACTTGCCGTCGACGATCGCGGTCAGCGATTCCCCGCCGTTGGTCGAGGCGATCGGCACGTTCGCGCCGAGCCCCAGCGTGTTGAAGCGGTCGACCCAGATATAATAGGCGTGCTCGGCGCTGCCCTGGTCGGTGACGCCCTTGAACTGCGGACCTGGGAACTTGTAGAGGGTCCAGCCCTCCGGACATAGCTTGCCGGTGATCGCTTCCGGCCCGTTGATCGGCTTGGTGCACTTCTTGCGGTCGAAGCTCGCCATGTGGCCACTCGAGAGCACCGTCCACACCACGCCGTCCGTGGTAAGATCGATGCCGCGCGAGCCATAACCTTCATCCGGCGGCACGAACAGTTCGGCAAGCGCGGTCTCGCTCGGGTTCGCGCCCGGAATGAGGTGAATGATGTAGCCCGGCTGTTCCATACGCGAGAAGCCGACATCCATCGACTGCCCCCACACGGTGTCGTCGATCGGGCTCGGCTGCACGCCGTAGAATGCCGCCATCACCCGCTTGTCTTTCGACGGATCGAGCGGCTGGTTCGCTTCCACGTAGGCGTCGCGCTTGCCGTTGCCGTTGGTGTCGACGATGACCGGCGTCCAGCCCTGCGCCTTCACGTCGTCGCCAGTCTGCTCGTACAGCTTGGTGTTGAGCCAACCGACCACGCCGCTTTGCGGGCCGCCTTGGCTCATCCACAGGGTGTTGTTGGCGTCGTGGCCGAAATAGAGATGATGGGTGTTGAAGCAGGTGTTGATCAGCGACCACTTCTCGGTCTTCGGATCGTACATGGAGAGCTGGCGCCCGGACACCGGGATCGGCGCCACCTTGGCGGAGGGATGGTCGGATCCCTGCTTGCAGAAAGCCGGATTTTCGTCAGGCCGCAGCTTCGCCGTAAACCACACCCGCCCCTTCTCGTCCATGATCGGATTGTGGATCGAGGTATGGCTGTCCCAGATCGGATCATCGCCCCAATAGACCGACGGCCCCATGGTGTTTTCCTTGGTCGACGGCGTCTTGGGATCGAGATAAGGGTGCTTGATCATGGTCGCGGTGTTCTTCACCGGATCGAGCACCGGCACGAAATCGGCCGCCTCTTCGGGCGAGCCGTAGATCAGGCCGTTGGCATTGAGCCGCGGGTTGCGCTTATCCGACGAGATCGCGTCGTGAAGGTAGATCTTAGGCGTCGACCAATCCCACATGCTGATGACGACGTTGCGCTCGATGCCCTTCGGCCGCTCCGGCTTTGCCGACGGCAGCTCGCCTTTGGCGACGCGATCGGTCCAATCGGCGTAGAGCGACAGGCCCTTGGTGGGGCCGAGACGGTTGATGGCGAGCGCCATGTTGGCCATGGCCTGGCCGGATTGCACCCGTCGTTCCCACGCCTCAGTGGAGTTCTTGAAGGTGCCGAGCTTCGAGGACAGATGGCGAATGCCGTTCGAACCGAGTGCGTGGCACGACTGGCAGGCATTCTTCACGGTGTCGATCCAAAAGTTCTGCGACTTCATGAACTCCGGAATGCCGTTGCCCTTGGCGCCGGTGCCGGGGAACTGATCCTTCGCCGGTATCTCAAGCATCGAGTACCAGTACATGCCAGGGTAATATTCCGCCGCCGCGGCTTCGGTCGGCGCCGGCGTCGCAGTGAGATTGACAAGCTTGCCGGGAGCGCTCTGCACCTTGGGTGAATCAACGAGCCCGTAGCCGCGCACCCAGATGGTGTAATTGGCCTTGGGAAGATCTGGAATCACATAGCGTCCCTGGTCGTCAGTGACCACGATCTTAGCGAACTTGGTCGCGAGATCGTTGCTCTCCGCGATCACCCACACGCCGGCTTCGGGTCCGCGCGGTCCGGTGACGACACCACCGATATCGTCGCCATCGATCGTGATGCCCGCCGCTTGCGCCTGCGCCCGCACCTGCGTCGGCGCAGCGATCGCGAACGCCGCCACCGCTATCGCGGAGGTGCCTAAATACAATGCCTGCTTGATCGTCATCTTCCGCTCCGTCATCGCGTCCGGCCCCCCGGACTGCTCTGATCTTCAATGCTAGCAACTAAAGAGATGGCGAGAAAGGCGGTAGCAGGGGAATTGAGCATCGATCCCAGTCGTGGAAAGTCGGGAGCCATCGGACCATGTCGGGTACTGTTGCGGCGCAATCTGCACACCATCGGCGTATCGTTGGACGGCACGACAATCGGTGACGCGGCTGCTTACTCTGGATTACTGCGTTGCAACAACCAATGGAGCGCGCGAAACACTTTCGCGGTGCGATGGCGCTTCTGCCCCGCGGAAAACGAGCAGGCCCCGATTGGCTGGTTCAACGAGTTGGCGGGGCAAACTGTCAGCTAGACAGTTGCACCCGCAGTGCTCATCACAACTTGAGTGTGATAAATCACAGAGAAAATAAGCGAGAAATGAACAGCAGATGAATGAAGGCAACGTTGAAAAGACCAAATTGAGGGCAATTATTATATCAGTAAGCACAGTCTGCTAAGGCGGAACTGCTGTCGAGACATCGTGCATTAGTAAAAACGCTTTGTGGGCGATGGTGGTCGAAGACAGGCAGTGATTTAGGGAGATCTCACGATGAGAAAGATCTTGATTATCGGTTTGGCGGTGGCGGGCATCGGACTCGCCTGGACATGCGGCGCGTCTGCCCTACCGGTCAACGGCACGGTTATCGGCGATCTTGCGACCGCGACTGACCACGTCACGACGGTCCAGCATTGGCGATGGGGCAGCGACGGCGGGCATTGGCGATGGGGCAGCCGTGGCGGACATTGGCGATGGGGCAGTCGAGGTGGCCACTGGCGCTGGGGCAGCCGCGGACGAAGGTGGTGAGCTGGCGAAGCTGACGACCACACAGGCGGCGGGCCGGCCGCGAAAGCGCCGGCCCCTTTGATCTTGCGCGCGAGTTAGCGCGTTTCGATGAGATCAAATCACTTCTCCAGCGTCATGCCCGCGCTTGTCGCGGGCATCCACGCTTTCTTGCGGTACACAGCAAGCAAGACGTTGATGGCCGGGACAAGCCCGGCCATCACGCAGGAGAAGTGGTTCAACATGATCGGAATGCGGTCCTAGAGCCAGTGCGGCGGCGCACGCTGTCCCGTAATAGCTTCACCGCTTCCTTTTCTTCCTCGCATCCGTAGGCGCACTAAAATCGCTATCCGCAGGCTCTGCCACGAAGCAGGCGTAATAGCTCGCCGCTCGGACCCTGGTTCTTGCGCATTTGTCTACGCCGTAGAGGTCGCTTTCGCTTTGGTAGGACGCGTACGGCTTGATCAGGAAGCGGACCTCACCGTTCGGCGAACTGCCGAAACGGTCGATCTTGCCTTTGAGGCCGGGAGAAATTTCGAGAATGGCCTGCCGCAGTGTCTCGCCTTCGATGAAATTGTCCGGCAGCTGATCGAACGGCCCATCGAAATACGTATTAAGCCGGTAGTTGCCCTCGTAGACACCTACAAGAATCTTGCGGTCAAGAAGGCGGTCCCGGTAGAACGCAAAACCGGTGCGTTTGCCGATGAGAATACGATTGGCGCGCCGGCTGGCGAAGAATTCGTCCGCGACCCTCACGGTCTCATCGAGAATATAGCAAAACACCTTCAGCTTCGAATTGTAGACGAGGAAGAAGCGAATAGCCGACTCGTCGAAGATCGGACCAATAAATTTCTCGCCGGGCGCGAGTGCACCAGCCGGGGGCTTTACCTGCGATAGATCATTGAGCGCGAAAATGACGCTCTTTCCGCCGTAGGAGAGGCGATAGATCAACCGCTCCATCTTTTCGACACCGACCCCGCGGGAGCCGTCGAGGACGACGTGCGTCAATGAGGAATCCTGGCGCCATTCCGACCAATCCTGATAATACGTAAAATGCACCGTCACCTTGTCGTCGTCGCCCAACTCGATCCTGATATTTCCGGCATACGGCGCGCCGCCGTGCATGAAGGTAAAATAGTAATAGTTTTCGGTCGGGTAGACCTTCACCCGATCCGGAAGGCTGTTCAAAACGAACGCGAATACGGCCATCGGATCGTTCACGGCTAGCGTCGTCGCCTGCGTCACCTCCTCCACGTAAGCCTCGTTGGTGTGGAGTTTTGGAGGTCCGCTGTCTTGACCCGCCGCCGTCCCAATGGTGACGGCGAACACCGCGAGCGTCGTAAAAAAGCCGGCTCCGCGAGTCCTCTTCGAATAAAGGCCGAGGTCGCTCAGCATTTTTTGCATAACATTACCTCGCGAGCGTCGCGCCGCACGGCCAACCTTATTGTCTTGGATTCTCAAACGTAGACAATTCACGTTCGAGCGCTGCAAGAATACAAATAGACGATACAAAAGAAAGCGGCGGGAACGTGGTTCCCGCCGCTTTCCGCAAAGAGTAGCAGCATCATTCCTCGTAATCGAGCGCCGCCGTCTTCGTTTGGCGGATCGAAAGCGGCCCCGGGGGACCTGACATCGATTCCGCTTGAGCCGTCTCCTCGCTGTCCGTTGCGCTTTGGCCAGGAACTGCAACCGTCGCGGATTGGACGACTGCAACCGCAATGGCATCGCCAGACTGGCCGGCGGGCGGCAAGAGCGCCCCGGTCGTGGTTTTGACATCGACATCCATCACCGGTTCTATCGCGGGTACCGGTACCGGTCGCGTGGATGCGGTTTCCCCGCGGTCGCCAGCGTCGAGTCCAGGAGCCGCGATGGTCACCGTCTGAACAACGACAACCGGAATAGCGTCGACAAATCGGATTGCCGGCGCCTGCTCGGTTGCCGGCGGATCGATTTTGCTGACAGCAGTCGATTGTTGATCGACAGCGTCAAGCTGCACATTGACGATGCAGTTGTCGGCACCGTCGCTATAGAGTACGCAGTGAAACTGGTCCAAGCTCTCGACGCCGTTTGCACCTGCGTCAGGAGCGAGGATCGACAACGCGGAAGACTCTGCCTCAAGGGCATCGGCATATACAGGAGAGCCGCCAGGAAACGACGTCACGAGTGCAACCAATCCCAGGAAACCGGCAACTATGGTCTTCATCGTCCTCCTCCACGCTAGATAGGCGAGAGGCTGCTGTGGAAACGACAACCGTCCGCAGTCGAGAGGTGTATTTGCCCACCACAGTGGATTTATTGCCGATGCCACCAGAACCCTCAATCACCATCATGAAGCGGTCCGGTTAAAGAACTATTTGCAATGTTAGAAATCTGGCGATCGGGAGATCACCTGATCGTGAGCGGTGCATCGCCGTCTGTCACTCGATCCGTTTCAACGCGCCGGCATAATGTTTCCAGCGCCGCACATAGACGTCTGCGCCGTGCGCAATCATTTGCACTGCTTTCTCGTCGAGCGAGCGGATCACGCGGGCAGGTGCGCCGACCACGAGACTATTGTCCGGAAACGTCTTGCCCTCGGTGACGACGGCACCGGCGCCGACGATCGAATTCGTCCCGATCCGCGCCCCATTGAGAAGGATCGCCCCCATGCCGATGAGGCTGCCGTCGCCGACCGCACAGCCGTGCAGCACCACGTTGTGCCCGATCACGCAGCCGCGGCCGATCGTGAGCGGAAAACCCGGATCGGTATGCAATGTTGCGTTGTCCTGGATCTGGGAACGCTCGCCGACCTCGATCCACTCGTTGTCGCCGCGCAATACCGCGCCCCACCACACGCTGGCCTCGGACTTGAGGCGCACGCGGCCGATCACGACCGCGGTTTCGGCGATCCAGTATTGCCCGTCCGCCGGAAATTCCGGCCGTTCGCCGGCAAGCTCGAATATCGGCATGGTCGCGCTCCTGAAAGCGGATACTTGCCATGTCGCGAGCGCGTTGGCGAGCCGAGAGGCAGGTTGTCGGTTAGGTCAGGCGCAAACGGACCGTCGAGACGGCAACGCTGAGATCGTTCAGTGGCAACGCGGGCGGTGGTTTCCCACCGCCCGCATAATTTTCAACCCTGACTATCAGCGGCCACCACCCAAGGCACCGATTGGCACGTAAACCGGAGAAGGCGCGGGTTTTGGAAGAAGACCGGCTTTCTGCAGATCGGCACCGGTAGCAGGTCGAGTAACCGTAACGCCTCCACTTGAGCTTACGACTACGACCGGTTTTCCATCGGCACCATTGCGGTGATCGCGAATGATCGTTCCCGGGACGAGGCCAGCGGCATTTCCTCCCGGACGATGATCGCGGACGACGGGACCCGGGTTGCTCGCCGGAGGAGGAGTGGCGACAGGTTTCGGATTTGGATTGATGATGGGATGAATCGTGTTCGTCCCGCAGGTGCCTGGAGCCGGGTGCTTACACTTCGCCGCGTACTCATCGTGGTCCTTGTCCTTATGTTTGTCGGAGTACCAGTCTCTGCGATCATGATCGCGATCATGCTTGGATTCGTGGCTCGTCATCCCAATGTGGCCCCCAAAGCTGGGGCCGAACGCAGGACCTCTCATTCCACCGCCGGAATTGCCACCCTTAGCAAGGGCACCTTCCGTCGCGGCGATCAGGAAAATCCCCGCCGTCAGCATTATAGTTGTTTTCATCGTTTAATCTCCTTCAGAAAAAAAATGGGAACATTCCCCTGACCCACAACGTCCGCGTTGCACGACCACAACTCTGATCGAGCCTCTAAGTCATTCAGCGACCCAGAAAAGTTCATCGCTGCACCGCGGGCCTGCCATGCATAAGGCGCCCCTGCGTCTCCGCACCGATGAGGCGGAACAGATCTCCGGGCTGACGGTCGTCGTCATTTCCGTCGCGGTGACTGTAGCGATCGGCTTCACCGGCGATTTTCAGCGGTGGTTCGTGCCGACAGGCACTGTACTCGCCGGCGGGCTAAGGTATACTCCCCTAGACTATCTTGGCCGACGAAGCGTGGGGTCCACCCATGCTCAACACCGAGCACACGATGCGCCGCCATCACGTGGCCAGCCACGTAACAGTAGCAGCCCTTGCGGTCGCCTGCGGTATCGCGGTCGCAAGTTTGATCCCAGAGGTTCCTCAGGCGGTTCACGACGCCGTCGACCTGGTGACGGGCTCGGCCTCGCTGCGGAGTGCCGAAAACACGGGCGACGCGCAACAACGTCGACCGAAAGGCGACCCCGACTCGGAGGCCGGCGAGGATCACCGGGCCGGCATCAGGCTGACGGACGATCAGATCGAGACGGCGGGCATCGAGCTTGCCGCCATCCAGGACGGCACGCTCGTCCGCCGTATCGTCGTGCCGGGCACCATCGTGCCGCACGCCGACCGCATCGCCCGCGTGTCGGTCAAGCTGTCGGCAACCGTCGCGGAGCTGCGTAAGAAGCTCGGCGACACTGTCGCAAAAGGCGAGGTCATTGCGGTGCTCGAAAGCCGCGAGGTCGCCAACGCCAAGAGCGAATACCTTGCCGCCCGCCTCAACAACGATCTGCAGAGAAACCTCTACGAGCGGGACAAAATGCTATGGGATCGCCACGTCATCGCCGAGCAGATCGTGCTCCGATCCCAGAGCGCCGCGGCGCAGGCCAAGGTGAACCTGGGGACTGCCCGGCAGAAGCTGCTTGCACTCGGAGTGACGGAAGATGAGCTCTCCGCGCTAGCGGACGAGCCGGAAACCAGCTTGCGTCGCCAGGAAGTTCGCGCGCCCATGTCGGGACGCGTGGTCGATCGCAAGGTAGACCTCGGCGCGGCGGTCGGACGGGACAATCTGGAGACTGAGCTGTTCACCGTCGCCGATCTCGACCGCGTCTGGGTCGAGCTCGCCGTCGGTCCGGCCGACCTTCCGATCGTCGCCGAAGGGCAGACCGTGTCGATTGCCGCCCATGGGCTTGCAAAGCGCGCCATCGGCAAGATCGTCTTCATCAGCCCGATGGTGGACAAGGACACCCATGCGGCGCGCGTGGTCGCGGAGATCGCCAATCCTGACGGCAACTGGCGTCCGGGCTCACTGGTACACGCCGCGGTGGCGATTGAGGAACGCTCCGCGGCGCTGGCCGTGCCAGCGAGCGCCGTCCAGACCATGGGCAAGACGCGGGTTGTGTTCGTCCGCACGCCTGACGGTTTCGAGAGGCGTCCGGTTACGCTTGGCGATAGCGACGGTCGGCTGTTCGAGGTTCTGTCCGGTGTTTGCGAGGGCGAGACAATCGCGGTCAGCAATACGTTTGCGCTCAAGGCCGAATTCCTGAAGTCGCTGGCCGAGGATTGACGGGGCCATGATCAGCAGGCTTCTTTCTTTTTCCGTTCAGGCCCATTGGTTCATTGTCTTCTTGACCGCCCTCGTTGCTGCCTACGGCGCTTACGAATTGACGCGCCTGCGGCTCGATGCGCTTCCCGACATCACCAACAAGCAGGTCATGATCAACTATGCGGCGCCGGCACTTGGGCCGGAGGATGTGGAGAAGCGCATCACCTTCCCGATTGAGGCCGCAATTTCGGGTCTGGCCGGCATCGAAAGCACGCGATCCTTCTCGCGCAATGGCTACGGCCAGGTGACTGCGATTTTCCGCGAAGACGCCAATCTGTACTTCATGCGCCAGCAGGTTGCCGAAAGGCTCGCCCAGGCCAAGCCCAATCTGCCTCCGGGCGTCGAACCACAGCTCGGACCTGTGTCCACGGGACTTGGCGAGATTTTCATGTACAGCGTTGAATACGCCAATCCCGGCGGAGATGGCGCGAGGGTTGGCAATGGCGCACCAGGATGGCAGAGCGACGGTTCATACTTGGCCGATGACGGCGAACGCTTGAGCGATGACATCGCGCGTTTGGCCTATCTCAGGACAGTGCAAGATTGGATTCTAAAACCGCAGCTAAAGACGGTTCCCGGTGTGGCCGACATCGACTCGCTCGGCGGCTACGAAAAACAATACATTGTCGAGCCGGATGCAGCCGAGCTGGTGCACTACGAGCTTTCCTATTCGGACATCGCGAAGGCATTGCAAGCCGCCAATCTCGCAGTAGGGGCGAATTACGTTCATCGTGGTGGCGAAGCCTACCTCCTGCGCGCGGACGCCCGTATCAAGTCCATCGACGAGATAGGCCATGCAGTGATCGCGACGCGGCGCAGCGTTCCGGTTACGATTAATGATGTAGCGAAGGTGCGAATTGGAGGTCAATTCCGCACGGGTGCCGCGAGTAAGAATGGACGCGAAGTCGTGATCGGCACTGCGCTGATGCTGACGGGAGAAAACAGCCGGACAGTGGCAACGTCGGTTCGCGAAAAATTTCTGGAGATCCGCAACAATCTGCCGCCTGGCATCGTCGCCAACGTACTCCTCGATCGCTCGCAGCTCGTCAATGCCACCATCACGACCGTAGGAGAGAACCTTGCGATTGGCGCGCTCCTCGTCATCGCCACGCTGTTCCTTCTCCTTGGCAATACCCGCGCCGCAATCATCGCGACACTGGTCATTCCGTTGTCACTCGCGATGGCCGCCACCGGAATGAATGCTCTAGGGGTGCCGGCAAATTTGATGAGCCTCGGGGCTCTCGATTTCGGTCTCATCATCGATGGCGCCGTCATCATTGTGGAAAACACGCTGCGACGCATTGCCGAACAGCAGGAGCGGCTGGGAAGACAGGTTCATCGTGATGAGCGGGTTGCCGAAGCGCTGAAAGCGTCTGAGGAGATGGTGCGCCCAACCGTGTATGGGCAGATTGTCATTTTCCTTGTGTTCGTGCCCTGCCTCTCGTTTCAGGGCGTGGAAGGAAAGATGTTCTCGCCAATGGTCATCACGCTGATGCTGGCCCTTGCTTCCGCATTCTTGCTGTCTGTGACGTTCGTTCCCGCAATGGCTGCGATTCTCTTTCGCGGCAACGTCGCGGAAAGCGAGGTTTCCACGATTCGTGCGGCCAAGCATCTGTACGCGCCGGCCCTGCGAATGGCCCTTGCTCATCCTCTGTCCGTGGTTGCCGCCGCAATTGTGACCTTCGGCGCTGCGGTCATCGTATTCGGTTCTCTGGGCCGCGTTTTCATCCCCACGCTTGATGAGATCAACGTAGATTTGGCCTCGGTGCGAATTCCCTCGATTTCAATGGAGCAGTCAAAAGACCTCGACTTCAGGGTCGAGCGTGCGCTCCTTACGCTTCCCGAAGTCAATCTTGTGTTCTCAAAGGCGGGAACGGCGAACTTGGTCTTCGACGCCATGCCGTCCAACAACTCTGACAATTATGTGATGCTGAAACCCAAAGACCAGTGGCCGCCCGGGGTTCGCACAAAAGACGACGTACAGAAGCGCATTGCCGAGGTCACGGCGCCCATCGTTGGAAATTTCTATGAAATGACCCAACCGATTCAGATGCGGTTCAACGAGCTCCTCAGCGGGGCGCGCAGCGAGGTGGCGGTTGCGATTTATGGCGACGATCTCGATCTCATGGGGGCGACTGCGAGGCGAGTGGCTGCTGTGCTTGCGCAAATCCGTGGTGTCGCGGATCTCCGAATTGCTCAGACGCAAGGATTCCCGAGCCTCGATGTCAAATTCGACCGCAATGGCATCGCGCGTTACGGACTGACCATGGAAGACGTTGCCGATACCGTCGCGGCGGCGCTCGGCGGGCGCCCGGCCGGCCTCCTCTTCAACGGCGACCGCCGTTACCAGATCGTCGTCCGCGTGCCGGACGTCGAGCGCAACGATCTCGAAGCATTAGGTGCGCTTCCCGTTATGTTGCCCGAGGCCAACGGCTCCCACCGTCGATCTTTGCCTTTGCGAGAGCTTGCGAGCTTCGAGTTTTCCGAAGGACTGAACGAGATCAGCCGGGATAATGGCAAACGGCGCATCTTTGTGGAGGCCAACGTGCGCGGGCGCGATATCGGGTCCTTCGTGGACGAGGCTCAATCGGCCATCGCCCGGGAGGTGCGGATTCCCCCTGGCTCGTGGCTCGAATGGGGCGGCCAATTCAAAAATCTTCAACGGGCGGTCCGGCGGCTACAGC
>WNFG01004450.1_pt1 | contig 11783 bp, 14 predicted proteins | sample 5400431 | NCBI WGS metagenome assembly WNFG01 (sample SAMN13153346, study PRJNA577476) | soil metagenome | isolation source: 120 cm saprolite under Douglas fir tree site 2 hole 3 replicate 2 | place: USA:California | collected 2015-04-18
AGAGCGGCGCCAGGACCCGGTCGCCGAACTTGACGTTCTGCACCCCTGGACCCACATCGAGAACGCGGCCGACAGCTTCATTGCCGATGACGGTTGGAAGCGCGGGGCGCAATGCATAGATGCCATTTGCGAGCAGTAGGTCGCTGGGGTTGATGGGAGAAAAGTCGACGCCGATGAGGACCTGGTTCGGGCCGGGAGCTTCGGGCGCGGGAATGTCGACATACTTGAGAGCCTCGACAGGGTTGCCGTAAGCCGTGAGCTGAACAGCGCGCATTTTGATCTCTCCTTTGTTAAGGGTGGTCTGCAGCGGCTGCGCTCGCGTTCCCCTGTCAGTGGCCCTCAAACACGACCTTGTCCCGGAACCCACGGGGACCGTGATCGAGCAGAGCTGTCACGGCCGCTTGCATGTCTTTGCTCTCGAAGAGTGGCGGACCGACTTCGTCGACAACCTTGTCCGCCCCGCGGACACTTCCGTCGAGATACGCTCGGACGATCCGCTTGCCGGCGGCATACGCCAGAGTAGGGCCGTTGGCCAGTCGCGCGGCGAATGCCCGAGTCTCCGCTTCAAGTGCGTCATCGGGGACAATGCGGTTGACGATGCTCCAGCGTTCGAACGTCGCCGCGTCGTACTGGTCGGCGGTATAGATGATTTCTCGCGCACGGCTCGGGCCGGCACGCTCGGCGAGGCGCTGAACGCCGCCGAGGAGCGTCGTGGTGCCGATCGATGCCTCCGCCTGAGCGAAGCGCGCGGAGGCGCCCGCCCAGATGAGATCGCAGGCCAAGGCGAGTTCGAGCCCTGCCGCGAGGCAGAGCCCCTGGACCGCGGCCACCGTCGGACACGGCAATTCTTCGAGGTCGGCAATCGTTCGTAGATGGCTAGTAACCCGCTCACGAGCGTGGGCTGACGTTCTTCCCTTGAACATGCGGACGTCGGCGCCTCCCGAGAAGATCTTGCCTTCAGCCCGAACCATCAAGGCTCTGACCGGGGTCTGCTTTGCCGCCGTCACGGCGCCTCGCAAGTCTTCGATGAGCTCCTCGCCGAACAGGTTCAGGGGCGGATTCGCCAGCGTGAATATCCCGAGAGCGCCCGAGGTCTCGAAGCGCACCTGCTTACCCATCACGGCCTCCGTTCGGGAAAGATCGTTATTGGGATCATCTGACTGGTGAGACACTCCTACCCTTTGATGGCGCGGGCCGATCCCCAAAGGGACCCGGGATCGACGACGTTGACGATCTCGGTCGACTTGCCGAATGCCTCGATCTGGATCGCCTTCATGGCTGCACTCTCCACAGACGTCGCCGTCTCGCGCGATCGCGGTGAGTAAAGGAGAACACTTCAACCGACACCGACTACCCCACCAATACCACTCTGCCAAAGGGACGGTCTTCGATCAGATGGCGGAGGGCTTCGGTGGCCTCGCTCAATTTGTAGGTTCGTTCGACGATTGGTTTCACCTGTCCCGAGGTCAGCAGCGGCAGAATGGTGGCCCACGCAGCCGCCTTGATGGCGTGCGATTGTGCGGCCAGGGCGAAGCCGTTCAGCCGGGCGCGCTTCCAGATCAAGTCCGTAACATCGATCGTTGTCTGCCGCCCGGCCGAATATCCCAGGGAGGTCAAGACGCCATGGAGCGCGAGCGTCGCCAGTGCCTGACCCGTCAGGGCCCCGCCGACGCTCTCGATGACAACATCCACGCCGCGGCCGCCCGTGATGCGGGCGACGCCGTCGGCGAGGCTCTCGGCAGAGAGATCGATGACATCGTCAAACCCAAGGGCGCGTGCCTGCTCGGCCTTGGCCGGGTTGGTGGTCGTCGAAATCGCCTTACCGGCGCCCTGCGCTCGAGCCAACTGAGTGACGGCATTGCCGACTGCGCCCCCGATCGCCGGAGCTAGGACGATCTTGCCCGGCTCGAAGCCCGCCTGCGTAAGGGTAATCTGCGCGGTCAGATAGGCCACCGGAATACCTCCGGCCATCGCATCGTCGACCTTGTCCGGGATCGGGCAGAGGTGTTCGCTGCGTACGGCGATCCACTCGGCATAAGTGCCGTTCTCAAAGACACCGTACGGACCCGTGAACATCACCCGGGCGCCGACCGAAAATGCCGAGTCACCAGGATCGTGCACGATGCCTGCTCCCTCGTTCCCTAGCACCAAGGGCGCTGTCGCGCGCGGGTAGCCGCCCGACAGGATGGTGTGGTCGAGCGGCGTGACGCCTGCGGCGGTGATGCGGACAAGGACCCGGCCATCAGCCACAACGGGCTTGGGCAGGTCCACCAGTTTCAAACCCCCGTACCCGGTGAACGACTCGGCCTGCACGGCTCTCATCTCCACTCCTCCTCTTCAGATCGGCGACGCCTACTTCGATGGACCGGGGTCCAACGCTGGGAGCGCCCACGCAGAACATGGCGGCTTCTCATGACCGATCGTCAGGGTAGGCGGCCTTTGGATCCGTGGCCGAGATGTGGGCGCGTCGAGCGTCGTCATATTGTCCTTCGAGGACGTAGAGTGTGGCGACCGGCATTTGGAATCTCCTCTCACAGTGCGTCACGTAAGCAGCAATGCGTCACTCTCCAGCGACCGAATTCTGATGGGGGCGGAACGTGATGCTCGTGACGCCGGCGCTCGTCGTGCGCCGTGTAATGTGTGTGTACCGAGCCAGCAGGCGCAGGGTGCGGTAATTCTCCGTCAGCACGTCGGCCCTGAAGTACCGGACGCCTCGCCGCGCTCCTGCCTGGAGGAGCTCCGTCAGGAGGATCGAACCGAGGCCGAGGCCCTGCCAGCCATCCTCGATGACCAGACCGGTGTCGGCCATGGCTGCTTCCTCGGCAGGACCGTAGCGTGCCACCCCGATCAGGGCGGTTTCCTGGCCCGTGTCGAGCTCCGCGACCAGCGCCATCCGCTCGAGATAGTCGACGTTGGCCAGGGCGTGGGCGTCCTCCGCGCGGAGTCGACGCGGGGAGAAGAATCGCTGAAACACCGTGTGCGGACTCAGCCGATGACACAGCGCCATCAGACGAGGCGCGTCATCGGGGCGGATCGGGCGAAGGCCAACGGAGGCCCCATTGCGCAAGGCGACGGCCCGGACGAGGTCGCCAGGGAATCCTTGGATTCCAATGGGTTGTCCGGGGCTCCTCAGGATCGGAGCCGAGACGCTCACGGGCTCACCAGTCAAAGCGCGGTGTCGCGCCGGTGGATCGTATCGAACGGGGTCCATTCATCGTCACGCTCCTTCTTGCCGGTTGAGACGTTGTGTGGGGGCTGGGTGGATTCAGAATCAAGATGTAGATGCATGGAGTACACATGTATATGCATATGAGTGCCTTGCGCGGCCAGGCGGTGGCTGCTAGCATGGCGACATGAATTGGCGAGAGGGCCACCGTAACGAGGGAACCTGTGCATGGACGGCCGTCTCCTTGTGTCCGTAACACCCTCCGCATGGTCAGCCGGGCCATGACGTAGCTCTACGACGAGGCCCTGAGGCGGTAGTCTGCGGGGGGGCCCGCCTGCTCACCCTGGCCAACCCGCCTTACCTCGAAGGACGCTCGCGGCCTACTCCCATTCGGGTCCCGTGAGGCCACGCGTGGCGTCTCATTCCCCGGCAAGACGGGTCACAAGCGGCGCAACGGTCTCCATGAGTTGGTCGAAGAACACGTAGTAGGAGATGCCGTATCGCTCACGGCGGTTCCGCATCTCGTCGACTAAGTGGTCCACGGTTCCGATGAACACCGAGGGCATACTAAGCACCTCGTCGGCCGCAATATCGCCCCATCCTCGATCACGAGCGAATTGCTTCACTGCCTCTTGACGATGATCAGTCACAATCACCGACGCCACCGTGCTCAATTCGATCGCGTGGAATCGCTCGCCCGCCGCCTGACGGACCTGCTCAATCTTCTCGCTGACGACGCGCGCCGACCGAACCTTCGGGTCTTGCGCCAGCACGCCCCTCGTCGTCGAGACCGTTTGTAAGCCGATGATGTTGGCGTGTCGGGCGGCGATGGACAGCATCCGGCTGCTGGCCGCGCCGACGAGGATGGGAGGATGTGGACGCTGGAGCGGCTTCGGAAAGCTGTGCAGGCCGGCCACCGCGTAGTGCTGACCGGCAAACGTGAACGGCACGTCAGCAAAGAGGCCCTTCACGACGTGGAGGGCCTCCTCCAAGCGCTCCGCCCGAACGTGCGGCGAATCAAACGTGATCCCGGCTTGTTCGTACTCTGCCCGCGAGAAACCCGCTCCCAACCCAAGCTCGAAACGCCCTTCCGACAGGACGTCGAGCGTGGCGACCTCCTTGGCCAGCACGACAGGGTGACGGTAGTCGTTCGCAAACACCAGGCTCCCGATCCGCAGGGTCCTCGTCACGGCGGCGACGGTCGCAAGCGCAGTTAACGGGGCCAGCTGATGGCCGAAGGGCTCGGCAATGAAGTGGTCCCGGAGCAGGAAGGTGGCGAATCCCCCGGCTTCGGCCCTCCGCGCGGTGTCCAGCAGCGCCTCTCGCGATCGGACACCCTCAGCGAACACGCCGAAACGAAAAGGGCGGAGACGGGCCATGATCCGTGTCCTCCATTAGGGGGAGAGGTACGACACGAGGAGTCGAATGAGGGCATGAGAAAGGGCCTCTGCACGGTCTACGCACGAGAGGGCAGAAACGGGTGGAAACCGTTGCGTCTGCCGAGACAGGGCGGCCTCTTCCGGGATCACCGCGTACTGAAGCGCCAGGTTCGAAACAACCTCCTCAGCACTGCACACGAGATCGGAAGTCCACCGTCCGTCAAGCCCGGGAGACCGAGCGGTTCCTACTAACGCAACGCGCTATGATTATTTGCCGGTTCGAAACACTCGTTGCATAGTCGCAACATAATGAACACCAGCATCCTTCTGCTGAGAGTCAGCTGGTGGGCACTACGCATGAAAGGCCATCAAAAGCCCGGTGAAGCTCTTCGAGTGAAGTTGTCGCGGTGAGAAGAGCCCCTTCGGGGCACGGCCGGACCTGAAAAGGCGATCAAGTGGGTAACCGGAGAAGAAGAGCAGCTGAGCGCCTCGACGCGGAACACGTGAACGCGCGTCCGCGTCATGGAGGGCCACCAAATGACCAACCACGAGTCCTACCCCATGCACCGCCGCACGCTGCTCACCGGCGTCGCCGTTCTCGGCGCGAGCGCCGCCACGGCATGTAGCAGTCGCCCGCTGCAAAGCGGCCAACAAACACCTACGGCGGCAGTCGAGCAGAACACCACCAAACGCCGGGGTGTCGGGTTACGCGCGTTCAACCCAGAGCGCGCCTCTCCAGGGTTTACCCTGTTTGCTCCCCTGATCTGGGGAGACGGAAGGGTGTATCTCATCGACCTTCGCGGCAACATCGTCCACACCTGGAACATGCCATACCCGCCAGGCCTGTCCGGGTATCTCACCGACCGGGGAACACTCTTCTACAACGGGCGCACTCCAGAGGAGAGCTTTCTCAGCCGCTTTCCGTTCAAGGGTGGCGTGGTCATGGAAGTGGACTGGAACGGCAAGGTGCTCTGGGAAGTACGCCATCCAGACCACCATCACCACGGCATCCTGTTGCGCAATGGAAACGTGCTGCTGAATTGCATGGGCCGGGTGCCCGACGACATCGCCCGCCGGGTCAAAGGAGGGGTGGAGGAGGACCGCTTCCCGTCGGGTCAGTATGCGGCCCGGCCGACGACTGAAGCCGGCAAGATGTACTCTGACTACCTAGCCGAGGTGACGCCGGCCGGACAGACGGTCTGGGAGTGGCGGACCTGGGAGCATCTCGATCCGGTAGCCGACGGCATCGCCGAGGTGCAGGCGCCCCGGACGCTATGGGCTCAGGGCAACAGTGTCCTGGAGCTGCCTGACGGCGACATCCTGGCCAGCTACCGCCCCACTTCAACCGTGATCCGCATCTCCCGCACGACCGGCAAGATCCTCTGGAAGCTCGGCCCTCCGACCGTCGCGGGCCAGCATGCGCCCACGCAGTTGGCGAACCGCAACGTCCTGATATTCGATAACGGAGTGCATCGTCTCGATGACTCAATGCCGTTTTCAAGGGTCATCGAGGTCAATCCCTCGACAAACGAGATCGTGTGGAAGTATCAGGATAAACCCACGTGGAACTTTTTCTCGCCACGTATGGGCAACGCGCAACGCTTGCCAAACGGCAACACATTGGTTTGCGAGTCTTCCTTCGGCCGCTTCTTCGAAGTCACCAAAGACGGAGAGATTGTCTGGGAATACGTCAATCCCTTTTTTGGTCGGCCCTTTTTCGCCGGACCGCCGACCACTGAGGGCAACCTGGTCTTCCGGGCGCTCCGTTACAGCGCAGAGGAGATCGCTCGGGCCAAGGCTACGGCTAGAACTTGACTTCACGCTGGCAATTGCCGACCGGCCATCTTCGGGCGGCGCTACCATCCCAACGTACCAGAGGAGAGCGGGCACCGACTCTGAAGTTCACGGCACTCTTCCGCGAAGAAAGAGGTCCCATGCGAACATCTCTGCTGCTCCGAGGTATCCTCGCCGCGGTCCTGACCAGCGTGGTTCTGGTCGGTGCGGCAAGCGCTCTGGAGGTTGGCCAGAAGGCCCCCGACTTCGCGCTGAACGGAGTCGACGGCAAGGCCGTCAAGCTTTCGGATCTGACGCCCAACGGCCCGATCGTGATCTTCACCTTCATCGCTGCTTTCGCGCCGACCTGAACGAAGGAGCTGATCGGCTTCGAGGCGGCGCTGCCGCAGTTCGAGGCCGCAGGTGCCCAGGTCGTGGGCATAAGCACCGATCATCACCTGGCGCTCGCCGCTTGGCAAAAGGCACGGAACACCAAGCTGCTCTTCCTTTCGGATTTCCGGCGTCAGATGCTCCCCGCCTACAGCGCGCTGCAGACCGATGAAAAGAGCCCCGTCTTCCACTACGCGAAGCGGGCGTATTTCATCATCGACAAGACCGGGACCGTGCGCTTCGCGAAGGTCATGGACAACCCGCTCGATCTCTTGAACCCCGAAGAAGTGCTGCAGGCCGTTAAGGCTTTGGCCTCGTGATTCGTCGGACGGCCATCGTCATGCTGGCCTTGGCGCTGCTGACCGTCGGCGGTGCCGGGGCCGCCCCCGACTTCGCGAGCTTCCAGGTTCAGCCGTTCCAGCCGCCAAAGCCGGCTCCCGCATTCGCCTTGCCGTCCCTCGACGGGCGCACGGTTCGGCTCGAGGACCTGCAGGGCAAGCTCGTCCCCATCTTTTCTGGGCCACTTGGTGACCCGATTGCCGGGAGGAGTTACCTTCCGTCAATCGGCTGTACGGAGAGTTCAAGGGCCAGGGCCTCGAGGTCTTGCTGGTGACCTTCCGCGACAGCGCCGAGACCGTCAAGAAGGCAGCCCACGAGCGAGGCTACGTCGCTCCCGTGCTTCTCGACGCCTCCGGTGACGTGACGGGCAAGCTCTACGGAGTGTGGGGCCCCCCTACCGCGTCCTTCATCGACCGCAAGGGACAACTGATCTGTCGCGTCGTTGGCGCGCGCGACTGGAGCACGCCCGCAGCGCACACACTGATCCGGTCGCTCATCGAGATGGTCCGGTAACGCATTGCGCTCTCCAGAAAGAAGAACTGAATGATCCATCGACCTCAAAGCCCGCAAACCCGACCGTCCGGGGCATTGCGGCGGCGGCTCGGAAACTCGGCGTCGTTATTTTCGTCGAAGGCTTGACATGCGCTTGACCATCGCGACTTCTTCCTTTTCTTCGTCCGTTGAAGGGCGACCTGATGCTGCGGAAGGTTTCTCCGATGGCACCGCCAAGAGTTAGGCCCCGAAGCGAGGCCGATCCCAGGGAGGGTTCAATGACGACACGATCTGTTATCGCAGCGGCAAGTACCGGTGTCATATCGCTCCTCGTAGGCAACACCGTAGGGCAGGCCGCGGACCTTATAGTCCTGAGCGCAATCGCCATGCAAACGGTCATGGAGGACCTCGGGCCGAAGTTCGAGCGCGCGAGCGGACATAAGCTCGCGATCGCGTTCGGCACTATGGGACAAGTCGTTAGGCGACTTCAAGATGGCGAAGCCGCGGACGTCATTATCATCCCTCGACCAGGGATCGATGACTTCATAAAGAGCGGGAAGATCGAGGCGGGCAACGTGACCGACGTCGCGTACTCGATCATGGGCGTAGCTGTGCGCAGGGGCGCTCCCAAGCCCGACATCTCGACCTCGGAAGCGTTCAAGCACGCACTGCTGGCTGCACAATCCTTCACGTATCCGAATCCGGCAACCGGCGCCGCGGCCGGCGGCTACATTGTCAAGTTGCTCGATCAGCTAGGGATCACGGATGAGATGAAACCGAAGACGATCCTGCTCACTAAAGCTGGCCTCACCCCCAACCTGGTTGCGAACGGCGAGGCTGAAATCACCGTGAATCACGTTCAGGAGCTTGTTCCAATCGCCGGCATCGAGATTGTGGGACCGCTGCCTGACGAGCTGCAGAACAGATTCGTGTTTTCGGCGGCGATCGTGGCTGGCAGCAAACAGACCGAGGCTTCGAAGGCGCTGGTCGATTTCCTGCGCACACCGCAGGCTGCAGCCGTGATTAAGGAGAAGGGAATGGAGCCCGGCGCTCAGTGAGGAACCGCCGGGCCCGACGAACACAACGCAAGCAAGGCACGAGGAGGCCGGGGAACACCGGGAGTCAGGCCTCCCGGAGCCATCCACGAAGGACACGTCCCATGGGCGAACAGGTGTCGTGGCAGGTCGAGCTGACGGTCAGGACAGGCGAACTCCAGAACTTTCGGACACTGACGCGAGAGATGGCAGATTCCACGCGGGGTGAGCGCGGTGTCCTGAGCTACGAGCGGTTTGTCAGTGTGGATGGCACGAAAGTCCACGTCTACGAACGCTACGAGGACTCAGCCGCGGCGGTGGCACATCTACGGACATTCGGAAGGACATTCAGTCGGCGATTTGTGGGCATGGTCGAGCGAAAGCGATTTACCGTGTATGGTGTTCCGAGTGACGAGTTGAGAGCAGTGTTGGATGGGTTTGGCGCGACATACCTGGCGCCTTTTGGCTAGATAGGGAGACGAGGAGGCACGAGACAAGACAGTACAAGTGCGCTTGCTCATGTTCTTCGCGAGTTCACAGCGTTACCGAAAGAGCCTCAACAACTCATAACCCAAGGTCGCCCTTAAGAATCAGGGTGGTGACCCCGGCGGGATTCGAACCCGCGATCTCGACCTTGAAAGGGTCGCGTCCTTGGCCAGGCTAGACGACGGGGTCCCTGGGCCGGCCGCCCGAAGGCGGCGGAACGAACAGCGGCATTCTAGCAGTCTAGTAGCAGGGCCACAACTCGCGCGCCAAGAGTGCGCGGCTACTTCGCGTACGAGACGAAGAACGAGCCGAATTCGATCGGCTCGAAGCACGCGGGCAGCTCGCCGTGCTTCCAGGCGCCCGGGATCTTCTGCAGGCGGAAGTTGGGCTGGTGCCCGAAGCGCTGGTACAGCTCTCCCTCGCTGAAGACCCGGCAGTGATCGGCATAGCCGTGGACCGGGGCGTAGTCCGGGATGGGGCCGCGGGCCCGGAACTCGTGCATCGGCACCACGAAGCAGAAGCGGCCTCCCGGCCGCAGCACCGCCATGATGGACCGGATCGTCTCTTCCACGTCCCGGACGTGCTCGAGCACCGCGAAGGAATAGATCAGGTCGAACGACTCCTTCGGGAAGGTCTCGTGCACCTCCTCGGCGAGCCCCTGGCGGAAGCGCGCGTTGGCGAAGCGGTTGAGCTGCCGGGCGATCCGCACGTTGGTGGCCGAGACCTCGACCCCCTCCACCTCCATGTGCGGATGCCGCGCGGCCAGGGCCATCGCGACGCCCCCCTCCCCGCTGCCCGCGTCCAGCACGCGGCGCGGCCGCACCTCGGTCACCTCCCGCTCCAGCGCCTGGAACTCGGGGTCCCGGCCGCGGCGCTCGATCATCTTGCGGGTCTTGCGCCCGAGCAGCATGCGGATGCGCTTCTCGATCAGCTTGAGGCCCATGCGCCAGCGCAGCCGGCGATACTGCTCGTCCTGCGCCGAGATGTAGGCCTCTCGACTCGCCAGGTGTCCGAGCCAGGAACGGATGCGCGCGGCCTGCTCGCTATATCGAGGATCCGGATGGACGGCGCGAGCGGCCTCCACCATCTCGAGCGCCCCGTAGATGTTCTCGCGGTACAGCTCGAAGCGCACCGCCTGCAGGACCGCGTCGGCGTCCTTGGGATCGGCCCCGAGCCGCGCCAGCGGCCCGGTCGACGCGTCGCCCACCGACATCAGGCGACGGGGCGCGGGGCCATGTCGGGCACGGCCTCGCGCCGGCGGGAGGCCCGCTCCCGGAAGCGCTCCAGGTAGAGGTAGATGACCGGCGTGATGTAGAGGGTCAGGAGCTGCGAGAGCACCAGGCCGCCGACCACCGCCAGGCCGAGCGAGCGGCGGGAGTCGGCGCCCGCCCCCACGCCCACCGCGATCGGGAGCGTGCCCATGAGAGCGGCCATCGTGGTCATCATGATGGGGCGGAAGCGGAGCAGGCAGCCCTCGTAGATCGCCTCGGCGGCGGGCTTGCCCTTGCGCTGGGCGTCGATGGCGAAGTCGATCATCATGATGGCGTTCTTCTTCACGATCCCGACCAGCATGATAATGCCGACGAAGCCGTAGAGGTTCAACTCTTCGTGGAAGATCAGCAGGGTCAGGAGCGCGCCCACGCCCGCCGACGGCAGCCCGGAAAGGATGGTCAGCGGGTGGATGAAGCTCTCGTAGAGGATGCCCAGGATCAGGTAGATCACGAGCACCGCGGCCAGCAGCAGCAGGCCGAGCCCCTGCAGGGAGCGCTGGAAGGCCTGCACCGTCCCCTGGAAGCTCGTGCTGAGCGTGGCGGGCAGCCGCAGATCGCGCTCCACGCTCTGGATCTTCTCGACCGCCTCGCCGAGGGCCACCCCCGGGCGCAGGTTGAAGGAGATCGTCACCGCCGGCAGCTGGCCCAGGTGGTTGACGGTCAGCGGGCCCACCGTGCGGGTCAGCTTGGCCACCGTGCCGAGCGGCACCAGCTTGCCGCTCGAGGAGCGGATGTAGAGCATGGACAGCGCGGCGGGATCGCGCTGGTACTGGGGCAGCAGCTCCATCATCACCCAGTACTGGTTGGTGGGGGTGTAGATGGTGGAGACCTGCGGCGCCCCGTAGGCGTCGTTGAGGGCGTTCTCGATCTGCACCGCGGTCACCCCGAGCGCGGAGGCCTTCTCCCGGTCGATCTCCACCAGCACCTGCGGGCTCGTGATCTGGAGATCCGAGTTCACGTCGAGGAAGCCGGACAGCCCCTTCATCCGGTCGTACATGATCGGGGCCGAGGTGTAGAGGGTCTGCAGATCCGCGTCCTGCATCGTGTACTGGTACTGCCCCTTGGTGAGGTTGCCGCCGATGCGGATGGTGGGCAGCACCTGCGGGTAGACGTTCATGCCCGGGATGCCGGAGAGCTTCTTGCGGAGGTCCTGGACGATCTCGTCGGCGGTGCCGCGCTCGGAGGCGGGCTTGAGCAGCATGAAGATGCGGCCGGTGTTCATCACCACGCTGGAGCCGCTAGCCCCGATGGCGGAGAAGAACTGCTTCACGTAGGGTTGCTGCCGCACGATCGAGGCCGCCTGCAGCTGATGCGCCATCATGCCCTCGAAGGAGATGTCCTGCGAGGCCTCGGTGAAGGCGAAGACCTGGCCGGTGTCCTCGTTGGGGATGAAACCCTTGGGCACGATGACGAAGAGGACGGCGGTCAGGGCCACCGTCGCGACGAAGATCAT
>WNFG01007582.1_pt1 | contig 11783 bp, 12 predicted proteins | sample 5400431 | NCBI WGS metagenome assembly WNFG01 (sample SAMN13153346, study PRJNA577476) | soil metagenome | isolation source: 120 cm saprolite under Douglas fir tree site 2 hole 3 replicate 2 | place: USA:California | collected 2015-04-18
ATTGGTTTCGTGATTCACCCCTCTCTGATACAGAAGCTTTTTTCGCCGAATTCCTGGACGACGAACATACCGTTTGCAAAGAGATTTCCTGTGAGGAGTTTAGGAGGATCGTGCAATGGTACGATTTTGTAGAAACTCCCCATGACTTTTCCCCTCATGAACAGGTTTGTCAAGCATGGCTGGTCTATGACATAGGGATCAACATTGTAACCCTTGCTGAGACGAGTGAAGAGTTTGTTGTGTTCTCTTGGGAACTCCATGACTAGATGCCGTTTTCATAAACGAGCAATGCTATCTCATCTTCTATTGAAGAATTTATCACCAAAGCGGTGTAAGAACCACTCGATGGCGGCGAAAGAGCACAATTCTATGGCGTAATACAGAAAACTCTTTGAAGAGGTGAAAGCCTTTTTATCAGCCTGGGGAGAGCTTTTAACGGCTCAGAACAGAGAAAAACAACAGGCAGAGCTGTGATTCATCACCAGGGTATCCACACCCCGACTAACTCGTCCGACTTCTACACCATGCGCACTTGATCCAAGATCAGGGGAGAACTCTTGCTGTAGTTCCCCACAAGCGCTATAATGGCAGGAAACAAGAGGAGGACATGACATGGCAAACCCAGCACACCTTGATGTGCTGAAACAGGGAAGCATGGCCTGGAATACGTGGAGAGAGCAGCATCCATTATGGCTTGACCTCAGCGGTGCCAACCTCAGCGATGCCAGCCTTATCAAAGCCAACCTCAGCGGTGCCGACCTCAGCGGTGCCAACCTCGGTGATATCAGCCTCAGGAGTGCCAACCTCATCAGGAATATGAAACTGAGCCAATTCATGCAGTTCATCCGCGAAACATGGGCACTCACTCCAAAGCAGGCCATGGATTTGCTGAACCTGAAATCGCTCAATGGTTTGAATTACCGCGATCTACTGCGGCACTTGCAACCACTGGTCGAGCAGCAGGCTCACAATGCGCCGACTTCCCATCAGACTCTCGAAGAGCAAGACAACGAGAACGAACAAACAATGGCCATAGCCCGTCTCAAACTGGGCGAGCTGAAGGAGATGCGAGGTGCATCCGCGGCTCATCCAGAGCGCTTGGCTGTACTGCAGACCGTCTTGAACGCGCAAATCGATGACCACCAACTGCAGCGACTGATCCAGGCAGCCTGGGGCGCCACAACCGTACAACAATTGAAGGTGAACCAGGTGGAGGCGCTCATTTCCTGGCCAAAGAAGATGATTTCGTCAAGGAAGTGGATGGCGTGCTGGATCTCCTCGACGAGGAGGAGCCGTAGACGCGCCGTGACCGGTGAGGCCAAAGGACACAAACTCAAAGCTGCCAAAACAACGGCTACCCCGTCCCATTCTCGACCGGGTGAAGACGGCTCTACTCAACTTCCAAGCGAGTTTCGGAAGTGATTGGGGGTCTAATCGTTCACCGCCAGTTTGGGCTGTGGCCTGCGTTCGCGCAAGCGACTCCTTTGCATGAGGGTCGGCAGCAGTTCATCAATCGTACAGAAACAGGTGCGAATAAAGTCGGACTGCCTTCATGGCGTCCCTCCTCAGAAACTGGCACTACTTCTGAGCAAAGTAGGTTCCATGAGCCTTTCCTTTGGCAAGAATACTTGCACATCGGGTAAATTAACTCTCTGGAACGAAAGAGTAGATATTTTGTGCGAGCAGCCGACCCTACCAGATGAGCTAATCACGCAGGTACAGCAAGGAGGCATAATTTATGGAGCACTCGCTACAGACTCAGTTATCAGATGAAGATGCTCAACTGATCAAGCTGAACCAACTTGGGAGCCTCCTGGATATCTATAGGCTAAAGCCGGGATTTATCAGTTTCCTGTATGGAGGTGGCCTCTGCTTCATCGTAGTCGGAGTTGTGATGCTGATCGTCATCATCACTCGTATTGCCATAGGGTTTCCCAGCACCGATCCCAACGCGTATCTTGAAGCTGTTCCGCTTATAGTCGCATCGCTCGACGTTCTAGTGTGTGGGCTGATTACCCTGGGTGTTGCACTTCCAGAGGCCCGGAGTGAGTGGGTGCTCGTCTGTGAGCATGGTCTGCTCCAGGTCAAGAAGCACCTCAGAAGTACGCAGGTCGAAGCGGCTCACTGGAACGATATCCGGGCCATCAAGAGAGATGTCTTCAGAAGCTATTACATCCTCCAACGAGGAAGGGCAGCACTTACGTTCACCTTATACCAGAGGGTCGACGAGCTTGTGGAACTGATCAAGCAACGAAGCGGGGTGGCCTAACCGGGAGAGCAGAACAGAGGCGGTGTGAGGTAGTACTGTGTGATGTGAATAGGTGAGACGATACAACCGTACCGACGAGACCCACCTCTCATCTCTGATGAGGAAGGAGCTTTCAGCCGTCCCAGCCGCACCTTCAGCGGCACCACCGGCACGCTCACCTACGACATCCTGGACCACCTGACGCAGTGGTACGCCAACAGTAGCAACCAGGAGCAGTACCTCTACGATACCAACGGCCAGTGCATGCTGCGCCGCTTCACCAACGGCAATGGCACGACGATCCTCACCTACCCCTTCGGCATCGAGGAGCACCAGTACAGCAGTGCGGGCAGCAACCAGCATGATACCTACTACTACAGCCTGGGCAGCACCATCCTCACAGCCTTGAGATGCTAGCCTTGAGACCACAAGGCGTTTTCCAGGTACGCCAGGAGTAAACTCGTGTATACTTATGACAAGTAAAACACCGTGTTCTACTCCTTCACGACGCACGAGACACTGTGCAGCACATTCCACTGGCGACTCGAAGTGGACTCGCCATGAAATCCGGCCCAATACCAAGTTGCGGACAGACCGAGAAGATGAGGGGTCAACCCTCATCCGTGTATGGTAGGGGCGACCCTTGCGGTCGCCCTGATAGACTCTCATCCGTGTATGGTAGGGGCTCCCATCTGTCTATGGTCGGGGCTCCCATCCGTGTATGGTAGGGGCGACCCTTGCGGTCGCCCTGCTAAACCACTATTTCTTGATCATCTGTAAAGGAAGAATGATATGAAGCGTTCCTGCATAGCAGGTTTTCGGGGGAGGCGCACATTGCCTCTTTTTGCATTTGTTTTGGGGATACTGATCCTATCTGCTTGTGCATCTACCACAAATATTCCTGTATCGAATCAAGTCTCTATTCCCGGATCGAAGCAAACCCCTACTCCTGTACCAAAGAAGACCTCTACTCCTGTACCGAAGCAAACCTCTATTCCCGGATCGAAGCAAACCTCTACTCCTGTACCGAAGCAAGGCTCCACGCAATGCCAGGCCGGTCATCAAGTAGGGTTCCTCAGCGGCTCTCATGGTGAGCTGGTGGATGCGTCAGGGTGCCAGGTGACGCTCACAGGCGTCAACTGGTTCGGGTTTGAGACCAGTTCCTTTGCCCCGCATGGGTTAGGAGTTCGCAACTGGCAAGACATGCTGAAGCAGATCGCACACGAAGGTTTCAACACCCTACGCCTGCCCTACACCAATCAGCTCTTCGATCCTGGGAGCGTACCGAATGGGATCAACTACCAGTTGAACCCCGACCTCAAAGGACTCCAGGGGCTGGCACTCATGGATCGGATTATCCAGGGTGCCCGCAAGGTAGGCTTGAAGGTCGTCCTCGACCGCCATGATCCCACCGCCGACCTGCGGCCTCCATTGTGGTACACCGGCCAGATGCCCCAGACGCGCTGGATCAACGATTGGGTCATGCTGGCCCAGCACTACCGCGGGAATGATACCGTCATCGGAGCGGACCTGGACAACGAGCCGCACAGCCCGGCCACCTGGGGCGATGGCAATCCCAGCACCGATTGGCGCCTGGCCGCCGAACAGGCGGGCAACGCCATCCTGGCCGTCAATCCACAGTGGCTGATTATCGTCGAGGGCATTGATGTGTTTCAGGGCGATTCCTACTGGTGGGGTGGCAACCTGGAGGGAGCAGCGCAGTACCCCGTGCGTTTGTCGAAACCGGACAAACTGGTGTATTCTCCCCATGATTACGGACCGAGTGTCTACCTCGAGCAGTGGTTCAAGGTCTCCAACCCTGCGGACCTGACGAACACCCTGCCCGCCATCTGGGAGAAGCATTGGGGCTATCTGCAAAAGAATGGGATTGCCCCGTTATTCATGGGAGAGTTCGGAGGGCCCTCTATGGGCCAGGACCTTGAAGGTGTGTGGCAGCGTACCCTGGTGTCCTACCTGCACACACAGGGCATCAGCTATGCCTACTGGGCCTGGAATGCTGACTCGGGGGATACCGGTGGCCTCCTCAACAACGACTGGACGACGATCAACCAGAGCAAGATGGACGTATTGAGCGCCTATCAATGGCCCATGCTGGACCAGCCGCGATTTCAGTCTGCGATCACTCCGGGGGGAATGCTAGCGCTGCCCCGAGTTCCTGATCAACAGCAAGTGAAACTTTTCGCCAATCGGCGCAACTAGGCTGAGATCATCTCGGTCGAGGGAGGCACGCAGGGAGTGAGCCTTTTGCGTAAGCGAAAAAAGGCTCACTCCTTTTTCCCCTCTCCTGGTAGCAACTTTATGAGATGCTGGCCCTGTCTCTACGGTGAAGATTTCCTGTACCGACTGCCACCCGAGTGGCTTCTACATTGCTCCGCTTAAGTAATTGCTTTCCGTCACGAGAGGAGCGCATACCAATCTTGCCTCGGTTCACCAGCGTTTGGACATGCTGGGGACTCACCGGGTGATGGCTTTTTTTGCCGATGATCGTTACCGCTTCTGCGTATGTAATCCAGGTGTTACTCATATGCGTGACTTCCTCTGTTCTTAGAACATACCAGTTTGGTGTAGTGGTTACTGATGCACTCAAGCACCTTCAACGTTTCCTTCCAACAATATGTGCAAACTCGCACAATACGTATATTTATAAGTTTCCCACTTACTTCTTTGCATTTCGAGCATGTCCCGTAGCAAAGAAAGTTCAGCCGGAGAAAGATCTTCTTCAGCCTGGTAGCACAAGTTGCCTGTTTCCCGTTCCTTCACTGTGTGCAAGGCTCGTGTGATCCGTCCAGGGCCTTCAAGCCGCCCCAGTTGTGCGAGAGTTTCGAGTAGGGTCGATCTTGTCTTGACAAATGTTTTCATCGCTTTTTCTTTTCTCGGACATGATTCTCAGATTGGATTCGGACCTAAGATATGGGTCAAAAGAAAGGGGCAGGACTCATAAGAAGGTCTATGAGACTCTTTAAATATACACTATTTTTTACGAAAAAGCAATATTTATCAAAAAAAACGGAAATGCTCAGTAAATTATTTTTGTGACTTGAAGACTCGGCCATCGAGCAAGGATGACAGGGATGGCTAGTCACCGTTGCAAAAACACGTAACTATGCGAACATTAGGCACTTCTAAGTAGGCGCTTTCTCAGTTGAGACGTAGAAAGCACAGCAAGGATTGTTTTTGGTTGAGAAGTGCCTAACGCAATGGAAAAAGACCAGCCAGCATAGTAGAGGTGTTTGCCCTCAGACGGGCGGGGTGTAATCCCCTGCGACGGCAACAGCAGCGTCGCCTCCTGCCCGCTATACGAGCAAGAGTTGACTTCCGAGGAAGTCATGCGGTAGAACACGTACCGCTTGGTTTGGTGATAGGTGATCAGAAAGGCCAGGCCAAGCCGGGCGATATTGAGACTGGCGGCGTAATCACGCGCGCCGTTCCATAAACAGGCAGGATTGCTGCAACAGAGCCACTCCCCCCATTCAAGCGCTTTCTTGCGATCCTCTTGAGATGGAGAGTGATACGTTTTCGCCGGGTGACGACAGTGGGGACAGGTGTGCGTCGTCCCACGCGGCTCCACCTGACGCGCCCGGATGCCGAACAGATGACATTTGTACTTGAGCACGCGCCACACCTCTCCGCGCACCGTCGTATTGTTCCGCCAGTTGCGAAAACGCCCGCGAACGCCCTTCCCGCGCCCTTCCGTTTTGAGGGTGGTCAGATTCTCGCCACAAATCAAGCGGCAATCGTACAGCAGCGCGAGCAGGATCAACAGATTCGAGGCCAGGTGCGCCAGCTCGCCGTTCCTGCGTTCGTACTTCTTCCAGCACGTCTTGATGCGCACATCGTAGTCGCTCACGCGCTCTTGCCAGCCAGAAAAATGGGCCGACAGGGGCGTCTCATGCTCGTCTCTCGCTTTGAGCGCTTGGTTCATCTGCGTCTCATAGCGTTCTTTGCACGCTTTGAGCCGATCAATTTCCCGGCGCAAGCGTGCTTGCCTGCCATCGATGCCACCTGTATCGAGAAACACCGGGCGGCTCACCTGGCGGTACGGCTCATCGCCCTCTGGCTTTTCCAGCACGGACACCGTGAAGAGCTTCCTGACACCCCAATCCCATCCGAGCACGCGGCTCTCCTGCTCAAGAGGAGCAACAGACTGTGCGGGAACTTCCACGATCAGATCCAGGACCGCCACGCAGTTTCCCCCAGCACTGCAGATTTCGCGCAAGGTGGGTGCCTGGGGAGTGGCTCCTTGCCAGAAATACTCGAACACTGTCTCAGGGAGCGGGATGGCTTGACTCCACCGTCCCCAGGCCCACTGGCCTTTTTCGTCGGGGGTACGCAGTTTGAGTGTGAGGGTGGCCAACTTGTGTTCCCTGAGGGTTGCCAGGTCACAGCTCTGAGACAGCTCAATCTCTGCCCGATAGGTCTGCCCGGCTTTCATCCCGTCATCCCCGGCAAAGGTCAGGTGCCCGACGGACAGAACTGGGGCGGACTGAAGGTCTTCGTAGGTCGTCGGGAATGCTTCTGTTTGCAGATACACGTTGCACGCTTGCTCGACGAGATTGGTCATCGCCATGAAAGTGTCGGCATCTTCCCCGGCATCGTGCAGTCGTTCGCGGAGCGCACGGACCTGCTCTTTGATCGCCCGATAATCTTTGCGGGCGGGACGTGTTTCCGCAGCCTCACGAATCAATCCTTCAGAGAGCAAAGGCAGGATGGTTTGAAAGACCTGCTTGCGACTGGCTTGTGCTCGCAGGATTCTTCCAGCCTGCTCCATCTCACAGCGTTCCTGCCGACTCCCATGGCCTGATCGCTTGAGCAGATACCGTTCGACCTGTTTCCAGGCAGGCCCACTGCGATCCCCCGCAAACTGATCCAGTTGGGGCCACAAGTCGACAAGGATCTCGTTGATGGCGAGGCGACTGGCATCCAGCAGACGCAACGCCTCGGCTTGCAGAGCATCGGGCAAGCGGATGGGAAACGAGAGCGTTTGCGGCTTGGCCATGTTACGACTCCTGTTTGGCAAGCACCTGCTTCGCGCACTCGACCAGGGCGGCTTTTTTTCGGGAACGCAAGCCGTAGAGCCAACCGGCAAAGGAGGTGATGCTCGCTAACAAATCTTCCGTCAATTCCTGTTTAGGCGTTTCGTCCTCGTCTGGAGAAAGCACCGTCAACGTGACCCCGTACCCCGAAAACAGCGTTCGCAAGTACGAGAGGCCAAATCGTGTGAGCCGATCAGAGAAGGTCACCACGACTTCGGCAACCTGATAGTCCTGCACCAGCGCCAGCAGTCTTTGGAGACTTTTCCGCTCGGTATTGAGGCCAGAGCCACTATCTGTCAAGGTTATGGTCTTCTGACCAGTCCGTGCCACCACAGCCCACCGTTCAAGCTGCTGCACTTGCCGCTACAAATCTTCTTTGTGCTCGTGTCCGCTGACTCGCCCATACAGGACGATGATTCCTGCTCGCTGCTCTCCCAGAAGCCGTTCCACTTCGGTGATGGGAATCCGCGCCTCACGCCCGATCTGAACGGCGGCAATTTTGCCGATCAATCACCCACCGTCGAACGGTGAGGGGATGCAAGCCCAGGCGTTTGGCCACTTCTCCTGAACGCAGCATGCGGGTTTTCTCTGTTCGCATAACGAGGATACATTACTCCAAGTAGGCTAATTCGTCAACAGCGGATCACCCTGAACGAACATGTCCTTTAATTTTCGACCGATGCTCTGGGTGTCGCCATTCATGGCGTGCCTTGCATTATCGGTTCCTTGCGATGATTTGCAACCACATGCGCGGCACCTCGGTCATGCCGAGTTCCTGGCATACCTCGTACACGGTTGTGCCGAGCGCGGCGGCTCCCAGCGCCAGCGGCACTCCTGGTAAAGCCCCCTGGATAAAGAGCCTGTAGTGGCCGAGGTCCCGTAACCCATCCAGCGACATCATCACTCGTTCCTGGACGGTCTCTACCTGGCTAAAGCCACTCTCCCTGAGCAGGCTGCTGTATTCCTCGGGAGCGAGCCACTGCATGGCGATTGCTTTTGCCTCGCGTGAGAACCGTGTTTCTGGATGCTCCTTGCGCAGCCACTGCACGGCCCGGCGTATCCACAGACGGCTAAAGCGCAGGGTGCCCTCGTCGTTGGTACCCTGGTAGAAGGCGCTATTGCAGGCGAACACTCCGCCTGGAGCAAGAATAGCGGCCATCTGCCGAAACGTTGCGCGTTTATCGGCGATGAGGTGGATCGCGTTACAGAAGAACACCGCATCCACATCGTGGACGAGTGTGGAAAGATCGACTGCTTCTCCCTGGAAGAAATCGGCTTCTGCCCCCAGCACTTCGAGGTTCTTCTGCGCGTGCCGGAGCGCGTCTGCTGACGGGTCAACGGCGAGAATGTGTGCCTGGCGTCCTTGACGGGCCAGTTCTTCGGCAATCAGCCGCGTGATCGCTCCCGTTCCACAGGCCATGTCCACAAGCGTCAGTGTCGCACCAGTAGGGCGTATCACAAGGGGTGCGAGGGCTTGCTGAACCAGCGAACGGTTGATTGCTGTATAAAATGGGTGGGCTGCAAAGGCCTCAAACGTAAATTGATTGGTTTCCTCCGTCTCAAAGAAGCTCATGAGTGCCACCTCTTCTCTCTTCGCTGCTATGGAAGTATCTGGCGAGAGGGTCTCGCTCCTGTTCCCGCTTCCAAACTGCGTCCTCAATTCAGACACACAAAGTATACCCTATCATTCAAGTTGAGGAATGGAGAACATGGTAGCGCGCCTCACAATGGCTTTCGTCGATCAGCCCATGAAGGCCGGGAAGGGCGCGAAAAACTGGGGCCCTTTACCGGCTCGGCTGGCGATTGTGCAGTATCATCTGAGCGTGTCATATGCCAGGTTGAAGTAAAGAAGAGCATCCATCCCCATATAAGCAGCGGCAGGCCAATCGTCATCAGCCCCTGGCCGGGCCATACTGGATGCAAAAGCCCGAAGTAGTACTCCAGGGCAGCACCCATTGTCAGCAGCAAAGCGAGCAGCGTGGTACGAAAGTTCCCACTCGAGATCGCCAGGGCCAGGGGCAGGAGTATATACCATGGCCAGTTCACGGGCAAAAGCACTACCAGTGCCAGGAATATCCAACTGCTAAACAGCAAAACGAATTCCAGGGTATCGGTAAGCCACGTACCCAGCAACAGTAGACAGCCTGCAATCACTGCAACCAGTATCACCCAGTGATGGGGGAGGACTATCGAGGATAAAAATGGTGGAAATCCCATAGGAAGGTGGATTATAGCAGCATCCAGCGAATTAACGGCGCTATCTTGTAAAAAAACCTGCCGCATACCCGACGCAATACCTGCCAGACTCCACCCTCGCCAGTACGGAGCGTAGGCCAGAACCACAACCATCCCGGAAAGGACTATAAGCGCTAACCACCACAGCACACGCCGCCATCTCCGCATGACACGCGCTTCTTTCCAGGTCAGCCGGAAGAAAAGCGGCAGCAGCAGCACCGCCAGTATATTGATCAGCGCCGCCAGCAGTAAACAAATCCAGCCCGGCAAAAGAGAGTTTCGTTGACAAAAGAGCACCGCCAGCAACACAAAGAAGACAACTACTATTTCATAATGCATCTCACTCACACCTACCAGCAGCACCAGTGGATTCCATGCATACATGAGTGTACCGGAGATGCGTATCTCTGGTTTAAGTTTGGCAAGGATGACCCAGATCAAGGCTGCGTTCGCCAGGTGCGCTACCAGGCCCACCAGGCGAAATCCGATCATAATGTTAGCGACGCTCTCACGCGCAACCAGCACTACCGGCAGCGTCAGGTCAATCCACAGAGGACCATAGGGAGCAACGCCCGTCCCTTTAGGAACAAAAGCGCTTAATAATTGAGTGGGATAAGCAGCCAGGCTCACAACATAGGGATTGACGTGATACACCGTCACCATACGCCCGTACGCAGCATAGAGAAAGAGATCTCGCGACATCACAGCAGGCGCAAAGACGAAGATGATACCCATCATCCCGGTAAGCGCAAAGATTGTCCAGAGCAGCAGGCGCCTACCATTGGCGGAAAGCCGCTCCCGCGCCACCCTGCCACCTATGCGGGCCGCGATGAGCACCAGCACGAAAGCCAGCGCGAACAGCACCAACAGCAGGTTAGCATAGCCACTCGCACCCTTACTCGTCCCAAGGCTAAACACAGAGATATGATTCAACCCCTTGACGAGGAAAGAAGCCCATGCTGTCCAGAAGAGACGCGGCAACCAGGGAAATACGCCATATAATGCTTGTTCAACTGCACCATTATCAACAACCGCGCCTGCCAGCAAGGGATACATCGCCAGGTATACTACTGCTAGCAGCGCTCCCAGACCCAGCAATTTTAACGCTGCCCGTCGCGCATATCGTGGCCGCTTTTTGACCGGGGGTTGTGGCAAAGCTGCATCACGCTGCGATTGCACAACAATGGGAGCTGTAGATAGCGTCACCCCTGGAAGCGCCGGTTGAGTCCTGCGTCCGCGTAGCGAGCGGGGCGTGTAGTTCCTGGGATCCCCTTGCATATGTTCCCCGATTCATCAAAAGACGCTTGTTGCTGGTTATAGTATGAGCTACATATCGAATGGTGTCAATAAAGTTAACCAAACAACGCTATCTCCACTATTACAGAAAACGTTCTGCTTTTTCCGCTTTTCCGCTTTCGCTCTGCATTAAAAGAATGTGGACGGTGAGCACTATTGTCAGACGTAAGGAACAATGCTATAATAGCGGGGTGCTTCCACCTGTACAGGTGGAGTAAACGCCTCCTGAGAGGAGCGCGAGCATGTAATTTACTGGTAATGCCGCGGTTTAAAATCAACGGTTCGCGGCAATCATTTTTATGCATCGCTTTACCGATGCATTACCTGCTCTGGCAATCATTCTCCCACGAGCGATTTGACCAGATGCATACCCATAGGAAGGAGGTGGCTTCGTGAGGCGTGATTATGAACTCGGCTTCATTCTCAACCCCGAAGTCAGCGAAGAGCAATCACACGCTATCTTGGAGCGTGTCGAGCAGATCGTCAGCACCTATGACGGTCAGGTCGTCAGAGTAAACCAGTGGGGGCGTCGCCGCCTGGCATACCCCATCCAGCATCATCGTGACGGCTTCTACGTGTTTTTTGATATGAACTTGACCCCTGAGACCGTGCTTGAACTGGATCGTACTATGAAGGTTTCTGAGGAGGTGCTGCGGCACCTCATTAAGAGACGCGATCCTATCGCTGTACAGAAGGAACGCGAAACTCGAGCCGCTGCCGCTGCCGCAGCTCAAGCCCCGGCCCCAGCCACACCTGGCACAGAGGCCGAAGCAGAAGCAGTACCGGAAGTACCTGCCGAGCCGGGCGCGGAGCCTGAAGCGGTAGAAGTGCCTACCGGCGAGGAAGAGGAAGCACCTATCGTGCTCTCCCCTGTAGAGATCGAGTACGTCCCACCTGCTGTCGAAGAAGCAGAAAATATTGAAGTATAGTGAGGATTCGTCCGGGTAGGG
>WNFG01010757.1_pt1 | contig 11781 bp, 8 predicted proteins | sample 5400431 | NCBI WGS metagenome assembly WNFG01 (sample SAMN13153346, study PRJNA577476) | soil metagenome | isolation source: 120 cm saprolite under Douglas fir tree site 2 hole 3 replicate 2 | place: USA:California | collected 2015-04-18
GCGGGTCAGCATCGCGGCCGATAGCGATGGCCGGATCCGCGGCCTCAAGGTCGACCTGCTGGCCGACATGGGCGCCTACCTGATGCTGCTTACACCCGGCATCCCGCTGCTCGGCGTGTTCATGTACCCCGCCATCTACAAGATGGACGCCTATTCGTTCCGTTGCACCGGCGTCTTCACCACGAAGATGCCGACCGATGCCTACCGTGGCGCAGGCCGCCCCGAGGCGACCTTCGTGATCGAGCGGATCGTGGACGAGCTCGCGGCAGAGCTCGGAATGGACCCGCTTGAGCTGCGCGAGCAGAACTGGATCAAGCACGCCGAGTTCCCGTACACCACGATCGCAGGTCTCACCTACGACTCGGGGAACTACGAGGCCGCGACCGCCCGCGCGAAGGAACTGTTCGGCTACGACCAGCTCAGGGCAGAGCAGGCCGAACGGAACGCACGGGGTGACTCGGTCCGGCTGGGCATCGGGGTCTCGACCTATACCGAGATGTGCGGCCTGGCCCCATCCCGGGTGCTTGGCTCGCTCTCCTTCGGGGCCGGCGGGTGGGAACACGCCTCGATCAGGATGCTGCCCACCGGCAAGGTCGAGGTGGTCACCGGGTCGAGCGCGCACGGTCAGGGTCATGAGACGGCGTGGAGCCAGCTCGTGGCTGATCAGCTCGGCGTCCCGTTTGAGGACATCCGGGTGCTGCACGGCGACACGCAGATCTCGCCGAAGGGAATGGACACCTACGGCTCGCGGTCGCTGGTGGTCGGCGGCATGGCAGTCGTCAGCGCCTGCGACAAGGTGATTGAAAAGGCCAAGCGCGTGGCCGCGCACATGATGGAGGCCAGCGAGAACGACATCGAATTCGTTTCCGGCCGGTTCCAGGTACGCGGCGACCCCGAGCAGGGACGCTCGATCCAGGAAGTGTCGCTCGCGACGTTCGCGGCGCACGATCTGCCCGACGGCGTCGAGCCCTCGCTGGACTCCGACGCGACCTTTGACCCGGAGAACTTTTCCTTCCCGCACGGCACCCACATGTGCGCGACCGAAGTGGACACCGAGACTGGGTTCGTCAAGATCCGCTCGTATGTCGCCGTCGACGACATCGGCAAGGTCGTCAACCCGCTGATCGTGGACGGCCAGGTGCACGGCGGCGTTGCCCAGGGCATCGCCCAGGCGCTGTACGAGGAGGCCGTCTACGACGAGGCAGGCAACCTGCTGACGACAACCCTGGCGGACTACCTGCTGCCGTCTGCGGCCGATCTGCCTTCCTATGTCACCGACCGGACCGAGACTCCTGCCGCGACCCGGCTCGGCGTCAAGGGCGTCGGCGAGGCCGGCGCGATCGCGTCCACCCCGGCTGTGGTCAACGCGATCGTGGACGCGCTCCGGCCCTTCGGAGTCAGGGACGTCATGATGCCATGCTCACCTGAACGGGTCTGGCGCACGCTCGAGGCGGCCCGCGCCAGTGCCGGACAACAGAGCGCCACGAGCAGCAACGGAGGTGCGGCATGATCCCGGCCAAGTTCGATTACGTCAAGCCATCCTCGGTCGGCGAGGCCGTGCAGGCGCTGGCCAGCGGCGGCGAGGACGCAAAGGTCATCGCGGGCGGCCAGAGCCTGCTGCCGTTGCTGCGGCTCCGGCTCGCCTACCCCGACCTACTGGTCGACGTGGGCGCCCTTGATGAGTTGCGCGGCGTCGCGGACGTAGGCGACGAACTGCTGATCGGGGCCAGGACCACCCACTATCAGCTGGTCCACGACCCGCTGGTCGGCGAGCACTGCGGCATTCTGGCCGAGGCCGCCGCGACGGTCGCCGACCCGGCCGTGCGCCACCGCGGGACGCTCGGCGGCTCGCTAGCACACGGCGATCCGGCGGGCGACCTGCCCGCCGTGGCGGTCGCGCTCGGCGCCACCATGGTGGCCCGCGGCCTGGGCGGCGAGCGGAGAATCGCTGCTTCCGACTTCTTCCTCGACTACCTCACCACGGCACTTCAGCCGGGCGAGATACTGACCGGGGTACGGGTGCCCAAACTAGGCGGCGATTGGGGCTATCGTTACGAGAAGTTCCACCGGACCGCGCAGGCTTGGGCGATCGTCGGAGTGGCCGCATTGGCGAGGCGATCGAACGGGCACGTGGCCGAGGCCAGGGTCGGGCTGACCAACATGGGGTCGGTTCCGGTCAGGGCCAGTGCCGTGGAGGCCGCGGCTGCGGGCGCTGAGGCGACCCGCGACGCGCTGAACGCGGCGGCCGCAGGCGCAGCCGACGGAACCGAACCACCGGCGGACCTGCACGGAGCGCCCGATTACCGGCGTCACCTGGCCCGGGTCCTGACCGGTCGAGCATTGGCAGCGGCGGCGGGAGCTTAACAAATGGAATTGGAGCACTCATTCACTGTCCCGGTCCCCAAGAGCCGGGCTTGGGATGTGCTGCTCGACGTCGAGCGGGTGGCGCCTTGCATGCCGGGCGCCACGCTCGACTCGGTCGACGGCGACGAGATTCGCGGCAGGATAAAGGTCAAGGTCGGCCCGATCAACATGACCTACGCGGGCACGGCCCGCTTCGTCGAACGTGACAAGGACGCTGGCGTTGTTACGCTCGAGGCCAGTGGCAAGGAGACCAGAGGCGCCGGTACGGCGTCGGCGTCGGTCAGGTCGGTGCTCGTGGACCGCGGCCAGGAGACTGACGTCAAGGTACTGACCACGCTGAACGTAACGGGCAAGCCCGCCCAGTTCGGCCGCGGAGTGATGAATGAGGTTGGCGGAAGGCTTCTGACGATCTTCGCCACGAACCTCGCGGCACTGCTAGCCGAGCCAGAGGGAGCCGCTGCCGATGGCCAGGCGGCTGCGGCAGGGGCAACGACAGCCGAGCCGGCCGGAACACCGTCCGCAGAGCCCGCCAGGTCGGAGTCAGCCGAGCCAGTCACCGCGGCCGCGTCGGCCGCCGACGCGCCAGTCGACGACCTGAAACTGCCGCCCAGGGCGACGAGCAGCCTGCGCCGCGAGGGCATCACGACCGTCGCCCGGCTGGCGGCGAAGACCGAGGACGAACTCCTGGCGATCGACGGTATCGGCCCGGCGTCCGTGGAGGAGATCAAGGCAAAGCTCACCGATCTCGGTCTCACCCCCGGCCAGCCGCTGCCTGCGGCCGCCGCGGCGCCGGCCCCGGTCGCTGCGACCCAGGCCGCGGACGGCGCGGCCGCCCCGGCGGCGACTGGTGGCACCGCTCCCGTGGTGCCGCACCCCAGCACGGCCCGCGAGGTCCTGCATAAGGCAGAAGACGACGCGATCAACTTGCTCAGGGTGGCCGGACTGCCCGTGCTGAAGCGGGCGATCCCGGTCCTGGCCGGCCTGGCTGCGGCGCTGCTGATCGGCCTGCGCAGAAAGGCGGCCCGCCGGCGCAGCCGCTGACCCAACCAGCTGGCCGGCTTTCGCGCGCCGATCCCTCGTCAACTGACGCGGCGCGCCATCGACCGTCAGGGGCCGTCGTCTGCCCGGTCGGCTAAATACCTGCGGGCACGTAGCACTTTTCCTCCATTGTGCCCTGAATAAAGACCCCAAGATTGCTTAGTTAATGCGTTTACCCCGAGAACTGATCGTGCTTCTTCGGTACTGGCGGGCCCGTATAATGTCGCTGATGCGCTGGGTCGCCGGCCAACTGAGAGTGACTGAGCACATTCGTACAGTCTTCGTTCTCAGCAAGGAGCAACAGTGAGTGTCAGTCTCAGCAAGGGCGGAAACGTCTCGCTCTCCAAGCAGGCGCCCGGCCTCACCGCGGTCGTAGTCGGGCTCGGCTGGGACCCGCGAACCACGACCGGCGCGGATTTCGACCTCGACGCCTCAGCGATCATGCTCGACATGAGCGGCCGGGTCCTGTCCGACAGCCACTTCGTGTTCTTCAACAACCTGAAGAGCCCGGAAGGTTCTGTCGAGCACATGGGCGACAACCTGACCGGTGGTGGTGAGGGTGACGACGAGCAGATCAAGGTCAACCTGGCCGCCGTACCTGCCGAGGCCGGTAAGGTCGTGTTTCCGGTCAGCATCTACGAGGCAGAGCAGCGCCAGCAAAATTTCGGCCAGGTGCGCAACGCGTTCATCAGGATCGTCAACCAGGCCGACAACAGTGAGATCGCCCGCTATGACCTGACCGAGGACGCCTCCACCGAGACTGCGATGGTCTTCGGCGAGATCTACCGCAGCTTCGGTGAGTGGAAGTTCCGTGCGGTAGGCCAGGGCTACGCCTCGGGCCTGAAGGGAATCGCCCAGGACTTCGGCGTCAACGTCGGCTAGACGCGAGCCCGCGTCTGCTCGCGGCCGGTTGCCTGAGCCAAGGTCCTGGCAACCGGCCGCGCTGGCCACATCTAACGGGGCAATGGAGGGTTTGTGCTGGCGCTGTTCCGGCTCCCGATCGCAGTCACCATCATCGGCATTGCCGCAGCAGGGATTATCGGCGGACCATCGATAGCTGGAGTAGTCGCCATCCTCGCCGTCCTCGAGGTGTCGCTGTCCTTCGACAACGCCGTGATCAACGCGACCGTCTTGCAGAAGATGAGTCCCTACTGGCAGCGGATCTTCCTGACCGTCGGGATCCTGATCGCCGTCTTCGGAATGCGCCTGCTGTTCCCGCTCATCGTAGTCACGATCGCCGGCCACATCTCCCCCATCCATGCGCTCGACCTGGCGCTGAATCATCCGCACGAGTACGCGCTCAAGCTCACGCAGGCGCACCCGGCCATCGGCGCGTTCGGCGGAATCTTCCTGCTCATGATTTTCCTCGACTTTCTCTTTGAGGATCAGGAGATCAAATGGCTGGCACCGATCGAGCGACAGCTGGCCAAGATCGGCAAGCTCGACCAGTCCTCGGTCATCATTGCCCTGGTCTTCCTGATCATTTCCGCGACTACATTCGCCCGGCAGGACGCCATCAAGGTGCTGCTGTCGGGAGCCGCGGGCCTGGCCACCTATCTGGCGGTGTCCAGCCTGAGCGCCCTGTTCGAATCGGAAGAAGAGACGGTCGTCGGAGCCGAGGGCGGAGCGGACGACGAATCCGCCGCGAGCGGGGAATCGCCCGTCAAGGTTCCGGCCAGCCTCGCCAGGATGGGCTTGTTCACGTTCCTGTACCTCGAGGTGCTCGACGCCTCCTTCAGCTTCGACGGCGTGGTCGGCGCGTTCGCGATCACCGACATGATCTTCGTGATCGCCCTGGGCCTGGGCATCGGTGCCTGTTACATTCGCGCGCTGACCGTCTACCTCGTTCGCAAGGGCACTCTGGCCGAGTATGTCTATCTCGAACATGGCGCTCACTGGGCCATCGGGGCGCTCGCCGTCTTGCTCTTCATCACCATTCGCCATAACGTTCCCGAGCTCGTGACCGGGCTGATCGGAGTCGGCTTCATCGGCGCCGCGCTGGTGTCGTCGATCGTCAGAAATCGCCGGGCTGAGCAGGTCGAGGCGCAACCTGTGCCAGAACCGCTGGGGACGTGAGGCCGTCGCCGCACGGAGGACGCCAGCCGCAACCGGACCTCGAGGAGGGCCGATACCATGCCGATCGACTACACCAAGGACCGCCGCCCGAAAGCCGCCCAAGGGGCTGGCGTCAGTCTCAGCAAGGTCACCCTCACCAAGAACTCGCCGACGGTCTCGCTGAGCAAACAGCAGGGAGGCAGCGCGGGCGGCGAACTCCGGGTCAATCTGAACTGGACGTCCCGGCCGCCATCAGGCGGGCTCTTCAAGCGGATGGCATCGGCCGACATCGACCTCGACCTCGCCTGCCTCTACGAGCTTTCCAACGGGAGGAAGGGAGTGGTCCAGGCCCTCGGAAACTCCTTCACCTCGCGCAACGAGGGCAGCCCGATCATCTCCCTCGATGGCGACGACCGGACGGGGCAGAGCGCCGAAGGCGAGAACTTGCGAATCGATCTGTCCAGGCTGCGCGAGGTCCGCCGCATCCTGGTGTTCACTTACATCTACGAGGGCACGCCCAACTGGGCGGGGGCGAATGCCGTCGTCACCTTGTACCCGCAGGGCGGCGCTCCCATCGAGATCCACCTCGATGAGGCCGACCCCGGCGCTCGCACCTGCGCGATCGCCCTGCTGGAAAGCACGGGCACCGACCTGTCGGTTCGCCGCGAGGTCCAGTACATCAAAGGCACGCAGTCCGCCCTCGACGCCGCATACAGCTGGGGCATGTCATGGACGAAGGGCCGCAAGTAAGTGTGACCGGCGGAGATGCCATGACAAGAGCGGACACCGGCACTGACCCGGGGGAACCCGGAGCTGGCGGGTCCGGCGACGCGACGGCCGGGCTGGCATCCGCCGAGCTTCACGCCACCACATCCGATCACGCGGTCAGCGCGCAGCGAGACCAATCCGAGTCGCCCGACGAGCCCGGCCAGCGGGCCGAGGCTAGTGAAGACACCGATGCGGAATCGGCGATAGAGGCCGCGCCGGTGGAGAAGCCCGCTCCCCCGGCAACACCCGCTTCCCCGGCCGAGCCCGCTCCTGCCGACGAACCCCCTGGCACGGAGGAACGTGCCCCCGCCGGCCCGCTGCCGGTGAGCGAGCTTGCCGGAATCCTGCCCGCGCTCAGCGCGCTCGGCGGGCGGATGGACGACATCGCGAGCGCGACCGCTGAACTGTCCAGGCTCCGTTCCCGCGACACCGATCTGATCGCCAGGCTGCACGAGGACGTCACCACGCTGCGCAGCGGAGAGATTGCCACCGCAATGAACCCGGTCGTGACCGGCATGATCAAGCTGCACGATCAGATGGTCAGCCTCGGCGCGCTGGACGATCCGGCCAGCCCGGTAGGTATGCTGCGCACGCAGCTTCTCCAGATCATGGAGCTGACCTGCGCCGTGACGCCATTCACCCCGGCGCCGGGCGAGCGGTTCGACGCGTCGCGCCACACAGGCGCGCGGCGAATCCCGACAACTGACGCATCGGAGGACGGGACGATCGCGAGCACCATCAAAGCCGGATTCGCCCGCGCCGACGGCTCCGTCGTCCGTGTCGCCGAGGTTGAAGTGCACCGGCTATCAGAGTGAACGCGCAGCCCGGCAGGATGATGCGTCCGAGCATGGAGGTATTCCGTGGCTAACAAGGTCTTCGGCATCGACCTGGGGACGACGTACTCATGCATCGCGCACGTGGACGAGTACGGCCGCCCCGCCGTGATCATCAACGCCGATTCTCAGCCCACGACGCCGTCCGTGGTCTTGTTCGACTCGCCGACCGATGTGGTCGTCGGCGTGCAGGCTAAGCGCCAGGCGAGGATCCGGCCAGACGACGTCGCCTCGCTGGTCAAGCGGCACATGGGTGAGGGCGAGTGGCGATTTGCCGCCCACGGCCAGGAGTACTCGGCGTCGGCCGTCTCCAGCCAGGTACTCCGCAGCCTCGCCAACGACGCCGCCCGCGCCCTCGGCCAGCCGGTCAGCGATGTGGTGATCACCGTGCCCGCGTATTTCGGTGACGAGGAGCGGAAGGCAACCAAGCTGGGGGGCGAGCTCGCCGGGCTCAACGTCATCGACATCATCAACGAGCCGACCGCGGCGGCGTTCAGCTACGGATTCGCCCAGGAAGGCTCCACTGCCCAGACGGTCCTGGTCTACGACCTAGGCGGCGGCACCTTCGATTCGACCGTCATCACGCTGGCGGACAAGAACATCAACGTGATCGCCACCGACGGTGACCACGCACTGGGCGGCGCGGACTGGGACGACCGGCTTGCGCAGTACCTGTCGCAGAAGTTCCGCGAGGCGGCGCCCAATGCGGGTGACCCGCTTGATGAGACCTGATCACCACTGCGGAGGACGTGAAGCAGGCCCTGACCGCCCGCGAGTCCGTCGACGCCCTCGTCGTGTTCGGCGCCGACCGGGCCAGCGTGACCGTCACCAGGCAGACCTTCGAGGAACTCACGAGCGCGCTCCTGGAGCGGACCATCGCTCTGACGCAGAAGGTCCTGGCCGCGGCGCAGGAGAAGGGCGTCCGCGGTATCGACAAGGTCCTGCTCGTCGGCGGCATGAGCAAAATGCCGGTCGTGGCGCGACGGCTCGCCGAGGCGATCCCCGACCTGCCGCCCGCGGAGCTGACCGACCCCGATCTGGCCGTGGCCAAGGGCGCGGCCATCTACGGCCAGAAGAAGGAGCTGGAGAACTACGTCATCTCCGACCTAGTGGCGCAGGGCAAGCTCGCCGAAGGCCAGACCATCGCTGACGCGAACCCGGTCGACCTAGGCAATGCCGTCGCGACGACGGCTAGCGAGTACGGCCTGGCCAGCACCGCCGTGGCCGATCTGGTTCAGACCCAGGTCAGCAACGTAACCAGCCGTGGCTTCGGCGTCATCGTGATGGACAGGGAGACCAACACTGAGTACGTGGACTTCCTCGCGCACGCGAACGACTCGCTCCCGATCACCGTCTCGGAGCTTTACTACACCAACGTGGACGACCAGCGAGTCGTGCAGATCCAGGTCGTGGAGCAGGCCACGAGCGTGGAGTCAGCTAAGCCGGCAGACAACAAGGTCATCATCGAGGGCCCGATCGACAACATCCCGGTCGGCTTCGCGCGCGGAACGCCGGTCGAGGTCACGTTCGCGATGGGCCGCGATCAGACGATCGAGGTGACAGCCCGCCACGCCGCGGTCGCCGATCCCCTGGTGCTGCGGATCGAGGTCGGCGTGTCGTCAAGCGCGATGCGCGAAGAAGAGAAGGCAAAGGTCGATTTGCTCAAGCAGAAGACCTGAGATATCTATCGCTTGTCGCACTGCGATTTTGTCGCTGCGGCGATGTCTGACGGTGTGCGGGGAGCTGGGCGATGAGCGGGACCGAGGTCGGCGCGTTCGATGCGACCGGCTACCGGCAGCATGTGCTTTCCACTCTGCGGGGCGCCTCCAAGCTTGACCTGTCCGACCCCTTTTTCATCGTCGACCTGCCGGTCGACGTGGACGACACCGAGCTGATCCGCGCGCGCATCACGGCGCTGGTGGGATTCTGGAACAAGGAGCGCAGCCCGAACTACAAGGCGCTTACCGCCGAGCTCGCCAAGCACCGCGCCGACCTCGAGGCGGTCCTCCTGGACCCGGCCAGGCGGGCAGAGTGCGCCGCGCAGGTCAGGGCCGCAAGGGCAACTGCCGACGCCGACCGATACGGCGCGCTTGACTCGCTCGCCGCCAAGCTGGTCGCTCGCTATCAGGGACTCCCGCGCTCCAGGCTGTCGAGTCTTGCGCGGCTCGCCAAGACCAGAGGGCTCGAGGAGGCGGCGTTCGCCGCCTGGGTGGACCGCCAGCACGTGATCGAGGACGGCGCGGATGCCGAGCCGCTCGCCGCCGGCGTGCGCGCGCAGATCCGCAGCGACCTCGACGAGTTCGGCAGGCTGACCGGCGATTCGAGCCGGTCGGCCACGCTCTGGACGTTCCTCGGCATCGCGCCGACCACGTCGGCGGAGGAGATCGCGGCCCGGCACGCGGAGCTGACCAGCGAGAACGAGCGCCGCCAGCACGACCACCTCATGACGATCGTCGCCAACCTGCTGACCTACACCCGGCAGCACCTGATGACCGGCGATGCCGCGCGCTATGCCGCCAGTCTCATCGAGGACGCGAAGGACCGGCTGCGCGACACCGTCGCCGAGAAGGTCATCGTGGACGGCGAGCTGAACGCAGCCGACTACGAGGCCTGTGTCCGCAAGGTGATCGGGTTCGGCTTCGGGCTCTCCAGCGAGCAGGCGAGGCTGGCGGTCAGGCGGGTCGCCACGGAACTCGGCGCGACGCTCGCGGTCGCGCCTGCCGTCGACTATCTGATCTGCCCGAACTGCAGGGAGCCGCAGCCCGCCTCCGGCCAGCAGGCCTGTCGCTACTGCGGCGCGGACGTGTACCTGCGGTGCCCTGCGTGCGGCCAGCAGGCGGAGGCGGCGGCAGTTGCCTGCCCGCACTGCGGGACCAGCTTCCGCGCCATCCAGGCGGCGGTTGATCAGCTGGCTGCTGCACGTGAGCAGCTGGCACAAGGCCGCCCGGCAGCGGCACAGGCCGCGCTAGCACCCGCTGTTGAGGCAGCGCGGAACGCTCCGGCGCTGGCCGTCGAGGTCGCGGCGGTCAGCGACGAGGTTGACCGGGTAATCGCGACCGCGCAGTCGGACTGGCGCAGCGCCGAGCGTGAGCTGGCCGGCCAGCGCCTATACGCGGCCGTGGACCGGCTATCCAGAATCGCTCGCGTGGCCGCCGACGTGGCGGGGCCGTCCGGGCAATCGGCTCCGGACCAGCTGGCCGAACTCGCCGCCAGGAAGGCGACCGTGCAGGCCGAGATCGCCACCGCCAGGAAGCTGCCCGATGCGGAAAAGGAGGCCGCGCTCGGCCGGATCCTGGGCGTCGCAGCAGATTGCGGCGAGGCGATCGACATGCTGGCCGCGCTGCCCCTGGCCCCGCCGTCGGACCTGCAGGCGGAGGTAACCGCCGATGCGGTGGCACTGCGCTGGGAGCCCTCCTTGTCCCCCGGTCCCGTCTCCTACAAGATCACCCGCGTCACGACGGCGCAGGACGGCGGGCAGCCAGAGCGCCGGGTGCTTGGCACGACCAGCGCCGTCGAGTTCAACGATGCGGGTGCTCCTGGCGGCGCCATGATCGCGCATGAGGTCAGCGCCGTGTCGGGGCGGCGAACTTCGGCGGGCGCGACAACCAGGCCCGCCCTGATGCCCCGTGACGTGACCAGCCTGGCGGCGCGGGCCGATGCCTCGGGAATCACTCTTACCTGGGTGCTCCCGATCAGCCACGGGAATGTCGTGGTCGAGCGCGAGGTCGACCCGCGAGCCGGTCTGAGCTTGCCGCTGCGCCGCGCCCGCGCCGACGGGCAGTCGTGGCGAGACACCAGTCCGGCAACTGGGGTGGAGTTCAGCTACCACGTCTACGCCGAGTACCGGGACGTCGACGGCGTGATGATCCGTACCCCGGGCGCTACGATCCGGGCTAAGGTCGCGCCGCGGCCAAGGCCGGTCAGCGAGCTCTGGGCCACCACCAGCGCGGGCCACACGACGATCGGATGGGTTAGGCCGGCCAGCGGCGAGGTGCGGATCTACGCCGCCGACCATGCACTCGCCGCGCCCGATACGGAGGTGGATCTCGCCGAGCTTGCCCACCGCGGCCGGTACGTCGGAGCGGGCCAGCGCCGCGTCGTCGACGAGAACGCGGGCCGCAGACTCGTCACCTACACCTCAGTGACGGTGGACGGCGGCCAGGCCGTGGCCGGGCCATCGGTCGCGCACCTGCCGGTCGCCGCGCCGAGCAATGCGGCCGTGACCGACAGCGGCTCCGAGCTCCTGCTCACATTCACCCTCCCGGGCGGCGTGACCGAGGCGGTCGTGGCTGGCCGCCGCGACGCGATGCCGGCTGGGCCTGCCGATCCGGCGGCCCAGACCTGGAGCGTGACCAACACCAGGCTCGAGATCGACGGCGGCCTGCACGTGCCCGCGCCGGAAGACGGGCTCGGCTGGTACTTCAGCATCCATTCGGTGCTGCGGGACGGGTCAGCCAAGCTCGCGGCGCCGGCCGGGGCGCAGCTCAAGGCCAGGGACTCGACCCCGGTCACGGCCAGCTATACGGTCCGCCGGGCCGGCGTCGTCAGGCGGTCGATCGTCATCGAGGTGACTGCCAGCGACCCGATGCCCGACCTTGTCGTGCGCGCGAAACGGGGTGCGGTGCCGTCCGGCGCGCAGGACGGCGCCGAGGTCGGACGGATACCAGGAGGCGGCAGGACCGCCCGGCTGGAACTACCGGCCGGGGCGCTTACCCTCCCCGCT
>WNFG01004452.1_pt1 | contig 11776 bp, 7 predicted proteins | sample 5400431 | NCBI WGS metagenome assembly WNFG01 (sample SAMN13153346, study PRJNA577476) | soil metagenome | isolation source: 120 cm saprolite under Douglas fir tree site 2 hole 3 replicate 2 | place: USA:California | collected 2015-04-18
AGCCGTGCCTCGCGCGAATGCGCTTGCAGGATCGTCGGGATCGAGCGAGGGCGACCCGACTCCGGCACGCTGCTGAACGAGCGAAAATACCAGGGGCAAGATCAGTAGCGTGGCCGCAGTCGCAAAGAACAGACCGCCAATCACAGCGCGACCAAGAGGAGCCGTTTGCTGGCTCCCTTCGCCGATCGCGAGCGCCATCGGCACCATGCCCGCAATCATGGCCATGCTTGTCATCAGGATTGGACGCATGCGGGTTTTCGCTCCGTGCAGCGCCGCATCCAGCGCCCCGCTGCCCGCGCGGCGATACTCCTCGGCGAACGTCACGAGCAGGATCGCGTTCGCCACCGCGACGCCAATCGCCATGATCGCGCCCATGAACGACTGGATGTTCAGACTCGTGCCCGTGAGCAACAGCATGAATAGCACTCCGCAGATCACCGCGGGCACGGTCGAGAGCACCACGAACGCCAGCTTCAGCGATTGAAAGGTCGCCGCAAGCAGCAAATAGATCACCAGCACCGCGAGCAGCAGACCGACTCCGAGATTCGTCAACGTTTGTTTCATCGGACCGATCTGACCGCGGACCGTGACCTTCACGCCGCGCGGCAGTTCACCGGCGCGCTGGATGGCGCTGTCCAGTTCCGAGGAAATCCGTCCAAGGTCTTCGCCCGAAACATTCGCGGTCAGTGTCACCATGCGCTGGCCGTTCAGGCGGTGGTATTCACCGACAACGGTTCCGTACCCCACTTGCGCAACGTCCCCCATTAGAGGATGCGAAGCCGCGCCTAGGGTCACGGGAATGTGCTCGACGTCCTGGATCGAGGTCACGTCGGATTGCGGAACCTGCACCTGAACCTGATACGCGACGCCGGACCGGGGATCGGCCCAATAGTTCGGCACCACGAACCGGCTCGAGGAAGTTGCCGCCAGGAACGAACGGCCCACCCCGGCGGTCGTAACTCCCAACTGCCCCGCGCGCTCGCGGTCCACGTTGATGTTGATGCTCGGATAGTCGAGCGGCTCGTCGTACTGCAAGTCGCGCAAAGCCGGTATCTTGGCGACTTCGGCGCGAAGTTTCGCGGCAAAGGCGCGATCGACGCCGAGGTCCGGGCCGCCGACGTTGATTTCGACGGGTGTCGGAGCGCCGAAGTTCATGATCTGTGTGACGACGTCCGCCCCTTCAAAGGAAAACTGGCAGCCGGGAAACTTGTCCGGCAGGACCTTTCGCAAGCGCTCTTCGAATTGATTGGCGCGGATGCCTGAGTCGGGATTGAGTGCCACGCGCAGCACCGCTTCATGCTGGCCGCTCGTCCAGAGATAGATCGTATTAATCGGATAGTTCGGCGGCGGCGCGCCAACGTAGCTCAGCGTCACGCCCACATTGCCCGCGCCGGCTTCTCGTTGTATCGCGTCCAAGACGCCGAGCGTCAGTCGTTCGGTCGTCTCGACGCGCGTCCCCACCGGTGCGCGGAATCTCAGAAAAAGTTGACCGGAGGAGACTCGCGGAAAAATCTCCCGTCCGAGATACGGACCGAGAAACGCCACCACGAGCACGGAAACCACGACATAAGCCGCGATCGTGAGACCTCGGATGGCAAAGAGGCGGTTCAGAATCCGGCCAAGCCTGTCCCGCACGCGATGCAGCAGCGAAGGCGTATCCACCGCTTCCGGTGTGTGCTCGCGCAGAATCCAAGTGGACAACACCGGAACGAGCGTGCTCGACAACAGGTACGAAGCGGCCATGGCGAATCCCACCGCGAGCGAGAGCGGGACGAAGAGTGAGCGTGAGACTCCGGTCATGAAGAAGGACGGAACAAAGACCGCGAGAATACAAAGCATCGCGAGGAGCCGCGGAATCTGTACCTCCTTGCTCGCTTCGAGCACCGCAACCGCTCTCCTGCGGCCCGCACCGAGATGGCTGTGAATGTTTTCCATGACCACCGTGGACTCGTCGACCAGAATTCCGACCGCCAGCGCCAGGCCCCCAAGGGTCATGATGTTGACCGTCTGGCCCGCTCCCCACAACGCGACGACCGCAGTCAGCAAAGCGAATGGAATCGTGGCGACGACGATGAGAGCGCTTCGCCAGTCGCGCAGAAACAGGAGCACCATCACGCCGGTCAACACCGCGCCAAGAAGCCCTTCCTTCACGACCGACTGCAGAGAATTTCGAACGTACGGCGACTGGTCAAACTCGTAGTCGATCTTGATGTCGGGCGGAACTACCGACTGAAATTGCGCGAGGCTCGCATTGACTTCATTGACGACAGCGAGCGTCGAAGCATCCGCGCGCTTCGTAACCGGAATGTAGACGGTGCGGCGCCCGTTCACTTCGGCATAGCCGGTGATGATGTCGCTCGAATCCTCGATCGTGCCGACGTCGCGCAAGAACACCGTCGGGCCCGCGCCGGTGCGGATCGGTAGGTTCTGCAAGTCCTTGATATTCGAGACGACGGAATTGATCGGAGCGAGGCGCAGCAGATCTCCGGTGCGCACGTTTCCGGCGGGAATGATCGTGTTCCCGGTGTTGAGCGCTTGCACCACTTCTTCGGGAGCCATGCGGTAGGCGCGCAAGCGGTCGGCGTCGACGCTCACGACAATCGTGCGCGCCGCGCCGCCGAAGGGAGGAGGAGCCGAAACACCCGGGAGCGTCGCGAAGAGCGGACGCACGCGGTTCAGCGCGAGGTCCTGAATCTCGCCGACGCTCTTCGTCGAACTCGAGAAAACGAGATACCCGACGGGGACACTGCCGGCGTCAAACCGCATGATGAACGGCGCGACCGTTCCCGGCGGCATGAACGCGCGCGCGCGATCCACATAGCCGACCGTTTGCGCCATCGCCTGGCTCATGTCCGTGCCGGGATGAAACGTTAGCTTCAGCAGGCCGACGTTCTGGATGGATTTCGATTCCACAGCCTCAATGCCGGTGATGTAGAGGAAGTGATACTCGTAGTAGTAGACGAGGTACCCTTCCATTTGCGCGGGAGACATTCCGCCGTACGGTTGCGCGACGTAGATCACGGGTAGATTCAGGTTCGGGAAAATATCGATGGGCATCCGCGTGAGCGCGAGAATCGAACACAGGGCCACGCCGATCACCAGAACGACGACGGAGATGGGATTGCGAAGGGCGGTGCGCAGGAGCCACATGGCTATTTCTCTCCTTGCGCCGCGTCGTGCAGCGACTGCAAAAACGGGCCGAGGTCGCCCTGGGCCGCAGCGACCGACGCGAGATTCTGCCAGACCGCGAGCCGCGCCAGCGCGTCATCGATCTCCGCCTGCACGAGAAAGCTTTGTGAGTCGGCAACATCCACAAGCGTCGCGAGACCCGCTTGATAACGCGCTCGTTCTTGCATCTCGGTAGTGCGCGCGGCGTCGAGTTCGAGAGGCGTGTTCTCGGCAACTTTGCGGGCGCCATCGAGCGAGGCTTGCGCTTTTCGAAGTTGTCCCGTCAAATCCTGCAGCGCCTGATCGTAGCGCGCCTCTTCGGCGCGTTCGTTGGCCGCTTCCACCGCTTTCTTCGACTTGATGGAAAAAATGTCGAATACCGGAAACGTGACACTCAGCCCGGCGGCCCAGTTCGCGCGGTCCGGTCCCAACCCTTCCGTACCCCCAAGGAATTTTCCGTTAGGATCAACGCCGCTCCCGCGTCCCATCACCACGGATTGCAGATACAGCTTCGGATAGTACGAACGGTCGAGCGCATGCACGAGCGATTGCTCTTCTTGAACGCGGGCGTGTTGCACTTGAGCGAATGGGTTCAAGGCGACGGAGGCAGCGGCGGGGGCCGCGGTGGGTGGCGCGCCGACCAATACGGATTCCCGGACTTCCACCACTTGGTCGGCAATGCCGAGAATGTCGGCGAGTTGCGCGCGGCTAATCGCCGCCTGTTGCTCCGCTCTCGCGAGGTTCACGCGCGCGCGGGCGCGTTCCGCATCCGCTCGCGAGGCGTCCGCCCCGGCGCGGAGCTGATTATCGACGAGCACGTGCACCGATTTCGCAAACGTTTCCCGGCGCTCGACGTCCGCTTGCGCGGCGCGCAGCGTCTGTTCCGCAGCGAGCAAGGTGAGGTAGGCGTTGACCGTGGCGACACTGACATCGAGCCGCGTGAGCGAAGCTTCCGCCGCCGCGCGGTTCTGCGCCGCGCGCGCCGCGTCCACTCTCGCTCCCCGATATCCGAAATCGAGCGGCTCCCAGGAGAACAACAATCCGCTCGCGCTTCCCCAAGCGCTGCGGTTTGAAGTCGACGTTGGCACCGGCCCGGTAATCGGAGCGATGACCGAGTTCGGGATCGTCAATCCGGTGATGTTGTTGTCCGTCGCGCGATTCGATTGCCACAGAAGGTCGGTGCGCGGCAAATAGCTCGTGCGCGCGACGCCCACGCCGGCCTGGGCCGCACGCACCCGTTCGAGCGAAGCGCGCACCGCCGGATAGTTCTTGAGCGCGAACTCGACGGCTTCTTCAAGGGTGAACACTTTCGTTTTTTGCGGGTCGGACTGCGCCGACATGGTCGTCCCCATGGCCAGCAGCAGCGCGACGCTTAAGCCCGTTTTCCAGTAGCCCCTGTGATGTGCAAACACGTTCGTCTACTCCTCAATTTACTTTCGCGGTGCGTGGTAGAGTCCTTCGATCAGCTGCATCCCGCGCTCCAGAAGTTTGTCGTCCGGGATTCCTTGCTGCGCCCAGCCCTTCAGGATTTCGTCGACTCCATAGCCTTCTTCGCGGCCGAAACGGTCGTCCAAGAGGTCCGCGTCATGAATGATTTGTCCGATTACGCCAACGCGTGGATCTCGGACGTGAAACTGCTTTGTCAGCGTTTCAAACGTGCAGTCCTCGCCGCGATGTCCGAACCCCTCTTCATGGAACATGTCGTACGGCACGGCTCCACTCGGCACGCGATCCTCCGGCGCAAAAGCAAAGCGGGCTTTACTGTCGATAAAGTTGCGGATAAGCCAGGCAGACGCGCATCGATCGACGCCCGGTCTTGGTCTCGTCACCCACACCCTGCCCTTGTACTTCTTCGGATCGATCTTGGTGGCAGCGCTCCCGGACTTGGCAGCGTTCGACCTGGTCGCCTGCTCGAGCAATTCCTGAACGCGCTTCTGTAGCGGGCTGTCGAAGAAATCGACCTCCACGATCTCCTGAAACCGGTTGCGCAACCGGCTGAGGCGGCCCGCCCCTTTTCCTTCCACGCGCGTCGAGGAAAACGCGTGCAGCTCGCGGATCAACTCCTGGTACTCCCGCGTACGCGTTTCTGCGAAACGGCCGATCAGCTGCGGCTTCGACAGATTGTCGATGGAATCCACATGAACCACCGATGCGTCTCCCCCGTACTTCCGGATCGCCGTCGCGAGCCACTGAAACCGCTCCTCATTGCTTGCGTTGTTCGGAAGCAGGTAGCCGGAATTCCCGAGCGGCACGGTTCCGTAGCGCTGCAGCTTCCGCCAAATCTCCACGCGCTGGCTGGCACGTTTCGTCGGCAGCGTGAACGTCAGCAGCAGCCACGCGCTCTCGCTTGTGCGTCGTACGGTCATTTCTATCTGATGTTATATCTGTAACGACAAGAACGTCAAGGCGAGCTCGGACCGACACAGATGGCGGGAAGATTCAGGCCGTCGTTTCAGGAATTTACTGGACGGAGGAGTCGGGAGTCTGGCCCTGCCCTACAACTTGCAATTGCTCGCGGAGTGCGTGCTCCTGCGCGGCAAGCGGCATGAACTGTTCATGCCAGAAACGCATGCGCTCAGGCTCGGGGAGCGAAGCCATCGCGTGTACCACGGAGATTTGGCGCTTCGTGACTTCGTTGATCTCCCGCACCAGCCCAATGATCTCCGACATCTTCTCCCAGCTTTCCGGGTGATGGCGTCCCCGCAACCGTTCGAGGTCCAGCCACCCGCGGTGACTGTCGCGTTCCCGTGCCCGTTCATAGAGCCCGCTGAATTGCTGCAGCTTCACTTCGTACTCTTTTTCGAGCGGTTCAATCTGCGCGTACGCGCTGATGAAGTCGTTCGCCGAGGTGAGGTCCGCGTCTTTGATGTTCGCGATCTGCCCTCCGAGCGTGCGCAGATCGGCTTGAGAGCGTTCGAGCTGGCTCAGCATTTCTTTCTCGTTCCGGTCCCGCACCACGAGCGTGACGCCCGCAGCGGCGATACAGGCCACAAGCATCGCGACCGCCACGATCGCGTATCGCCGAATTCCTTGTTGTTTAGTCGTGTCCACCATGATCCCACCGAAGCCTATCGTGTATCTACCGGTTTGCAAAACGCTCCATCCACAATTCTCCACCACCCTTTAGCAATCCGAATTCGAAGAACGCCGGGCGCGCGGTTTGATCGTCGTAGATCTGGTGGTTGAAGCAAAAGGTTCCCGGGTTTGTCTCGCAGTAGGCTTCCATCTCCCGGAAGCGCTTTCCTGCCTCCGACCATCCCCCATTCGGAGCGCGCAGCTGCACGAAAACATTTACCTCGGCACAGTCCACTGCGCCGCCGATCGAGTGCGCGATGAAGTGGCCTTTTGTCCCACTCTCGGCCGAACGTGGTCTCCGTGGCGCCCGCCCAACCTTTGAGACGGAAGTCATCGTCGTCTCTTACAAGACGCTCCAAATGGCGCGTCTGCTTGGCAAGTAGGAGCGTCGTCACACCAAGAATTACCGGTTTCATCTAGAAATTGCCTGGGATCGACCGCCTGAGGCGGCGGTTTTCAAAACCGCCGTCGAGCAAAACGGTTCTCACGGATGAAATCTCAGTTGGACAAGCCGATGTACCAAGGACGATCACCGCGCGGCCACCCTGGGCGTTGAGGAGAAACAACTGCGAGTTCAGTTTGCGTTCTTTTTGCGTTGTAGGATCGGAAATGATGGGCCGTGATGGGTTGTGAAGGGGAGCTAAACTCTTGAGTTTTCAGCTATCTCGTTTGTTTGACGTGCCCGATCCCAGTTTATGAGTCCGCTGCTCTAACCGCTGAGCTACGGGCCCCACGCCTGAGAAACATTTTAGCCTGAAACTGACCGATTCACCCATATTGCTGCGCGGATCGCTGCTTACGCCTCGGAAGAAGGAGCGTCTGTTAGTAATGGGGTTTACGGCCGGCGCGGGTCCGGCTGACTTACCTGAGAGATCAAGTTGGAGAGGAGAGCGTGATGATGCGCAATGGGTGGAAGTGTGCTTTGAGCCTGCTGATGGGACTCGGCGTTTTGGCGGGGACTGCCGGCGCGCAATTCAAGAATGGAAGCCAGGCGACGGAGTTGAACATTCCGCGCGTGAGCCAGCGCGGGACGGTGTCGCAGCGGATTGGACTGACGGACATCACGATTATGTATCACCGGCCAGAAGTGGGGGGGCGGGAGATATGGGGCAAGACAGTGCCCTATGGGAAGGTGTGGCGCGCGGGCGCGAACGAGAATACGACCATCACTTTTTCCGATGATGTATCCGTGGAAGGAAAGCCGCTTGCGGCGGGGACTTACGGGCTGCACACCATTCCTGACAAGGAGCAGTGGACGATTATTTTTTCGAAGAACTCGACTTCCTGGGGTAGCTTCAGCTATGACGAGAAAGAGGACGCGTTGCGCGTGACGGCCAAACCGCAAGCGGCGGATTTCCGCGAAGCACTCACTTACACCTTCGAGGAAGTCAAACCGGATTCGGCGGCCGCCACGCTGCGCTGGGAGAAGCTGGCGGTTCCCTTCCACGTCTCGGTGGACGTGAAAGCGGTGGTGCTGAAGAGCGTCAAGAACGAGCTGCGAAGCGTTGGCGGATTTAGTTGGGCGGGTTACGACGAGGCGGCACAATGGTGCCTGGACAACAATTACAACCTGGAAGAAGCGCTGAAGTGGGAAGACACGTCGATTCAGAATGAAGAGCGGTTTGAAAATTTGGAGACGAAATCGCGCATCCTCGACGCGCTGGGACGAAAAGAAGAATCCGCTAGGACGCTTTCCAAGGCGTTCAATGAAGCCACTGCGATTCAACTGTACTCCTACGCCCGGGGCCTGCAACGATCGGGGAATGCCAAGCGCGCGTTTGAGATCTATCCTCAGGTCGCCAAGAAGGATGCGAACCATTGGACCAGCCACCTGGCGCTGGCACGAATCTCGTCGAACGCGGGCGACTTCCCAGCGGCCGCCAAGGAAATGACGCAGGCGATCAGCGCGGCGCCGGATGCAACGAAGCCGTTTCTCCAGCCACTGCTGAAGCGTTTGGAAGCAAAAGACGACATCAACAAGTAAATGAGTTTCTTCTCCCCACCCCCCACCGTTCTTGTAACGATATGATTCGATTATAGTTAGTGGGTGGGGGTCGGCAAACGATATGACTCTATTGGATTTATGGGGATAGGGGCATAGGAAGCGTAAGGATAGAGAACGGACAGCCAGGGGCGCCCCCTCCCCTCCCCCGTTTTTATAAAAGATTGTGACGAAAGGGGTTAGTGGGTGGGGGTCGGCAAAAACATTGAGGGGTAAGGACTTAGAGAAGGGCAAGTAAGGACGTAATGAGATGACGAGGTAAGGAAAAGATTTCCGGAACAAGGGAACGCCGGGAGTACCCACCCCCCTGTTTTTTGTAAGTGTTGCATCTAAAGGGCTTAGCAATACCGTAAGTCTTTTGTTTGCAACACTTGCGGGAAGCTCCATAAGTGTTGCAGCTAAAGAACTTAGCCCACTGGCGAGCGCTAAACTGTGGTCAGTTAGGAGAAGGAGGGATGAGGAATGGGAAATCCCTCGGATTTGCTCGGGACAAGTAGGGGCTAGGCCAAGGAAAGAAGCAAGAGGTCGGCGAGGATGATGAGCGACGCTTTCCGACAGGGTCGGAATCTCCCCGAGATGGTCGGGGCAGGTCGATCGGGGCTCGGCGTAAACACTTCGCGGCTCAGTGCACGCAATCATGTAATAAGGATAGCACGAACTAATCAAGTTGTTAAGTGTTTTGCAGTAAATGGCCGAAATTGAGGGTTGAACGGCTATTAGGGCGTGTGAATGGTTTCTGTGGATGCGTGGGTCCGAGACGAACAAGAAAAAAGCGAAGTCAAAAGCCCCATGCTTTCAAAAACCGAAGGCCACCAGCCATCTGGAGTAGACTTGGCCTATGCTTCGTCAGATTGCGCCTGTGTTCTTCACCGTCGCCCGTACTTACGGGCGCGCGTGAATCGACATTCCCGCAACGCTCGCCTATTACACAAGCAAGCTTGGCTTCGCATGTTTGGGGACGTGGCAGGATCCGCCGCTCTTTTGCCATCGTGGGCCATCGTGGCGCGCGACCAGCAGGTGATTCATTTCCGCTGCGCCCAGCCGCCCACAGCAAACCCGGACAAATACGCGGACGAATTGCTCGACGCGTACCTTGTCGTTGAAGATGCCGACGCACTTTATGCCGAGTACGCCGCCCAAGGCGTGGAATTCACTCGGGGACTTGGCAACATGCCATGGGACAAGCGGGAGTTCGTGGTGAAGGATTGCGATGGCCGTCTGCTGGCTTTCGGCGCGAACCTGTAATCTTCTTCCAAGGTTTTGTAGAGGCCGGGCTAAAGCCCGGCTCTTCGTTCTCGCTCGCCACCGCTTTTCCTTTTCTCGCCACTCGTCACTCGCCACTGTTTTTCGTTTTCTCGCCACTCGCCACTGTTTTTCACAGTCGATGGTCGGCCATGTGGCCGAAGGCCCGCGACGCGCCAAAGCGTGCGGCACCCTCCGTTGTTAGGTTGAGGGTGCTCCACCCGCCGGAGGCTCGTAGCTCAGCCTGGATTAACAGACCGGTCTATACACGTGAGCTTGCCCACCTTTGGATGAAGAATGCCGAATCTCTATTGAGCTGTCTTGGAGATGGATGATTGTGTGCGAGTGACGTGAAGAATCTTGAGTTCCTCTTCGCGAACGATTTTCCAACCATCTGCGTAGTTGGCAAATGTAAGCTTCTCGATTTCGCTTCCGGCAAAGGCCTTCCCGCTAGACGCTAACGTGTCCCAGTCCTTACGGAAAGTTGCTGCAAGCCGATCGCCCTCCGCTCGCGAAATCTGAACATCCGTTACATTGTACTTGCGAACCTCTGCAATGTCTGCGAACGCCTTCTCTTTATCATTGCGAAGCTGTGCATTCATCACGTTGTGCTTCCTGAAATATGTCTCAACAATAGGCGCGTAGCAGTCGACGTGAGCCGCTGTATTCTTAGCACGAAACGATTCTATCCACGTGTTCAATACTCTCGCGATTACCTCCTGTTGGTCCCTCGGAACGGGTTGTTCCCCTTGCGCAATGACAGGCCGAGACCGTGTTCTGTAATTCATGAATGCCAGCACAACCGTGACCACAAGGACTGCCGTGACTGCAACTCCCACGAGCAACGTAGCCGTGCTGTACGACCTTCTTTGCGGTGGTACCGGAACAGCCGGTACAGCATCATCCCGCGAACCGGATCCCTCAGCTACATTCTCTAGGACGATTTTCTCCGCTTTGTCCACCATAGGAACGGCATCGGGTGACGCGACCTCGGCGGCAGAACTCTTCGTGGTTTCATCTTGTACGGTGGGCTTCGCTTCTGTGCCGCCTTGCCGCTGGGCTTGATTCTCTTGAGCTACTCTCGGTGACGCCGTGCTTGAGAATGCCTCCGACCTAAACGTAAAGCCAGGTGTAACCGTCCACACATTCCCGATTCGAATTTCGGCCTTGGGTCTCTGCTCTGTCATTGTCGGAGCATTCGCAGCAACGGCTGGAGCAGGTTGCTCCGCTGCACTAATCGACCGGACATCGGTATCGCTCGCCTGTTTTCGGCCAGTGAGCACTGCCCATCTTTCAGCTTTCGTGCTTTGAACTAGCTGGACAAATCTGTCCAGTTCTTGCCAAGTTGCAAATGACCGGGACACTTCGATTTTTTCGCTGGCCGAGCGCAAGACCATGACTTTATTACGTGTGAGAAACCAAACTGCTGCGCACCCCACCCCAACAATAGCGGCAACCATCGGTTGGTCCATAGCGAATGCCACAATGAGTGCCAAGGGTATGCCCAGCGCGAGCCAGATCGGCTTGCTGTGGGATTCAAGGTCGCAAGATGTAAGATCGTCGAGCCCAATTGTGGTGAGCTTTTTCTTGCCCCAGCTGCTGATTTCGAGTTGTACCCGAAAACTCGTGAGCGTTACTTCAGCGAGTTGGGCTAATACAGCCTCCCCCGGCATTAGCTGCATACGACCCTCACATCACTCTGGACAAATAAAGCTAACTTACTCGGAAAGGATAGTGCGATGATCGGAAGGTGTCTAGCAGCATCTCCTTCACGTTGGCGGGTGGGGCACCCTTTGTCGTTGGCGGGTGGGGCGGGCTTTTGAATTGGCGGCGACCGGGGGACAGACGGGAAGCTTCCCCTACTCCGAAACCTCCAATCGTTTATGAGCCAAACTAGTCTTGTCAAACAGACATCAGAAAGTGTTCCGTCTGTCCTCGGCTCCCGGTAAGGGCCAGAAGGTGGCGAACTATTTTGCTGCCGGAACAGCCCCCCTGAAACGAAACGGGACCCAACAGCGTATATAGAAGCAGCGCCCGAGGTGTCGGCGCTAAATCTGCGCAGTCAGGAGAGTCAAATGAAATTCCAGGCTATGGCGTCAGCAGTGGTGTTGTTCCTGGTATCCGCGGCGGCTTTCGCACAGGATTCCAAAGCTCCGCAGGGGGCCTCGACCAGCAAGGGAGAGCAGGCTTCACAAGGTCCGTTCAGCACGTACAATAAAATCTTCTACGCAAGGATGAAAACCATCCTCGTCAGTTCCGCTGAAAAAATGCCCGAAGAGAACTACAACT
>WNFG01004454.1_pt1 | contig 11771 bp, 6 predicted proteins | sample 5400431 | NCBI WGS metagenome assembly WNFG01 (sample SAMN13153346, study PRJNA577476) | soil metagenome | isolation source: 120 cm saprolite under Douglas fir tree site 2 hole 3 replicate 2 | place: USA:California | collected 2015-04-18
CCTGCGGCGAAAGATCTCCTCGGACATGAAGTCGCAGTCGTTTACGAATGGCTGGCGCGGGTATCCGCGACGCGCGAGCAGCAGAGAAGGCTGTTCGACTACTTGCTGACCAACCACCCGACCGATTTCACTTTCCTGGTTCAATCTTGCGAAGACCGCGTGGGCCACTGGCTTTATCCGATTCAGCCGTACAACGTCGGCTACGACCGAAAACTCAATACCATCCAGGTGAACGCTTTCCCGGATCAGTATCGCGCCCTAGATAAAGTTCTGGGAACTATCCTGAAGCATGTGGACGAGAACACCATCCTATTCATCATCTCCGACCACGGCATCAAGCCGCTGCGCTAGAAGGAACCCCACGACGCGCACAGGGATCATGCAGGTACCACCCCGATCATCGCGAAACATGACTTCGAGGACGGTGACGATGTTCCGGGCGTGTTTGTGGCCATGGGGCCGGGCATTAAAAAGAACGTTCGCATTATGGGGCTGCCGATGAGCGTCTTCGACATCGCGCCCACGATCCTCCACATGTACGGCATCCCAGCGCCGAAGCAGATGAAAGGCCGCGTCCTAATGGAAATTTTTGAGGGACCTACCGAAACTGCCAGCGGTGCTCCCGTGCCTTAGGTAAAAGGCCCGAATTAGTGGCTCTAGGGGAGCTCCCTGTGGGCTCTTTCGTGCCCCGCGCCCTCCACGTGAACCTGGGGGCGGGCGGGACAGGCTTTTGAATTGAGTGGCGCTCGATAAGAGCGAAGGCCTCCGCCTCGCCCAGCGCATCTTGCTCCGCCGCCAAATCCACTGACGTAACATCGAGGCTCCGCTAAACCCCTTCCTGCCGCTCGTCGTCTCCCAGTCAATTCTCCCCACCCATTTCCAGTTTCGATTTTCCAATTTCACTGTTCTCCCGCTAAGTTCTTTCCCTGCCACTCTTACGAGAGATCAGCGTTTTTGCAGAAAAGCGTCGCCTGTAAGTCCTTTCCTTGCCACTCTTACAGACACCCCCTCCCGTAAGTCCTTTCCCTGCCACTCTTACGAGAACACTGGGGATGGAGGGGTATCCCTAGCCAGAATCTTCAACCATTACTTGAATTCTCGGCGCCCCCTCACCTCTTTGCCGCGCTTAGCTTCCCTGCGATACACTCGAAGCATGAGTATTTTGCGGCGGCTTTCACGCTTACCCAGAGCGATATTCTCGAGGGGCCGCAGCCAATCGGAAGGTGAAATGACAAACATCGTCGCGGGAAACAAGGCACCGAATTTCACGCTGAAGGGACTCGACGGCAAGGAGTACTCGCTCACAAAGCTGCTCGAGCACGGGCCGGTCGTGGCGGCCTTCTTCAAAGTTTCATGCCCCGTCTGCCAATTCACCTTTCCTTTCCTCGAACGGCTCCACAAAAAATACGGTGGCGAAGGCGTGACGTTCCTCGGCATCTCTCAGGATGACGTCAAGTCCACGAAGGGTTTTGCTTCCGAGTATGGCCTGACCTTTCCCATGGTGATGGACGACAAGGGCTATCCCGTTTCAAATGCCTACGGCTTGACCACCGTGCCCACGATTTTCCTCATCGACACAGACGGTACGGTGAAGATCAGCTCCATGGGTTTCGACAAAAAAGATTTGGAATCCATCGGTTCCGAGCTTGCCGAGCGCCGCAAGATGGCTCCGGCAGCGCTCTTCCGCGCAAACGAATCCGTTCCCGATCATAAACCGGGCTGAAGCTCGAAAAACTAGGTCCGGTCGGGACCTGACTGACACGAAAGACGCGGCAGGAACACGCAGCAAAGCAAGCGGAAGCACCAGAGGTGGGATGAAGAAAGAATGCCCGGCCGGTTCGCAATACGACGGCCCCGGAATCTACTCGCTCTCAGAGTGGAGCCACTCTTTCTTATGCTTTGGCGGGCGCTTTCGTTTATCTGCGATTACTCGAGTGGCGGCCGGCGATATCCCCGATTTCCGCGCGCGGCGCCTTGCTTCCGTGCCGGCATCCAGGGTTTTTTTCTTCCGTTTTTTCATCGACGTTTTTTGAGCCACCCTTGTCGCGCTGGGCGTTTCGGCCGCGCTTTTTGCTCTGGGCTTTAGCAACGCTTGCTTCCTGCTTTGGGCTTTGTGAGCTGCGCCTTGCGTTGCGACGGTTTTCTCTCGCCCCCGTCGACTCATTCGCGCGCTAGAAGCTGAAGTTCACCTGCAGTTCGACGCGCCGGTTCGCCGAGGTGGTGGAAAATGGACGCCCCGCAGGCGAATTCGCCTGCCCGAAAAGTGGCGAGCTCAGATTCCCGACCGGCGTGCCGAGGTTCACATTGTTGAAAACGTTTTGGGTGTTGATGCTGAACGTCAAGTTATAGCGGTAATTAGAAGCATTCCCGCCGAACCCTCCACCACCACCGCGTTCTCCGCCACCACCTCGTTCACCACCTCCGCCGCCGCGCGGACCTCCACCGCCCCCTCCCGGCCCACGCACAATCGCTCCCCCACCTGGGCCACCCGGGCCGCCCCCCGCTTGCGCTTCCTTCTTCTGGCCGAACCCGAACGTCTTGCCGAGGCGCAAGTTCAAGGTGAAGCGCCCCGGGCTTGTGGCGTAGTTGATCGGGATAGAAGCCACCCCGGGCGGCGGGGCCAAATTGAAGCAACCGAACGCGGTCTGCACCGCGTTGGGTGCCGGGGCGGCGGAGCATGTGGCAAAGGCCGGGCGAGCGTTGAAGACGGCGTCGCCAAAAATGTCGCGTCCCGTGGTGATGTTGAACGGGATTCCGGACTGGGCGATCAAGAAGGGGCTCAGCCGGAAACCATAGGGCATGCCGACCGTGCCGCCAACGAAGACACGATGGCGGATGTCGAAAGAGGCGCGGCCATAGTCTTGCGTGACATCGAAGGGATTCGAAGGGATGTAGGTCGCGCCGGAGGTGTCGCTATTGGCGTAGGTAAGCGCGTAGTAGCCGAAGAGGGAAAGCTTTGTGCCCATTCGAACGCTGCTGTTCACAAAGAGCTGGTTCTGCTTGAAAATGCCGCCGGATTCGAATTGGTAGAGAATCTGGCTGGGCGGCGGCGTGCCGGGAGAATTTGCATTGATGAAGTTGGTATAGAACTGGTGGACGCCGCGCGAATTAATATAGTTGACGGACAAGTTCGCGTATTTTGTCAGCTGCCGCTCAAGACTGACGCCGGTTTGCATTATGTAGGGAGTGCGGAGATTGGGATTCGGCTGGTAAATAGTCTGAGGCGTGGCGTTGGTCGGAGGGAACCTGGAATCGGAAGGCAGCACGGTCTGGTTGGGATCAAAGAAAGCAGGGTTCTGAACGAGGAATTGCTGCTGGGTGATGCCGTTCTCCAGTTGTTGTCGCAAAACCAAGTCCGCGCCGAAGCGATCGTAGAACATGCCGAAGCCCCCGCGCAGGACGGTTTTGGGAGATTTGTTTTTGCCGTTCCCGTCGATTCCCCAAGCCAGACCGATCCGGGGCGCAAAATCGGCATGATCGCCCAGATTATTCTGAGTTTCGTAACGGAGGCCGGCGCTAAGAGTTACATTCGGGCGAATGCGCCAGTCGTCCTGTAGAAAGAGCGCTCCATCCAGCCAGGTCACGTCCGCGGCCGCTCTTCCCGCGGGATTGAAATTCAACGCATAAAAGCTGGCACCGCCACCCTGCGCCTGGATCTGCGCGAACGACTGATTCTGGGCCAAGCCCATTAAGGTAATTTGATAGGCCTGGAGCGGCGTGATTTGACAGTTGTTCTGCGGGGTTGGTGTACAGCCTGGAAGCAGGCGAGCACCGAAAGAATAAACTCCGTTGAAGCTGGCATTGGATGCATTCGAATCCGTCGTCGCGCGCAGCCTGCCTCCGTACTTCAGCGTGTGCTTGCTGAGGGTCAGGTAAGTTATGTTTTGCAATTCGTAGCGGTTCTGAGCGTCGCTGCTGTTCCCGCCGGTGTTGCCCCCCGCGGAAAATGCGCCTGGAACGGAAATCGCCGGCAAGGTGCTCACCGGATTCTGGTCGGTAACGTCGTGGATGTACTGAAATCGCGTTTCGTTAATCGTGGTGCGACTCAGGGTCTGCGTGTCCGTGACTTGCAGCGTGTGTTCTGCGCCCAAACCATTGTATCCCTGAGGGGGGAGCGCGAAGGGGCCCACGCCGTTGTTGTCGTCCGTGTTGCGGAAATATTGATAACGCGCGCTGAGCGTGTTGCCCTGGCTCACTTGGAAGTCAAGCCGTGGGCTCAGGTTGGTGCGCCGCTGGGGATGGGCGACGGCATCGCTGAAGGGAAAAATCGCAAAGGTAATGGGATCGACAATCTGCGCGCTAACGATGGAGAGGTCATTGATGTTGCGCCGCTCGACGTTGAAGAAAAAAGAAGCTTTCTTGCCCAGCGGGCCGCCAAAGTTCGCGCTGTACTGCGTGGACTCGTAGCCCGGCGGATCCGTGCCGGCGGGCAGGCGTTCGAGCGGGCTGCGCGAGTTCAACGCTGAAGTGTTGCCCATCAAGAAAAACTGGCCGTGAAACTGGTCGGTGCCGGGCTTGGTATAGATTTCGATGCGGCCGTAACCCAGCTTGTCGTACTCGGCGGAGAAGGGATTCTGATTAATGCGAATCTCGCGAATCGAGGCCTTGGGCGGAAGCTGTCCGGCGGTGAAGCCATCGATGTACATCTGGCCGCCGTTAGGGCCTGCCGAAGGGCCGGCCAGCGCCTGAAGCTCGGATTGCAACTCGTCGGGATCGTCCGAGAGCGCCTCAAGATCTTTCCCCTGAAGCACCACCATACCCGCGTTGTTTGCGGGATTCACGTCGACTTTGGTGCTTGAATCAGAGACTTCAACTTTTTGCTCTTGCACCTCGATGGAGAGCCGGGCATCCAGCTTTTGCGCTTGGCCGGCCGCAATCTCAACCTGTCCGCTCTCAAATACTGCGAATCCGGGAGCAATGACTTTGACGCTGTATTTCCCCGGAGCCAATCCCTTCACTTCAAAGACCCCGTCCTGGTTTGTCGTGGCCGTCATCGCCGCCCCATCCGGCGTTATCACCATCACCGTGGCACTTCCTACCGCCGCTCCCGACGGATCCGTGACTTGGCCGCGAAGTGAGCCGGTGGTGGTCTGCGCCCGCGCCAGAAGTCCCGATTGAAAAGCGAAAACCAAAAGCCAGGCTAAAAAAAACGAACGATATATAGGCCGTAGACTCATCAAATCTCCTGGACAATCTCTCTGGTTATCGACGCGGCGCAGCTCAGGGCGTTGCCGCATCTCCCCCGGGCGCCCCGCCGAGGCTCCACGGGGACAGGATTGTGGAAGCGCTGTTTTTGGGTGAAGCTTCGAGAATGGCCTCGACACCGGCGAGCAGAGTTATGGCCGTGACTCCCTTCTCCTGGGTCCCCTGGGTCGTTACGATCATCACCGCATCGCCTTTTTGCAAATCGGCAAACGTGGCCGACGGCATGCGGCTAATTGCCTGTTGTAGGTCCGTCGTTCCCCCGCCGGGCCGCCCGGTGCTTCCCGGCGGGCTTGCTGGCGCGTCCACAGCCTTAGTTGTCCCGGTCGCTGGAGCGCTTCCGGCAAGCGGCGCATCCGGCGCGTCTCCTTTGAGCCGCATGGCAATCCGCTGAGCCATCGGAGCGGACAGTTTGCGAAGTTGCGACTCCGGGGTAATTCTCACCGTAATGGGCTTCTTGGTGATCAAGTCCATGACAGTGATAGTCCCGGCATTCGCTTCGATGGAGTTGATTGTCCCCGCAATGTTGCGGAACGTCCCCGAAACGACTTCATCCGCGGCGAGCTCGGTGCCCTCGTCGTTGCGCGTACCCCGGGCACGAAGCTGGTCCCCCTCATGAATCTGATCAAGCGGAGCGGGTTTTGCGTCGTCAAACCTCACAGAATCCGGCGCGTACCGCCGCAAGATGGTCTGCTTCGAAAGCTGGACGGTCACATTCTTGGCGGCACCGAGAGCGTTGGTTGAAATCGTAATCGCGCCCTCGGCAGCGTCTACGCTGCTCACCAGCCCGCCGACGCCGTGCCTCTGCCACTCTTCGCGTTCGTGGGCCTGTTTTTCCGCAATGTCGATTTTCTTCATCGCGATGATGGAACTTGCCAGGACCGCCTTGCCGTCATCGGCCATCTTTCCCCAAACCAGGATGCGGTCACCGACCTGAAGGTCCTGGAACTGGATCGGCGCAGCATCCTTCAGGTCCTTCTGTCCCGGGGCGATGCGCACAAGGCGGGCGTCGTCCTGAACTACGGCGGTCACGTCCGTGCCCGCATCGGTGGTCAACGTAATAGTCTTCCCGGAAATCGACTTGATGGTTCCGACGGGCCGCGCCGCAGCATTTTGTGCCGCGGGCGGTTGCGCTTGGTGGGCCAGCGCCGGAGCTGCCGAGGACGCTACACCAAGTCCTAGTAAACTCAGCGCCATGATTGTGCCCCAGCGCAGGTGGCTCCTTTTCCTCAGCAATTCCATCTACACTCCTAAAACCGGGCCTCAAATCGGGGCAGGAACTTCTGGGCCGTTTCGACGCGCGCTCTGGCGAAAGAAAACACCTATAGCCTCGTCACGGATTAGACGTAAAGACCGGCTTGAAATGTTTCAAGAAACTTCCCGGCCGTGGTAACTAAGATTCTTTGGACGAGCCAGACGATCAACATGGCGCAAAATGTGTACGTGGGTTTGGCCGTGAACAGCGGGAGCGCTTCGGCCCAGGCCACTGCCACCTTCGACAACGTGTCGGTCACCTCGCCTTAGGCCACGACGGGCACGCTTTTAAGCACCAACACAACTTCCTGTGACGGGACTGCCACCAATGGACCAACCGACCGATCGCTCCCGAAAAACGCGGTTGTGTTTACCGGCTCACTGCCACTTCCACATTTATGGCCTGCGCCGGGCGATACACGTTCACTTGCGACAAGGTGTTGCATCACGTTGAAGTTGCCTCGCTACAAAACTGGGTCAACACAGACCAAACACGGGTCGGGAGCCTTCCCGAAAAGTACTACTAGTACGCAGATTGTGCGTTGACAGTTTCCGAGGGATAGATATATTTGTACGTCTCGAGTTCTAGGTTCCCTGTCCCCGTCGAGACTCGCTGCAAGAGGCACATCAGGAGATCCAGCCATGTCTAAAGGCATTATCGCGCTTGTCGCCCTGGCGATTTCGTTGTTTGGTACCCAGTGTTGGGCACAGTCCTGCGGTGTGGAGGAGGCGAACTGTCACACATTCACTCCGAACAGCACCACATTCACCTACAACTTCTCCGATGGCAGCCACCTCACCGTTAAATTCGTCACCGTGCTGACGACGTTTGACCTTAGGGTGGGTGAGAGCCATCCGACCGACTCGACAGCGATCTGCGAGGGCCCGTGCCCAAACCCTATTGTGCTTGACCCGACAGAGTTCCCTTCGGGCACGGTGTGCGTCCGTTACCCGACAAATTCCCAAGGTGTATGCGATCAATACGATTTCACCGGCAATGCTGGCGGCCCGCACGGTGTGCCTGTCAGGAACACCGATTATAAAGGGCTGATAAATCTCATTCTCAGTTACTTTGCTTCTACTTCTCAGACGGTCCACAATCCTGCTTTCGGTCATGCGCCAGGCGACATCACCACTTTTACTGAAGACATCTTAACGGGCTATTCTTCGTTGCCTTTGTCGCCTCCGCCGCCTTCGCTGACTTCGCCGGCTCCATCAGCAGACCCGACCATGGACGGGGATACTCCGGGGCTATCGAGCGTGGTTGCCCTCGACGAGCCCTTTGTGGAAAATGGTGATTCTTTCTGCTCCTTGAACCTGCAGACTGCTCCATTCCACGTTGGGCAGCTAATTGAGGTTGATCTTCGGTTGACCAATGGCACGGACTGCAGCACCGGGATCCGGGACAAGACGGCGCGCTTCTCGCTCACGGCCATCGACCCCACAACCGGTAATGTTGTTTTCCCGCCGCTCCAGGACAAGGAAGAGGCAAATAAATTCCATTGGGACAACAAGAGTCAATTGAACGAATTCGATTTGAGCACCGTGGGGCTTGCGCCCGGGAACTATACCATCAACGTGTTCTCGGGCAAAATCTCTCCGCGAAGTGTCTCGTTCCTCTTGGCACCTTGATATAAGGGTGTCCATGAGAACTGCGGGGAACCTGTCTGGACTTAAAATGCGGTTTTAAGGCTTCTGGACGGCGGGCGAGGAAATGGAACTCAAGTCGGCGCGCTTCAGGATGCCATCGCTCCCTGATTCCTGGTGAATCGTTTCCAGAATTCGCCTGGCCGCGCCATAGTGAGGCGCCGCTTCGGCGCTCCCACTTCCCGAAAGCTCGATGGTTCGGCCCATCAGGTAGTGGCTTCGGGCCAGCAGCGGCTGTAGTCCAAGTTTTTCACTCATCCTCAGACTTGTCTCGAGTTCCTTTCTGGCGGCATGATACTGATGCGCGTTCAGGAGAGCCTCGGCCAAGGCGAGCTCGGCTTCCGTGGAGATATGTTTCAGCCCCACAGCATCGGCTTCTTGAACCAAGGCTTTCAGAGAAGCAATGGGCGCCTGGCCGCGCATCCCTGCAACAACGCACTTCGCCGCGTTGAGTTTCGACAGAAGGACCACATCCTTCTCTACGTTGCCCGAGATTGCCGCATGTGCCTGCGCGAACAGGTCTGCAGCGGACTTGATGTCGCCTCGATAATAGAAAGTGTCTCCCTGAAAGTTTAGAATCTGAGCGACCAGCGTCTTATTCTGCAGTTCCCGGGCTAGGGTCATAGCCTCGACCAAATTCTTCTGTGCCTCATCGTAACGTCCCACCTGACTGAGTGAGTTTCCGTATCCGCTCAGAATCTCTGCCATCCAGGAACTGCGGTTCTGCAATTCCCGGAATGTTTTGAGAGCGTCTTCTTTGGATTTGAGCGCCGCGCCGTACCGTCCCTGATACTCAAATATAGTGCCCATACTGTAAGACTGGATCGCAGCGCCGCGCTTGTCCCCGGAGCTGCGAAAGAGTTCGAGGGCCTTGAGGTGATAGTCCAAACTTTGCCCATACTCGCCGGCCTTCAAGGATGCTTCCGCGAGATTGTGCAGGGTTTCACCGACTTGACTGGGGATGTTGGCCTTCTTGCGGAGCTCCAGCGCCCGTTCATAATAGGTGAGCGCATCGCTGGACTGGCCTTTCGCGAGATAGATATTCCCGATATTGTTCAGGCAGAGAGCTTGGTTGTTCTCGTTACCTACATCCCGCTGGATCTGCAGCGATTCTTTGTAAACTTTCAGTGCCTCGTCGTATTGCTCGCGGGCCTTGTAGAGCCCGCCAAGTCCGATCAGAGTGACGCCGAGCCCCTTCTTGTCGCCGATTTCGCGCTGTAACTTCACGGCCTCCTGGTAGCTCTTGTTGGCCTCCTCCGGCTTTCCAAGGCTGGACTGAACCTGAGCGATATTGCCCAGGGTGACCGCGATTCCGGGCTTCTGGCCCAGACCCCGCTTGATGGCCAATGATTCCTCATAATTTCGCAGCGCCTCTTCAGGCTTATTGAGCTGTTTATAAGCGGCCCCGATAGCATTCAAGATCGTGGCTTTACCGTCGGCGTTGTCGAGCTCCACGGCCAGGCTGAGCCCCCGGTTCAGGTAATCCAGCGAGCCCTTTGGATTGTTGCTTCTGATTTCCACCCGGCCCGCGGCCAGCAAAGCGTCCACGTGTTTTGGATCCATCGCCAGAACCTTCGCAAGTTCAGCCCGCGCCTTATCGAATGCGCCTGTGGATTCGTAGAGTCCACCGAGATGAAAATGAACGTCCACATCATCTGGTGAAGCCTTCTCCAGGTTCTCGTAAGACTCGATAGCTTTTCGGTTATCATTCGAGACTTGAGCATAATTAGCCTGGATCAGATATCGTTCCTGCGGCGGAAGCTTATCGCTCAGGTCTACGGCTTTCCGGGAAAATTGCTCGGCTTTGTCGTCATTTCTGAGATTGCTGTACGTCAGCCCAAGTTTGGAATAGGCCAATGCGAACTCGGGGTCCGCCTGAACGGAAGCCTCAAAACGCTTTGCGGCTTCGAGATGATTTCCCTGGCGCGCTAGCTCGAGTCCTTCGTGGTAGAACCGGAGCGCGGCCAAGGATTGGGATGACGGTTTCAAAGATTTTGCGCGAAGGTCTTTCAATACATCGCCTGGGAGCGCAAGGTTCTGCTGAACCGACTCCGCGAGCTGCTGCACTGCTTTCAACAGTTCCTTTTCCGTCGGCGCGGCAACCTTGAGTGGTGTGGTGCGCTGGCGCTTCATGTCTTCTACAGTGGCGTCAATTCGAATCTGATCGCCGACCTTCGCGTATTGGCCCCAAACGAGCGTCTCCGCATTGCTGAATTCTGCGATTCTCCGGAGCATATCTGGATCCAAGTCCGCATTGGCCGGGATGCGCAGATCTTTCAAGATCTGATGGAGGCGGTCCGGAGAAATGGTGCGCAGGTGCGCGGACTGGCCTACGTCGGTGCTGAGCATGTCCGCCAGACTTGGGCCAAGCCAATCCAGCGAAGTATCACCTGACGCATTGCGGAAGGGGAGAATAGCGAGGGAAGTTTGCTCCACAGGGACAGCGCGCTTCCCGGCCGAACCGGAGAGAACGTTGCCGCGGAAAACGATTCCTAGTGCTGCCAACAAAACAATCGCGGCAGCTCCGGCAATCCACATTCGATACCGCAGGAAAAGCGAGACCTCCGTGGGCTTGGGAGCCGCGGCTGTCGGCGACCGCGTGGGCGCGGCGGTCCGCACGCCCGTAGGCATCTCATGGCCAAGATCCTCGAGAATCTCTCTGGCTGTGGAGTAACGATGATCGCGATCGATTTCCAGGCACTTCATAACCACATCGCTGATCGCCTTTGGAATCGCGGGATCTACTTCCGCAGGAGGTGGAGGCCGCTCCTGCGTGCGTTTCAGAAGGGTAGCTAGAGCTGTGTCCGCCTTGTACGGAGAAATGTCGGTCAGCATTTCATAAAAAATTATGCCGAGAGCAAACAGATCCGAGCGCGCGTCGACCTTGATGCCGTTGGCCTGCTCGGGCGACATATATTCCGGCGTGCCCATCAATACGCCCGTCTGTGTCATGCCCGGTGTTTCAAGGGAATGCGCGATGCCAAAGTCCATCACGTAAACGCGGTCTTTCGCGTCCAGCATGATGTTTTGAGGCTTCAGATCGCGGTGGACCACACCGGCGGCGTGGGCAGATTCCAGCGCGCGGCAAACCTGCGCGATGATCCGTACCGTCTCCTCGGGCGGAAGTTTTCCTCTTTCCCGGAGCACGGCACGAAGATCGCGGCCTTCCACGAACTCCATGGTGATGAACTTGAAGCCCTTGGCCTGTCCCAGATCGAAAATGCGAATGACGTTGCGGTGGGTAACTTCGCGAGCCAGGATCAGTTCCTGTTTGAAACGGCGGAGGATTTCCGGATTGCTGGCGAGGTCAGCACGAATCAGCTTGAGAGCAACGAGGCGTTCGAGCTCTGTGTCGCGCGCCTTATAAACGGCGCCCATTCCGCCCTGACCGAGTAATTCGAGAATTTCGTAACGTTCGGCCAGCAACGTTCCTACAAGTTCTTCGCCCTGGGCGTAGGGGGCGTCAGGCGGCGGAGTGACGGCGATCGACCATGCGGAAGTGCCGCGGGGGGTGGTTTCTGCGGGTAGGGTGCCGCCGGAAACGGTTGCGCCGAGCGTTTGATCATTCAATGGCAGGGGCGTGCTGCACTTCGTACAACTGGCGGCGGTGGGCGGGTTCTCCGCCTGACAAAGAGGGCATTGCATGGACTGGCAGTCTAGCGCACCAA
>WNFG01004455.1_pt1 | contig 11769 bp, 10 predicted proteins | sample 5400431 | NCBI WGS metagenome assembly WNFG01 (sample SAMN13153346, study PRJNA577476) | soil metagenome | isolation source: 120 cm saprolite under Douglas fir tree site 2 hole 3 replicate 2 | place: USA:California | collected 2015-04-18
AGCTGTTCGGTGCGAGCGAGGGCATTGACGCCCTGCTCGCGGCGCACTCGCTCGATGCCATCGTCGCACCGACCGACAGCCCGGCCTGGACGACGGACCTCGTCAACGGCGATCACTTCACGTCGTCGGGGACTCCCTCCCCGGCCGCGATCGTCGGCTACCCAATCATCAACGTTCCCTCCGGCATGAGCTATGACCTGCTGCCGGTCGGAGTCTCCTTCTACGGCACGGCCTTCAGCGAGCCGACTCTGATCAAGGTGGCGTCCGGCTTTGAGCATGCGATGCAGGCGCGCCGGCAGCCTAAGTTCCTGCCTACGTTCCCGTCTACTTCACCTGGGAGCAGCCCCGACCGAGGTAAGGGGCATGGCCTCGTTAAGCCAGAAATCGCTCGAGCCCGCATGATGTAACCCGCTCGACTAACACTTCATCTTCTCGCTGCATCAGTTCACAGACACCCGGGGTCGAAGGGGCCAAGTGTGGCGGTGGCCGTGGAGTCGCGCCGTAGATCCTGGCACCGTCCTATACGGCGTGTTCCTAATTAGTGAGGTCGCTAAAGACTTCCAACCAATGTCTGATAAACAAACCGTGATGACGATCCAGGATCAACAACAACCACGTACCGGTACAGCAACGCCGGCGCCAAACCGTAGCAAACGGTGGCACTCAGCGCACTCAGTGAATTCGATCCGCTATTTCTGAACGGGGCGCAGCGATCTGTTAACCGCAAGGTTCAGGGTTCGAATCCCTGGTCCGGAGCCAAATCTGAATACGAAATCTCGGTCGTGTAGGGCTGCGTGGTGGCGAAGTGCACGAACCGTACAGCAGCGGTACAGCAACGGCATGTGAAAATCGGTTGCAAGGACATGCCCTGTCGATCTCAGGCAGCACAACTATCGTCCTTTCAGACTAGGAGCCTTGCGGCTAGTAACCGCGAGGCGGCGGCAACGAGGACATCGCTGAGAAACAAATCTCTGAGCGCACGAAAATGACAAACCGCATACACAAGTCTTCCCGTCGTCGTGCTGGCCCAATGGGGGTACGCCCCTGGTTATCGATCAGGGTCGAACTGGTCGAGGGTCGAGGGGAGCGTTACTGGCCGCGGCCTGGCCGCTTGTTCGCTGCGGCAATAAGCCATTCGTATGCCCAGCTGGCCACTGCCATTGACGACGCCTTCGCACGCTGGGATCGCTCGCACTTGCATGAATTCGAGCTTGCGAATGGCGCTCGAATCGGCACGCCAGGCCCGGACATGAACGACGACGATGTCCTCGACGAAAGCCGCGAGCGGCTGTCGAACCTCCAGGCATCTCAGCAATTCATCTATGTGTTCGACCTTGGTGACGACTGGACGCACCTGTGCACTGTCGTCGAGGCCGGCATTGATCCGCATGACGTTCTCGGCGTGGTTCCCAATGCCCCCTTGCCGTACTTCGGTTGGGGAAACATCCCAGATCAATACGGGCGGGCTTGGGCTAAAGAGGACGATGAGGCTCCTACACGGCTAGATCCCGAACTGACGGACTTGCCACCGCTCCGGCCGGGCTGGGGGCCCAAAAGGTAGAGCCTCCTGGCATGCGTCCCGTCGTTGCTGCCGATAAGACTTCGCTATGACCTGCATATGAGAGGAGGTCAGCGCGCTCCGCGGTGCTTGCGGCGAATGGCAGGCCAAACAGCACCCAACTCCCTAGTTTGGCCGCTCGCCACCCGGGCGTGGACGAGCTGCAGGAAAGCGGAGGCTGCCAGATAGGCTCACGTATCCTGTCCTCACCCCGGGCCGGCGGCCTTCAACGTTTTGGCGCCTCGTATTCACCACCGCAGAGTTGATTCCCATCACCAAGCTCGGGTACCTCGGTCTGCGCCTGCGGGCGCGCTGGACGGGGCTTTAGGAGTTTCGTGCCGGCGTGCCCGCAGCGGAGGTAACCGGATAGGCATTGGGACTGGTTATCTTCACGATTCCTTGAAGAGCCATCAATCGAGGCATCGGTACATGACCACCGCCGTCGAGACACGTGCCTGCAAAACCTAATGATTCTGTTGGCCGCGCTCAAGAGCCAATTAGGCGGCGGCCAGGTTAACAAATAGCTCGCGCGTCTGCAACAAGTTGCGAACGCGCTGGACGACCTCGGTTCGATCGAGAGGTCTGGTCAGAAAGTCGTTAGCGCCGAGCAGAAGAGCGCTGTTTCGAGCGACGCGACTCGAGTCGGCCGACACAACTATCACGGGAACGAACCCGAGCCTTGCACGAGGAGCTTTAAGGCGCCTGAGGACTTCCCACCCATCGATACACCGTATGTGAAGGTCGAGAAGAACGATGTCTGGCGCGAACTCATCGAATGCCCGCTCGACCTGTCGAGAATCAATGACCGCGCATACCGCGGTAGCGGTGTCGCTTAGGAACTCTTCGAGCAGACAAACGTTGGCTGGCTCGTCATCAACGATCAGGACGCGTGCACCTAACTGGGCCACGAGCGTGGCCTGAGTATCTGTGCCCCGGAATCATTTGCGTCACACACCACAAAAAAGTGATGTACCGATACGAATTCACCCATATGGCGAGCCCCGGTCTTCAAAACCGGTAAGGGGCTTCTCCGATGCAAGCCCTCGAGCGGTATGTGCTGCCAAAGGCAGCTGGATAGGTGTCTCGCGCGCCTTCTATTAGTGTGGGCGCCTGATCACGGTACTTGCTTGCGATAAGCCCCGGCTATCAGCAGCCCGCCTCGCGCCTCCTCTATAGGTATGGCTAGCTGGCTGAGATGCCGAAAACCATCCAATATCAGCAATCTCGACGGTTTGCCGAACCGTCAGAGGGGGCCGGTCTGTGAAGACGGCCCCCGTGATCGCAAATTTCAGGAGATCGTCACGTCGGTGATCGTCACCGGGCTGCGCAGCGTGTAGTCCAGCTCGTTGCTCTGGAGCACCCCTGGCGGCGTCAGCACATCCATCGCCTTTGGCACGGTTGCCGGGTCGACGGTGCAATGCGGGTCGACGCTCGGCGCTGCGCACACTCCGAACGAGTACTGGCCCGGCGTCGAACTGAAACCGCGGGCTTGATCCGGGCTGAATCCGTCCTGGCCAGTCAGTACCACGGTGAACCCCCAGCCGCTCCCCGGGTGGCCGAGAGTAGAGGCCGCGACACTGAACGTGATGTACCGCGAGACCTGGTTGGCGCGAATCGTCACCGTGCCCAGGGTTGTTCCGTGTGCATCCACGTAGCGCTGGCCGAAACCCTGCACCTCGATTAATCGGTTCCATTCCGCCGCCGCATCGATTTTGTAGTTCCGCTGCGGGAACGAGGCTGCCGTCGAAGTATCTGCCGGCCCGGCTGTTGGGTCGTGTACGTAGACGTCGACCAACTGAGCCCCCAGCGGGCTGCCGAAGGTGGGTGACAGATCGCGGGTCTGAAGCCAGAAGATGATGTTTCCACTACCTGCGCTGTCGTCGTAAACCTGGAAATTCGTGATGTCGAACGCTCCAGCGTGGAAGTCGGCCGCGGTCGGGTATGCATAGTTGCCGGGCCCGTTGTCGTCGCCCGTGGGGTCGGTGACATCGAGAATCTTGGTGCCCGGGACGAAGTCCCAGACCACCGTACGCGTCGCGTGCGCGGTGCCGCCGTCCGCCGCCGTGGCCACCGCCGTGATCACGGTCGTGCCAGGCGTGACGCCCACCGGGATGCTGAACGAGCCGTCGGGCGCCGCGGTCGCCTCGGCTGTCGCCGTGGTGAAACCGGTGTCGGTGTTGGTCGCCGCGACCGACACCGTGTTTCCGGCTGCCGTTGCGCCGGTCACAGTCACCGGCGATCCGTTCACTGCCGACTCGTTGGCGGGGGAAGTGACGGCCAGGCTCGTCGCGCCCTGGTGATGCGTGACATAGCGCGTTGTCGTGTTGGCCGGCTGGTCGAGTGCTGTTCCTGCGCCGATGTCGGCCAACAGGCGTACGAAAGACCCAGCTGACCACGTGAGCGGGGCTGCCGATCCCGCCGGGTGCCCATCCTGGAAGCCGATCGAGGCCACGGCCGGATCGGTCCCGTACGGCGAAGCCGGCAGGTCGGGAAGCTCCCAGTCCTGCTCGGGGATAAGGCCAACGCCGGATGCGAGGCGCGCCATCGAATCGAGCAGGTCCACTGCTTCGGCTATGTCATTGCTCTGTAGTCGGTTCTCTCCCCGCTCGGCCGACAGCACCGGCCAGAGATGGCCGGTCCCGTGTCCGCTCGGCGCCCACGGGTGTCCGTCCGATGACCCGTCGCCATAGCCATCGCCGTTATAGCGATGCCAGGCGACGCCGCTTGGAGTCACCGTCTCGATCGTGGCGTCGACCACCGGCAGCGACTCCTGGATGGCTGGATCCGACGCGGACAACTCTCCCAGCCGCGACAGCTCGAGGAAGCCCGCGTCGATGACCGATCGCTGATCGAGCGTGGGGCCGCCATTGCCCAGGTTGTAAGAGATCGCAGCGTTGGGGTCGCCGGTCTTCGACAGACGTATGAAGTAAGGATGGTTTGCCAGTGGCCCGTTGGTTGTCACCGTCCAGCCTTTGATCGATCGCTGCCAGTCGTCCGCCGTGCCTCGGAAGACGCGAGCGGAGACGTGGTCGCCGTTGACGTCGGCGATGTCGGCGGCCGAGATCAATCCCGCGATTTCGGCAGCAATCGTTGAAGGCGAGTAGCCTCCCTGCTCCTCCCAGCGCTCAGGTCCGAAGCTCGGGCCGCGGGAGGTGACGAAGTAAGCGGCTGGCCGGATGTGCTGCTCATAGAAGGTGCTGTCGGTCATGCCCAAAGTCCAGGCCATGAGGATCGGATAGGAACACTCATCGAGCTGGGTGTTAAACGAGTCGGGCGCCGGCTTGCCGTTGATCAGGCTGTTGCGGGGCATCGAGCCGTCGGCTTGCTGCTGGCGGTCGAACAGGAAGATGACCGCGTCGCGCGCGGTCGCAAGGTCGCCGTCCGCGACCAAACCGGTCCAGGCTTCGTAGAGATCGCGCGCGAACACCTCGCGGTACGAGCCGAAGTAAGTGTTGTTGGGGTCGCCCGCCGACACCCCCTGCCCCCAGGGCGAGGCAAGGCTGGCGACGATGGCCCCAGGGAAGGTCTTGTCCTCGGAGGCCTTGACGACGTTGGCGCTCAGGTAGTACTCGTCAGAAAGTTGATGCACCCTGCCCGGCGTCAGCCCGGGCAGCTGGTGGGGCGGCGGCGTGAGCTGGGTGTCGTAGCTGATCCAGCTGCCGCGGTAAGCGTCTCGGACGGTGCCGAGGTCAGAGTGAAGTGAGCCCTCCGCGCTGCCGACTGCGGACGCCTGGTCGGCGCCGAAGCCGAGCGCAAGGATGACATTGCCATCACCGCGCCAGGGCAGAGCCACCCGCCCCGTCTGGACGATGTTGCCGTCGACGGCGTCCGAGTAGAGCTGCGTTAGTGTGTGGGAGGCGTCCAGCTGGCTCAAGCCGTCGCTCGAGGTCCCCGCGAAACCGCTGGTAGCTTCAGTGAAGGAGCCGTCGAGCGCCGCGAAGACTGGTTGCGCGTAATTCCTGTTCACCGCGTTGGTGGTTGTCGTCGTGTCGTAAGCGATCATGACCGGGTGCCCCGTCGAACTGTCCAGGGTCGCCGAGTCGGCGCCGCCGTTGCCTGCGCCGCCTCCTCCGTTGCCATTGATGGATGGGTCGAAGCGCACGAATAGCTGCAGCGAATTGTGATTGTTGTTGTGCATCCGGACCCTCAGCAGGAGGGTGTTGCGCCCAGGGTCCGTGAAGTAGTCGGTGACGATACTGTAAGCGCCGCTCTTAGCGGTCGCGGTGACCTGACACTCCATGCCGCTTGGGTCGAGCGTCTGCACCGTGTATGACATGTCGCGCGATTGCAGATCGGTGAAGCTCGATCCATCGGTGACGATGTATTGCAAGGTCTCGACGTTGGTGTTGTCGATCGTTGGGTAGTAAACGTCGCTGAGCACCCCGCCCGCCACCGTGTACCAGACCTTCGAAGTCCTGTTGTTGGCGGTGCCCAGACAGTCTTTCCGGGCAAGGTCGAAATGGGAGAGCGCGCCAGGGCCACCCGGGGCAAAGGTGGTCGTTAAGGCGGCCTGGCCCGCGACGGGGATCAGAGGGAGAAGAGCCAGGCAGGCCGCGGTGAGGCTTGAGGCAATGACGCGTGAGCTATGGCGGCTGTCGAATTTGCACATTGCATGTCCTCCTGCACCGTGGTGCGCTTTTCAGAGGCCTCCAGGGTCAAGGTCCAGACAGTTCATGAACGGCGTGGGCAGCTCAAGGCCGTTGACTCCCGATCACCAATCATGTCGCAAAAACGTCACCGTGGCAAGGAGCATCAACCTCGCCCAGTCGTAAGTGTTCTTGCAGCACCGTAAGGAGACTCGTACCTTCTATGACGCGTGAAAATGCCGGCTAGGTGATCGCGATCGCAACCAAACGCGCCCTGAACCTTGAAGAGTCCCTCTCAGTGTCCAACCCGCGGCCTTTCGCGTCCAACGACAGCCAAGAGGACAGCCAACATGTCGGACTGCGGCGGACAAAGGCGGACGCTGTCGGAATGTGCAGGCAAGCTATCGAACTGCAACGGGCCTCCACGGACGCCCACGGATGGCCCCGCGGTCTCCAAAACCGTTTGCGGGCTTTGGAAACCCGAGTGCCTCTCGCGCGTGCGTCTCCTTTTATGTGGTGTCGGCGTGGGTTGCTATCGATAAGTGCTCATAATCGCCAGCCCGAAGAAAGGGCCCTCGCGCGTCCTTAATATGTGTGGAGCATGCAGCGCCGCTAACTCAAGCCGTCGGAACAGCTCTCGATACAGGGCCCGGCTACCACAAGTAAGCTATGCGCAGTCCATTGCCCTCGTGTACGGAGTAAGTAACCGTGGCAAGAGTCACCCAACTCCCCAGAGACGATCCTCGCCTTGTACAGCCGTTGTTCCTAACACGGGAGGCCGCTGTATACCTTCACGTGCCACCAAGCACTTTCCAGACCTGGGTCCAGGGATATGAGCGACACAACCGGCCTGGCAGATCCACTGTGGGTGCGCCTCTCGTTACCGTTGTCGAAAGCCCACCGGGGTCACCAAACATACCTTTCATCGGACTTGCAGAGGGTCTCGCTCTATCCGCTTTCCGACGAGCTGGCGTGCCAATGCAACGGATTCGACCTGCGCTTGAGCGGCTTCAGGATGAAATCGGCCTTCGCCATGCGCTAGCGAGTGACCGGCTGTACACCGACGGAGCCGAGATCTTATTCGACTACGGCCAGAAAGCGGGGGAGGAGAAAATCTCGCAGCTGGTGGTCGTCCGAAACCAGCAGAGGATCTTTATTCCTGTTGTTGAGCAATATCTAAGACACATTACATACGGACCTGACCACTGGGCTTCGCGTCTTCGACTACCCGGATATGAGAAGACCCCGGTCATCGTTGACCCCAAACGCGCCTTTGGTCGACCGGTGATCCAACGAGTTCGAGTCCCGGTCGAGGAACTTGTGGATCGGTGGTGGGCGGGGGACTCAATCCACGTCCTCGCTGAAGACTTCGGCCTTGATGAGGCGGAAGTAGAGGACGTCATTCGTGTCGCCACGCGAATCCCAGCGGCCGCCTGAGTTCCTGGTCGATCGTAGCCTCGGCTCGGTCATCGCCCCAACTGCTCTAATCGCTCGTGGCTTCATGGTCCATACCTTGCAGACGGTTTGTGGGGACAACGTTGCCAGAGACTTGGATGATGAAGTGTGGCTAGTCGAAGCGGGCAAACGGAATTAAATAGTACTCGCGAAGGATGAGCGAATTCGTCGTCGCCCCAATGAACTTGCCGCTATCCGTGAGCACCGCGTGAAAGCCTTTTACCTGACCGCGGGTGGACTGAAAGGCGAGGTGCAGGCTGCGATTCTGCTCAAACACATCAACAGGATCATTCAACGCGCGCGCAATGCGGGTCCAATGGTTTGGGCAGTCACAGAATCGGGAATCCGCCGCGTCCTTTGATCAGCGCCGAAAAGTGTTCCTGTGCTCTGGAAGCAATCGATACCCTGCTGCTATCGGTAGCAAGGCACGCGCGCGTGCTTACACGGGCGCGGAAGGCATGCCGCCTGACCCTCGCCGAGCCCGTGACCGAACCCGCCGGTTAACACTGACCATGAGCGTGCCGACACCGCGCTCGGTTGACGCTGTCGCCCTGAGCTTGACGCGGACGTAATCCCAATCCATCGTCGCGTAGTTGGTTAGTGCGATTTCGAATGCGCTGTAGAAACTGACATCTTCGCGCGGCCAGGCCACGGTGGCCTGACGGACTCTGTCCAGATACAAGTCCTCACAACTGATCATCCGGATCGAAACGCCGCCGATCTTGACAGTGACAGTCCTTTCGATGTCGTCACCCGACCCCGGAAACTCCACCGCAACAGGTAGATCTTCTCGCGTCCAATGCCGGCCGCTCTTACGCAGCCCAATCGACTCCAGAGCTTTGAGATCGCTCGGCGACGGCCGAGGACATAGGTCCAGGTCGGTTGGGTGGTACTCGCCTCCCGCCCAGTACTCTTCGGCGGTTCCGCCGACTACGATCGGCTCGTTGCTCAACAGCTGGGTCATTGCCGCTGCTAGGAGAAGCCGCTGGCGCAGCCGAGACCTGGTGCTAGGGATCTGACGCAAGAGGGCCTCGGCACGCGCCTGATCACGCTTAGTACCTTTTGTCACGTTGCCGCTTCATGCGCTCGAAGTGCTCACGGCTCAGGCCGGCTTGTTCTAGCAACGCCGCCTCAACCGGCGCCGGATTCCTATCCCATGGATTAAAACGGCCTGGTCCCAGCACAGACCGCACCAAAGCTCGGCGGGTCGCAGCCGCTGGCATCCCAGGTCGGCTCTGACCGAGTTTGAGTACGATCGGCACGCCCGTCCCGCGAGCCCATCGGTCGATGAAGTCTAGCGTGGGCATGCGGTAACCCGCCTCTGCACGGGCGATTACAGGTTGGGTCGTTCCCATCACTTGGGCAAGCTCTGCCTGGGTCTTGCCAGAGCGACGCCTGGCATTCGCCAAGATGAGTCCGATCTCGGGCTTTGTCACCAAGGCAATTATACCCAAATGGCAATAACTGGAGGTGACGCTCGCACCAAGGGATTTACAAGCTGATCGATCAGTTGGCTCAGGAAGAGTGCCGACCTCGGCAAGGACGATCGGGCCACTCTCAGGCTGGAGCGAGCCTTTCCCGGAGGCTCAGCGTCTGAGCGAAGACCGAGGGGTGAATCGGGTATAGATTTCAGCTGAATGGCCCAACGAGTGACCGTCCGCGAACGGATCGACCCGGCGATCACCGCGTCCCTGTTCGCCAACTACCGCTCTTCCGCCGACGCAGTCATGGAGTTGGTTGACAATGCCATCGACTCACGACTTAAGGGCACACCGCTCGACATCCTGGTGCAAGTCCATTCCTCGTACTTTGTCATCGAAACTCGCGGTGGGGAAGGGATGGGGCCGGCCGAGCTCGAGCGGCATTACCTGCGCTGGGGTGGATCACCGAAACGCGACCGCAACTTGCTCGGCCAATACGGTCAGGGCGGCAAAGCCGCGGTCGGCCATCTCGGCAGGAGCTTCACAGTCGAAGCTAGTCGGCCAGGAGACAGGATGGCGTGGCGGTTTGCCGACCCGAATTACCGGGACCGCACCAAGCTCAAGACTTACGAGCTGAAGGAAGTGGCCAAACGAGTGGCGTTGGAGCAGGGTTACGTACGCATCCGAATCGATGGTGTCGACAAGCGCATTGATCCCCGCCGACTGGGCGCTCGACTAAGCGATACCTACCGTCCCTTGATCGTTCGAGCCGAGCTAAGGATGTCGATCAACGGCGCCCGGGTCGAAGCGCTACCGATCAACTTCCAGGAGGAGCATCGCTTCGCGGTCCGAGCGGCGGGTACGACCATCCGCGGTTGGTACGGCCTCGCCGAGCCTGAAGGGCGCGGCGTCGATTACGTACCCGGTCTGCGCTGCTACAAGCTCGGCAGGCTGATCGCTGGAGGCGAGTTCTTCGGACACCCGAACGCGGTACAGGTGTCGGGAATGGCCCGCCTGGTGGGGGAGGTCGACCTGGCGCCTGTCCCGCTGACGATGAACAAGAGCGATTTCGCTCGCGACGGCACTGAGTGGATTGCGGTCGAGCAACGAATGCACGCGCTCCTCACGCCGATCGCCAAACGGCTCGCGGAAGACGAGTTGGCCCCACCCCCGGCGTCCGCCCTGAAGACCGCGGAGCAAGTGAGACGGCTGCTCAGCCAGGTTCTCAAGCTCGCTGAACGTGAGGAGGCGTTTCCAGGGCTTGCGACCGCCGGAACACGGGCGAAGGCACGTATGCCAGCTACTCGTCGACACATGCCGCAACTCAAGAGTCCTGCAACGCCGCCTCGACTGCCGAACGCAGAGGAGCCCAAACGTCGTGGATTCGGCCAGGTCGTCGTGCGCCCACTCGATCCAGCGATTCGCAGCCAGACAGTAATCGAGCGTGACGTCACTACGGTAGTGATCAACTCGCGTCACCCGCTTTTTCTGAAGCGCGCGGGTGACATCTGGTATCAGCTCGAAACCGCGGCGCGCGAAGTCTTCAAGTCCCTTGAGGGTGCGAGCGTTGGTGAGTTCGAACGGCGAGTGAATGAAGTCATCCTGCTCGCCTTCCAGCTTAGAGCTCGCCGTCGCGATGCTCGGTCGCGTAAGCCAGCAGTTCAGTTGCCGCTTATTAGTTGATGCGACGCCTCACCGGGGTGCCTTCCAAGAAGGTCTTCGTCGGAGGCGTCGTACAGCAACGCCGGCGATAAACCATGGCAAACGGCGACACTCAGCGGCACTCAGCGAATTCGGAACGCCATTGCTGAACGGGGTGCAGCGATCTGTTAACCGCAAGGTTCAGGGTTCGAATCCCTGGTCCGGAGCCAGTTTCAGTGGAGCCAGTTTCAGATCGGATCCAATTTTCGTGTGCAAGTTCGGCTTACGGGTCTCAAAGGCCTTCAGTTGATGCGTCGCGCACCTTCGGGTGACGGGTCACACACCTTCGGCCGATGCGTCACAGCCACTTCGGTTGATTCGTAACGCTCCCGCCCATGAGGGAGATGAGCGTTGGGTGAAGAAGAGGTACACGGCGGTCCAGGCGTGACCGGCTCCGACCAGGTTCACGACAGACAACTCGATAAAAGCACCCCAGCCCGTCGCAAGCATTGGGCGTGAGTAGTCGATACTCACCGACTGCGAGCCCCTTTCGCGGGCAACTGGACCGTTGACCTCACCCAGCTATCGCTGACTAAACCCCGGCTCGACTCATCAATCTACTTGACAGCAAGCAAGCGCTGAAGTTATATGCAGCCAGCCCGTTTCGAGTCTCGGGGCAGCCTGTTTTCATTTACGGAAGGGGGCCTGAATGCTTTCGCGCGCACTGACTTCTTCCTTCGGGACCTCTCACCGATTGGCTTCCGGAATCGTCGTCGCGGCGGTCGTCATCCCAACGGTTGCGGTCGCGGTCGGCCACGCCATCTTTCACGCACAGCCTGTGGTGGCGTCCCAATCGCAATACAGCGCAACTGTCCTGACTGACTCCCCGTCCGACTACTGGCCGGTAGACGAAGGTTCGGGCACGGTGGCACACGAGTTGGGAGTCGGCTCTCGAGACCTCACTTTTACTAACACGCTCAATTGGATTGGAAGCGGGCTCGTTAGTGGTTCGAACTCGGCGGTTCAGGGAGCCTGCAGCAACTCCTGCCAACCGGCCTGGTTGTCAGGAGTGCCGGCGCCCGTCCCGGCTACCCGAAGCGAAGAGATC
>WNFG01016449.1_pt1 | contig 11764 bp, 10 predicted proteins | sample 5400431 | NCBI WGS metagenome assembly WNFG01 (sample SAMN13153346, study PRJNA577476) | soil metagenome | isolation source: 120 cm saprolite under Douglas fir tree site 2 hole 3 replicate 2 | place: USA:California | collected 2015-04-18
AACCACTCGCCTCGTTCCCACTGCCATCGGGCGCTGCCCTGTTCCTGGGGCAGGCTGTCATTGATGCGAAACACCCGTCGGACCACGAACAAACGGTCTGTAACCTCATGCGGCGAACCCAGAACGTATTCCTTTACTCGTCCATCGACGATAAGCGCACGTACTTTCAAGGTCGGTGTCTTGCTGTCACTGGTTCCAGCAAACCATTGCACCGAATTCCATTTGCCGAAGCTGATGACGTGCGGCTTTGTGGCACCAGCCGTATCTGTCGTAAGGCAAGCGACGGCAAGGAACACAAAACCCGCCATGAATATTCTTGTCGCCATTGATCTCCGATTGCGCCGCATCTCGACACGGTACTCAGAAGACATCAGCCCGGCAAGGATGTCCCTCACAATTCACTCATTCTGTGTCCCGAACCGGGAAACAGCAGCTATCAGAGAAGGGATATCCATGTTCAAGAAATTGAAGGCCGGCGCACGAGTTGCACGAATTCGCTGTAGAATGTCTATTGCAAGCGATCGGTCATGAACTTTTCTTTCCCTCCCCGTAGTCTTCGAGCTCTGGATCCCCGGACAACTTCGAAGGACGAACCGGCCTCCAACCATACGATGGGAGATCTTCTCTTACACCGGCGGGCTCCACGTATTCTGGTGGTCGACGACCAGCCCAGTATCGCAGGCCTGATGAGTCAATTGCTCAGCATTCGCGGGTACGACGTCGTTACGGCCGCCAATGCGCAGGAAGCAGAAGCTGAGGTCCGCCGCCAACCGCCCGATCTGATTCTTTCCGATGTAGTCATGCCCGGCAAATCTGGATACGAATTCTGCCGCGAGTTGAAGGAGAATCCCGCAACCCGTCTGATTCCCTTCGTGCTGATCACCGGACTCAGCGATAGTGGCGATAAAGTCCGTGGCATTGAGGCGGGCGCCGACGACTTCCTGAACAAGCCTGTGCTGGCAGAGGAACTGATTGCCCGCGTCAAATCCCTGCTGCGTCTCAAGGATTTCACCGACGAACTTGAAACGGCGGATTCCGTCTTGTGCACATTAGGGCTCATCGTAGAAGGCCGCGATCCCTACACCGAAGGCCACTGCGAACGCCTGGCGCTGCATGCCACCGAGTTGGGCCGGCATCTAGGAATGGACGAGGATTCCATTCTCGCTCTTAAGCGCGGCGGGTACTTGCATGATCTGGGCAAGATTGCGGTCCCGGACGATATCTTGAAGAAAGGCACGAACCTCACTCCGGACGAATGGGAGGTCATGAAGCTGCATCCCGTTACCGGCGAAAATATTTGCCGTCCGTTAAGGTCGCTTCGACTCGTCCTGCCTATCATCCGTCACCACCACGAACACTCGAATGGTTCGGGATATCCCGACGGCCTGGCGGGCAGCGATATTCCTATTCTGCCGCGTATCTTGCAGGTCGTCGATGTTTACGACGCGCTTCGCACCGCTCGTCCCTACAAACCCGCACTCTCCCACGATCAGGCCGCCCAGACCATGCGCGAGGAAGCCCGCCGCGGCCTCTGGGACACCCGGCTAGTAGCTGAGTACTTCTCCATGATCGAGAAGCAGCGTCAGGTCGCGTAGGCCTTACCAGTACCCGTCTACGGCTGCTTACTGCTTCGTCATTTAGAATTGATCCCTGCAGAAATTACTGGCCTGAGGACTCATGATCACCATTGTTTCGGGATTGCCTCGCTCCGGCACTTCTCTCATGATGCAAATGCTGGCTGCGGGAGGGATGCCAATCCTCTCCGACGGCGAACGCCGTGCTGACGTTGACAACCCGAAAGGCTACTTGGAGTGGGAGCGCATCAAGCAACTCCCGAAGGATCCGGCCTGCATTGCGGAAGCGGAAGGCAAGGCGGTCAAGGTGATTTCGCAGCTTCTGCTCTCACTTCCACCGGGGCACGAGTATCGCATCATCTTCATGCAGCGGCCGCTCGCGGAAGTACTGGCCTCGCAGGAACGGATGTTGCACCATCGTGGTAGCTCCGCGGACGGAGCAAGTGCCTCAGCCATGACGAAGGCCTTTCAAAACCATTTGTTCGAGGTCAACACCTGGCTCAACGGCAAGCCCCATGTAAAAGTCACTCGCGTGCACTATCACAACGTCTTGAAGGAACCCGCAGTGGTAGCGGAGGGCCTGGGACAGTTTCTTGAGATTCCGTTGGACGTGAAAGCGATGGCTCAACAGGTGGACGCTACACTTTACCGACAGCGCTCTAGTACACGCTAACAGCGGGTTTCATCGAGCCTTTGCCCTCTCTATCAGTGCCTGCTTGCTTTGTCCGAGACGCTCGTAGCTCTGGGCCAGCAGCAGGTGGGCTTGCCGGAACTTGGGCATACGGTCGCAAACAAGTTCGAGGTGCACGGCAGCTGTCTTAAAGTCACCGGTCTTCCCGAGTGTGGCTCCCATTTCGTAGTGCGCCCAGATAGAGGTTGGCTGTAGCTCGATCGCCTTGTGCAGGTGCTCGATGGCTTGCGGATACAGCTTTCGCTGCGCAAGAGCGACCCCCAAGCCGTACTGCGCCAGGTGCGCATTGGGTTCCGCCATCAAAGCCTGCTGGAAAACCGAGGCAGCGGCTTCCGCCTTCGTAGCAGCGAGCTTAGAAAATGCGTTGAGTATCTGATTCGCAATGGAGATCTTATCTTTTGGGTCCGTTCCGGTCGCAACAGAGGTTACGTCAGAGGATGACTTCTGAAGACCAACGTATCCGAGAGATGCGAGCTTTTGCATTTCGCTCGAGGTGAGAACATTGCCTGCCGACTTGCTATTCTGGCTGCGGAAGTGACTCCGAAAGGCCTCGAGTTGACTGGCCATTGTTTCGAGCGTGGCTTTGGAATTCTGGGCGAGATTGCGTGTGGCCGCCGGGTCTGCGGACAGGTCATAGAGTTCCGGCTTCGGCGCGCGAATGTACAGATATTTTCCGGCACGCCACGACTCCAACCCGCTCCAGCCGAAAGCTTGCTGTGAAAAATCGCTGCCCGAGTACACCGGTTGGTCCGCGTCGGCATTCGTCTTCGCAATTCGCAGCAAGGACTGGCCCTGCATCTGCGAAGGAACAGGCACTCGCGCGGCCTCGAGCGCCGTCGGTGCGATGTCAAGCAACCGTACCCGGCCTCTGACTCGTTTGCCGGCCATCTGGTTCTGCGGCAGCTTCACCAGCAATGGCACACGGATGGTGTCGTCATATAGGAATATTCCGTGAGTGTCTTCGCCGTGCGCGCCCAGACTTTCGCCGTGGTCGGAAGCAATAACGATGATCGAGTCGTCATAGAGCCTCATCGTCCTCAACGTGGCGAGGAGTTTACCGACCGCGGCGTCGACACTGGCAATCGCCCGATCGTACGACACTCCATCAGCTGACACGTCGCTGAGTTCCACCCACAGGAAGAACGGCTTCCCTGCGTTGCTGGTCAGCCATCTCGTTGCGCGGTTGACTACCTGCTCTCCGCCGCGCTCCGAAGAGGCGCTATAGTTGCCGATAGGTTGCTCTGAGTGAAAGCCGGCATCATAAGAATCAAATCCACGGTCGAAACCGGGCGCCAGCCCGTTCTGAGGATCCAGCGCAATGGTTCCCACGAAGGCGCCGGTTGCGTATCCGTGGGAGTGAAACAGGTCGGGAAGATACGGCACTTCGCGCGACATTGGATCGCCCAACTCGCTGGCGTGATGGGTCTGGGGATAAGTGCCTGACAGAATCGTCGCGAGCGATACGACGGTACCTGGTGACTGTGCGTAGGCGCGTTCGAAGACGATACACTCGCGGGCAAGTCCATCAAGCTGCGGAGTCAACCTGCTTCGGGCGCCTAGAAAACCCATGCGGTCGGCGCGTGTCGACCCCAGCGTAATCAAGATGACGTTTGGCTGATTCGCAGCCCAAGAAGGAATCGGACAGAAGACGAGGACCAAGCTGGCGAAAAGAGAGATACCAAGAGCGCGCCGCAACATGAGGTCCAGTGTAATGCGTCTTCACATTACCCCGAAAGAGCACTGGTGCCGGATTCCTTCCGATGCACGGGACCGCGACGCTAGCTTGACAGTGTCACAACACGGAGGCCAGAATCATCTGCAATTCACACATTTTGATCACTTCACACTTCAAATTCTGCAGTGGTTTGATATTGCGTGTGCCCTTCGCGGTCCGCAGATGCATCTCCGCGCACATTTGCGATGGCGGAAGCGGAAGTGCTGCGAAAAGAGGACGCTTCCTGCTGGCTGCGCTGGCGTTGCTGGCCGGATTCGCTTCGCTTCTTAGCTGCCAGCGAGGACAAGCCTGGCACGGCGAACAAAAGCTGATAATTCTCGGCATCGATGGCATGGACCCTCGACTGCTGAAGCGATTCATGCAGGAGGGGAAAATGCCAAACTTCGAGAGACTCGCGGAAGAGGGATCATTCCGTCTGCTTACTTCAAGCATTCCGCCCCAGAGTCCGGTCGCGTGGTCGAACCTGATCACCGGTATGGACGCTGGCGGCCACGGCATCTTCGATTTCATCCATCGCGATCCAAGAACGCTGCAACCGTATTTCTCGGCGTCGCGAGTCGAAGGACCGAAACACGCCCTGCATCTGGGCAGCTGGGTGATTCCTTTGGGCGGCGGGAGCGCGCAGCAGTTGCGAAAGGGACAAGCGTTCTGGGAAATTCTCGATGAGCACGGCGTCCCCAACACGATCTTCCGGATACCCGCGAATTTTCCCCCCGTTCCGGCCAAAGGGCAGACACTTTCAGGCATGGGAACACCCGACCTGCGAGGCACGTACGGTACATTCTCCTTCTACACTGATGACCCCACTGCCGCCGCAGGCTCGGTTGAAGGCGGACAGGTTATTCCCGTGCACGTTGAGAATTCCAAGGTTACGGCAAATTTGATTGGTCCCGACAACACGTTCCGCAAGGGCTCTCCTGCGGCCACCGAGGTGTTTTCCGTAGCCGTGGATCCACTCGAATCCGTGGCTAAGTTCGCGGTGCAGGGACAAGAGTTCCTACTGCGCGAGAGTGAGTGGAGCGATTGGGTGCGGGTGGAGTTTCAGCTGATTCCCTTCTTCGGCAATGTGAAGGGAATGTGCCGCTTCTATTTAAAGCAAGCACATCCGCGTTTTCAGCTGTACGTTTCGCCGATGAACATCGATCCCGCGGACCCCGCTCTGCCGATTTCAACCCCTTCGAAATACTCGCGCATGCTTTCCGAGGAAGCTGGGGAGTTCCATACCCAAGGCATCGCCGAGGACACCAAGGCCCGGTCCGACGGCATGCTCGACGACAAGGAGTATCTCGAGCAGGCGCAGGCTGTGCTTGCTGAACATCGCCGGATCTTCCATGCCGAGTTCCCCAAGTTCCAGCGAGGGGCTTTCTTCTTTTACTTCTCCAGCCTGGATCTCAATTCCCACATGCTATGGCGGCTATCGGGTTTTTATCAGCAGATCGACCAGGTGCTTGGAGAAGTATTGCCGAAGTTGGACGAGCACACGACGCTGCTGCTTCTGTCGGATCACGGCTTCGCTCCTTATTACCGCTCCTTCAACCTAAATACTTGGCTGCTGCAAAACGGCTATGTCAAGTTGAAGAGCGATGCCAATCCCGATCAGAACGAGCCCTGGGCGAATGTGGAGTGGAGCGGCACTCGCGCCTACGGTCTTGGATTGAACGGGCTCTACATCAATTTGCAGGGCCGGGAAGATCACGGGATCGTTCATTCGGGAACGGAAGCCAACGCTTTGATGAGAGAGATCAAAGACAAACTGCTGGGCGTGAAAGACCCCCAGTCCGGCCTGCCGGTAATCACGAGGGTCGATATTGCCGGCGAGGTCTACCGCGGGCCTTATTCGCGATCCGGTCCTGACCTTATTGTCGGTTACAACCGCGGTTATCGCGCGGGCTGGAAGACAATTCTCGGGGCCTTCCCGCCAGACATTATCGAAGACAATAGCAACCCATGGAGTGGCGACCACTGTATGGATAGGGATCTAGTGCCTGGAGTGCTGCTCAGCAACCGGAAGATTTCGGCTGGAGCACCGGCGCTCACCGACATTTCCCCCACCATCCTCGCTGAGTTTGGAATTGCAAAGCCGAAGGATATGATGGGACGGTCCGTGTTTCAGCCCGATCCCACAAGTCATTAAGGTTCCCTGGTACAGTCGCCGAGGAGAAAGACGTGTTTGGTTCACACAAAGTAAAGATCGAGGGAGAACTACTGGATAAGGCGAAGCAGTGCGCCGATGCCTGCGGCTACGAGTCCGTAGACGAGTTTGTGCTGCACATGCTAGAGAAGGAAATCAAGAAGGTTCTTCCTCCTGACGAAGGCAGTGCCCCGTCCAAGGACATTGTGAAGAAGCGGCTACAGGGATTGGGATATATCGAGTAGTTCCCAGAGATCAAGGCCACCACACCGGCGATGGCGTTACCCACTTCTATTCACCCTTGCACAGTTGTAGCGGGAATTCTCGGAGTCGAATCTCCGACGGTGTTTGTCGTATTGCTATCTTTCGTGATCGGTCTGTTGATGGTGGTCGTGTTTCGCTACACCTCCGACCAGAAAGCCATCCGCGTTGCGAAGGATCATCTCAAGGCGCACCTACTGGCAGTGCGCTTGTTCCAGGACCAACTTCCGGTCGTCCTGAGCTCCTACGGCCGTATCCTGCTCAGTACTGTACGTTATTTAAGATTGGCATTTAAACCGTTGTTGTTTGTAATTCTTCCCCTGACATTCCTGATTGTTCAATTGGATCGATACCTCGCATGGACACCGATAGCGCCGGGGCGAGCGTTCCTGGTCAAAGTCCACACCGACAACGCGGTGAGTCTCGATGATGTTTCGCTCTCGCTCCCGGCAGAGATGGCCATCACCGCCCCGGCTGTGCACGTACCCGCCGACAATGAGGTCTTGTGGAGAACTGTGGCTGAGAAAGAAGGAAGGTACAAGATCACCATCGCGGCGGCTGGTCAGAACTTCTCAAAAGAGGTAATCGTGTCTCCTGGTAGCCTTTTGCGCGTTTCGCCCATTCGCTTGCAGGGACGATTCTGGGAGCGGATGCTCACTTCCGGAGAGCCTGCATTGCCCCAAAACAGCCCGATCCGTTCGGTCGAAGTGAACTACCCTTCGCGTAACATTAGGTTTGTCGGACTCGACTGGAACTGGATCTGGTTGTTTTTCGTTCTTTCGCTGGTGGCAGGCTTGTTCTTCAAGACTGTCCTCAAGATTGAGATATGATCTGCCCTCGCATACAGCCCGGCCGAAAGCGCAACTGGTGCAAGCTCATTTCCTTGCTGGTCATCGCCCTTGCGGTCATCTTACTGTGGCCGGTGCACAGTCAGGCATATGCCGGGCCCGGCGCTGGCTTTGCCGTTATCTCGTCTTTCTGGACCCTGTTCGTCGCGTTCCTGTATTCCGTTTACGCGTTCCTCACCTGGCCGTTCCGCCACCTGTTTCGCTTGCTGCGACGACGCAGAGTTCCAGGCAAGGCACAGATCAAGCGTGCGGTCATCCTGGGGTTCGATGGAATGGACCCGGTGCTGGCTACACGGTTTATGAGCGAGGGCAAGCTGCCTAATCTGGCGAAGCTGCGTGACCGAGGCACTTTCTGTAATCTGCGTACAACGTTCCCGGCAATTTCTCCCGTGGCTTGGTCTACATTCATGACGGGAGTGAATCCGGGCAAACATAACATTTACGATTTCCTGGCGCGAGATCTCAGCAACTATCTCCCATTTCTTTCCTCTGCCGAAATACGCCCGCCGAAACGGACTCTGAAGATTGGCAAGTACACCATCCCGCTGGGCAAGCCCAGAATCCGTGGCATGCGGCGAGGTACTCCTTTCTGGCACTGGCTCGGGAAAGCCGGAATCTCCTGCTCGGTCATTCGTATTCCTGCGACCTTTCCTCCCGAGAAATTTCCCGGCGTTCTGCTCTCCGGCATGTGTGTTCCGGACCTGAAGGGCAGTCAAGGAACTTTTTGCTTTTGCTCGACTCGAAGTCTGGGCGATAAGTTCCGCGAGGGAGGAGTCCGAGTTCCGATCGAGCGACACGGCTCGGTTTGTCGTTCTTATATCCCCGGGCCGCCGGATCCTGTGGCAGGCTCATCCGGTGGCGAGTTGCGTGTTCCTTTTGAGGTGCGCCCCAACACGAACCAGGCTCGCATCACAGTAGGCTCAGAGAAATTCACGTTGAAAGTTGGGGACTACTCCGATTGGATTGCGGTCAAGTTCAAGGGAGCGCTCGGCGCCAGTGCGCACGGCATTTGCCGTTTCTACCTCAAGGAACTGTCGCCTGAGGTCGAGGTCTACGTCACGCCCGTGAATATCGATCCGGGACGCCCAGATCTCCCGATCTCGCATCCTGTTACCTATTCCATCTATCTTGCGAAACTCTTCGGTCCGTATGCCACGCTAGGTTTGGCTGAGGATACCTGGGCCCTCAACGAAGAAGTGCTCGACGATCAAGCATTTCTCGCGCAGTGCTATGCCAATCATGAGGATCGCGAGCGCATGCTGTTCGACGCACTCGACAAAACACGGCACGGCTTATGCGCATGCGTCTTCGATACTACTGACCGCGTGCAACACATGTTCTGGCGTTACCTGGAAGAAGACCATCCCGCCGCTCGCAAGGTTCCAAGGGAACAGCGCACGAATGTGATTGAAGACTTGTACTGCCGGATGGACACGCTGGTCGGCCGCGTGATGAAGCAGATCGATGAGAACGCCCTACTGTTCGTCATTTCTGACCACGGGTTTAAGTCGTTCGCGCGCTGCGTCAACCTGAACGCGTGGCTTCATCAGAACGGCTACCTGGCGCTGAAATCAGGAAGGAGTGAAAGCGGGGACTGGTTCGAAGACGTCGACTGGTCGCGCACGCGCGCCTACACTATGGGCCTGAATGGTCTGTACCTCAATGTTGAGGGGCGGGAGCGGGAGGGTATCGTTCAGTCCGGAGCTGAAGCCGAAGCGTTGAAGCAGGAGTTGCGGGGAAAGCTCAACGGCCTGGTCGATCCAGCTTCCGGACGAGCGGGCATCACTGGAATGTTTGATTGCGATGCTATCTACGCCGGACCGTACGTGGAAAACGCTCCTGACTTGATTGTCGGTTACGGCGAGGGCTTCCGCGCATCGTGGGATTCAGTGATGGGGAAGGTAACCAGTCAGATCTTTGAGGACAATGTGAAAGCCTGGAGCGGCGACCATTGCATAGATCCGCGGCTCGTACCCGGAGTGCTCTTCTCCAATCGCAAAATCGCTGAAGAAAAACCCGGTATTGCTGACGTTGCGCCGACTATTCTAAAGCTCTTCGGCTTAGAGTTGCCTACTCACTTCGACGGCAAACCTTTGACCGTGACAACCGAAACTGCGCCGTAGAACCGAGGGCCGCTAAACCGGGTCAGCCATTGGCTTGCGCGATCAGTTCTGCGCCGGCGCTGGCCAGACCGACATCCTCGGTAGACGACAAACCGCTCACAGCGACAGCTCCCACGACCTCACCGCCTTTCCAGACAGGAATTCCTCCACCCCATCCAACAAATTTCGCATCGCCATAATAGGCAATATCGTGCCCTTTTTCGGGATGCCTGACTTTTTCTCCAATCTCCTGCGTCGGCTTGCGCGCCCGCGCCGCCGTCCACCCCTTGTTCATAGCAATTGGGATCGATGCGACGGGAGCACCATCCATGCGCGCGAAACAGATGAGTTCGCCATGAGAGTCGACTACAGCTACCACGACTGCTTTTTGTAGCTGAAAAGCTCTCTCCACAATCAGATCGACGGCTCGCTTCGCGTCTGAATAGTCGATGGTTTGAAGAGTTCTCATGGAGGGCAAGGGTAGCAGAAGATCTAAGCCCACGTTCCTGAAGCGGCCTACTATTTCCACAGAAGCGTGTTCACCGAATCTGCTTCGCAACTGATATCCGCGATCAACGACCCCATCTGCAGAGTGACGGTCCGCGACGGCCCTGAATTCGTCACGATCAAAATTTTCTCGCCGTCAGGATTCTCACAGGCTAAGTGGTCGAGATCGTGGAGCGTTCCCTGAGACTCGAAGCGGCGCGCACCGCGCCGGATGCAGCGGGCAAAATGCGAGATAGCCCAGTACTGCCCGCTTCGCGTGATCTCCCGGCTTTGCGAGTGAATCGTCACCATGCCTCCGCACGGAAATGGGCCAATGTTGGGGCGTCCTTTTTCGTCAAGGGCGAGGTTCCAGCCTGTGATCGATTGGCACCAGTTGCGAAGGGCCGTCGTAAAAACTCCACTCCATCGCGTCCAATCGGTGGCATAGTCTGGACTCGTATAATCCGGCCCACCTTCGGTCCAATGCATTCCAACCTTCGGGTAAGCATCATGAACTTTCGCAGCCATTTCGGCCGCGCCTCCATAGCCGTGCCATGCCACCGCATCGGCATACTTGCGTAGTCCGGGATCTTCGAGTTCGTCCATCACTCGTCCCCACAAGTTGTAATTGTGGTCGAGGATCCAGATCTTCGTGTCGCGCTTGTTAGCCTCGAACAGCGGCCCCAGGTGATCGCGCACAAACTCGATTTCGTACTCTTGTCCCCACAAGCACGCGGGCATGCGTCCATCCTGGTCTGTGTCCACTTCGTTTTGCACTGTGACAGCCTGGATGGGGACGCCCTCCGAGCGGTACGCGTCGAGGAATTTAAGGAAGTAATGAGCGTAACAGTCGAAATACGATTTCCTCATCGACCCACCGAGCATGGAGCCGCCGGCCTTCATCCAGCCCGGGGGGCTCCACGGCGACGAAAACAGAAACAGCTCCGGGTTTACGGCTCGCGCCTGACGCAGCATCGGAAGGATGTAGACGCTATCATGCTCGATGGAAAACCGCTTTAGCTCCGGGTCGGGTTCACCATCGTCAAAGCTGTAGACCTGGGCGGAATAGTCGCTGGACCCGATACATGTGCGGCCTAAATTCAGTCCTAATTCAGAGGGATGAAACAGCTCGTGAAATAGCTGGTCGCGGGCGGAAGATGAGAGTTGATTGAAGTTATAGCAGGCCGCGTCGGTAAAGGCGGCGCCAAACCCGAGGATCTCCTGAAATTTATTGCCCGGATCGAGCACGACCGTTTCGCCGGCAGGGGTTCCGCGTCGCCACTCGATCGTGCTGCCCTGCGCAAAGCGCTCTTTCCCGTGAGTTACCCGCGTCGCAATCGTCGACGGTTCTGGCCCGATGAGAGAAGCCAATTCTGGAAACGTGCTTAGGCTTGCGGTCGCAGTTGCGCCCAGGGCCGATAGCTTCAGAAAATCTCTTCTCGTGCGCTTAGCTGGCATTACCCCTCCTCGACCAACGAATCTGCTGCAAACAGGAGTCTCATCCTCGCAAAAGATCGCCACACTGTCCAACTTTGCAGCGAGCCGAAGACGCATCCAGCTAAGACAGGGCGCGTGCTTCGCTTTTGGGGTTAACGTCAGCGATTCTCCCGTGAAGCCACTGGAACTTCCTGGAGAGAACCGTGGTCCAGCCCATTCCTATCTTCCAAGTGAAGCGCGATGCGGGCGGACTTTTGAGGCGGAGCGATCTCGGTTTCGAGCGAGACGAGTTCAACTGGCTCCGCATCTGCCACGGTGAGGCTGCCCAACTCTGCGCCGTGTTCGCTGTAGAAGTGCGCCACCAGGCGTCCGGCGAAGAACACTCCAAAGGCGCCAGAAAGCCCGATCTTGCCATTGTCTAGACGGGTGGCTCGAAAAGGGCGAACCACGATACCGGCATCCGTCACGCCGTGAAACTCGCTTCCTGCACGGGTCGGAA
>WNFG01004460.1_pt1 | contig 11761 bp, 11 predicted proteins | sample 5400431 | NCBI WGS metagenome assembly WNFG01 (sample SAMN13153346, study PRJNA577476) | soil metagenome | isolation source: 120 cm saprolite under Douglas fir tree site 2 hole 3 replicate 2 | place: USA:California | collected 2015-04-18
CGGCACGACGCCGAGTCTATGTGAGCCGCCCCTCACCGGGCCGCTCATGCGGATGGACTCCCGCGCCGCGCGCGGGGACCCCAGAGGTTGCTGGGGAGCCTAGGCGAGCTCCACCGGAACGACTTCCAGGGTCATGAGCCTGCCGCCGCGCAGGATGGACAGCTCGAGCTTCGACCCGATCTGCGCCTCGACCATCAAGCGCTGCAGATCGCCCGCCTTGCCCACCGCCACGTCGCCGACTGAGACGATGATGTCTCCGCCGCGAAGCGAGGCGGCGGCGGCGGGACTGCCCGCGACCACCTCTTGCACCTCGACTCCAGCCTTGCGGCCGAGGCGCTGCGCGATCGCGGGAGGCAGCGGTCGAGTGCCGCCGGCGATGCCGAGGAAAGCCCGGCGGACGCGGCCGCTTCGCATCAGCGCGGCCAGGATGGCCTGAGTGGTTTTGTTGATCGGCACGGCCAGGCCGAGACCCATCCCCGCGACAGCCGTGTTGACACCAACGAGTCTCGCCTGCCAGTCGGCCAGCGCGCCGCCCGAGTTGCCCGGGTTGAGCGCGGCATCGGTCTGGATGACGTCCTCGATGAAGCGGCGGTGCCCGTTCCCGTCTGCGGTCGCCAGCGAGCGGCCTAACCCGCTGACGACCCCCGACGTGACGGACCCGGAAAACCCCAGTGGGTTCCCGATCGCAACCACCAGCTGGCCGACCCGCAGGTTGTCCGCGTTGCCGATCTGGATCGGCTCGAGCTTGGCCGCCCGGGCCCGGGCGATTGCGAGGTCGGACAGGGGATCGGCGCCGACGACGTCCAGCTCGTACTCGGAACCGTCGATGAACGAAGCCGTGGCTGCGCCGGCCTGCGCGACGACGTGAGCGGAGGTGACGAGGAACCCGTCGGGGGTGATGACAACGCCGGAGCCGGCGCCGCCGTCAAACGACCGGCTGCTGCGCCGGACACGGAGGCTGGCGACCGCTGGCAGCACTCGCTGCGCCACGGCGGTCACGGTCGACGAGTAGGCGTCAAGCGCCTCGGTTTCGGATACGGCGACAGGGGATTCGTGCATGATGCTTACAACATTACGACGCTCGCCTCCCCGCCGTGTGGGGAGGTCGGGCCGGCCGCGAAGGGGCCCGCCCGGGTGGGGAGTCGCGGTTGCCGCGAGCCTTCGCAGCACGCGCGGCCTTGCGCAGCGCCTCGAACTCGACCTTGAAGCCATCGACGATTTGCTCTGGGTCGGGCACCAGGCCGGCGTCGGTGGCGACGCCCAGCATCACGTCTCCGGCGTAGCTCAGGATGCTGATGCCCAGCCCCAAATGTCCGGACTGGGGAACCCAGAACATCACCTTGTCGATCTTCCGCCCCGCCATGTAAAGAGGCTTACGGGGCCCGGGCACATTGGTCAGCACCGCGGTCGCCTTGCTGCCGAAGAAGCGCAGGCCGAGCTGCTCGACCTCGACGGGGGCCAGACCCATCAGGCTCAGGACCCCAAAGGACACAAGTACCTCGGGCGAACCCTTGAGCTCGTCCATCTCCTTCTTGATCGCGCGCAGCCGCCGCGCTGGGTCGGCAATCCCGATCGGGAGCGTGAGGAACACGAGGCCGAATGCGTTGCCCATCTGGTGCGCTTGGTCGGCCGGGCGGAGGTTGACGGGCACCGATGCTCGAATCGCGATCCCGGCGGTCCGCTCGCCGCGCTTTTCAATGTAGCGGCGCAGCGCGCCGGTGGCGGTGGCGACGAGCACGTCGTTGACCGTGGCGCCGAAAGCCTTGCCGATCGCCTTGAAGTCATCGAGAGGGACCGGCTCTGACCACGCGGCCCGTTTGCTGCGGCCGAGCCCACCCTTGAAGACCGTCGGCGGATCGGGCGGCAGCAGGACCAACCGCCCGATGCGGTACGCGCCTTGCGCTCCGGTGCGCGCGATGTCCAGTGCCCGACTCGGCTTCGTGATCAGCTCCCGGCCGCCTGCCATGCCCCGACCGATGGCGGCCGGAAGCCAATCCAGCGGAAGTCTGAAACCAGCAGCCGCACCCTCGTTCGGCGCGCGTTTGGGCTTCGGGTTCGGCGACTCGTCCGTGAGCGATAGCACCACCCGCACGAGCGCGATGCCGTCGGCGATGGAGTGGTGCACGCGCGCCAGGATCACCGAGCCTCCGCCATAGCCTTCGATTGCATGGATGTGCCATAGCGGCTTGCTGAAATCCAGCGACACGCTCATCAGGTCGCTGACCATGTCGCGGAGCGCTTTGTCGCCACCCGGGGCAGGGAGCTTGACGTGAGTCACGTGGTTCTCGATCTCGAAGTGCTGGTCGACCTCCCAATGCGGCAGGTTGCCCCGCGAGCGAGGGCGCACTACGCGCTGGTGAAAGCGACCGAACGGTTTGAGGCGGCGGTCGAGAAGCAAATGCAGGCGCTTGCGGTCCACAGGCCCGGCGAGGGCCAGCACCCCGGTGACCACCATCAGGTTGGTGGGGTCTTCCATCGCCAGCCACGCCGCATCGATGCTCGCCATCGGAACGCGCTTGGCCATTGCGCGCTGATCCTACTGTGGGAAAACCAGCTCCGGCCGCGCCGCACGGTACAACCAGTAGGTGATTAGAACTATGGCGCCGTCCACTATGAAGTTGGCCAGGAACGGATAGGCGAAGCCACCGAGCAGGAAAAGAGCTATCGACGTGAGCGAGCTGGAGGCCTTCGCGAGCATGAGAAACTGCACCGGCTGGGCCTGGATGCGCGTGCCTCGCTGCGCGATCCAGGAAAGGGCCGCCACCACGATCATGTAAGGCACGGCCAGCGTCAGCCAGAAATCCTGGCCGCCGTTGAGCGCTGTGACCTCGTGCATTCCCAGCGACCTGGCGGTGGAGTTCAAAATCCGGACGGTCAGATAGGGGAAGACGAAGAAGTCGACGGCTCCCAGCAAGAAGATCACCGTCCAGATCCGGAGGAGCAGGCGCAGGCGCGTAGTTGCGATGAAGGCATAATCGCACGGCATGTCTTTGACTGCCGCCCGGCGGGCGACTTTGGCGGCGCTGGCCGATTCGATCCTGCCGCATGGCGGTGCGCTCGAGCCTGGGGCAAGTGACGTGAACGTGGCCGGCCAGCTCGATTCGTACCTGGATCGATGCGCGCCGGGGACCCGCCGCACTGTCGACCTGATGCTGACCGCGTTCAACCTCTCGTCCATCGCAAGCCGGCACGCCCGGCCCTTCCGTTTGTTGGGACCGGGCGCGCGCGATGCCTACCTCATTGACTGCGAGAAATCGAAGATCCGCCAGCGACGCGAAACGCTTATCGCGCTCAAGGCGCTGATCCTCATGTTCTTCTGCAGTGACGACCGCATCAAGCCGCTCATCGGCTACGACGGGCAGCCGTACAAGAAGGTCGAGCGAGACCCAGGCGTGGTCGAGCTCAAGGTCGCGCAACCTGACCAGGGCTTCTACGAGACCGCGGACGTGGTCGTCGTCGGCAGCGGCGCCGGCGGCGCGGTGGCCGCCAAGGAGCTGGCAGAGTCGGGCCTTAAGGTCATCCTCCTCGAAGAGGGCGAGCATTTCGACCGGCGCGATTTCACCGGCTCGCCGCCGGAGCGCCTTCGGCGTTTCTATCGCGGCAACGGCTTGACGTTCACCATCGGCGTGCCCACGATCTCGCTGCCGATCGGGCGCGGCGTGGGCGGGTCGACGCTGATCAACTCGGGTACCTGTTTCCGGACACCCGACTTCGTGCTGGACGCATGGAGCATGGATCGGGCGGAGCTCGAGCCGGTGTTCGCAGACGTCGAGAAGACCCTGAGCGTCGCCCCGGTCGGCAACGACATAATGGGCGCCAACGGCGAGGTCATGGACAGCGGGCGCCGCGAGCTCGGCTACAGCGGCGGTCCTATCCGGCGCAATGCGCACGGCTGCCACGGTTCTGGCGTTTGCGCGTTTGGCTGCCCGCTCGACGCCAAGCTCGGTATGCATGTCACCTATCTGCCACTCGCGGCCCGAGCCGGCGCACAGATCATCAGCGGCTGTCGCGTCGACGGCCTGGTCATCGAGGGTGGGCGCGCGGTGGGCGTGCGGGGCTCGATCCTCGACGCGGAGTCCGGGGCGGTCCAGCGCGACGCTCGATTCGAGGTGCGCGCGCGGCGGGTCGTTCTCGCCGCGGGCGCGGTCTACACCCCCGTCATGCTCCAGCGGCAAGGCCTCGCCAACTCCAGCCGGCAGGTCGGTCGCAACCTTCGCATCCATCCGGGCTGCGGCGTGCTGGGCGTGTTCGATCACGACCTGCACGCGTGGAAAGGCGTGATGCAGAGCTACTACGTGGACGAAAAGCTGCGCGACGGCATCCTGGTCGAGGCGACATATCCGCCGCCTGGTGTCGGCTACAGCGCCGGCGGGGTCGGCGGCAAGGGCAGCGACCTGAAGGATTTCCTCGCTCGCTATCGCCAGACTGCCGCCGCGGGCCTGATCATCTCGGACAGCGGCGCGGGACGCGTGCGCGCCACGCCGGGCGGAGGCCTGCTCATCACGTACAACCTGAGCGCAGACGATCTTCGCAAGACCCTGGAGGGAATTCGGCTGACAACCGAGATCTATCTGGCCGCCGGCGCTCAGGAGGTGCACACGCTGCTGCCGGGATTGCCGGCCGTACGCAAGCAGGAAGAGCTGAGCTGGATCACCGAAGGGAAATGGACCGCGGCCGACCTCAAGCTCTCCGCCTATCACCCGATGGGCACCTGCCGGATGGGCAAGGACTCGCGGTCGTCGGTGGTCGACGAATTCGGACGCGCACACGACCTGGCCGGGCTGGTGATCAGCGACGCAAGCATCCTTCCGGGCTCGACCTACGTGAACCCGCAGATCACGATCATGGCGCTGGCCGCGCGCAGCGCCCGCCACCTCGCAGCCGAGCTCAGCTAATAGGGCAGAGCCGCCAAGATGGTGCTAGATCGTCAAAGGGACGCCTGCCAGCGGCGTCTCCGAGGCGTACTCGAAGGCGGCCGAGGCGGGTCGGTTGACGCGGACGAGGGTTTCCGATCCGCGCGCCAGGCGGAGCTCGAGGTCGGCCACCTCGGTGTGGTAGCAGTAACGGCTCCCACCTCGGGGATCGTCATAGGTGACCCCGATCAAATCTTCGCGTCGCGGGGTCACGGTCACGTGCAGACTGCGCGCGCCAAGCCGAGCAGTGGCCTTCCAGCCGTCGGGTGATATCGGTCCTCGCGTGCGCAGGACCTGGACTGGACCATTGAACAGGAAGCGATGCTCGCTCGCGTACGCACCGACGGCGGTCCCGGTGAGGACACGGCCGACGCGGGACCGCACTCGCAAGGTCGATCCGGTTACCCAGAAATCCGCGCCCGAGGCAAAGCCCCAGTTCCAGGCCAGCGCGTGACTCGAACCCCACGTGTGCTGCTGGCCACCGTTGGCGGCCGCCAGCCGGTGCACCCGGTCATTCACCTCGACCGTCCCGGAAACGTTGAGCGCAGGGTGCGCGCCAATGTTCGCGACCGAGGACAGCGCCTGCCAGCGCGGGCGCAAGTATGGAAACGGTGGCTCGCGTGATTCCCACCTCAGGTCCCAGGTCGCTCTGCCGCGCTCGGTGTGGATCTGGCCGGCGCAACCGTCACGATCCAGCGCGGCGCCGGCGAGGCGCAATCCGAACGGCCGGGACGATGTGCGCAGCGCGTGGAGTGGATATGTGACCTTGCCGCCCCAGTTCCCTTCGGGATGGTCGCGATCGAACGCGAACGCCCAGAGTGCGGAGTGCGCTTCGATGCCCGCCTCTAGCGCTGGGTTGAACGTGGTGTAGCGGAGCCAGAAGCCCTTACGCGCCCCGGGGTCGGAGACCGTCACGTACCAGGCTTCGTAAGTGCCCTTGCGGTCCTGGCAGCGGGGTGCGTTGGCGGCTTGAGCGTCCACGGCGTTCAGTACTTACGAATTCTTCACATCTGGGTGATGCCAGACCGACCCGGCAAGGATTGAATTTGGGCCATGGCACTGAGGGCTCCCGATCCAGCCGCCGACGCAGCACCTCCCGTCCGCAAAGGAATCACCCGCCGCCAGGCCCTGGCGGCCGCGGTCGCGACCGGGGTCGGAGTGGGCGCCGTCCGCCTTCTGGGCGGCACGATGCAGAACCTCTCCCACTCCGGCGCTGCCTCAGGCATGGATTGGGTCTCGCCGCTGGGCCGCGAATCAGCGCGCGTGATGCAGCTGCTGCGGCGGAGCAGCTTTGGGTACACCCAAGCTCAGCTGGACGCAGCCCTATCGGACGGATACAGCAAAACGGTCGACCGGCTGCTCGAGACCAAGCCCGCCGAACCGCCAGTGCTGGCGGCGGCAACCACGCCTGGCGGCAGGTTCGCCGTCCCCGCGATGCAGCAGTGGTGGGTCGATCACATGCTCACCACGCCAACGCCGTTCGCCGAGCGTATGACGCTCTTCTGGCACGGACATTTCACCAGCGACTACCGCAAGGCCGCCAACAACACGTTCATGTACTGGCAGAACCTCACATGGCGGCGAATGGCGATGACCGACCTCCGGTCGATGCTCATGGAGGTCACGGCGGACCCGGCGATGCTTCGCTACCTCGACCTCGCCACCTCCACCGGACAAAGCCCGAACGAGAACTACTCGCGGGAGCTGATGGAGCTCTTCACGATGGGCGCCGGCAACTACACCGAAGACGACGTCCGGTCGAGCGCCAAGGCCCTGGCCGGATGGCAGCAGCCACCGCCCGACTCGACCGCGACGGTCATTGTCGACAAGGCCAAGATGGTGACTCAGAAGCTGCCGGTCTACAGCGCCCAGCGCGCTGGGATCTTCAACCCGAGGCGTGCCTACAAAGGATCGGTCACGTACCTCGGCCACACCGGTCCTCTCGACACCAAGAGTGTCCTGGACAGCATCGTGGCGCAGAAGGCAACCGCGCCCTTCATCGCCGCGAAGGTCGCCCAGCATTTCGTCACGAGCCAGCCGTCGACTTCATACGTCGCCAGGCTCGGGGACACATTCCGAAGCAGCAAGTACGACATGAAGACGCTTATGCGCGCGGTCTTCATGAGCCCGGAGTTCACAGCGGACGCGAGCTACCGCGCGTTGTTGAAGTCGCCAACCGAGTTCATGGTGCATGGCGCGCGGGCGCTCGGCGCGACCAGTATCTCGAAGCTCGTCGTTGCGGCAGGTTCGGGAATGGGCCAGAGCCTGTTCGATCCACCTGATGTGAACGGGTGGCCCAACAATGCGGCGTGGATCTCGTCCAACACTGTCGTCGAGCGCGTCAACTTCGTCACCCTCGCGCTCGCCCAAACGAAGGGCTCGCTCCCGTCCGCGACGGACGCCGCCCGAACCCACCTCGACGGAGTGGTCGGCCCTCAGACAGCAAACCTCTTGAACCAGGCGCCCGATGAGCGGACGCGATGGTTCGTCACCCTCGCGTCCCCGGAATTTCAGCTCAAGTAGGTGCACGTGACATGAACGATGAGATCGGAATCAACCAGCTCAAGCGGCGTGACTTCCTGAGAGCCGGCCTCGTCTTCGGCGCCGGTGCGGCCGGTTTGGCGGCCGGCTATGCCGCCGTTCCCGATGCCTTCGCGCGCGCGGTCTTCGCGGCTAAGCAGAACGGTATGGCCAACGACAACGTCCTGGTGATGATCCAGCTCGCGGGCGGCAACGATGGCCTGCGCACGCTCGTCCCGCTTACGGATCCGACGCTGCACGATCTGCGTCCCAAGCTGGCGGGGCCGATGGTTTCGCAGGCTTTGCCGCTGACCAAGGATTTCGGCCTGAACCACAACCTGGGCGGAATCAAGAGCTTGTGGGACCAGGGCAAGGTCGCCATGGTGCAAGGAGTCGGCTACCCCAACCCGACCTTCTCGCACTTCGAGTCGATCCGGATCTGGGAGACGGGCGACCCGACGCGCCGCCAGGTCGACGGCTGGCTCGGCCGCACCCTCGCGAAGGCCTACGACTCCAACGGCCACCCGCTCACCGGCTGCGCGTGTGGGACCACCGACGTGCCGGGCGCTCTGCGCGACCTGCAGGCGACGATGACCGTGATCCAGAACCAGAAGACGTTCGGATTCACCGGCGGGTCGGAGGTCGAGGCGGCGGTCGGCGCGCTGTACAAGGGCACGCCCGGAATCTATGGCGCCCTGTTCGACACCGCGATCGCCACCGCGAACGACACGATCGCCACCCTGCGCACCTCGTCGGCCAGCTATCAGCCGATGGCGGACTACACAGATAAGGTCCAGCTCGTCTACTCGTCCAAGAACCAGCTGGCGGCCGCGCTGCAACTCGCTGCCGAGCTCATCGTCACCGGCACCGGGGTCAAGCTTCTGCACGTCACGCTCGGCGGTTTCGACACGCACTACACCGAGCTCAACCGCCACGACGACCTGATGGGCTATCTGGACTCTGCGGTCAGCGCCTTCTACAAGGACCTCGCTGCGCACGGAAAAGCCGACAAGGTACTGATCGCGACCTGGTCGGAATTCGGCCGGCGTCCCAAAGAGAACGCGAGCGGTGGCACCGACCATGGGGCGGCGGCGCCGCTGCTGCTCATCGGCGACCCGGTGAAGGGTGGCCTCTACGGCTCCGAGCCAAGCTTGACCAGTCTCGACTCGACCGGCAACCTCAAGTTCGCGGTCGACTTCCGCTCCGTATACCAGGAGATCCTCGGCGGACACCTCGGCGCGGACTCGAATCAGATCCTCGGCGCGTCCTTCGACCGGATTCCGTTCCTGAATGCGCCGGTCGCGGCGCTATAGGAAACATGCGGCCATTCGTGCTGAGGCTAGGGGCAACGGCGCTCACGTTGGGCGCGACGCTGACGTCAGCTGTGTACGTGACCGCTCACCTCAAGAATCCGTCCGCGCCTCTGCAGCCCACGGTGCTCGCGTCGCAACAAGGAGGGCAGGTTGGCGGGGTCACGATCACTCCGGGCGTCAGGCAGGGTGACGTCCAGCCGGTGACATCAACTTATGCCTCATGACCTGGTAGTCGAAGCCCACCACTTCGAAGCACTCGGAACGAGCTGCAGCCTGTTCGGAGTGGGTATGACCCGCACGCAGGTGCTGCACGGAGAGTTCTGGGTTCGCGCGCTGGGCACTCGCGTCACCCGCTTCTCGGAACGCAGCGAGCTAGCGCTGCTCAACTGCGCGGAAGGCGATTGGGTCGATGTCAGCGCCGAGATGGAATCCCTGCTTCGTGAAGCGCTGCGCGCATATGAGCTCAGCGCGGGGCTCGTCAATGCGGCGGTGCTGCCCTCGATGCTCGCGATCGGCTACACGCGATCTCTTGCGGCGGGCGCGTCGACAGCGAGGCTCGAGGACGCGCGTCCGGCGCCGCGGCTCACAGACGTTCTTACCGTGCGGCCCGGACGCGCGCGACTGGAGCTCGGCTGCGGCCTCGATCTCGGCGGCATCGCCAAGGGCTGGATGGCCGACCGCCTGGCCCCGCGGCTTGGATCCAACGCGCTCGCGAATGTTGGCGGCGACCTGAGGGCGATCGGGGCGGGTCCGAATGGCGATGGCTGGCCGGTCGGATTCGCCGGCGTCACCGTGATGCTGCGCGACCAGGGCGCCGCCACCAGCAGCGTGCGACGGCGTAGGTGGGGCGACCTCCACCATCTGATCGATCCGCGCACTGGGCTTCCGTCTCAGAGCGGGTTGGAAGAGGTGTCGGTGGTGGCTGCGACGGGCTGCGATGCCGAGGTCGTCGCCAAGACCGCGCTCCTGCTCGGTCCCGGACTGGCGACGGCGTTCTGCGCCGCTCATGCCCAGGCCTGGTGGTTGGGCTGATGACGATCGACCAGTTCTTCTGGGTGCTCTCGAGGGTTGGAGGCCTTGGCTCCTATGCGGCACTGGTGGTGGCCCTGGTCACCGGCATCGCCCTGCGCACCGCGGTACTCGACTGGCTCGGCAGCAACCGGGCGCTGCGCTCCCTGCATGAGTACACAACGGTCCTGTGGATTCCGCTCGCGGTCGTGCACCTCGCCGCGCTGCTGCTCGATCGGACCTCGCGCATCGCGCTCATCGATCTCGTGCTGCCCTTTCACTCCGCCTACGGGACCCTGGGCATCGGGCTCGGCACGCTGGCCGTGGATGTGCTGCTGGTCGTCACGGTCACGGCCTATCTCAAGCGGAGAATGTCTGTCGAGCTGTGGAAGTGGGTGCATCGTCTCGCATACGTCGCCTTCGCCCTCACGTTCTTCCACGCCGTTCTCAGCGGCACCGACTTCAGCGATCCGTTCGTCTCGGCGATCACGTGGTCGGCCGGCGCGATGCTCCTCGTGCTTGCGCTGGCGCGCGCGTTCTGGGGCCGCCTACCCGCTTGAGATAGCGCCGCCGAACTGCTGCCGCAAGGCAATCACCTTGCTCCGCAGCTCCTGCTCCGCCTCGAGAGGGGTGTCGACCTCCTGGCGCTCGCGGTGCCATCGCTCCATGGCGAGGTCGACCTGGGCGGTTTGGAGCCGGGCGAGGCGGATGTAAGCGCGTAGGCCCCCGCGCCCCAGCACGCGCACGCGCTGCTGAAAGCGGCGCCTCGGGCTCATGAGGATGGGCACCTCGTCGGGCATGATCGCCCCGCTGCCAAGGGCGGCCTCTTTGCGGAACTGATCCGCGAGCGTCTGGCTCTCTATATGCAGTCCGAGCAGCAGAAGAGCGACTACGGCGGCCGTGAAGGGGCCGGTCATGATGAGCGTGCGGAGGTGGATCTCCAGGATCAGGAGATTGTTCTGGACGATCGGAAAGAGGTTTATCCAGGCGTCCCACGAGAAATGCGCGGCGATGGCGATGATGAATCCGGCCGCGATGGCGATGAGCTTCATGCGCGTGCTCGGCAGCTGGCGCGCGATGCCCACGCCCGCGCCTACGAAGGCCGTGTAGGTGGCGTGACCAAAAAACAGGCCGAGCACCTGTCGCGCGTACCACTGGAAACCGGCCGCATATCCACCCACATGGTCGGGAGCGAAGATCGCGTAGAGGTTGGTCATGTACGCCACCGACTCCATGAAGTTGAAGCCGAGCCCGACGGCGGCTCCGTAAACGATCCCGTCCACGACATCGTCGAACTCATTGCGCATGACCAGGAAGAGCAACACGACCGCGGACCCCTTGGCCAGCTCCTCGAGGATGCCCGCGGAAAACGCAGTCGAGACGTCGAAGCCAGGCCCGGGGACGAGTGTGCGGATGGCGATGTCCTGCCACAGGCTCTCAGCCCATATGACCAGGCTCGTGGCGACGACCGCGCCCCACGCGGCCGCTACCAGGACGAGGCGCCAGGGTTCTTTTTCATTGCGGTCCATCCGGCGCACGACCCACAGCCCGAACGCGGTAGTGGGCAGGCAGGCGAGCGCACACACTGCTGCCACCAATGGGCCGGCCGCGTCGGTGAATATGAAGACGTCGATCAGCAGCAACCAGAGGAGCGCCGCGAGGCCCAGGAGGACGGCGGCGCGGATGAAGTCGCGGCGTCGCCGGGCTGGATCGCGAGCCGCGGCGCGCACCCCGATGAAGGTCCCCAACGCGATCAAGGCGACGGCCAGCAGTCCATAAAGCGACGTGCGGCCGGCGACGGTGTCGAGGTAGACGTAGTTGAGGATCGAGCTCGCCACCACGACGAGGCTGAGCGCCACGGCGATCGCGATCGCAATCGCATAACGTGCAGGCCGGCGCGCGCGAGGATTCGCGCGGCGGGCCGTGGTCAGCGCGCTCACTACCTCTCCACCAGGACAACGCGCCGGCCGATCACCTCGACCGGCAAGCCGCCTTCATAGCGCTCGA
>WNFG01011422.1_pt1 | contig 11761 bp, 10 predicted proteins | sample 5400431 | NCBI WGS metagenome assembly WNFG01 (sample SAMN13153346, study PRJNA577476) | soil metagenome | isolation source: 120 cm saprolite under Douglas fir tree site 2 hole 3 replicate 2 | place: USA:California | collected 2015-04-18
TGGTTGGAGCGGTCGATCTCGGCGGCGCGCGGGGCGATCTCGGCCTGAGCGAAGCCGCGCACCGTGGCGCGCAGCATGTCGATGTCCTCGCCGAGGGCAAAGCGCAGCCCCGGCAGCTCGATCATCGGGGTCCCGCCGGAGAGGTTCCGGGCTCGGTCCATGCGAGAAGCCTCCAGAGTGGGGTGAAGACTCTACTTTACGTTTACGTAAACGTCAACTGCATCAGGCCCGCGCCCCTTGCTTGCGTCTCCGGGACGCGTTCATGAGCTTGCGCGACTGGCGCTCGAAGCCACGGATCTCCCCGAGCACCTCGTCGATCTCCTCGCGCTGGTGCTCGAGCTGCGCGCGGCGGGCCGCGAGCGCGGCGACGAACTTCGCGAGCTGCGGTCGTTCATCCGGCGCCGAATCGTAGAGCTCCAGCATCTCGCGTATCTCGGCGAGGGAGAAGCCGAGCCGCTTGCCGCGCAGGATCAGCTTCAGGCGCACCCAGTCGCGCTGGGAATAGACGCGCCGCGTGCCGTCGCGCCCGGGGCTGAGGAGGCCCTCGTCCTCGTAGAAGCGGATGGCGCGATGAGTCACGTCGAACTCGCGCGCAAGCTCGGCGATGCTGTAGGTTCCGGCGGGCTCATTCATCGAAAACACGCGGCGCGGGCGGACGGTTTTGTGGCGGGCGGCGCCATAATCTGCGAGAATTCGCACCTTTCGCCGCGGGAAGCCTCGGATTCTACTCCGACCTCCTCGCGCCATCCAAAGCGCATGACCCCCGAATCCATCCTGGAGTATCCGCACGCCGCGCCGCCGGCGCCCGGCGAAACGCTGCAGGTCGCCCCCGGCGTGCACTGGCTGCGCATGCCGCTGCCGTTCGCGCTCGACCACATCAATCTTTGGCTCCTCGAAGACGAATCAAACGGAAATGCGGGCTGGACCTTCGTCGACTGCGGCATCGGCGACGACGCCACGCGCGCGCTGTGGGAGCGCATCTTCGCCGCACGCATCGCGGGGCGCCCGGTCAGGCGCCTTATCGTCACCCACCATCATCCAGACCACGCGGGTCTGGCGCTGTGGCTCGCCGAGCGCACCGGTGCCGAGTTCTGGATGCCGCAGGCGGAGTATTTCGCCGCGCACGCGATGCGCGAGGGAAGCGCGGGTTTCGGCTTCGACAACGTGGTGGCGATGTTCGTGCGCAACGGGCTCGCCGGAGAAAAGCTCGAGCTGATGAAGCAGCGTCGCACCAATTACCGCAGCCGGGTACCTGGTTTCCCCTCGGCCTACCGGCGCCTGATGGACGGGCAGACGCATCGCATCGGCGGCCGCGACTGGAGAGTCATCATGGGTTACGGTCATGCGCCCGAGCACGCCGCGCTTTACTGCGAGGAGCTCGGCGTTCTCATTTCCGGTGACATGGTGCTCCCCAGGATCTCGACCAACGTCAGCGTTTGGGCGAACGAGCCCGAAGGAAATCCGCTCGCGCTTTTCCTCGATTCCCTTTCCCGCTACGCGGGGCTGCCTGCGACGACGCTCACGCTGCCCTCGCACGGGCTGCCCTTCCGGGGTTTGCGCGAGCGCATCGCGCAGCTCCAGGAGCATCACCGCCTGCGGCTTGCGGAGCTGCACGAAGCCTGCGATACGCCCAAGGCGGCCTCGGACGTGCTCGATACGCTGTTTCGCCGCAAGCTCGACACGCATCAGCTTTTCTTCGCCATGGGCGAGGCGATGGCTCATCTCCATCTTCTCCATTTCGAGGGGCGCCTGCAGCGTTCGGTCGGCGCCGACGGCGTGGTTCGCTACGCCCAAAACTAGCGACATGCCCGAAACGCAGTCCCCGCCCGATTCCGCCCAGAGCGCGAAAGTATTCGCCGAGGTCGCAGAGCGCTCAAGCCGCCTCATGGGAGAGTTTCTGCAGCGCCAGGCCGGCGCCCACGGCGTCGCCACTAGCGACGAATTCGGCATCGCCCGCGCATTCATGGACCTGTATGCCCGCATGCTGGCCGATCCCTGGAAGCTCTCGGAGATGCAGGCGAAGCTGTTCTGGGATCACGTGGCGCTCTGGCAGACGACGACGCTGCGCGTGCTGGGAAAGAATCCTCCGCCCGTCGCCGAGCCCGCCGAGGACGACAACCGCTTTCGCGAGGCGGACTGGCGGGACCAGTTCCTGTTCGACTACATCAAGCAGTCCTACCTCATCGCCGCGCGCCACATGCGCGACGCAGTCTCCTCCGTCGAGGGCTTGCCGGAGGAAACACAGAAGAAGGTGAATTTCTACACGCGCCAATACATCGACGCGCTGTCGCCGTCGAACTTCGCTCTCACCAACCCGCAGGTGCTGCGCGCGACCCTGCAGTCGGGCGGGCAGAATTTGGTCCGCGGCTTGAACAATCTGCTCGCCGACATCGAGCGCGGCGGCATCCGCATGACCGATGAAAAGGTATTCAAGCTCGGCGTGAACGTCGCCACCACACCCGGCAAGGTGGTCTTCCAGAACGATTTGATGCAGCTTATCCAGTATGTCCCGAGCACGGAAACGGTCTTCAAACGACCGCTTCTTGTCATCCCGCCGTGGATCAACAAGTACTACATCCTCGATCTTCGCGAGAAGAATTCCTTCGTCCGCTGGGCGGTGGGCGAGGGACACACGGTGTTCGTCATCTCCTGGGTCAATCCGGACGGGCGCTATGCCGGCAAGAGCTTCGATGACTACATGTTCGAGGGACCGCTTGCGGCGCTCGATGCGATCGGCAAGGCGACCGGTGAAAACAAGGTCAATATCATCGGCTACTGCCTCGGCGGGACGCTCCTCGGCGCAACGCTCGCGTGGATGGCGGAAAAAGGCGACGAGCGCGCAGCTTCGGCGACGTTCTTCGCATCGCTGCTCGATTTTTCCATTCCGGGCGAGCTCGGGGTGTTTATCGACGAGCCCCAGGTGGAAAGCCTCGAGCGCCGCATGAACGAGCGCGGCTACCTCGAAGGCTCCGAAATGGCGGCCACCTTCAATATGCTGCGCGCGAACGACCTGGTCTGGTCCTTCGTCGTCAACAACTACCTGCTCGGCAAGGACCCTTTCCCGTTCGACCTCCTTTACTGGAATTCCGATTCCACGCGCATGCCGGCGAAGATGCACAGCTTCTACCTGCGCAACATGTACCTCGCCAACCGGCTCAAGGATCCCGGCGGCATCACGCTGGGCGGTGTGCCGATCGACCTCAGGAGGATCGAGATACCGGCCTATTTCGCTTCCACGCTCGAGGACCACATCGCGCCGTGGAAATCCACTTACAAGGGCGCGCGCATCCTCTCCGGACCCAAGCGGTTCGTGCTCGGGGGCTCGGGTCATATCGCCGGCATCGTGAATCCGCCGTCGGCGAAAAAATACGGCTACCGGACCTGGTCGCAGCTGCCCGAGTCGGCGGAGGAATGGCTGGCGGGGGCGAGCTTGAGCGAAGGTTCGTGGTGGAACGACTGGCAGGCCTGGATCGCCGGCCTGAACGGGCCCGACCGGGTGCCGGCCCGCGTCCCGGGCGGGGGCGCGCTGCCGGCGCTGGAAGATGGCCCGGGGTCATATGCGGGCGTCCGCCCCTGAGGGCCGCGCCTTGCGGAAGGAGCTACCCGGCGGAGCGATCGAGCTGCTCGCGGAATCGCCGGAGGTACCCCAGTCCCTCGATCGCGCGGCTGCCGTACCACGCCGTCATTTCTCCGTCGACGAGAGCGATGCTCTTTTCCCGCAGCAGCGGCTCGGCGCGCAGCTCCGCGACGTGCGCGTCGCGGAAGAGGTAGGGTTCACTCGAAAGCAGGACGACGCCGGTGCCGTCGAGTAGATCGCCGGCGAGGTCGATCTTCGGGTAGCGATCGGCGCACTCCGCCGGGACGGTTTCCCAATTGACGAGGGCGAGCGTGCGCGAGACGTAGGTGTCGCGCGACACCGTCATCCAAGGATTTTTCCATATCAGGTAGAGCACGCGATCGAGCGGAAACGCGCGCGCCGCCGACTGCAGCGACGCGTACGCCTCCTCGAATTTTCGGCACAGGCTTTCGGCTTGGTCCTCGCGCCCGAATATTCCGCCGATCAGCCGGTAGAGCGCCAGGTTGTCGAGGGGGTCGAGCGGGTGCGTGACGACCAACGCGGAAACGAACTCGGCCAGAGCGCGCGCATCCTCCTTTCTGTTCTCGTCGATATTGAGGATGACGTGGGTGGGCCGCAGCGCGCGCAGCTTGTCGAGGTCGACATCCTTGGTGCCGCCGACTTTGGCAATCCGGCGAACAACTTCGCGGGGATGGACGCAGAAGCCCGTTCTGCCCACGAGTTGTGCTGAAAGCCCGAGATCACAGACGAGAGATCACAGACGAGTTCGCTAATGCTAGGTACGAGACTCACGATGCGCGCATCGCCGCGCGCCGGCGCGTGCCGCGTGCCCGCGGCATCGACGAGCCCTCCCTTCGGCCCCTTCACAAGGGCAGGCCGCGCGCCTTTCGCGGGGCACGGGCGAACAAGCGGTCGAACAACCAGCGCGGCAGACGGCGAAGCACGAACGAAACGAGCGCCATCTGCCAGGGGATGACCGCGAAGCGGCGTTTTGCCGCGATGGCGCGCGCGAACCGCCCGGCCGCCTCGTCCGCGTCGAGGATGAAGGGCATGCGGTAGCGATTTGCCGCGGTCATCGGGGTCCGGATATAGCCGGGACAGATCGTGACCACGGCCACGCCCGAGCCGTAGAGCTCCACGCGTAGACTCTCCAGATAAGTGATGGCGGCCGATTTGGACGCGCTGTAGGCGCTCCCGCCGGGCAGGCCGCGAAAGCCGGCGACGCTGGCGATGCCGACCAGCGTGCCGCCCCCTTGCGCGCGCATCGGCGCAACGAACGGGTGAAACGTCACGGCCATTCCGAAGACGTTGGTATCCATGATCCTGCGGAATGCGGAAAGGTCCTCCGAAATCTCGGTCAACGTGCCGGCGCTGACGCCCGCGTTCGCGATCACGATGTCGGGTACTCCGAACCGCTCCGTGAAATCCGCCGCCGCGGCCTGCAGGCTGCCGGCGTCGGTCACGTCCGTTTGATAGCAGGCCCCGGTGCAGCGCAAGCGCGAGAGGAGCGCCCGTGTCGCCTCGAGCCGTCTTGCGCAAAGGCCGAGCACGGCGCCCTGGCGTGCGTAATGCGCCGCGAGCGCGGCGCCGATCCCGCTCGAAGCGCCGGTTATGAAGACCTTCAGGCTGTCTGACACGGGACCGCCGGAAACGGCGCTTATCGGAGGCGTTCTTCGCGCGCGAGCCTCACCAGTTGGTCGACCACCTTGATGACCTGCTGGGTGCCGCCCGCCAAGCGCGCCGAGGTGAGGAACTTGCCGTCGACGATGAAAGTCGGCACCCCGCGCACATCGTAGGCCTTCAGCAACTCGCGCGCCTGCGCGACCTTCGCTGCCACTTCCGGGGAGCCATAGGTTCCCAAAAACCTCTGCCGGTCGATGCCGTTGCGTACCGCCCAGTCGGCCATGATTTTCTCGTCGTTGAGTCTCACGTCTTCGAAGTGGAAGCTGTCGTAGACCGGCCAGTGAAGACGGCCGATCTGGCCGAGCGCGTCGAGCGTATAGAACAGTTTGGCGAGGGGTCCCCACGCCTCGGTGGAAAGCGCCGGCACGCGACGGAGCGCGACATATTCCGGAACCGTGCCGAGCCAGCGGGAAAAAAACGGCTCGGTTTCGTAGCAGAGCGGGCACCCGTAGTAGAAAAATTCGATCACTTCGACACGGTTGCCCGCTGTGGTCGGGTGCGGAGGCTCGACGCGCTGGAACTCGCGCCCCAGTTGGATCTGGGCCGACGCGGCGCCGGCGAGCAGAGCAAATGCCCATGCGAGCAGCCACTTCTCCAAGCGACCTCGCGGTTTCATTCGCCGGGGCGCAACTGCCGCCACTCTAGGGTTTTGCTTTTGCGAGTTGCTTTCGGCTTTCGCCGATGAGAAAGTCGGCGGTGGCGAGCATCGCTTTGCGCGATGTGCTCGCGACGACGAGGTAGCGGCCCTGCACGGCCAGGGCCGGTACGCCGTCGAGGCGGTATGCGCGGCCCATCTGCGCCGCGCGGCGCAGCTTGCTTTCGACGGTGAACGAGCGGAACGCGGCGTCGTATTTGGCCATGTCCACTTTCTGCTTGGCGAGCCACTCCGCCGTCCATTTGGCGAATGCATCGCCGTGCAGCCTCACGCCGCCCTGCTGGTGGATGGCGTCGAACAAAGATCTATGCAGCCGCTCCAACTCGCCGATGGCCTCGAGCGTGAAGAAAATCCGGGCATCGACTGCCCAGTCGTCGTTCAGGATCCCCGGCGTGCGCCTGAACTGCACGTCGCGCGGGAGTCCCTTTACCCAGGCTTCGAGCTCGGGCTCGAGCGCATAACAATGCGGGCAGCGGTACCAGAAAAACTCGAGGACTTCGACCCTGCCCGGGGATTCGACCGATTGCGGCGGCTTCAATTCGATATAGTCGACGCCCTCGACGGGGGTACCTTGAGCGTACGCGGCAAGGACAAGGCACAGGCCGCAAAAGACGCTCAGCAGACGGAAAACCATGGCGCTTCTCCTTGGGGTGCTGATTCAATTCGCAGAGACATCGCTGATTCTGACCAGCGACGCGTCCACTCCGTTCTGCGTCAGCTGCTGCCGGATGCGGTTGATCTCGTCGACACGGGTGTAAGGCCCGAGCCGCACTCGGTACCACACGCCCTTTTCGGCGAGATTGGCGGGCTCGACGCTCGCTTCCAGGCCCATCAACGCCAGCCTTGCTTTGAGGTTGTCCGCATCGGCCGGGTTCTGGAATGAGCCGGCCTGGAGGAAATAGCGGTCCTTGGGTGCGCCCGGCTTACCGGCTTGCTTGGCCGCCTCCCGCATCTGGCGCTCGGTAACCGGCTCTTCTTTTCCGGGGAGGATGCGGTAGAAATCGAAGCGAGGCTTGTCCTCGGCCTTGGCCGCCTTGGGAGCCTCGGGCAGTTTCTGATCGGCGGGCGGAGCTTTGTCCGGCACCCGCCCCTTGTCCGTGAACGGAATGGGCGTCTTGAAGAAATAGATCGCGATTCCGGCCGCCACGCCCAAGCCCAGCAGAAATCCGAAGAAAAGGCCGATGAGAAAACTGCCGGAGGAATCGGGTCTGTGGGGTATTTGTTTGTAGTTGAAGCTCATGGTGATCAGGCGTTACATCTTCTCGGGCTGGCTGACGCCCAGCGACGAAAGCCCGTTGCGAAGCACTTGGCGCACGGTAAGGCACAGCGCAAGCCGGGCCGATCGGAGCGGCGTCTCTGCGACGAGGATGCGTTCGGCATTATAGTAACTGTGAAATTCGCCCGCCAGCTCGCGCAGGTAAAACACAACCTGGTGCGGAGCGAGCTCGGTCGCCGCGTTCTCCAACATTTCCGCATATTCGCCCAATCGTTGCAGAAGCGCCAGCTCGCGTCCGCCGCTGAGCGGCGAGAGGTCGACGTCTTCGGGGGGACGAAAGTCGGTGGCGTTCAATGCGCCCGCGACCCGAGAAGCGCGGTCCTCGTCACCGAACTGCGTTTTCCATTGCTCCAGCACCGAGCAGATCCGCGCGTGCGCGTACTGCACGTAGTAGACGGGGTTCTCTTCGGATTGTGACTTGGCAAGATCGATGTCGAACACGAACTCGGCGTCGGCCTTGCGCGAAAGGAGAAAGAACCGCGCCGCATCCCGCCCGACTTCGTCGATCAACTCGCGCAGCGTGACATAGGAGCCGGCGCGCTTGGAGATCTTCATCTCCTCGCCGCCCTTCATGACCGTGAGCATCTTGTAAAGGACGTATTCGGGATAGCCCTGCGGAATCCCGCGCCCCCCTTTCGAAGACGCGGCTTGCAGCCCGGCGCGCACCCGCGTCACCGTGCTGTGGTGATCTGACCCCTGGATATTGATGGCGCGGGTGAAGCCGCGCTCCCATTTCGTCAGATGGTAGGCGATGTCCGGCACGAAGTAGGTGTAGGTGCCATCGGACTTGCGCATGACGCGGTCCTTGTCGTCGCCGTACTCGGTGGTCTTCAGCCACAGCGCGCCGTCCTGCTCGAAGGCCTTGCTCGCGTCGATCAGCGCCTGAACCGTTTTTTGAACGCGCCCGTCGACGTAGAGCGAGGATTCCAGGAAGTAGCTGTCAAAGCGCACGCCGAACGCCTGCAGGTCGAGATCCTGCTCGCGCCTGAGTTCCGCTACCGCAAACCGCGTCACGGCTTCCAAATCCTCGCCGTCGGCGTTGCCCGCTTCGAGGTATTTGTCGGCGATCTCGCGCACATAGTCGCCGCGGTAACCGTCGGCGGGAAATTCCACCGGTACGCCGAGCTTTTCTCGAATCCGCGCCTGAACCGAAAGGCCGAGATTGCGAATCTGCGCGCCTGCGTCGTTGTAATAGAACTCCCGCGTTACGCGCCAGCCCTGCGCTTGGAGCAAAGCGCCGATGGCGTCGCCAAGCGCCGCGTTCCTGCCGTGCCCGACGTGGAGCGGACCCGTGGGATTGGCCGAAACGAACTCCACTATCACCGGCCGGCCGCCGGCGCTCTCGGAGCGGCCGTAGCGGTCGCCTTCCGAGAGAATGGTTTTCACGATGTGCTGTTTGGCCGCGGGGCGCACGCGAAGGTTGATGAACCCGTTGCCGGCGACTTCGGCGCGCTCGAGCCATTCGGAGGGGGGCAGCGCCGCGACGAGCTCGAGCGCGAGCTCCCGTGGATTGCGTTTCAGCGCACGCGCGAGCTGCATCGCCGCCGGGCAGGAAAAATCGCCATGCTGCGCCTGTTTGGGCCGCTCCAGAGAAATCAGCGAACCCGGCTGCTGTGGCGCGACCTTGGCGAGCGCGCGCGTAAGCAACTCGGTCAGGTGGGACTTGATCTCGGCGGACATTGATTGGCCGAAATGCTCAGTATTATACCCAGGGCGCCGCCCGGACCCGATGCGAAGGTACAATAGCGGCTGAATCAAATTTCCGATGGGGAGGGTCGAGCTTGGGCAAAGGCGATAAACGCACATTCCGCGGCAAGGTCTTCAAGGGATCGCACGGCAAGACCCGGCCGCGCAAGGCGAAAAAACCGGCGAAGAAACCCGCCTGATTTCCGCAAGCGGTCAAAACTCTATCGGATCCACGTCGAGATGCCAGCGCACTCCGTGCGAGGGCATGCGGTAGAGGGCATCGCTCCATTCCGCGAGGAACGCTTGCAGGCGCGGCCGGGAGCGCGATTGCACGAGCACCTGTGCGCGCTCCACGCCCGCGAGTCGCGCGAGCGACATCGGCACCGGATCGAACACGGTGATCGAGGCGCTCCGGTGCGGTGACTGGTCGATGGCCGATCGAAGGAAGCGCTGCGCGTGAAGCTCGTCCGTGCTTTCCGCGCGCAGCGCAGCTTCGAAAACGAAGGGCGGAAACCCCGCCTCCCGGCGTTCCGCCAGCACGCTCTTTGCAAACCCTGCGTAGTCATGACGCACGAGCGACTGATACAGAGGATGCTCGGGATAGCGCGTCTGGATCAGCACTTCGCCCGGCAGACTCGCGCGCCCTGAGCGTCCGGCGACCTGCTGCAACTGCGCAAAGGTCCGCTCGCCCGCACGATAGTCGCTCGAGAATAGACCGCTGTCCGCGTTGAGCACGCCGGCGAGCGTCAGGCGCTCGAAATGGTGGCCCTTGGCGAGGATCTGCGTGCCCACGAGGATGTCGGCACGCGTGGCGCGCTCCAGCAGGTCTTCGAGGCCGCTCCTCGCGCGCGCCGCGTCGCTATCCACGCGCAGGATGCGCGCGTACGGAAACTTTTCTGCGAGCGTAATCTCGATGCGCTGCGTCCCGCGTCCGAATGCCTGCAAATCAGGATTGCCGCATTCCGGACAGACGCGCGGAATGCCTTCGATCAGTCCGCAATGGTGGCAACGCAGCCGCTGCCCGGCCAAATGCACGACCATGCTCGCCGAACAGCGCTTGCAGCCCTTGACCCAGCCGCAGGCGGGGCAGGCGAGCGCAGGCGCATAGCCGCGGCGATTGAGGAAAACGAGCGATTGCTCGCCACGCGCAAGGCGCGCCGCGAGCGCTTCGAGAAGCGGGGGGACAATGCCCTCCTGGGGCGGATGCACCCGCGTGTCGATCAGGCGTATCACAGGCAATGCCGCCCGGTCGATAGCGCGTCGCGTGAGGGCTACCAGCTCGTACTTACCTGAGGTCGCGTGCTGGAAGCTTTCGAGCGAAGGCGTGGCCGAGCACAGAACGACCGGCGCGCCGGCGATCTGGGCCCGCGTGATTGCGAGGTCGCGCGCCGAATAGCGCACGCCTTCCCGCTGCTTGAACGAGGCGTCCTGCTCTTCATCGACCACGACCAGTCCCAGCCGGGGGAGCGGCGTGAATACGGCGAGCCGGGTGCCGAGCACGATATCGGCGCGACCGCTGTGGGCGAGGAGCCACCCGCGGACGCGTGCCAGTTCGCCCATGGCGCTCGTCTGCGTGACGATGCATGCGCCCGGGAATCGGTCGCGGAAGGCGGCCTCGAGGGCGGGAGTGAGCGCTATCTCGGGCACGAGAATCAGGACCTGTTGGCCTCGGGCGAGAACCTCGGCAATCAGCTGGAGATAGATTTCCGTCTTGCCGCTGCCGGTGACGCCAAAGAGCAGGCTTACCCCAAACGTCCCCAGCTCGCCGCGCAAAATGCCGATAGCCTGCCGCTGCTCCGCAGTCAGTTCGTGCGCGTGGACAAAACGCGACTCGGGGCGCTCCGGCTCGATGGCAGCGATCCAACCCGCTTCGATACCGCGCCTCAACAGGTTTCGGCCCCCCCTCGCTTGTGCGTCGAGCTCGGCTGCGGATGCCCGACCCTGTGCAAGCCGCCCCAGTAGCGCCCGCAAGCGCCGCTGGCGCGACGGAGTTGCCGCAAGCACATCCCTTCCGGTCGGCGTAAGGACGTAGTCGCGCGGAGGGATGGGAACGGTCTTGGCGGTGCGCAGTCGCGGCGGTAAGGCCGCCGCGACGACTTCGCCGAGCGGGCCGTGGTAGTAGCCGCTGCAGAACTCCACCAGGGCAAGCCACTCCCGCGGAAGGGGCGCCGTTTCACGCAGGATTTTTTCGACCGAGCGCAGCCGGGAATCGGTTACCTTGGATTTCGTCGCGACGTCCCAGATCAGGCCGACCAGGCGCTTTTTTCCGAACGGAACGAGAACCCGACAGCCGATATCCGCCCGGGTCGCATCCTCGGAGCGGTAATCGAACAGCTTCGGAAGCGGCACATCGAGAGCGACGCGCAGGATGATCATTCTCAGACGACTCGGGTGCTGGACCCGCTACTCAGGTGAATTCCTCGGCCACTTCGGTAAAGTGCTTGGTTGTATGAGGTTTTCCGGGTTTTTCACAGAATTTGTGAGTAACTGTGTGAATAAGGCTTTCACGCAACTGTAACTCGCACTTCTGCAAGGAAATTTTCTCGCTGCTCAAAATGCGAGCGCGTTGAAATAAACCGGTAAATCAGCGGATTGTAGACCTCTCCGGGCAAGTCCTCGAAACTCCGCGCCAGACGGGGCTTTTCGGGCAGCACTGTGCATAAGTCGTTTGGCGCGACCCGCGCGCAAGACTGCGTTTTTCCGCCCGTTAGTGAAATTTCGGGCTCAATTCTCGCACTGCGGCGACCAGGGCGGCCACGTTTTCCGGAGGCGTGAGCTGCGGAACGCCATGACCAAGATTGAAAACGTGGCCGGCTCCACTCCCGAAGGACTCGAGCGCCTTCTGAACCTCGCGACGGACGACTTCGGGCGAGGCCAGCAGCAC
>WNFG01014568.1_pt1 | contig 11760 bp, 9 predicted proteins | sample 5400431 | NCBI WGS metagenome assembly WNFG01 (sample SAMN13153346, study PRJNA577476) | soil metagenome | isolation source: 120 cm saprolite under Douglas fir tree site 2 hole 3 replicate 2 | place: USA:California | collected 2015-04-18
AGGCGCGTCGGCGCAAGATCTTAAGACCTGGCGCCACGGCATTATCGAGGCCAAGAGCGACGCCGGCATCCTTTACATGGCAAGCAAGCGCGACTTTGCAGGCAAGCTCGGCCTCAAGCTCGACTTTGTCCAGCTCAAGAACGACACCATCGCGCTCAAGGCGCTGCTGGCCGGCGAACTCGACAGCTACGAAGGCGGCGCCGGCGGCGCCATGGCGGCGGCCGCGCGCGGCGCGGACGTGAAAATCGTCGGCTGCAACTGGCTGGCGGCGCCCCATGGCGTCTATGTGCGTCCCGGCATCGCCTCCATGGCCGACCTCAAAGGCAAGGCCGTCGCAGTGTCCACGCCCGGCAGCTTTCCGGAAATTTTTGCCAAGGCCGCGTTCGAGAAAGCCGGCATTCCGGCCGGTCAAGTCCGGTTCGCCGCCATGGGATCGGATACGGACCGCTACAAAGCCCTGATCGCCGGCGTTGTGGACGGCGCCATCATCTCCAACGAGTACGTTCCGATTTCCGGCAAGGACGGCATCCGCGACCTCATGCCGGCGGCCGAGGTGATGCCGGATTTCATCCGCGTCTGCCTGGAGATGACCGGCAAGGCCCTCAGCGGACAGCGCCAGGACGCGGTCCGATTCATTGCGGCCGAGATCGAGGCGTTGCGCTTCGCCATGAGCCATCGCGACGAGACGATCCGGGTTGCCCATGAAATCACCGGCGCCAAGCCGGACGATCCGCGGTCCGCTTTCGTGTTCGACGCGGCGGCGCGCACCGGGGTCATCGGAACCGAACTTCCGCTCCCGCTCGACAAGCTCGAATTCATGCAGAAACTGCTTGTCAGCAGCGGCACGCTGGCGCGGCCAGGCGATATTGAAAAGATGATCGACAGGGGTGTGAGGGAAGAGGCGCTTGCGTTGCTGGCGAGGGGTCAGTGAACGCGAGTAGAGTCAGGATCAGCCACCTCCCCCTGGAGGGGGGAGGTCGGCCCGCGCTAGCGGGCCGGGAGGGGGTGACAGCGCTTCCGCATATGTGGCGTTGCCGTCATCTACTGCACCGCTGTCACCCCACCCCGGACTGCCTTCGGCAGTCCGACCCTCCCCCTCCAGGGGAGGGTGGCCACACGCGATCATGGCGCGATGGCACTCCCCGAGTCAGCTTTGCAAACGAGAGGACTCGGCGGAGGCCGACTGATGGGTGAGGTCAGCCTCATCGACGTTTCCAAGCGCTTCACCTTGCGCGTCGGCCATGAGACGCAAACCGTGCGGGCGCTGTCGCGGGTCAGCTTCACGGTGCGGGACGGCGAAATCGTCTCCCTGATCGGGCCCTCCGGCTGCGGCAAGACCACGGCCTTGCGGATTGCCATGGGTCTCGAACTCGCCACCTCCGGCCGCGTGACGGTGGATGGGCGCGAGGTCAAGGGCTGCGGCCATGATCGCGGCATGGTGTTCCAGCATGCCGAACTGCTGCCGTGGCTCACGGCCATGCAGAACGTGATGTTCGGGCTTGAAATGAAGGGCATGCGCGGCGCCGAGCTGCGCTCCACCGCAGAGAAATACGTTGATCTCGTGGGCCTTGGCCCGTCCCGGAATCGCCGTCCGCATCAATTGTCCGGCGGCATGCAGCAGCGTGTCGGCATCGCCCGGGCGCTCGCCATCGATCCGAAAGTCCTGCTGATGGATGAACCGTTCGGGGCGCTCGACGCCCAGACCCGCGAGACCATGCAGGAGGAACTGCTGCAGATCCATGCGCGCACCAAGAAGACCATCCTGTTCGTCACCCATGATCTCGACGAGGCCGTACTGATCGCCGACCGCATCGTGATCATGCGCGACGGCCGCATCCAGGAAATCCTGCAGGTGCCGCTGCCGCGACCGCGCGGCGATCTTGGCGTGGTGCGCGGCACCAAGGAATTCGCCGAGACCCGTTATCACGTCTGGAAGTCGCTGCACGCCGCGCCGGACACGCCCACCGTTCATTGAACCGTGCAGATTCTAAGACGAGCAGCTGATGACGCAAATCGTCGATAGCAAGATCGAGACGGAAGACCAGGACGTCGGCGCCACCCGCCGCGGCGTGCCGCGATGGATCGTCACGCTGTCCTCGGTTGCGATACTGACCCTGCTGTGGGAATGGTTCGGCCGCGACATCAATCCGGTGTTCGGCTCCTATCCGAGCGCGATTGCCGAGGCGTTCTGGGAGCTCGTTCAGTCCGGCAAACTGCAGGCTGCCACCCTCGAGAGCCTGCGGCCTTTCGTGGTCGGCTATGGGCTTGCAATCATGTTCGGCGTTCCGCTCGGTCTCGTCATCGGCCGCTACCACGTCGCGGAGGCTGCGCTGGGCATTTACGTGACAGCCGGCTACGCGATGCCGCTGGTAGCGCTGGTGCCGCTCCTGGTGCTGTGGCTCGGCCTCGGCTTTGCGGTGAAGGCCGCGGTGGTGTTCCTGATGTCGGTGTTCCCGATCTGCATCAACACCTGGCTTGGCGTCACCGCCGTGCCGAAGAGCCTTATCGAAGTCGGCAAATCATTCGTCGCGCCGAATACCGTCATCCTGCGCCGGATCATCCTGCCGGCAACGCTGCCCTACATCATGGCCGGCATCCGCCTTGCGGTCGGCCGTGCGGTCGTCGCCATGGTGATCGCCGAGTTCTTCACCACCATCTCGGGGCTCGGCGCCATCATCATCAATTCGGCCAATAATTTCGACACCGCCACCATGTTCGTGCCGATCGTGATGCTCATGGTGATGGCGATCGGCCTCAACGGCCTGATCGGCCTCATCGAGCGCCGGGTCGCGCCGTGGCAGGCCGAGATCGCCGGGCGGGATCGGGAGTAAGTACTGCCCGCACGGCCGCCAACAATCCTTTCACCTGCCGCTCACTCAAATTCTTGGCAATGAAAACAACGCGACTTCGGCGATCACCGTCAGGCCAGCGCTCCAGCTCGACCGGCGGGTGAGCAAGGTGTTGCACGAACTGAACCACCACCGGGCCGGCGCAGCCCGCGACGTTGAGGAAACCTTTCACGCGCAGGAGGTCGGCGCCGCGTAGCGCAATCAATGTCTCCATGGTCCGGGTGAAGGCCTCCCACGCGATCGGTTCGTCTTCGACGAACGTAAAGCTCGCAATGTCGTCCGTGTGGGTCGCGCAATCCGCCATGAAGCCGGCGGCGCGCTCCCCGATCTCGACGGCGAGAATCCATTGCGGATCAACCCGGCCGGCAACCGCTTCGATGATGCGGGCGCGCGGGTTGAGTTCGCGCAAAGTCCTGGTCAGGATCGCAGGTGCGTCCTCGTCGGCGATGTCGGTCTTGGAGATGACGATGCGGTCGGCGAGGATGATCTGCCGTCGTGCTTCCGCAAAGGTCTCGATCGTGTGGAGGCCGTTCGGGACGGCGATCACGGCGATGACCGCCTCGACATGAAATTCGCCGCCGAGCGCCCGGTCGGTTGCAAAGGTGGCGAGAATGGGCGACGGGTCGGCAAGCCCGCTGGTCTCTATCACGATGCGGCCGAAATGCGGGACGACGCCGCGCTCGCGGTCCGCGATCAGGCGGCGCAGCGTCACCGCAAGATCGGAGCGGACATTGCAGCACAGGCAGCCGTTGCCGAGGAGCGCAACATTGTCGCTCGAGCTGCGCAGCAACGCATCGTCGATGCCGGATGCGCCGAATTCGTTGACGATCACTGCCGTGCCGGCGCCCTCCGGAAGGCCGAGAAAATGGCGCACCAGCGTGGTCTTCCCGGCGCCGAGGAACCCCGTCACCACGGTGACCGGCACCCGCGCGCCGCGCTCGCGTTTGAGCCGGCGCCCGAACGGGCCAGCGGTCGGGGAGGGGAAGAGTTCAAGCATGACGCCGCCGAGCTGGTAGCCCGGATGGAGCGAAGCGTAATCCGGGTCGGCCGTGCCGCTGGCGAGGCTTATCCCGGATACGCTGCGCTCCATCCGGGCTACGCGCCCTCACCTAGAAATCCATCTCCAGAATGTAGAGCCCGCCGCTGAAGCGATCGACCGTGTAGACGATCTTGCGCTCGTCGACGAAGCAGTCATTGAGCTGGATCGAGCCGGCCGGCGACATCGCCGGCGCCGGCGGCACGAAGGTCGCGACCTCCCGCGGCTGGTACGGATTGGTAATGTCGTAGGCGCGCAGGCCGCCATTGAAGAACGTGCCGATGACAATGTCTTCCGACTGCCACGCATAGGGCGACGGGGTGTTCTCGTGGATGTTGTGGGCGCCAAACCGGCCGCCGCGGCTCTTGTAGGCGTCAACCGGGGGCATCGGGCAGGTCGAGATCGGCACCGGATGCCTCTCGTCGCGGGCGTCGAGAATCCACACTAGCTTCGGCCAGTCCGAGGCATTGTCGCTGGTCGACTCGTCCGTCACGATCAGGAGATTGCGATTGAACATGGGCACCACGGTGTGGGTGAAACCCGTATAGGGGGGCGAGTTGTCCCACTGGCAGATCGGCTTCGGGTGCGCCTTGTCGGAAATGTCCAGCACGAACATGCCGGCATCGATGTAGCCGAGATAGCAGCGGTCGGGCCGCTGCGGATAGACGTTGGTGTTGTGGGCGCGAAAGCCGCGGTCGAGCAGCGGTGCCTGATGGCGCGCCGGCGGCGGCACGCCGTCGCCCTCGCGGGTTCCGGGCAGCCACCAGCGCCCCACCTCCGTGGGCTTTGACAGGTTGCGCACATCGAAGATGCGATAGAACTGGTCGTCCTGCGGATGAGTCGGCTTGAAGTCCGGCGCCCCGGCCGCGAGATGCACATATTCGCCGTCGCAAAACCACAGCTGGTGGACGCCCCGCGACGTCGGGCCGGAGGCATCAACATAGGTGATCGACTTCGGTTTTTCCGGCGCCGAAATGTCGAACAGTTCGAAGCCGGCCGGCTTCTGGCCGACTTTCTGGGTCTGGTACGCGACCGCCATGATGTCGCCTGCGAGCTCCAGCGAATTCGACCGCATGAAGCTTTCCGGCAGGTCCGTCTGCACTACAAGCTTCGGATTGCGCGGGTCGGAGACGTCGACGCCGGTGAAGTTCTTCGGCGCGCTCTCATGCGCGAGCCACATGATGCGCCGGCCGTCCTTGGCGACCTGGATCGCCATGCCTTCGCCCATGCCGCCGAAGCCGGCCAATTCATGATGGGCAAGCAGCTTGAAATTCCAGCACACGCTTTCGGACGCGCTTTTGTTCAGTACATTATTCACCAATTCGGTCATCCAGGTCTAATCGAGGTGGCGGGGCAAGCCGACTTGCCGTTGCCGGTCTCCCGGGGCTGTGATACCGCAATGCGCTTAGAGCGCGTTCCGTGTGATCGAAGCACCTCTCCACCGTCATGCCCGCGCTTGTCGCGGGCATCCACGCCTTTCTTGACGCGCTTCAGCAAGCAAAGCGTGGATGGCCGGGACAAGCCCGGCCATGACTCAGGGGAAACGTTTCTGCGCGACGGGATGCGCTTGAATCGGAACGCAGCGCATCGTTCGATAACCGTGGCGGTCTGTGTCGCGGTGTGTGAAGTGAGTTCAAAGGAGAAAACGGCATGCCGGATAAGGCACACAAAATCGGCTGGATCGGCATGGGCCGCATGGGCTTTCCGATGGCCGAGCGGCTGCTGAAGGCCGGTTATGACGTTTCGATCTGGAACCGCACCCGCGCCAAAGCCGAGCCGCTGGCCAAGTCCGGCGGCCACATCGTCGGCAAGCCGAGCGATCTCGCCGGCGTCGATGTGTTGTTCGCGATCGTATCGACCGGCACGGACCTGGAAGAGGTCTATTTCGGTGCGAACGGGGTGGGTGCCGCCAACAAGGTGCCACCGATTTTTGTGGACTGCTCGACCATCGCGGTCGAGGAATCGGCGGCCATTCGCAAGCGGCTTGGCGAACGCGGCGCGGAGTTCATCTGCTGCCCGGTGAGCGGCAACGCCAAGGTCATCAACTCCGGAAAGCTGTCGGCGGTGGCGTCCGGCCCCGAGGCCGCGTTTCGCGTGGTCGAACCGATGATCAAGGTGTTTGCCCCGCGCGGCGTTTCCTATGTGGGGGACGGGGACCTCGCCCGCATCTGCAAGATCGCCCACAACGTCATGCTCGGCGTCGTGATCGAAAATCTTATCGAGATCACGCTCCTCACCAACAAGATGGGCGTGCCCCGCCATGCCTTCCTGGCATTCCTCAACAACAGCGTCATGGGCTCGATGTTCACCGCCTACAAGTCGCCGGCTTTGGTCAATCTCGACTGGACCACGACTTTCACGCCGGAGCTGTTGCGCAAGGACCTCGACCTCGGGCTCGCGCTTGCGCGCGAGATGGAGGTGCCGATGCCGGTGACGGCGGCAACGCGGGAAATGCTCCAGGCGCATTTCGGCGCCGCAACCCTGCAAGCTGATCCGGATGCCTATCTCGCCAAGGATTTCGCCGCCCTGATGGAAACCATGGCGCTCGCGGCCGGCATGAAGCTCACGAGTGAGGAGAAGAAAGTGCCCACGGGGTTGGAGAGCACATAGGAGACGACCATGGAACAGAAAATGCGCGAAATCCGCGCCGACGACATCAATCCGCGGTTCAATTGGGGCCGGGCCTTGCCGGCGTTGGGCACCATGGGGGTCGATTTCGAGGAACGGGTCGACTACCGCCGCCTGCACCGCTACCGGCTCTCGCGCGTGAAACAGGCCCTCGAGAACTCCGACCTCGGCGCGCTCCTGGTATTCGACGTCAACAACATCCGCTACATCACCTCGACCAAGATCGGCGAATGGGAACGTGACAAGCTTTCGCGCTGGACGCTGCTTACCCGCACCGGCGAGCCCATTCTGTGGGATTTCGGCTCGGCGGCCGTGCACCACAAGCTCTATACGCCATGGCTCGCGCCCGAGAACTGCAAGGCCGGGCTGATCGGCCTTCGCGGCACCGTCAACCCCGCTTTCGGCCTGATGAAGCGCCATGCCGAAGAGATCGCTTCTCTGATCCGGGAGGCCGGCGTCGCCGACATGCCGGTCGGGGTCGACATCATCGAGCCGCCGATGATGTTCGAGCTGGAACGGGCGGGCCTCAAGGTGCACGACGGCCAGCAGGTCATGCTGGAGGCCCGCGAGGTCAAATCTGCCGACGAGATCGCGTTGCTCAATCGCGCCGCCGCCATGGTGGACGGCGCCTATCACCTGGTCTACGAGCAGTTGAAGCCCGGCGTTCGCGAGAACGACATCGTCGCCAACGTGAACCAGTTTCTCTACCAGCACGGCTCCGACGATGTGGAGGCCATCAACGCCATCTCGGGCGAACGCTGCAATCCCCATCCGCACAATTTCACCGACCGCATGCTGCGGCCAGGCGATCAGGCATTCTTCGATATCCTGCAATCTTTCATGGGCTATCGCACCTGCTATTACCGCACCTTCAATGTGGGCCGTGCGACGCCGGTCCAGCACGATGCCTACCGGCGAGCGCGCGAATGGCTCGACAAGGCGATCGAGCTGATCAAGCCGGGGGTCGCGACCGACCAGGTCTGCAGCGTGTGGCCCAGGGCCGAGGAGTTCGGTTTCCCGGACGAAATGAGCGCGTTCGGCCTGCAGTTCGGCCACGGCCTCGGGCTCGCGTTGCACGAGCGGCCGATCATCAGCCGGGTCATCTCGATGACGCACCCGACCGAGATCAAGGAGGGCATGGTGTTCGCGCTGGAAACCTACTGCCCGGCAACCGACGGCTATTCGGCCGCGCGCATCGAGGAAGAGGTCGTGGTGACTGACAAGGGCTGCCGGGTGATCACGCTGTTTCCGGCCGAGGAACTGCCGATCAGTCACCGGTATTAGGAGGGGACCATGCTTCGCACCATCGCGGCCTTCGATCGAATCGGCGAGGAAAATGCCTTCGCGGTGCTGGCCCGCGCAACGAACCTTGCCGCTCAGGGCCGTGACATCATCAATTTGGGCATCGGCCAGCCGGACTTCCGTACGCCGGACCACATCGTCGAAGCCGCCGTGAAGGCGCTGCGCGACGGCCACCACGGCTATACGCCGGCAATCGGCATCATCGCCGTCTGCGAAGCCGTGGCAGCCGATCTGCACAAGCGGCTCGGCGTGACGGTGTCGCCCGATTCGGTGATGATCATGCCGGGCGGCAAGCCGACCATGTTCATGTCGATTCTCATGTTCGGTGAGCCCGGCGCCGATATTCTCTATCCGGATCCGGGATTCCCGATCTATCGGTCGATGATCGAATACACTGGTGCGCGGCCGATCCCGGTGCCGATCCGCGAGGAGAATGCATTCGCGTTCTCGGCCGAAGAGACACTGGCCCTGATCACGCCGCAGACCCGGCTTTTGATCCTCAACTCGCCGGCCAATCCGACCGGCGGCGTAACCCCCAAGGCCGAAGTCGACAAGCTCGTGGCGGGCCTCGAACGGTTTCCCGACGTCGCCGTGATGTCTGACGAGATCTACGACCACATGGTCTACGACGGCGAGCAGCATGTCTGCCTGCTCTCCTACCCGTCGATCCGCGACCGCCTGATCCTGCTCAACGGCTGGTCCAAGACTTATGCGATGACTGGCTGGCGGCTCGGCTATGCGGTGTGGCCCGGCAAGCTCTACGACTACGCCCGCAAGCTCGCCGTCAACTTGCATTCCTGCGTCAACGCATCCGCCCAATATGCGGGACTTGCGGCGCTCACCGGCCCGCAGGATGAAACCCACCGCATGGTGGCCGAGTTCGACCGGCGCCGGAAAGTGGTGGTCGAGGGATTAAACCGCCTGCCCGGCATTTCCTGCATCACCCCCAAAGGGGCATTCTACGCCTTCCCGAACACCAAGCGCACCGGATGGAAGGCGAAGTCCCTCGCCTCGTCCCTGCTGGAGGATGCAGGTGTTGCGATTATCGGGGGGCCGGACTTCGGCATTCTCGGCGAGGGCTACGTGCGGCTCTCCTATGCCAACTCGACCGAGAACATCCTCAAGGCGCTCGATCGCATGGGCGAATTCCTCACCAGCCGCAAGGCGGCCTGACGAGGCGGTGTTTTGCCGCGCCAGCTGCAGCAACGGCCCTCGCCGGCCCTTGCAAGTCACCGCTGCTGCGTTTAAATCGACGGTGTCAACGGGGATGGAGTTCCCCAAAACCGCCGATGAGGCTGATGACTCCTACCGTGTAACAAGGGCGGTAGGTCTGTCGCAGCCGAAGGTGAATCTCTTTTCCGCCAGGCTGTTACGTGACCGTGGCCGCGCTCGGTCGGCTCGTCCGCTTGCTGCGGCAGGGCAGGAAAGAGGATTGCCATGGACAACGTTTGGCTCGCATCGGCGCTGTGGATCGGTCTCGCGCTTGCGGCGTCCCTGATATCGATCTGGGCGGCTATTTCGGTTGCCCTGATCGAAATCATGGTTGGCGCCGTGGCGGGCAATGTCATCGGCCTGCCGCTCTCCCCGTGGGTCAACTACCTTGCCGGCTTCGGCGCCATCCTGCTCACGTTTCTCGCCGGGACGGAGGTCGACGCCGATGTGGTGCGGCGGAATTTCGGCGCCAGCGTCGGTGTCGGCTTTGTGAGCTTCCTTGCGCCTTACCTGGGCTGCTTGCTGGCGGCGCGATATCTCCTCGGGTGGAGCTGGCCGGAGGCGCAGATCGCCGGGATCGCACTGTCCACCACCTCCGTCGCCGTAGTTTACGCCGTGATGGTGGAGACCGGGCTCAACAAGACCGAGCTTGGCAAGATCATCCTGGCGGCGTGCTTCGTCACCGATCTTGGGACGGTGCTCGCGCTCGGCGTCGTGTTCGCCAATTTCAATATCTGGCTCGTCGGCTTTGCGGCTGCGACGGCGGTCGCGGCCTGGCTGCTGCCGAAATACGCGCCGTGGTTCTTCGCCAAAGTCGGACACCGGGTCAGCGAACCGCAGACCAAATTCGTCCTGCTGGTGCTGTTTCTCCTCGGTGGCATCGCCACCTCTGTGGGCAGCGAGGCGGTGTTGCCGGCCTATATCATCGGGATGGTGCTGGCGCCCGCGTTTCAGCACGAACACGAGCTTGCACACCGCCTGCGCGTCATGGCGTTTGCGATCCTGACGCCGTTCTACTTTCTCAAGGCTGGCTCGCTGATCGAATTCAACGCGCTGGTGGCTGGCGCCGGGCTCATTGCATTGTTCCTCGCACTCAAGATGCTGACCAAGTTCGTCGGCATCCTGCCGCTGACCCGGGTCTTTCGCTTCAAGCGCCGTGACGGCATCTATACGACCTTGCTGATGTCGACCGGGCTTACATTCGGGTCGATCTCGGCGCTCTACGGCCTGACGAACAACATTATCGACCAGCGGCAATATACGATCCTGCTGACGGCCGTGATCGGCAGCGCGGTGGTGCCGACCTTGATCGCCCAGAGATGGTTCCTGCCGCAGATCGGCGCCGCAAGGCAGGAGGTCTGACATGTTCGCGCGGATCGTGGTCGCGAACGACGGTTCGGAAGGCGGTTTCAAAGCGCTCGCCATGGGGTGCGAACTCGCCAGGCGCGACGGCGCCGCATTGCATATGATTTCAGTGGAGGAGCTGCCCGACTTTCCGGCCTCGATCGATGAGATCATCGAGATCAAGGACGCCGAGAACCACAAATATCACGATGTGATCGAACGGGCGCGCGGGATCGCCAAGGCAAGCGGTATCGATCTTAATGCCGACGTCGTTGCCGGGCACGCCGTGGCCTCCGTGGTCGACCGCGTCAAGGCGCTGAACGCCGATCTGCTGGTGGTTGGCTTCATGGGACATTCTGCCCTGTATGAGCGCATCATTGGCGGAACCACGGATCGCCTCGTGCGCCTCGCGCCCTGTCCGGTGCTGGTCGTGAAATGAATTGGCTGATAGGAGGTCAACGCATCCTGGGACCGCGGGCGTCCCGCCCGCAGCCCCCACCCTACCCTCCCCCGCCTGCGGGGGAGGGTAGGGTGGGGGCTGCGCGCGAGACGCGCGCGGTCCCAGGCACGTCACCGCATCGGCACGAGACCAAGCTTCTCCATCAGCCCCAAATCACGCCCGCGCTCGGGGTTCGGCGTGGTGAGGAGCTTCGGGCCATAGAAGATCGAGTTTGCACCGGCGAGGAAGCACAGCGCCTGGGTTTCCTCGCTCATATCCTCGCGGCCTGCGGAAAGCCGCACCACCGATGCCGGCATGGCGATACGGGCAACCGCTATGGTGCGCACGAACTCGAACGGGTCCAATGTCGTCCCGCCGGCGAGCGGCGTCCCCTCGACCCGGACCAACAGATTGATCGGTACCGATTCCGGATGAGCCGGGAGGCTCGCGAGCGTCGCGATCATGCCGATGCGGTCATGACGCCCCTCGCCCATGCCGACGATGCCGCCGCAGCACACGTGAATGCCGGCGGCACGAACGTGGTCGAGGGTGTCGAGCCGATCCTGGTAGGTGCGGGTCGAAATGATCTCGCCGTAGAACTCGGGCGAGGTGTCGAGATTGTGATTGTAGTAGTCGAGGCCGGCGCTTTTGAGGCGCGCGGCCTGCGGCGCCGTGAGCATGCCGAGCGTCGCACAGGTTTCAAGGCCGAGAGCGCGCACGCCCGCCACCATGGCGCAGACCTGGTCGAGATCGCGGTCCTTGGGCGAGCGCCAGGCTGCCCCCATGCAAAACCGGCTCGCGCCCGCCGCCTTGGCGGCGCGGGCCTCGTCCACGACCGCCGCAACATCAATCAATTTATCGGCCTTGACGCCCGTGTGGTGATGCGCGCTCTGCGGGCAATAGGCGCAGTCTTCCGGGCAGCCGCCGGTCTTGATCGACAACAAGGTCGA
>WNFG01004462.1_pt1 | contig 11758 bp, 14 predicted proteins | sample 5400431 | NCBI WGS metagenome assembly WNFG01 (sample SAMN13153346, study PRJNA577476) | soil metagenome | isolation source: 120 cm saprolite under Douglas fir tree site 2 hole 3 replicate 2 | place: USA:California | collected 2015-04-18
TGACTAGCACTGGGAGCAGCATGCGCTATTTTGACGGAGAGACTGTCCCCTGCTCCCTGCCGTATAACTTACTGTGCTGTATCTGTGGACCACCCAATCCTCTTTTATTGTCTGGAGCGATATCACTGGCAGGCAGTTCCCTTGCTCAGCTGCGTCAGGCACTGGTAGTGCAGCGATGCATACACGAGTCAAATCTCAATGCATCATCCAAAAGACAATTATTACACCTTTTTGACTTGGACTCGCTGAGACTTCAGTCGCGCAAACATCTCCCGGAAAATATTTGTGACAATGTGCGCCCTATAACAATTTACTGACCACAGCTGCGCCTCGACTTTACTGACCTTATCCGAGTTCAATCGTGTCATTTGAAGTTCCTTCAGTTCGCACTGGGCGATCTTGGCACCTAGATCTATCAAGCCCTGATAAACGCTTTATCGAGAAACAAGGACCAGTGGACAGGACGGAGAGAGGAACTCACGCGCATAAGGATATGATGACGTGGATCATATCAGTTGAACCATACCCAGGCGAGGCCAAACGTAGCACATAACCCCCATGGATTTTGCTACCATATTTCCAGTTCATCAAGACATGGCGGCCCCGCTCAAGCATCATGTCTCTAACCCGCTAGGCCATACAATTTCAGCAATTGGAGGTCTTCACGCGCCGCCGTGAGAGAGAGGAGAGGTCGTAGATTAGGACAACGACATAGGTTCTTCCTAGGTAGCTCAAACTTCTCTTCAAAGGCGTAGTTTGTTCGGATCGATGCGCGATCACAGACAGCTACACAATACCATCAAGACCTTCTGTCTTAGTCCCTGCTCGTGTCCTATCTCGTCATCTGCGGTTGAAGGCACATGTATGGACTACTGCCCATGGCGTGCCACTACCATGGCCAACCTCAGACGCTGACGTTCATCATGACCGACGGACACGGCTATCGTGCTGTCCGAGTCGAGGGAACATTGATGTCATCGAAATCCTGATGATGATTTCACAAACCAACCGCACATCTGAACGGATACACACGGCTACCTAGGCAAGCATGTATCACTTGGAAGGCAAGTCGGAAATGCGTTACTGTACCACACAAGAGAGGGTCACAATTCGAAGACATTAAGGGCGATTTCGGTTGAGAAACATGTGCATAAAAGTTAAACACTTTGACTATCTGAGATTTCACACGCCCATGTCTTGATACGTTATGGCAGTAACCCAACGACATACATGTGCAGCTTGGTATTGGTCCAGAAGAACCTTCTGTACCATCCGTTGGTCCATCGGCGGCTCTAACAACCATATAATTCCCGTGTCTGAATAGGGGTAGAACGGCCGCTTGATTTGAGTGTAACTGGACGGAGAATAGTATTTCTGCGACGACCACATGACGGATTAATTGTAAGGGTACTTGCCAAAGTGGCTGACGTAATCAATCCAACGACTTCATCGCACGGTGATTTGATTTGGGGTACAAAACTAAACTAGCACAACTGAATAGATGTTCTCGGGAATGGTCTAGTGCTGTTCTAGCTCCGTGTTTCACCAGCTCCATGCAAACGTTGAGGGTCTTTATCGATACGCTCCATGTTTTGCTGTGGGCGACCATTGCACCCCAAATTTTGAACCCTCGAGTTCAACATTCTCCTGAATGCTTAACCAATATAAAGCCTCGTGGGTTTTTTTTCATACATTTAATTCTCTGAGAGCCTCGCATAGCGCCTCTTGACCTCATTGAACCCCATATTCGACGATATCACGCACAAGGAGTTTCATTCGACGATACGATACCAATTCCTATGGTCTAGGGTACGTCCGAATACTTTTTGTTCTTCTTCAGGACGCCTACAAGTCTGATATTTAGGAGGTCGGAGCTTAAAACATATGCAAAAACTCTTCGCCTCCCAAGTGCCCGTGCACAGGGCATACTTTTGGCACAACTGCAGAGTCAATTACCGGACTAAGGGAGATGTATCCGCGTGCAGGTGCAAAAATGCTCCGTATATACCTGCGTAACAATTATGATATGTATGTTTCAAGGTACACGACTTCTTACTTTCTTTAGGGGAATGAACTCAAAGAAAGTAACTCAAACCCGACTCGGATTTGGTTGGAGGATGGCGCAGGCCGCCTGCAGATCAGCTCATTCGCAATGATGCTGGTGTAAATAATTTTTGGGCGATGGGCAAGCATGACAAGTGGAAGCATTTCGGACTCCATTGGTATGGTGGCTTGGACGGATTCACCGGAAAAATACTTTGGTTAGTCGTCCTGGTGGAATAACACGAATCCAAAGTACGTTTGTGCGCGATATCTAGCTGTCAAAAATTTGGAGGTATGTCTGGAAAACCTTGTCCTTCGCTTTATCACGAGCGTATCTTGATACATAAACAGGTGCACCGTCGTTAAGCTAAGTGGTCGGGGTGTGGAGAACCACAATGTGGCACACACACATACCCATATTCGCCATGCCCTCGCTCATCAACTTCCCGGCTCAACACATCAATGGAAGCACGGTGACTCGAATAACATGAAAACCAGACCCATCGATGGTATAACGTTGATATCGTTGCTTAGATCTACAGACGTCAAAACTTAAACTGGATATCCTGAATCAGGCTTGTTCTTCGTTGGTTGTCATCCTTTGGCCTCAAGAGGAGGCCAAACCGTTGTCGTGCACATCAATAACACGAGCTGTAGAAGGTCAAATCGCCAGAAGACACTATCCAGCGGTATTCCAGATACTATGTTCGAAAATCCGGAAACCGTCAACTCAAGGTACGTAGGTCAATGATTTTTAATCAACGGTCCACATTCAAGTCCTTTGTATCGTCTTTTAGATTACTGTTCCGGACGCACTCATCGAGGAAGCTGGACAGCATATTTCATCGGTTTGTGTTCAACTTGGCAGTCCTATGGTCGACAGTGACTCGTTCTGGACCGTCTACAACACACGTCGCTGCGCAATGCGGTAGATTCAGATTCCCTTTCCAGTTCTACCGTAGCTGCCCCCGAGTGCGAAAATACGTCTATAGGCATCGCAGATGTTGTTCGTCTCTCACTCGATCACGTTCATTCCCGTGAATTCGGTGTAAATGGAGTCCCAGCTACTCGGACTGTGTAATGCAGATATCTTTTTTGGCTCCCGCCTGATTCATTGTACAGTATTCCCCCACTAGACATGTCGGGATTTTCTGTTGAGCTCACCGAGAAACACTCCGGTATTTTTATGCGCAGTGCTCATGGCCTGCCCCATTTGGACGACATATCGATGGTTGAATTTACGAATGATGAAGGCAATGATTTGATTTGATCATTAGCAAGGACAACCCGCCCCCGCCAACGACCTATACCCACCTCCGCCTGTAGATACGTTACGAATATAGTATTTTGGCATCTCCAACCCCCACTATGTCCCATCACCCTGGCAAACTCGCAACAGTAGGGTCAGCCATGTGGGCACAGCAATGTGCACCTTTCTCCCTCCTTTGCCGAGCCTTGTTAGGCGGGGCAACGCACATAACAAAAACTTCGACGTCACAGGGAAACTCGCAACTTAGTGGATCAGAAACGCGTGACGTCAGTCGAGCGCGAAATACGGCTGGTGCCAGTATTTGGAAGCCAACGACCACAATGCGGCATCTCGACCCCTTTGTCCGATAAGAAGTGTAGTACATAAAAAGCCTGCCTGTTGTGCCTATACAATACAGAGAACTATCATGTATGACACGTTCTATTTCAATCGCGTGAACGTCTCCTTCGATACCTCCAGCGTAGAAACCTCAGCTTCTAAAGTTTTCCTCTGTTGAGGATGAATTGGTAGCAGCGAGGCGGTGGTTAGTAAAGTGAAAACATTGGCTAACAGGGTCACTGTAACACACGTACCCTGTCCTCATTTATGGACCGCACGTTCTCTGGTACGGTCTCTACATAATCCGGCTGAGCCTCTACCTTCCTGACCTTGTCCAAGTTCAACCGCGCCAGTTGAAGCTTCTTTTCACACTTGGCGATCTCAGCATCAAGATCAATCAGACCCTAAAAAAAGTCCAGTTAGCTCATCACGAGACAGAGAAGAAAGATACTTACGCGCACGAGGATGTGCACGCTAATTGTGGACGTAAGGACAGTCGAGCCACACCCAGATGGGATTTTGCTGACGTCGCGTACAACTTCCACCGACTTGCAGCCCTTAGTGAGCGTAGTGATAACACCCTTTTGAGACTCGAAGAGCGCAGCCTCATCATCATCCTGTATATGGAGGAAGGCTATCCATGATGGTGGTCAGTGAACGAGCAGGGGAGTCTTTTCGCCTGTCGTCGAGACACGTACTCTGAATATCAGACTGTAGATTATACGAGGCCGCGAGCGAGCGACCAGCCCTTATCCCACTAAACAACAGGTCGAACTGTTTATCTGCCTCGTCAAACACAAATTCCTTCTCCTGTGTGATTTAGCCAAGGCGCATTCAGTCCAGCTACGACCACGGCAAATGCAAACGGGAACCACGTTACATACGTATAAAGGGTATCCTGAGACCATAATGGACGGTGTTGTATCATTCGGTCGTCTGGAGAGGCGTTGCCATAACTCCTCTGTCACGAAGGGCATAAAGGGATGGAGCAGCCTTAGGCCATGGTCCAGACACGTGTAGAGCGTCTGCTGAGCCGAAGTGCGGGCTTTTGCTGGCGCAGAGGGATCTGTCATGGGTTTCATAGCTTCCTGTTTTTTTATAGATCCGTTGTTATCAACCAGCTAGCTCGAGATCACGAAAGGACGGTGGACGCACGATGTATACGTCACAAAGCTCGTAGAGCCAAAAGCTATAAGCCGCATTGCTCGCGGCCATAAAGTTACGTTCGCCGAGCTGCTTGTTGATCTCCGCAGTGGCAATGTTGAGCTTGTGTAGGATCCATTTCTCGACGAGGCTCTCGTTGCCGGTGGGCTGTTTATTACCAGAACAAGGGAAAGTCAGGGAGATCGTAATCTCATATTTCGAAGACGGGAGAGACAAACTTTGGGTGTGGGTTCGGGTCTGAACGTCTTGTCAAGTTTCAACATGGCAAACTTGGTCGCGTTAAAGATCTTGTTGCAAAACTTGCGGTAACCTTCCACGCGCAGGATTTCAAGGTTGATATCACGCCCTGAGAACTTTCATCAGTAATGATACCAAGCAAATTATCTGAAAAAAAAAAGAGCATTACCTCCGCCACTGTAAGCACAAAGTGCGAAACGCAGCGCATCCGTACCGCATTGCGGGATACCCTTCGGGAAATCCTTCTTCTGACCCAACTTGGCTTTTTCAATCTCTTGCGCGTCGAGGTTACCTTCGTATAACTTCTCATGAAGCTTATCAAGGGGGAGACCTTGAATGACGTCAAGAGGATCGACAACGTTACCGAGCGATTTTGACATCTTGCGACCGTGCGCGTCGCGGATCATTGCGTGGCAAAACACCTCATTGAAAGGCATCTTTCCCGTCGCCCGTAGACCAAGCATCACCATACGCGCCACCCAGAAAAAGAGGATATCCCATCCGGTCTCGAGCATCGAGGTAGGGTAGAACTTCTCGAAGTCAACGGTCTACAGGAGCACACTATCAGTTACGGCATAGGTTACATAATCAGGCTTCTACCTCTTCGGGCCAACCAAGGATGGAGAATGGCCAGAGACCAGAGGAGAACCACGTGTCAAGCACGTCCTCGTCCTGCTCTAAAGTAAAATTTGCACCGCCCGCGAGCTTCTTTGCACGCTCAGTGGCCTCGTCCAGGTCACGACCCACGACCCACGACTTGCCATCCGTACTCTACGACGGGTACATGGTAAACGAAGCAAAAGGGACAAAGGCGATAAGAAAAGCTTTACTTACATCTTGCTCCTGTCCCTCGATACGTATAAAATATGCCGGACAGCGATGGCCCCACCAGAGTTGACGTGAGATACACCAGTCCTGGATATTCTCTAGCCATCTATACCAGTCGCCCTCAGACTGCTTCGGTGCTATATGGAGCTCGCCAGCCTTGGTGCGCTGGCAAGGAATGCAACCACCCTATAGCGTGCCGTGCTAACGTTGAAATGGGCGAAGAGTAGCTCACCTTCATGGCTTCCTCAGCGAGAGGCTTGCAGTTCACCCACCACTGGGGCTTGAGCATGGGCTCAATAATGTCCCCAGATTTACTGTAAGAACGTTATAACTTGCGTGGTCGCGACTTTGCGCACGCACCTGCAGATGGGGATTGGCATTGGGTTGTCTTTCGTCTCGATGTATAGCCCCAGCTCTTTCAGCTTCTTCACAACCTCCACACGCGCGTGGAATCGCTTCATTCCCTATAGTAGACCTTGGTCAGGAGACCGCAGGTGTCTGTACTAGAGGCACGCACATGGAAATGAGGTCCGGCGTTTGCGTTGAAAGTACCGTCATCGTTTAAAATGTTTATGAAGTCAAGCTTGTGTCGTATCCCAACATCATAATCATTTGGATCATGAGCAGGCGTGATCTTCACGGCACCAGTTCCAAAAGTCATGTCGACGACAATGCCGTCCGTCACTATTGGAATACGACGGTTTACGAAAGGGTGGACAGCAAACTTGCCGTGAAGGTGCTGTGGCGCCGTATCTGTTTCAACTCGGGTCTCTAACAAGACAAGTAGTTGATTCACCTTATAACGGTCATCACTGGGATGCACGGCGATGGCAGTGTCCCCAAGCATCGTCTCTGGACGTGTGGTCGCCACAATGATCCTTTCATCTACGCCAATTACTCATTAGTAATGCGGATCCATTTGTGTAGGAACCTGCCAACCCGAGTTCTCTATTGGATACACAAACGACGTAATGACACCAAACTCAAACTTTTCCTTGGGGTCGTAACCTGGCACGCTCAAAAATGTCCGCTTTTCAAGGTGCTTTTGTTCGACCTGGGTAAAGTATGTCCCACTTAGATCCCCACGCCACGTGGCCCATTTTATAAAATAAAACGCGCACCTCAAGATTTGAGAGCGTGGTGTTGAGACGGACACACCAATTCACAAGGCGGTTCGCACGGTATATAATTCCCTCCTCGTGCAGACGACAAAAGTTTTCAATCACGGCTTTCGAAAGTTGCTTAAGAACAAAGGAGTTAAGGATGAAGATGACACGAGCTCAAAAAACATATCAACTCTTACAGGATTCATGGTGAAGGCAACACGAGACCAGTCGTAGCTACCACCGAGTCTATGAAGTTGATTTGTGATGCGTTCTTGGTATCTGATCATTAACGGTCAATTCGACCCCACACCATCGCATAGGATAAGGGCGGCATACTCGTTTTTCCACTCCATCACGGTTTCGAGGAACTTTTCACGACCCAGATCATGACGTGTTTTGCCCGACGTCTTGTACAGGCGCTTTTCAACGACGGATTGCGTCGAAATGCCCGCGTGATCAAAACCGGGGATAAACAACGTAGTCTTGCCGAGCATGCGGTGCCTTTAAAGTGAGTCAGTGGAGAAATAATGCAATAGTTCTCACTTGCTACTCACCATCGCACAAGTGCGTCCTGGATGGCAGTTGTGAGCGCATGGCCGATGTGCAGACTTCCGGTAACGTTTGGTGGCGGTGCGGATATCACGAACAGACCCTCGGATTTGGGTCCTCCGTCGGGAGCAAGCTTCGGCTTGAAGAAACCTTGCTCAAGCCACCAATCATACCAGGCGGCTTCGACAGCAATCGGATCGTAGCCAGCGGCCATGGGCCCTGACAGATCTGCAGAAGCAGCGAATAAGCATGTCGCTCGGTGGAAAATAGCACCATCCCGTGACGAGGGCGCTGCGCAGCGTGCGCATGTATCGTATGGCCACACATCTTTCCAGCGTCATACCGACTAACCCTTTCTCTGTCCCTTGGGTGTCATGTTAATAAACGGGACAACGCCATCCTTGGCGGCTTTCTCCTTGGCCTTTTTCTCCCCCGCAGGCGTAGTTGTGGTAGCAGAGGCTACGACCTTGGTCGCTTTCGCAGCGAGCTTGGCCTCCTTCTCTAGCCGCTTGGCCTCCTTTTTAGCTAGAAAGTGGTGAAACTGGACTCTTTCCTTTAAAAATAGATGTGTGCACACACCTGCACTCTTTGAGCTCGGGTTGGATTCACTGCTCAAGGGTGTTGATGCGCCCGAGCTTGACGGAGGCTGGGATCTAGCTGGGGTGATAAAGTTATGGGCTTGTGACATGATGGTATAGCGAAAGACGCGTCGCAGTGGAAGTACGATTGAAGATCGATAGAGCGACGAACAGAGCATCCACAGCGAGTCAGGACGAGTCACTCGACCATCTCGTCACGCGGACGCCAATCACCGGCACGTGTTCACTACAGGTCTATATTATCGAGAGAATCTTAAAGTACATACAAATCGACATGGAGCACGTACACAAGATGCAAGGGAAAAGGGACAGTAGGGTCAATGATGGTGAACATGATGCAAAATGCAAGATAAAGCGGTATGAAAATATAGGTATGCCCTTAAGGAGCTGCAGCTGTACGCTGCGCCGCCCGACCGAATGCGGAGCTACCGTACCGAAGGGACCCGACATTCCCGAACGTATCGACGCCGCCTGGGCCCGCCGACGCGAGGACAGCTGACAATGCATCGGGGGCGCGAGCGGAGATTGGCGTGCGCGGTGGCAGCGAAGAAGCGCGCGAGGAGACAGAAGCGCTTGATGCGGGACGACCTTGCACCAGGGCCGGTGTCGATGTATCGCTTGGTGCGGGGGAAGTTGATGGGAGTTGGGGAGTTGGAACAGGGGATGGAGTGGTCGGCTGTCCGAAAAGGTTGTTTGTCGCGAACGGGTTATTCGAACTGCGAAACCGAACGGTCAGCGTAATTACGAGAGGAGACGGAACGGGTCAGGACGGGGCTTACCCGAATGCCGTCTTTTGCGGCATGAGTGGGGCCTGCTGGGAAGCCTGCAGCGTGGCCTGATATTGGGCTGCCTGGAGTTGTAGGTAGTACTGCTGTTGCTGTTGCTGCTCTGCCACCTCAGTTTGCTGTCGCATGTATTCTGCCTGTAGCATTGCCTCATATTGTGCCTGTTGGGTATACGGGTCGAATGCGGTGAATTGCGCCTGTAAAGTAGGTGCAGCATACGACGCTGTCGTCATCTGCGGCGGGAGGGATGTGACTTGTGGTTGAAGCTGCCATGGCTGGCTCTCATCGACGGTGAGATCGATCAGGTTACTGGCAGCAGCGAGCCAAGTGAATCAGACAGGAAAGGCAAACAAGATGCATGTAATGAAAACCTACCTCGGCGCAGGCTTCGGCTCATCAAACAAACCCTCGTTGCCCTGGTCAGCGATCCGCCTTCGACGCTCCGCCTCGTCTTGTTCGCTTAGCTTGAGTGCACGCTGGACGTCCTCTTCCTCACGACTAGGCCTTTTCTGACGCTGTGGAGCCTCATCGTCGCTCTCGCTGGTCTGGCCCCTACCCGCCATGCGATCGCGCATCCGCTTCCGCCGCCGCCGCACCTCGGCCAGATTCTTGTCGTCCGCAAGCAATCGGGAGAGATCGCGTGCGCGCGCGCGGACATCGGTGCCGACGTCGCGGCCATTATCGTCGATATGTTGAAATTCGGTGAGAGTCTTGATGAGGTAGATGTTGTCGCGAAAATACTGTGCGACTTTGGGTGAGCCGCTGTGTAAGAGGTATTCGACGACGGTGAGGGACTGTGAGGACACAACAGATGATTTATCAGTTATCAGGAGACGCTCAGCGCTCAGCGCAGACACTGTGCTCGCACGGACTTTGTATATGTGTCGCCAATATTTGCCCTTATCATTCAGACGTTTGTCTAGCATTGCGATGATGTCAACAAAATCCCCGCTGTGATGGAGTAAGTAAGGCTGTGGATAGTGGACCGCGAGGAGAAGGAACGGACTGATTGTATGACAGCTGTGCTAGCTCATGCATCTGCGCGCCGCTGGGGATAACACTGTCATTGCTGGTGACCGTGCGGACTTTTGCTTCTGCATCCGAGTAGCCATTTGTGACATTCTTCACAGCACGTAGAGCACCCTTGAAGACCATGCTGTGACCAGTGCTGCGGATAAGGGATTCACGAGTCTTTAAGGGATGAGAAAACGGGAGAGGAAAATCAGGTGAGTGCCAAATGGGAAAAGTATTTGTAGCGCGAAGGGTGGGGGCCCTGGGGGGGCTGTACTCTGTACATGTCCGATCGCGAACAACGCCCGTTGCTTACTTGACTCTGCTTGTCGGGGTCGGGCTGCAATATTATAATCAGTATTCAGTAATCCGTATTACTCCACCACTTCATCTTACTCACAAGGTTTCCCACCCTCTCCCCAGACTCGCCCCACTTGCCCATGGCTGCACGCACGCCCACGCAGATACAAGACACGTAACGTTTGATGTCTTTGTGCGTGCACAAGCCAAACACAATGGCGGCAGAAATACAACACGACGACTACTCTGCCCCGGTGACCGTTGTCACTAGGCTTTCCCGTTTTCGGAACCGGAAAGTCATTCATTGTATGATGGGTCTCGAACCTGCTGCGCAGCATCGTGGCCAGACCCCACCTCAGTTCTCAAAAGTGGCGCCATTCCCAAGGCCGTTTGTTCTGCCGGTTGTCGGAACAGTACCGGATCAAATCGTCACCCAAGGCTGAGTAAAAGGATTTCACAGTACTGAGGTGTTGGCACGTACGTCCGACATCGTACATCTTTATAGTAGCCTGATTACGCCGATCGCCGAATTTCGGCACTGGCGAGAAAATTGTGCGGTGCGCCGCACCGCCGCACGTCACGGTGTGCGCTTTAGTATGCTATGTCCTTGTGCATGTGATGTACTATGTGGGGCGTTTTCTTTACATTTATGATAATAGGTCCTCTCCACCTTTGTAAATCGAATCTCTCACACCGATGATCCAGACCAGTGCATCCTATGCACCCCCTCTGGTGCCTTCGCTGGCTCCGATGTCGATCCCGGTGCCGTAATAGGTCCTCTCTACATCCCGAGTTATATAACCTGCCGATATGGACAAATAAACCCCCTTGAGTCGATTTCAACGTGGTTATGAATAGCCCATGCCTGCCCCAGGCTGGAAATCGACACAGCGCCAGGTCGGGCACCTACTATAAGAGTTTACTACAGTGCAGTAAAGGTGAAAGACACCACGAATTTAATTTTCCTTGTCATTTGGGTCTGCAGCTCTTCTATTTCTGTTCGCACAGAACATCCGCATTAAAAACTACATGGCTCGCCAACCTATTATCGTAAATGGGAGGACAATCGGACATGCCGTATGTGTAACATGGAGGCACCAGCGAGGGACCCCATTCCTGAGGCCCGTTTTTGATCCTGGACCTTGACCACATTTCTCCAGACGAAACAGAATCTCGGATGAATTTACGTCATGCCAGTAAACCAAGAATGAATAACTTGCTCTGGCACTGTACTATTGATCCACAGTCTTGGGTTTTTCTTCGCTCTGTTTCCAGGAGTAAATCATTTCTACTTGACGGCCTTTCCACTACGTTAGTCGGTCAATTGGGGACATCAGACTCCCTTCCCCTGCATCGGTCTCCAGTCCATGGATCAGTCATTTCCCTCCCCCATCTCTTCAGAGCCCCCAGTGGGTTTATCTGGCATCTTCCAGACTCCCGACTGCCCTAGCTCATTCTCTATACGGACACATTGAGGACGATCCTTGGCAGAGCTTATGGCCCGTGTCTTGTTGGAAATCAGTCACATAGGTTAATCTTATGGAGAGC
>WNFG01005553.1_pt1 | contig 11757 bp, 10 predicted proteins | sample 5400431 | NCBI WGS metagenome assembly WNFG01 (sample SAMN13153346, study PRJNA577476) | soil metagenome | isolation source: 120 cm saprolite under Douglas fir tree site 2 hole 3 replicate 2 | place: USA:California | collected 2015-04-18
GGAGACTCGCCGCGTTCACGGCGGGAGCTGCGAAGCATGTTCCTCCGGACGTGTTCGCCACCCTCGGAGCCGAACTCCGGAAGCTCGCCGACTCGGGGATCGCAGAGCGCTCGGTCCATGCAGGATCCAAGGCTCCCGACTTCTCGCTCCCCGATGCCCACGGCAAGGCCGTGACGCTCTCGAGCCTTCTCGCCCGGGGGCCCGCGAATCGTCACGTTCTATCGCGGGGCGGGTGTCCGTTCTGCGACCTGCAGCTGCTGTTAAATTAGCCCCGGAACACGTTCTAGTCGTCGTCCACGTTCTCGGCGACCACGAGGTTGTAGGGATCGATCCCGACGCCGGTCACCGTGGCGATCTGGGTGTTCGTCCGGAGGTCGATGACGAAGACGGTCCCGGTCGGCGTCTGGCCCTGGGTCGCCAGCGTGTTCGCTCCGCCGGTGAGGACCGCGAGGCGGCCGTCGGCGGTCACGAAGGTGCCTTTCGGCCGGGCGGGCGCGCCGTCCGCGCGGACGAGCGGGATGCGGGCGATCTCCGCGCTGGCCGGGTGCGCGAGCGCAGTCTTCAGGTCGACGATCGAAGCGTTGTTCGTGCGGAAGTTGGCGACCACGATTCGCCGGCCGTCCGGGGTCCAGGAGACGGTGAAGGGCCGGGCCTCCCCGTTCGGATCGTCCGTCCCCACCCGGACGCGGGCGGCTTCCGCGCCCGCTTTGCCCTGGCGGGCCAGGTCGACGTCGATGATCGAGATCGTGTTCCCTTCCTTTCCAGTGATGTTGCTCTCCCGCGCCGTCACCGCGACGAACTTGCCGTTCGGGCTCGCCCGGATTCCGAAGGGACCGGTCTGCACCGTGATCCGCGGCGCCACCTCGACGACCTTGCTGCCGGCGAGCGCGGCTGCCAGGTCCATGATCGAGACGTCCTCCGTGCCGGCGTTTCCGGAGACGAGGTACGTCTTGCCATCGCTACCCCTCCCCAACGCCAGGCCCTCCGGATCGGGCCAGCAGCCGAAGTCCTGCGGATCCTGATCGGGATCGGAGAGGAAGGCCTCGCCGTTGGGAATCTGCGGAGGTTCGGTCGGGGAGACGAAGGGCACCGGGAACGGCGCGCAGCCTGCCCGGAGCTGCCGCCGAACGCCGGGTACCGGGGTGAGTGCCATCTCGATCTGGCCGCGGATCCCGCCGGTCCTCCGGTCGAGAACTCCGTGAGCCATCCCTCCGAGTATCCCGCGATGATGAAGCCGGGGATGACCAGGACGCCGACTCCCCCGAACCAGCCGGCGTCGAAATTGTGCTCGAGCGCCGCATCCGTGTTGTCGAGCTCCCGCCGGACCATCTTGCTCACGTCCATCACCGCGATGTTCGCGCGCCCGCCGTGCTGCAGGAACTCGGCGTTCACGACGCCACCATGGTGGTTCATGACGAAGGCGGTCTTCCCGTCCTCGCTGAGGACGATGTTGGCGGGATCTCCCAGCAACGCCCCGTCCAGGCGCCGGGGATTGACCCAGGAGCGGCTGACGATCGCGTTGGGCGTGTTGTTGTTCTGCGGCCGGAGGGCCTGTTCCAGATCGATCGCGTAGATCCTCGGGTCCCTGCGGCCCGTGGCCAGCACGAACCTGTCTTTCGCCTGGGCAAAATCGGAAAAGACGAGGACGACTCCGAGCACCGCGAACCGCAGCCAGCGCGCTTGGCCCATGAGATCTCCTCCGTTGGTAGGAAGGCCGCGAGCCTAGGCAGGGCGCGCGGGACTATGACACGGACGTTGGTCGTAGCTGTTTGCCGCGGTGCCCGAGGCTTCCGCCGCGCAGAGGAACTTGCTCTGCCCGCAGATGGCCAGGTCCTCGCAGCCCGGCCACCGACGCATCGGCGGCGCCTGGGTCGCCGGAGCAGGAGGCGGCCACGCAGGTGATCGTATCGTCTTCGACGAGGATCTCGCCGTCGAACGCGCTGTCGGGCGTGACCAGGGTGCCCGAGAGAAGGATTCGGTCCGGGCGGCCGAGCCTCAGGAGGACAGGTCCGGTCGGTGCAGGAGGAGGTGGCGGCGGCGGCGAAGGATTCACGTCGCCGCGGGTGCACGCCAGGCTGGCGGACGACCACGCCGCGCTCCGGCCCGCGGCGGCGCAGGTGGTCGAGCCCGCGGGATGGTTGACGTTGGAGTCGGTGATCGCCTTCGGCGAGCCGCCGCCTTCGCTGTCGTCCGCGTACCAGCAGCTCCCCGGGTCGCGGGCGAGCAAACGGGGCGCGGCGATCCAGGGGGGTCGGTCAATGATCCGATGGCGGCGAGCTGCCCGTTGCAGGTTGAATGCTTCGCCTCACTTCTCCCAAAAAGGCTGGTCGATGCGGAAGGGAATCCTGCTCTTCGCTGCCCTCGCCGTCCTCTGTCCCGGCGCGTCGCGCGCCGCTCCGTGCTACGTCGCGTACGTCCACGGCAAGCTCAGCTCGACTCCCGGGTCGTCCGGGCCGAGCAACTTGACGCCCGGCTCGGGCGCGACCGACACCGATCGCCGGAACTACTGGCGCCGCGGGCCGAGCGACACCTACGGCGACTTCGTCCTCTACTCCGGCATCGCCCGTGGATGCGCAGTGTTGGTCACGGGCTACGACGGCACCGCGGCGTTCTGGGACGCGGCCGCCGCCGGCGCGGTGGCGCAGCAGATCGACGCCTTCGTAGCGCAGAACGCCGTGCCCGACGGGCAACTCGTGCTCATCGGGCATTCGATGGGCGGCCTGGTCGCACGCTGGATCGTCAACAACGGCGTCGGCGGCGCCGCCTACTACAACTACAACGGCGACTACGCCACCGTCGCGCGCAAGACGAAGACGGTGATCACCGTGGCCACGCCGCACCTCGGCTCGCCCGACGCGGACGCGGTGTACGGGACGAGCGACACGCTGTGCGGCAATTTCGTCGGCGCTCTGGCCGGGTGGCTGGGAGAGCGCAGCGACGCCACGTATTGGCTGCGCACCTTCCAGCTCGAGTACGCCTCCGCGAGCGGCAGCTGGATGGGCGATGCGGGCCGCTGGCGCACGCTGTACACGATCGCGACTCGGCGTTGGGACTCGGGGACGGGGGACACCGAGGATTATCTCTGGCCGGCTCCTGGGAGTGCCTGGGCTTCGTTTCGCACTGGTACACGCCCTGGCGCACGACTGTCCCCGGCGACGGGCTGGTGTTCGAGACGGGCGCCGCGGGCCAGTACAGCGATTCGGGCAGCGCGTCGACCGCGGCGTTCGGGCCGCGCAGCTGGTCGAACGGCCAGTGGGTGCAGGGCGCGCGCCGGGACTGGGTCCGGATGGACCACGATCACCACCACGCCCGGCTCGACGACCAGTCGCTGCCTCTGCGCGACAACGTCCGCGGCGTGAGCACCAGCTACTTCCCCGGGTCGTACGTCGGGTCCTTCGGCCTGGCGCTTCAATAATCGTGCGGACCCGTTTCTGGATTGCCGGCGCGGCGCTGGTCGCCGGAGGACTGTGGTCGGTGTGGCGCGCTCGGACGGGCGCGGCCACCGAGGGGGTCCCGGGCCCCTCCGTCCCCCGCGCCGCGCCGGTGTACTCGCCAGATACGAAGGTCACGCGTGCCCCGCCGCCACCGAGCGTCGCGAGCGGTTCGCTCGCCGCCGGGGCCCAGCCTCCGCAGGTGGCCGCGAAGCAGCCGCCCAGGTCTCAACCTCTTGCCGCAGTGGGGCAACCCGGCGCCGACGATCCCGGGCCCGGCCCGTGGATCGAGCGCTACGACGGGCGATCCGGCCGCCTCTCCCCGTCCGCCCGGCCCGACGGCGCCGACCCGACCACCCGAATCGAGTCGCCGGGAGGTCCGCCCACCCTGGTCGTCTGGGTCCCGACCATCCGGGTGCAGGCTGGCCGCGAGGTCGTGCTCCATGCCGCGCTCCTCGACGAGAACGGGGCGCAGGTCACGCCCCAATCGATCGTTGCCTCGCTGGCGCGCCGGGGAGAGCCAGCCTCTCAGGCGCTGCCGATGGCTCCCGCCCCGCCCGGGGTAGACCACCAGTTCGAGCTGCGCCTGCGAGCGCCGGACATCGATCCGCGCACGGCTGCTCCTTCTCCAATCGCATTCGACTACACCGTGCAGGCCGCGGGCACCTGGCAAGGTGACTCGTATGTGCGCAGCGCCGCCGGAGGGTTCCTGGTCCATTCCGCGGGTGGAGGCGTCGATCCTGATTCGGCCCATGCGGAGCGGCGCGGCGGGGACCTGGCGCTGTTCTTCGACGCCCGCATCGAGCGGCCAGGCACTTACTGGGCGTGGGCGGAGCTGTGGGGTGGTCCGGATGGCGCCGAGCCCATCGCTTTCGCCCGCGAGCGGTTCGAGAGGCTGGTCCCCGGCGTCCGGTCGGTCGGGCTGTTCTTCGGCGGCGCGATCATCCAGGACGCGGGCGTGGACGGGCCTTTCGTGGTGCGGAACCTGAGGTGGCAGCAGGTGGATGCCTTCCCGCCGCAGGAGCAGGATCCGATCGCGCGGCTTCCCCCCACTCAACCGTTTCGAGCGCGCGACTTCCACTGAAGAGCGCTTGACAATCCGCCCGGCCCGCTGCTGATGGTGCCGCCTCGCGCGTTCCGGGAGACACCATGAAGCGACTGCTCGTGTCCGCCGTCCTCGCCGCCGCTTGCACCAGCTCGGCTCCGCAGATGAAGCCACGCGCGCCCGAAACGGCCCCCACCGCGCCGCCCCTGGGCGAGAGCGCGGCTGCGCGGGCCACCCCGGAGCCCCTGCTCCTCGACGAATCGGCGATGGACAAGTCCGTGGACCCTTGCACGGACTTCTATCAGTACGCCTGCGGGGGCTGGCTGAAGAAGACTCCCATCCCGGAGGACCGCGCCACCTGGAGCCGCGGGTTTTCGGAGATCTTCCAGCGCAACGAGGCCCTGCTGCGCGGCATCCTGGAGAAGGACGCCAAGGGCGAGCCCGATCCCGCCGACCCGTTCGCCAGGAAGGTGGGCGACTTCTACGCAACCTGCATGGACGAGCACAAGGCGGAGACGGCCTCGTTCGCGGCACTGCAGGACGATCTTGCCCGTGTCGACGCCGTCCGCGACTCCCTGGGTCTGGCCCGGGTCGTCGCCCGTCTCCAGGCAGCAGGCGCGCGGGCATTTTTCAACTTCGGTTCACAGCAGGACTTCAAGGACGCGAGGCAGGTCATCGGCGGCGCCGACCAGGGCGGCCTGGGTCTCCCGGACCGCGACTACTACTTGAAGGACGACGAGCGGACTCGCGACCTGCGCGCGCTGTACCAGGACCACATCGAGAAGATGCTGGCCCTCGCCGGCGCCACCGACGCCGAGGCGAAGAGACAGTCGCACACGACGTTGGAGATAGAGACGGCGCTGGCGCGAGCTTCGATGGACAAGGTGGAACGGCGCGATCCGAACAAGATCTATCACCGCCTGGAGCGCGCCGGACTGAAGAAGACGGCGCCGCATTTCGCCTGGGACGCCTACTTCGCGGAGATCGGGGCGCCGTCAGTGCAGGAGATCAACGTCCTCACGCCCGATTTCTTCGCCGGAATGGACAAGCTGCTGGCCGCCAAGGGCAAGCTGAACGATCTGAAGAACTATCTCCGCTGGACCGGGGTGTCGGCTGCGGCGCCCGCGCTCGGGCAGAAGTTCGTCGAGGAGCGATTCCGGCTCACCCAGGCGCTCACGGGCACCAAGGCCATCCTGCCGCGCTGGAAGCGCTGCGTGCAGATGACCGACCGCGCCCTGGGCGAGGCGCTGGGCCGCTCGTTCGTGGTGACGACGATCGGCGAGGAGGGGAAGGGGATCGCCAAGGAGATGGTGCAGGGCATCGAGGACGCATTCGAGCGGAACCTCGGCCAGGTCTCCTGGATGGACGAGGCGGCGCGGACCGCCTCGCGCGAGAAGCTGCGCAAGATCGACAACAAGATCGGCTTCCCCGAGAAGTGGCGAGACTACTCGACCATGAAGATCAGCCGCGAGTCCTTGCTGGAGAACGTCGAGGAGGCGTCCTGGTTCGAGACGCGGCGTGACCTGGCCAAGATCGGCAAGTCGCTCGACCGCAACGAGTGGGAGATGACGCCCCCCGAGGTGAACGCGTACTACAACCCGTCGATGAACGAGATGGTGTTCCCGGCCGGGATCCTGCAGACCCCTTTCTTCAAGACGGACGCGCCGGTGATCCCCAACCACGGCGGAATCGGGATGGTGATGGGCCACGAGCTGACCCACGGCTTCGACGATCAAGGGCGGCAGTTCGACGGCGACGGCAACCTGCACGAGTGGTGGTCGCCCGAGGTGAGCAAGGCGTTCGACGAGCGCGCCGCGTGCGTGGCGGACAAGTACGACCAGTACGTCGCGGTCGATGACGTGCACCTGAACGGAAAGCTGACCCTGGGGGAGAACATCGCCGACATCGGCGGCCTGAAGATGGCGCTCCTGGCGCTGCACCAGAAGCAAGGCCGCGGCGATTCCCGGAGCGACAGGGACTTCTTCCTGGCCTTCGCGCAGGCGTGGTGCGCCAACTACCGGCCCGAAGCAGCCCGGCTGCAGGCGCTCACCAACCCGCACTCGACGGCGCAGTGGCGGGTCAACGGATCCGTATCGGACAATGCGGATTTCGCCCGGGCCTTCTCTTGCAAGGCAGGCTCGCCGATGAACCCCGAGAAGAAGTGCGTGGTCTGGTAGCAGTTTCGGTGTGCTCGGGGCGCTGGTGCGCGGGCCCGCCGCGGGGGCGCTGCAAGATCGCCTCACGCTGCTGGAGCCGCCGCCTTCCTCGTCCGAGGAACCCGCCCAATCCTCGGATCCGCAGCGGCTCCGCACGCGCTGACGTATCATGCATGGCATGTACCTCGTCGAAGGCAAGAAGCAGCGCCGCGTAGACCGTTGATGACTGGCCGATCTGGCCCGTCGATTCGAGGCGGTCCACGTCGACTTCGGAACGGGTGACGGCGTGTTCGTCCGGCGCACGGCGAAGCTCGAGCCGCGGGTCTTGTTCGTGGGCGTCGATGCCATCGCCGACAACCTGCGCGACGCCTCGCGCCGGGCGTTGCCGAACTCTCTTTTCGGCCGGCTGGCCCTGGAAGATGCTCCCGGCGAGCTGGTCGGGCTCGCGGATCGGCTGACGGTCCTCTTTCCCTGGGGCTCCCTGCTGCGCGCGATCGCGGACGCCGAACCGGGTCCTCTCGCGCGGCTCCGCGCGATCTGCAGACCCGGCGCAGATGTGCGCTTCGTCTTCGAGCTCGCCTGCGATCCGCGCGATCTCGAGCGCCGCTACCTCGATGCCGGCCTCGCGCTCGCGGGAACGCCCCTCCCGGTCGAGAGAGCCCGCGCGATTCCGACTACCTGGGCGAAGAAGCTAGGCTTCTCGGGTAGGCCGCGCTCTTTCTGGGAGTTTCGGGGACGTCGCTGGTGCGCTCGCGATGAAGCGCACCCGTCGGTTGCCTCTCGCACTTGACGCCGCCGTCCCCGGCCTTCCAGAACCGCGCCACCGAAAGCCTTCGGAATCTAGCGCCTCGCGCTGCCGATGCACCCTCTGGCGTTCAGTGCAGGACGGTCATGCAGAAGGTGGAATCGGGACCGAACGGACCGCCGCACAAGGTGGTCTGGGCGAACTGGTCCGACTGGCCGAAGTCCTTGCGGGTGTCCGGGTAGTCGACGCCGTAGTGGAAGCCCGTCGTGCCGAGGGTGTACCAGGGATAGATGCAGAACGGGCCGCCGAAGGTCGGGCACGTCTGCAGCACTTCCGCCTTGCCGCCCAGGTCGCTCACCGCGGCGAACTGCTTGGGTGCCGACCCGTCGCCGAAGGTCACCCCCAGGATGCGGATCGGGGAGAAGCCCGCCCAGTGCGAGGCGTCGTACGAGTCGCAAGCGAGATCGCCCGCCACGCAGAACTGCGCCGGCGGCGAGCTGAAGGCCGACTCGTGCCCGATTTCCCAGACGAAGGAATTCGGGGTGTCGTTGACCAGACCCCACCCGAGCGCATTTCCGATCTCTTGCGTATCGAACGCCGGCATCAGCGGACCGTCCTGCTTCGAGTTCAGCACGATGGTGCCCTGCCCTCCGGTGCTCAGGTCCGTCACCGTGACGTGAAAACCGTCTTGCGCCGCCGTGGTGAACCAGTGGATGGTCACGGTATCGCCCGAGTGCATGACGAGCGGCTGGTTGGCCGTGCCGTTCGTGAGCATGGCGTTGAACGCCGCCGTCTCGTGGAAGACGCCGGGCGTCCCGGTCTGGGTGAGCTTGAAGACCGGGGAGCAGGCGCTGTACGAGCCGGGGACGTTCTTCACCACGAACCCGCCCTGCGGCGTGCAGTTTGTCACTACCGAGTTCGGATAGAACTGCAGCTCCACGAACGCCTGCCCGAAGAGGCTGGTCGGATCGGTCACCGTGCCGCCGAACCAGAACGTCGGCCCGACCGCATCGACCGGCACGGAGCCGTCGCTGGGAAGCACCACCGTCCAGGTCAGATCGCGCGCCGAACCGGGCGCCGACGAGACGGGCGCCAGCTCGGGCTCGTCATGGCCGGTGCAGCCCGCCTCGTAGGTGACCTCGAGCTTCCCTTGGATGTAGTTCGGATGGTGCGCGACGCATCCGGATCCGGCGCGCGCCGATCGCGCGGCCGCGAGCGTCAGCAGCACCGCCACGCACGAGAAGAGCCGTTGCATGGAGACCCCCTGTGTGTTGGAGCGGGCTTCCCACGTACCGGACCCCGACGCGTCGGGGCAAGACGGACATTGGTCAGGCCACTTGATTCGGCAGAGATTTCGCCCGCGAGCCGCAGGCGATCCTGCTAGATTCCGCCGCGGTAGCGCGTCCCTGACTGGTGCGGGGCCCGGTCTTCAAAACCGGTGGCGGGCGCTGAGAGGCGTCCTCGGTGGGTTCGATTCCCATGCGCTACCGCCATTAACCTCTTGATCTTCTAGTGCTTTGCGCCCTCCCCCGCGCCCGTCTCCAAACTGTCTCCAAACGCGGTGCCCGGAATGGGCCCATCCAACATGCGGATCGCGTTCTCCTTCGCAGCCGGCGAGAGGTGCATGTACCGCTGCGTCGTGCTGAGGCTGACGTGCCCGGCCAGCTCCTGGATCGCCTTCGCCGTCGCGCCCCGCATCGCCAAGCGGGAGCAGAAGGTGTGCCGCAGGATGTGAAGCCTGCCGGTCACCTTGAGCCCCGCTCGTCGCTCCGCGCGCCGGATCCAGCTCGACAGCGCGTCTCGGTCGGCGACCGAGCCATCATCGCTGTAGAGCACGCGCGGTCCCTTCAGGTGCCGATGTGCCTTCAGCGCCGCAATGAGCTGAGTCGTCATGTTCACCGTGCGCGACTTGCCGCCCTTCGGTGAGCCTACGTGCTCCTTCCATTGGGCCCGGTTCACGTGGAGCAGCGAGCGGCGGACGTCGATGTCCGTCCATTCAAGGGCGGTCATCTCTCCGCTGCGGAGTCCCGCGTCGCCACCGAGAAGCACGGTGATCAGCGCACGGTCCTCTGCCTTGGTTGCGCCTTCGACCAGCCGCGCGTACTCGTCCTCCTCGTAGAATTCCATCTCGGGGTGTTTCGTCTTGAGGAGTCGCACCGTGCAGGGCATCACATCGAGCACGTCCCACTCCAGAGCAACCCGCAGCATCTTGCCGAGCACCGTGAGGGCGTTGTTCACCGTCTTCGCGCTCTTCCCCTCCATGCTGCTCTTGAGCCGCTGCACGTCCGCGTTGCTGATCGCGTCCAGTCGCTCCTTTCCGAGCACCGGGATCAAGTAGAGCCGCAGGTACGTCTCCTTGTGCGCGATGCCCGACGCCTTCAGCCTGTTCGCCTTCACATAGTCTCTGATGAAACGCGCCTTGAATTCCTCGAGTGTCGGAACCTCCTTCTTGGGCCTTGGCGGCCCGTGAACGGCGAACTGCGCGGCGCGCTGTTCGCCCCAGCGTTCGGCCGCCTTCCGGGAAGTGCACGGAGCTTTCTTGCGCTCCCGCACCTCGCTCCCGTCTGGCAGCCGCACCCGGATGTCCACTTCGAGCCATCCCTTCTTGCTCTGTCTGACCACTACGCTCATCGCCGGTCCTTTTCCGGCGACGACGCACGCCGCCTGCACTGTAGCAGGTCATCCCGACGCCAAAGCAGCCGGCGACCTGGCCCGACCGTGGGCGGAAGCTTGCCGCGCTCGTGGAGCGCGTAAATTCCTCTTGTCGTGGTGCCAAGCAGCGAGGCCGCCTCTTCCACCGTGCAGGTGGGCTTCTCTGTCCTCGGCTCGTTCATGTCAGACACTCGTGCGGTCAGAGCCTCGACCGCAGCAGTTAGTTTCCGTATCGGCTCGACAGTCGCGGCGAACGCATCGTTCAACCGGCGGTCTCCGGCTGTTCGGGACGGCGCGACACACGGACGCTGACCAGATTCTGCCGCGATCAGATGCCGGCGTTCCCCAGGGGCGCGGCGATCGCTTTGCATCCGACGCTCAGACTTCGGCGTACTCACAGCAGCTCCGATTCCTTTCCACGAGGGCGGCTCGCAGTGTGGATCGGCCATGATCGGCCTCGCCACCTGCTATTTCCTCTTGGCTGCGGAGGTTCTCTGGGCGTCGCTGAGCGCCTGCCTGGAGATCAACTGGCGATACCGAGCGTCGAGGAGCGAACGGAAGTAATCCTCTCGGGTGAGCCCGTGCTCTGCCATGTCTTCCTGCATGGTCTGCGCCATCTCGCGGGCCATCTGGTGGAAGAAGAAGATCTCCAGCGCTGCACGGACAGAGTGCGCAAACGGACGCCGGCGTTCTTCGCTATCCTTGCGGGCTCTGTCGAGCAGCGGCGACGGCAACCTCATCGTGACGATCTCGAGCTCTTCAGTAGGGGTCTTCGCCATTCACATTGCTCCACATAATGTATGTACGATTAGCATGTCATTTGGCTTACGTCAATCCATCCGTTTCGACTGAGCTGGCAGCGGGCTCCGTCGTGGTCTCGCTGACGATCGGCGAGCTTCCGCCCGAGAGCGAGATCTGTTCTGGGCAGGGCGAGCAGAGGCTCAATGCCGCCGGAACTCCGCGCGAACAGCCCGGCGTCGCAGGCGACGGAACTCGTCAGCAGGGTGGTTCGCAAGGTCGTCCATAGGGTGGTTCGGCGCCTCATCAGAAAGGTCATCACCACATGTACGAGTTCGCGAACCACCCTGCTGATGAGCCGGCTGATGAGTTTGGATCACGGAAGTCGTTGTTTCTGTGGGGAAGAGCTGGCCACCCCGCCCCCCGCCGAGGAGGGCGAGATCGCGGGCGAGGCTGCCCCCGACCCCTCGCTCCCAACGACCTGATCGAGGGGTCGGGGGTAGCCTCGAAGCTTGGTCCAAGGGGCGGGGGGCGGGGTGGCCAGTTTGGGAGGAGGGTCAGAAGAGAGATCGGTGGGTCAGAAGTTAAGTAAGGTGGAGAAGAGTTGAGGAAGTGATGAGAGGAAAAAAAGAAGCAACATAGAAGACGAAGAGATGGAAAGCCCGACGTCGATCGTGCGTCTCACAGGGAGGAATAAGGAGCTGATGGGGCATGTAGAGACGGGGAGATCTCTCACGGTCCCACAACTGAAAGGGGTCGTGTTCGTCAGGTCGGTTATTGCGAGGGAAAGAGGAAGGGGAGCGAGCAGCAAGGAGGGGCCGTCGGACATTGTCTGCAGAAGACGGCTGATGGGTCGCGTCCCGCTTCGTGTGGAATTTGAAATGGCCGCAGCTTCCGGCTGATTTCGATTCTCCGTATAGCATGCCAGCCTGACATCAGGCCGCGCGCCTCATCTGTTCGCTGATGACTCCCGCCAGCTTTCTGTACCCA
>WNFG01010299.1_pt1 | contig 11757 bp, 14 predicted proteins | sample 5400431 | NCBI WGS metagenome assembly WNFG01 (sample SAMN13153346, study PRJNA577476) | soil metagenome | isolation source: 120 cm saprolite under Douglas fir tree site 2 hole 3 replicate 2 | place: USA:California | collected 2015-04-18
AACAGCATGAGGCCGCCGTAGGCGATCAAGTAGGCATTCACGACCCAGGCCAGGCCCGATTGCGAGAAGCCGAGGTCGCGCTGGATCGATGGGAGCGCCACATTGACAATGGTCGAGTCCAGGATGATCATCAGAAAGCCGGCGCACAGGACGAGCAGCGACAGCCGGCGCCGGCTGCTCGGCTGGACGGTCCCCGTTCTGCGAAGCGCCTGGCCAGTTTGCTTTCCGCTGGTACTCATATGTTTTGCTATTCTCCTTCTATGGTGTCCATACTTAACAGCCGGTCTATAATCAGCCGGCTTAGTATCAGGACAAAAGAAAAGGGTGCTACTCCTCATTAGAAGCCGAGAGATCGCACAGGGGCGCATCAAAGTTGCTGCGCATATGCATCAGCAAGCGGCGCACCAGCAAGCGTTCCTCGCGCGTCAGACCAGCGGTCAGGCGTTGCTCGCAGCGCGACACAATCTCCTGAAGAGGTTGCACCAGGGTACGACCATGTGGCGTCAAATAGACGTGTGTCAACCGCCCGTCGTAGGGATCGCTCTGGCGCTCGACCAGACCAGCTTTCTGCATGCGTCGGAGTGTCTTATTGATCGTCTGCGGTTCACAGCTCATCCGTTGCGCCAGCTGCACCTGTGTCAACCCCTCTTCGTGTGCGAGGTGGAGCAACAAGGTGTCCTGACCGCAGTACAGGCCAAGTTCACGTAACGCACGATCCAGGTAGTGCTGCTGCGCACCCCTGAGCAAGATTAATTGTTTTCCGACACCATCTTCCTGTGAAAGCATTGTCTGTGTTCCTTATCTCAGCAGACCCATCAGTCGGCTGATAAAAAAAGCATACATTACTCCTTTCCCTCTTGTCAAGGTGTAGTCGGGTAATTTCGGCCCACACCGCTATACATGGAAACGTCTGTATGATATGCTGTCCCTCAAAGCAAAGGAAGCCACGTTCTGGGGACACTGAGCGCGAGGAGGGAGGCTCATGGACAATCAGCCACAGCAACGATTCTGCACCAACTGCGGGCAACCGCTGGCACCTGGAGCTGCCTTCTGTGTCGCCTGCGGCATGCAGGCGAGCGCACCACCAATGGGCGCGCCAGGCCAGATTTCTGCTGGAGCGCAGCCAGGCTATCGGCCGCCCTACGTACAGGCGCCAACGCCAGCGCAAGATGATCCACTCCCGGCTTTCCTGGCCGCCGGCTACGTAGCCAGCCGGCGGGGGCGTCATCCACAGTTGCGGGCCAGGCGACCAAGGTCCAGGCTGCGCGGGTGTGGCTGTCTCTTGCTCATCCTGGCGGCTCTTGCTGGACCCTTCATCGGCGTAGCGCTGACCTCCGGCCGACTCCACCTGATCTTCACGTATGTGGCCGCAGGACTGGTCGTGCTCTTCTTCCTGGTGCTTCTGATTGGGATGCTTGCGACCAGGCGCGGACGTGAAGCGTTGTCGGAGGGCTGTCTTGAAGCGATCCTGGGCGGCTTTCTCGGCGGAGGGTAACCTGCTCCTGCACCACACATCAAGCCAGCGATAGAGCCGAAATGACTGGAGGGCAGACTCACACAACATCGCTTACTTGCTGTAAGCTCGTTGCGCATCCCGTGGGATCTACTGATGGCGAAGGAATGGAACGGATATCCTAAGTAGCCAACAGAGGGGACTGACACCCTGGTTGAGTGCTTTCCAGTTGGATTTGCAGGACATCGTGAGCAAAGAGTATACTGTAGTGCGGAGCTAGAGGAGGAGTAGCTGTACAGCTACCTTCCTGTATAACATGTCCTTCGTAGAGAAGTCGGCTGTGTCTGTATCTGTACCCATCGCGGGGTCGCCTGCAATGAAGTGGCACGGTGCAGACGTGCTCGCAGGCCCTCTGGCTGTGGATAGCCGCATACCGGGATAAGTGCATATGACAACATCAACAGTCGAAGTCCCCAGTACAAGGCCAAGTCTACGCGAACGCTTGGATTTGGGAAATGGCTTCACACCGTATTTCCTGGTACTGCCTACCGTCCTCGTGACTCTGGCGGTGGTGGTCTCTCCTATCCTGAATTCCCTTTGGCTCAGCTTCCTCGATAGCCCTCCCGGTCCCAGTGCAGGGTTTATTGGATGGAGCAACTATGTTCAGCTCGTTGCTAGTAGTGAATTCCGCAGTTCAATTAGCACGACGCTCATCTTCACTACTATCGCCGTCACCTTGGAGACGATCTTTGGCCTGGGAATTGCCTTCCTCCTTCATGACACTTTTCCAGGTCGTGGCCTGGTACGAGCCTCTATTCTGGTCCCGTGGGCCTTCCCTACGGTTATCTCCGCGCAGATGTGGTCCCTGATGTACAATGACCGCACAGGTATCATCAGCTACCTCCTCCAGCAGATGCACCTACTGGCGCCCGGTGCTACGGTATTGCAGACGAATAGTGGCATCATGACCGCTGCTATCATCGCCGATGTCTGGAAAAACACGCCTTTTATGGCACTCTTGCTCCTGGCCGGTCTTCAGGTCATCCCCCCTGAACTGTATGAAGCGGCATCCGTCGATGGGGGCACTCGCTTCCAACAATTTTGGACGATTACCTTGCCCATGCTCAACGGGCCGCTGACCGTCGCGTTACTCTTCCGCACACTCGCTTCCCTCGGTGTGTTCGATCTCTTCTATATCCTGGGTGGCAACCAGGTGCAAAGCATGGCATTGTTCTCGTATGATTACATGTTTACTCGTTCCACATTCGACTTTGCTCCGGGAGTGGCAGCAGCCGTTGTACTGTTTGGGATTATCGTTTGTCAGATAGCTTATCGTTTTTCTGCCATGATTATTGTCTTAAAAGGTTTCTTAAAGAAACGCTGACATCCACTCATACATCATACCTCATGGGATCTTGACGTTTGATCGGCTCTGTACTTTGTTCTGACTTTTGGGAGGAAAAACAATGACGACTGTAAGCGTTCTGGGGTCGGGCATCATGGCCACGGCACTCAGCTTCCCGCTGGCCGACAACGGCCACGACGTACGACTGGTGGGCACCCACCTCGACCGTGACATCATCGACAGCATAAAGAAGACCGGTGTGCATCCCGGCCTCGATCGCAAGGTCCCCGAGACGGTCCGCGCATATCAGCTCGAGGAGGCCGGGGAGGCTTTCGAGGGCGCCGAGGTCGCTCTGAGCGGGGTCAACTCCTTCGGGGTGCGCTGGGCGGGCGAGCAGTTGGCCTCGCTCTTGAAGCCGGGCATGATGGTGCTCTCCATCGCAAAGGGGATGGAGGCCGCCGAGAACGGCGATCTGCGCATCCTGCCCGAGGTGCTGGCCGAAGGGGTGCCGCCGGACCTGCGGCAGCAGGTCTCCTGGTCTGCCATAGGCGGCCCGTCCATCGCAGGCGAGGTGGCCGCACGGCGGCACGACACCTGTGTGGTCTTCGCGGGCAGGGACGCGGATGTCCTCAGGAAGCTGGCAACACTTTTCCGCACTGACTACTACCACGTCTGGACCTCCACCGACTTCCTTGGGGTGGAGGTGTGCGCCGCGTTGAAGAACTGCTACGCGCTGGGGGCCGGTTTCGCGGAGGGCATGTTGGAGCGGGCGCACCAGTCGGGGAGCAGAGACCGCAACTACAACTACTCTGCGGCCCTGTTCGCTGAGGGGGCGGTGGAGATCGTACAGATGATGCGGTTACTCGGCGGTCGGCCCGAGACACCCATAGGGCTGGCCGGCGTGGGCGATATGTACGTGACGAGCCAAGGTGGGCGCAACGTGCGCGCGGGGCGACTGGTGGGTACCGGGCTGCCCTTCTCGGAGGTACGCAAGCGCATGCCCGGGGTCACGCTGGAGGGCGCGGCAGCGATCGTGGTCATCGGGGGCGCCCTGCCCAAGCTCACCGGGCGCGGGATCATCAAACCCGAAGACTTCCCCCTGTTGCGCCACCTGCACGCGGTCATTGCCAAAGATGAGCCTCTGAACATGCCCTGGGATACGTTCTTCGGCCCGCAGAACGTATGAACAAATATACGAAACAGGTGACTGAATATGTCCTGAGATACGTTCTTTGGGGCACAGGTGCAGAAGCGAAAGCAAGAAACAGGAGCTTCTTGAAAGGGAAGGGCTCCCCCGCCGGGACGGAGTCCCGGGTGAGGAGTGATCAACTAGGCGCATGATAGGGGAAAAGTGCAGTGGTTTTTGACACGAGCATGTGAGCGTGATACACTGCGCTAGGCCGGTGCTTGGACTGCCATATGTATTCAGCAAGCATTCAGAAGTTGCCTGCACGAAGAGCGATGAAAGGAAACCGCAATGAAGTTGAACGCCAACGGCTTGAGCCATCTTGGTCTGAGAGTCACCAATCTAGCGCGGGCGAGACGCTTCTATGTTGACACACTCGGATGCCAATTGGTGAGGGAAACAGAGAGAGCGGTGTTCGTCAACGTGTCTGGAATGCTGATCGCACTGCTTGGGGCCGATTCGCACTCTCCAAGGGATGATCACTTCGATCCGTTTCGCGTCGGTCTGGATCATCTCGCTCTAGCCGTCAAAGACACCAGCAACCTAGAAGACATGCAGCGGGAATTAGATGTGGCAGGGGTACCCAACAATGGGGTGGAGGAAGATCCAGAGACCCATCGCAAGTACATCAGCTTCTATGACCCTGATGGCATTGCGTGGGAGCTCTATTCGGTCGCGACTCGTCCCACCGCGTAAACGAGTGCGAATCGGTTGTGTGTACTGGCTACTTGTGCTATCCGTGTAGACCCCTCGTGTCGTTTGCTCAGTAAGCAGTAATCCCAACCGTTCAATGGCCTCCATGATCGCATCTGGCGGCTGACTTGCCTCTAAATCCGCTTCGGTTTCCCACAGTGTAATAGTGATCCCTGTATTCATGACCGCATCGTTCAGGATCAACGCGCCTTTGAAGCCTTGCAGTTCTCTGGCTTTGGGTAACATCACATCGCGTAGGAGGCTTGTCGCCTCCTCTTGCGTACCGGGCTGATAGTGTGTCTCCTTTTGCTCAACAGAGGGCAATACCCCCTCTCTCGTATGTTATAATACCCCCGAATACTAGAACTCATATTCAACATGGGGGGATACCATGCCGAGACAACAACACCTCTTACGTCTCACCCTTCCCATTCCTCCCAGCATCAACGAGCAGTATGCGACCGTGAACGGAATGCGTGTGAGTACCGTCGTGGCGAGGCGGTTCAAGCAGCAGGTACGCCAGAAGCTGACCGCGCTTGAACTGGAGGGGAAACTGGGCGAAACATTGCGTGCGCATTTACGCCAGGACTATCTCGCGCTCTTGCTCATCTTCTACTTTGAAACGCCGCTCAAACGCGACCTGGATGGAGGTCTCAAGATCACCCAGGATGCGCTCTGTGAGAGTCTGGGCATCAACGATAATCGTATCGTCACCATCCACCTTGTCAAATACATTGACCCCTTGCATCCCCATCTTGACGTTGAGTTAGAGGCGTTGGATGACTGGCAGTTCGATGAGGAATATGCGCTGCTCCCAAAGACGTTCTAGAGCTGCAAGGTTTCTCGGGTCAGGTTGGCTTTTGCCCCCACGCACTGAGCTAAAACCAGGTTCCACAAAAAAGTTTTACACCTGTGCTGGCTACTTGGGATATCCGTTCTAAAATAAGAGGGAGATGAGCAATGTGGAAAACCTGGTACCTCCTCTCTCGGTGATGGATAATTCAGTCTTCTCTCCTAACCGCTTGACTCTTCCCATCGATCCTGCTTATCCTTCCTGCTAAGGAAGTTATCCGTTTTCCTCATTTCAAGCAGGGAGGATCCTTATGGCCTTTCATGTGTTCTTGTTCTTCCTCCTACTCTGCCTAGCGTGGCTTTGGCACCTGTACTGGCTCCATCATAACCCTCCCCACCCAAAAGTAGGGGCCATACATACCAAGCTCCAACGCCTCCTCAAGCCACGCACCCCACTTGATTGTCCGGCCTGCCGCCTCTCCTCCACTCTCTCGTCGGGTGTGGAACCTGCGCCTCTTCCTGTGCGCCCCTGGCGCGAGGTCAAAAGCCAGCGGGGAGCCCTTAAGCGGTTAAACACCGAGGGTTTCGCCTGTCCCAACCACCAGTGCCCATACTTCGGCATCACAGACGCTCACATCCACGCTCTGGTTGGAGACGGCACCCATGGTCGCGCCGAGCAGATCCAGACATTTCGTTGCCAGGCCTGTCACGCCACGTTCAGCGCGCGACGCCACACCCCTTTATACCGCTTAAAAACCCCCTCCCAGCAGGTCGCAATGGTGCTGACGGCGCTCGCCGAAGGGCTGGATGCTTCCGCCGCAGAGCGTGTCTTCGGCTACCGGCAAGCCACCATCACTACCTGGCTGGCTCGCGCTGGTGAGCACGCTCAGACCTTACACGAGCGCTCGCATCTCGTAATCTCTGGCTCCCGCACCTCCAGCTGGACGAACTGCGCACCAGACTGCGCAGCTCTAAACAAGTGCTGTGGCTGTGGCTGGCAATCGATCCTTGCACGAAGCTTATGCCCGTGCTCCATCTCGGTCCCCGCACACAAAACATGGCACATAGGGTTATCCACTCCCTGCGACAGCTCTTGGCCGCCTTTCTGCCTCCCGCTCTTCACCAGTGATGGCCTAAATTTATACTTTTATGCGTCTCCCGGCCCATTTTGGACAGTGGCTTGAGGTGGTTTGCCGAGGGCGGAAAGTGCGCCAGTGGCAAGTAGCAGCGGGGCTGATCTACGGTCAGGTGAAAAAAAGCTACCGTCGGCGCAAGCTGGTGCGGGTCACTCACGTAATGCGCCTTGGGACAAGCACCGCTCTCAAAGTCGTGTGGCCTCGGATGGGCTTCTCTGGACGGCTGAACACCGCTTTTATCGAGCGGGTGAATCTGACCGTCCGTCATGGGGTGGCAGCTCTGGCACGTCGCACATGGGCCACAGCAAAGCCCGCCCCACAACTTCTGGCCCATCTGGAATGGTGGCGAGCTTACTCTCATTTTGTGCGTCCCCACGCATCGCTACAGCTGGCGCTCGTACAACCACGAGAACGAGGTGGCAAGCTGATGGCACAACGAGACCTCCAGCGTACCCCAGCCATGGCAGCGGGGAGAACCAACCGTCGATGGACCGCGCAGGAAGTGCTCAGTTACCCCTTGCCGCCGGTGCCATGCTTCAAACTTTGAGCGTGAATGAAGCGAGAACCTGCCGCTCGAAAAGAGCAGTGGGTGGCTTGGTGAAGATGAAAGCAGGGTAGGAGTGAGTTGGCCTACAAGTTGAAGTATCCTGCCTGGACGGTCGAATGAGGAGAAAACCAGTCCGAAATGAGTTCACAGGGGCTGGCTGAATTATCCACCATATCCCATGGCGGTACCTCCGGTTAGGAATGAGGCACATGGGAAGCAAGGACAGTCTTCAGGGCAGTATCGATAATTTCTATGGCACTATCGATCTCCTGTTCCGTGACCGACAATGGTGGTGCCATGCGGAAACAGTTGAGCATGCCGCCGACGGAACGAACAATATTCATCGATAATCCACACCTCATGCATTCGTCACTCACGGCCATCGCCAATGTGTCAGCGGGTGTTTTCTTTTCACGATCTTCCACCAGTTCTATCCCAACCAGCAATCCTTTTCCTCGCACATCGCCGATTTGCTCATGGCGCTCCTGGAGGTCCTGCAAACGTGCCAGCAGATACTCTCCACGCTGCTTTGCTTGCTCAACCAGGTGCTCTTCCTCAATGACTTCAATGACCGCCAGTCCAGCTGCCGCTGGAAGCGGGTCCGAGACGTGTGAAGTGATGTGCATGAAACCTTTGTTGTAACAATCTGCCTCAATAGCTGAAGTCGTAAGCGTGGCAGCGATAGGAATACCACCGCCCAGGGTCTTGGACACGGACAAAATATCAGGTTCAATTCCATACAACTCGTACCCAAACATGGTTCCGAGTCGGCCAAAGCCGGTCTGAGCTTCATCTATAATCAAGAGCATTTCACGATCATTGCATAAAGCGCGCAAGCGTTGGAAATAATCGGGTGGGGGAACGATGATTCCGCCAGCCGACAACACGGGCTCAGCAATCACGGCACATAGGGATCTCACCGATTGCTGGTCAATCACATCAAAGCCAGCCTCCAGGCACGAGCAGTCGCAGTCCCCGCTGCAGTGACGAATAGGGCAGCGATAGGCATACGGGGCTGGAAGCGTGAGCGTCCCAGGCATCATGGGCCCGTATCCTGCGTGACCGCCTGCCAGGTTGAGCGAAGCGACTCCAGCTTGCAAACCGTGCCAACTGCGGGTTAAGCCCACCATCTCGAAACGCCCCGTATACATTTTGGCGAGACGTAAAGCGACTTCGTTTGCCTCTCCCCCTGTATTGACGAGGATCACCTTATCGAGCTGCGAGCCGGCCAGTCCGACAAGCCTTTCAGCAAGCGCCAGGACAGGTTCAGACAGCATCCAGGAGTTGAGATGAATCACCTCCTCCAGTGATCGCTGTACCGCCGCAACAAGCTGCGGGTGATTGTGCCCAATGGTTGAGCAGATTTGACCGGAGGTGAAGTCGAGGATGCGTTGACCTTCCGTCGTCTCGATCCACGACCCAGATGCTCGTGCCACGATGAAAGGGGCAAAATCATGTGCATAGCGGATCAGAAAGTCTGCGCGTTTGTCGGACATGCTTGTTTCCTTTCAGTCAAATCGAGGAACTACACAACAAAGAATACTCGCCCGCGATGTTGCATGTGAGGCAACGACTTCATGGCCAGACGCCAAGAGCGGGAGGGTACTTCATCACTAAGAATGCTCGCGCGCCACTCGTCGAGGTGTAGGAGTGAGGAAGATCGGCAGAGAACCAGACAGAATCTCCCGGTTGCAGAGGCACTTCCTGTCCTTCTGGTCCAAGGGTAAGATCTCCTTCGATACAGATGATAAATTCCTGTGTGCCAGATAGATGAGCAAGAGAGTGATATGCTACCCGGGCCGGCAAAAGCATCTCATAGATTTCCGTGCGATGATTGCGGCCCTCGGTAAGGATTGGCCGGATAGCTAAACCGGATTCGGAGGTAATGACTTGTCCATCGTCACGGCGAATGACCTGTAACTGAGGGCGACTCTCCTCGCCGAATAATGTGCCAACGGGGACGTTCAGTGCGCTGGCAATGCGACACAAGACATCGAGTGAAGGATTACCCTGTCCCGCTTCAATCTTGGAGAGACTCGTTTTCGAGATGCCAGCTTTTTCGGCAAGGGCTCCCAGTGAAAACCCTCTACTCTCCCGGTGCGCTCGCACAGCTTGTGCAAGAAGGTTGGTTGTAATGTGCAAAGACACCCTATTCATCTCCGAAGTTGTTATTTATAATGGACGTTCGTCCATTATTATGGTATCAAGTATAATGGACGAACGTCCATCTGTCAAGATGAGGATAGAGAAAGAGGTGGGCCTGGAACAACAAAAAATAGGACTTTCATCCCTCTTTGCTGTGGTTATTTCCCTCGTTCAGCCAGTGTTTTTTAGTAGTCGGAGGAAGTCGATACGGGGCCGGTTGCTTCTGTGCATGATCCTGTTTCTTTGCCATCGCTTTGCTCCTCGAGTGGCTCCATCATTCGACCCGCAGTCGGCATAGAAATGCTATCTACTCAAGTATAACACAGCAGTTTGCCCTTGTGCTGCGACGGCTGAAATTGCTTTGATGTAGTACATTACTCCTACAATATATAGAACTCAGTCCTAAAAGGCTCAGCAGCAAGGAAATGTAGTTTCCAATGCTGCTGAGCCTTGAGTGGCAGAAATGCTGGGAAATTTTCAGACAGCGAAGTCTAATGTTCGCTGTATATTTGCCTTATGAAGCCATCGAGTCCGCAACTTTATTCTGCGAGTCCGCGACTTTATTGCCTCAGTCCGCAACTTTATTCTGCAAGTCCACAACTTTATTCTTCATGAACACTGTATACGAAAAATAAAGTTGTACACTGATGTCCTCTTTCTCACGCTCAAAATACAGATCTCTCACAAATATGAAAGGATGTAAAGTTGTACACTCGCAACTTTCTTCAGGTTTCTACGAAACGCTTTGGTGAAAATAAAGTTGTACACTCGATGGCTTCAAATTCACTTTTAACTCAGGTTTAGGCTCCTTTAAAACGCTCGTTTACCAGATCAGATACTGAACATGGGTGACATCGAACGTAAGCGTGAATTATAATGTATCCGAGAATTTGTAATGGGGAAAAGGAACAGGTAGAGCCATTATTGACGCTCCTTTTCGAACGGATATCCTAAGTAGTCAGTACAAGTCCAGGAGAACCTGACCTACTTGCAGAAGCGTGAAGCGCACATACAGTACCCAACGTACCAGGAGGCAGGCTGGCCCATTGGGTCGGGGAGCGTCGAAAGTGCCAACAAGCTGGTCGTCGAAGCACGGTTGAAAGGAGCGGGCATGCGCTGGGATCGGCAGAACATCAATCCCATGCCGGTGCTACGTAATGCGGTCTGCAATCGGCGGTGGCAAAAGACGTGGACGACAGCGGTAGCTCATCGACAAGCGCTGCGCACGAGTCGGCGGCAATGCAATTGCCAATGAATTGTCCCAGAGCTTCAGCGCAGGTCTCGTAGTTACCCGGTTTGTGTGGCTGGCGAACCGGACGTCTCGCAACTACGATTCGTGAGAGGGCATACATCAAAATGCTCACCTGTTTTATGGATCTGGACAAAAAAAGAGAGGGTAACACACTTGTTACCCTCCGGGCCACCAGTAAGCGGTGCCCTACAGGATCTTACCAGCGGCTATCGCGGCTATTGCGCCTGTCACCACTGCGCTTACGGGAATTGCCACTCTCATAGCTGCTTCCACTATAGCTGTAGCTGTGCGAGTCATCGCGGCGAGAACCGCGAGAGGGTTGCTGCGACCGGAAGCAATCATTGCAATACACCGGGCGCCCTTCACGAGGCACAAATGGTACCGTCGTTGGCTTTCCGCAGCTAGCACAGGTGGTCGCAAACTGTTCAGCACGTGGGCGCAGTGAGGATGACTGACCACTCCCACCGCCACTGCGACGGGCAGCACGGCAATCGGGGCAACGACCGGGAAGGTTCGTCAATCCTCGGCTGGCATAAAACTCTTGTTCGCCAACGCTAAAGGTGAAGTCCTGACCACAGTCACGACAGGGAAGGGTACGGTCCTGGTAATTTTCAACGGACAGCATAGGTTTCTCTTTCCTCTTGGTTGTATTCGCTCCGCCAAACAACATGTTTACATCTAAATCGAATGGGATGGTACTTGCAGGAGATACCTTTTTGTCAAGACCTTTGACAGGAGGGACATATCTCGAAGTGATCCTTAGGCAGTGTTTATCTTAATCTTCCAGGCGACGGAGCGAAACCAGGGACTGAATACGACTTACCTTGAATTGATCCCAAACCACACAACCAGTATAACACACGAATGCAAGTAAATATTCTCCCGCTCTCCCGCTCTCCCGCTTCTTGTCATCGCGTTGCGTATCCCGGGGGAGATGTTATACTGTTGGTAGAACGTAGCGGGAGAGAACAGATCATGCCAAACATGACGAACAAACAAGACTTGATAGCGTATTTTGCTGAGAAGAGCCAGCGCAGCGCAAAAGACGGCGGGACCTATTTTGAGACGGTCAACGAAATGTTGATGCTCTTCGATCAGACGGATGATGTTGCAGAGATCAAAGCAGTTGTACGTAATCTTCACCGAGAGAAGTTGAAGGAGATACAACGTACAGAGAGTATTGAGACGCGTATCGAGTTACGCAAGCA
>WNFG01004463.1_pt1 | contig 11756 bp, 10 predicted proteins | sample 5400431 | NCBI WGS metagenome assembly WNFG01 (sample SAMN13153346, study PRJNA577476) | soil metagenome | isolation source: 120 cm saprolite under Douglas fir tree site 2 hole 3 replicate 2 | place: USA:California | collected 2015-04-18
TTTTAGCGCGCCAGCATCATCGCACCTTCCTCGAGCGCTTCCAGGGCTTTGCGGTGAAGATCGGCCGGCTGTCGCGGCTGGTCGGCGCCAAGGAAGCCAAGGCCACCAAGCAGGCGATGAAGGACGGCACGCTCGACATCGTGGTCGGCACTCATGCGCTCCTGGCCAAGACCGTCGAGTTCAAGGACCTCGGGCTCCTGATCGTCGACGAGGAGCAGCATTTCGGCGTCGCCCACAAGGAACGCCTGAAGGAGCTGCGTGCCGATGTCCATGTGCTGACGCTGACGGCGACGCCGATCCCGCGCACCCTGCAGCTTGCCCTGACCGGGGTGCGCGACATGAGCCTGATCGCCACGCCGCCGGTCGATCGCCTGGCGGTGCGCACGTTCGTCACGCCATTCGACGGCGTCACGATACGAGAGGCCTTGTTGCGCGAACAATATCGCGGCGGCCAGAGCTTCTATGTCTGTCCGCGCATCGAGGACCTGGCCCAGGTCGCGACCGACCTGCGCGAGCTGGTGCCGGAGATCCGCATGGCCATGGCGCACGGCCGGCTGACGCCGACCACCATCGAGAACGCCATGCAGGATTTCGTCGACGGCAAGTTCGACGTGCTCTTGTCGACCAACATCGTCGAGTCGGGGCTCGACATCAGCAATGCCAACACCATGGTGATCCATCGCGCCGACATGTTCGGCCTGGCCCAGCTCTACCAGCTCCGGGGCCGCATCGGCCGCGGCAAGACGCGAGCCTATGCCTATCTCACGGTGCCGCCCGGCCGGGCGCTGAACGAGGCGGCGTCCAAGCGGCTCGAGGTGATGCAGACCCTCGACACTTTGGGCGCGGGCTTCCAGCTCGCCAGCCACGACCTCGACATCCGCGGCGCCGGCAACCTTCTAGGCGAAGAGCAGTCCGGCCACATCCGCGAGGTCGGCATAGAGCTCTACCAGCAGCTCCTCGAAGAAGCGGTTGCCGCGGCACGCGGCCGGGCGCACGAGGCCGAGCAGGCCGAGTGGTCGCCGCAGCTCAATCTCGGCATCCCCGTGCTGATCCCCGAGGAGTACGTCGCCGACCTGTCGGTGCGCATGGGCCTCTACCGCCGCATCGGCGCGCTGGCCAACCAGGCCGACATCGATTCCTTCGCCGCCGAGCTTGTCGACCGCTTCGGCAAGATGCCGCCGGAGGCCGAGTTCCTGCTGAACACCGTGGCGCTGAAACTGCTCTGCCGGGCGGCCGGAGTCGACCGCATCGACGCCGGCGAGAAGGCGGTCGTGTTGTCGCTGCACGACAACAAGTTTGCCCGGCCGGACAAGCTCATCGCCTGGCTGCAGAAGAACGCGCCTTTGGTGCGGCTGCGGCCCGACCACCGTGTGATCGTGCAGCGCGTCTGGAACGACGAGCGCCAGCGGCTTTCCGGCGTGACCTCGATCGTCTCCTCGCTGGCGAGGCTTGCGGCTTGAGGAGCGGTGTTAAGCCGTGGATTGCGCCGCGCTTGTGGCGGCGTCGCGTTCGGCGAGGTTGAAGACCTCGACGAAGGCCGACGGCGGCTGGGCGCCGGAGACGGCGTACTTGCGGTTGACGATGAAGCAGGGCACGCCGTTGATGCCGAGCCGTCTCGCATAGACGTCGGAGGCCACGACCTCCTGGCGGCCCTCGTCGCTCGCGAGGTAGCGGCGCGCGGTCTCCTCGTCGATGCCGGCGCGGCGGGCGCATTCGACCAGGATCTCGACATCGCCGATGTCGAGGCCTTGCTCGAAATAAGCCTTGAACAGCTCGGCCACGATCTCGTCCTGCAGCTCGTTCTTGGCGCCCCAATGGACCAGCCGGTGCGACAGCACGGTGTTGGGCGTGCGCCTGATGCGCGCGAACTGGAATTCGATGCCGGCCTCGCGGCCGCTTTCGGCGATCGCCTGGTAGATCTGGCGCGGCCGGTCGCCGCCGCCGAACTTGGCGCGCACGTAGTCGTCGCGCGTCATGCCTTCGGCCGGCATGTCGGGATTGAGCTGGAAGGGACGCCACGCCACGGCGACGTCGCTGCGGCCGCTCAGCGCCAGCGCGCGCTCGAAGCGCCGCTTGCCGATGTAGCACCACGGGCAGATCGTGTCGGAAACGATGTCGACATAAATCATGGGCTGAGTTTACGCCGTTCGCGCCAGTGCAGGAAGAGACCGGCCGCCGCGGCGACCCCGAGTGCGGTGGATGTCAGCCATGCAGCAGACTGCCAGCCGCCGGCCGCAACCAGCGCGCCGGTGATCGGCGGGCCGAGCAGGGCGCCCATGTTGGAGCCTTGCATCAGCAAGCCGGTCGAGGCGCCGACCAGCTCCGGCCGCGGCGTATGCACGGGGATGGCCGTGAACAGCGCGCCGGGAACGGCGCCGATCACCATCGAATAGACTCCCGCCAGCACCAGCCGCAGCAGGTCGGGCACGCTATCGATGAAGATTCCGGCGGCACAGAACGCCATCGAGATCGTGGTGCCGACGATGATCACGACCCGCGGCCAGCCATGTCGCAGCAGCCAGCCTGCGGCGAGGTTGCCGCCGACATTCACCATCGTGACCAGCGCCGTCACGATGGCGGCGGTCGAGATGTCGAAGCCCAGGCGCTCGATCTGCAGGGTCGGCAGAAAGCCCACGACGGCGTACCAGCAGCAGGAATAGGCGCCGAAGCAAAGCGCGATGGCGAGCGGTCCGCCGCTCGACGCGACCTCTGCCATTTCATGGGCGACCGGCCGGCGTTTCACCGGCTGCGGATCGAGTTCGTGCCGCGGCAGGGCGCGCAGCAACAGCGCCGCGAGCATGAGCGCCGAGACCCCGGCCGCGACCAGCCAGGCCGCGCGCCACGACGTGCCGGGCAGGATGACGGCCGCTATAAGCATCATCGCGCCGGCACCGGCCGGCATGTAGGAGGTCCACAGGATCATCGCCAGGCGCTGGTCGGCGGGAGCCGCAATGCGCAGCAGCAGGGTCGGGATGGCGACCACGACGGCGATGAAGCCCAGCCCTTCGAAGACCCTTCCGACCAGCAGGGCGTCGACGGTTGGGGCGAAGGCGCCCAAAAGGCTCGCCACGCAGCAGAGCGCGGTGCCCAGCATCACCAGCCGGCGGTGGCCGAAGCGATCGGCGGTGAGCGCGATCGCCATGCCGCCCAGTGCGGTGATCAGGCTGACCGTGGACAGCAGCCAGCCGGCCTGGCCGAGACTCGCGCCCAGTTCCTCGCGGATCGACGGGATCGACGGCGGCACCTTGCCGACATGGAACGCCGCGACGATGCCGGCGGCGACCAGCAGGCCGACCAGCGCCCAGGGCGTGCGCGATGCTCTATGGATCTCTGGGGTCAGTACTGCACCCGTGCCGTGATGGCGCCGTCGACGATGAAGTTGGTGCCGGTCACGAACGAGGCCGGCGTGCCGGCCAGGAACACGACGGCGGCCGCCACTTCCTGTGGCGTGCCCATGCGGCCCATCGGATTGCGCGCCAGCATGCGCTTATAGCGCTCGGCGCCGGCGTCGCGCTGGCGGCCCCAGGTGTTGCCGTCCTCCAGGATGGTGCCGGGCGACACCATGTTGGCGCGCACGCCCTTGGCCGCCATGTCGATGGCGAGCGATTTTACGAACGGCACCAGGGCCGCCTTGACCGAACGGTAGGGCTGGGTGGGACCCGCGACTTCGACCAGCGACACCGTTCCGATGATCGTCAGCGTGGCGCCCAGGCCGCGCTTCTCGAGGTGCGGTCGGACGTGGTGGACGGAGTTCACCGTCGATACCAGGTCGATGTCGATGGCCTTGCGCCAGCCTTCCTCCGTGTCCTCGGTGCCAAGCGCGCTCACATTGGCGACGAAATGATCGATGCCGCCGTCACCGGCGGCGCCGTCGATCCATTTCTTGAGCGCTGCATTGTCGGTGACGTCGAGCGCCGTGCCGGCGACGCGCGCCTGCTTGGACTGCCAGTCCTTCTCGCGCTCCTTCACCAGCTTGCCATCGCGCGCGCAGAAGCCCACGACGGCGCCTTCAGCCACGAAGGCATCGACGATGGCGCGGCCGATGCTCTTGGTGCCGCCGGTGACCAGAACGCGTTTGCCTAGAAGACCGAGGTCCATGTTTCCTCCCGAAGCGCCGCTCCGCTAATAAGGCGGGCATGAAACAGGGGAGCGCCTGCGATGTCCAAGCGATTCGACCTTTCAGGCAAGGTGGCCCTGGTGACCGGCGCGTCGTCGGGCCTCGGCGTTCATTTCGCGCGCACGCTGGCGTCGGCCGGCGCATCGGTCGCAATCGCGGCCCGTCGCGCCGACCGTCTTACCTCTCTACAGGCGGAACTGCAGAAGGCCGGCGGTAAGGCTGCGGCGGTAGATCTCGATGTGCAGTCCGGTAAATCGGTGAGCTCGGCGTTCGATGCCATCGAGCAGGCACTGGGCGCGATCGACATCGTGGTCAACAATGCCGGCATTTCCATCGTCAAGCCCGCGCTCGACATGCCGGAAGAGGATTGGGACGCCGTCGTTGACACCAACCTGCGCGGCGCCTGGCTGGTGACGCAGACGGCGGCCAAGCACTGGGTGGCGGCCAGGCGGCCGGGCGTGGTCGTCAACATCGCCTCGATCCTGGGCCTGCGCACCATCGGCCAGGTAGCCCCCTACAACGCCTCGAAGGCGGGCCTCATCCATCTCACCCGTGCGCTCGCCATGGAATGGGCGCGCTACGACATCCGGGTCAACGCGATCTGCCCGGGCTACATCGAGACCGAGATGAACAGCGATTTCTGGAAGACGCCCGCCGGCCAGCGCCTGATCGAGCGCATCCCGCAACGCCGCATCGGCCAGCCCGAGCATCTCGACGGCGCGCTGCTGCTGCTGGCCTCCGACGCCGGCACCTTCATGACCGGCAGCGTGCTCACCGTCGACGGTGGGCATACGGTGAGTTCGTTGTAGGTTGCAAGGCCAACGAAAGGTCCCTCGCTGCGCTCGGGATGACAGGTGCTTTGGGATCAACGCACCCTGTCATCCCGAGGGCGAAGCCCGAGGGACCTTTGAGGCCACAGGCTACCAACCATTGATGCGGTCGTAGACATCGACCACCGACTTGCCGCCGTCGAGCTCGCTGTCGACCACGTAGTAGCGGTCGTAGGCCGCGGCGGTGATGCAGGCGTGGTTGGGCAGGATGCGCACCCGCGAGCCGACCGGCAGGTTGCCGAACGGAATCGGCCCGTCGGCGCCGACGAAGCCATGCTCCTGCGAGCAGGCGATCACGGCCATGTCCTTGGCCGGCGCATCGACGATGGTGCCGTAGCCGACCTCGGGCCTGAACTCCTGGGCGCTGATGTCCTTGGACAGCGCCAGCGCCCCGGCATCGACCAGCACCTGGTTGCGGTGCGGATAGTGGCCGATCACCGACGCCAGCACCGAGAGCGCAAGATCGCCGGCGCCGCACGAGCCGATGAACTCCTGGTCGAGGTCGTTGAAGACATAGACGCCGGGCCGCATCTCGGTGATGCCGGTGAAGTCGCGCGAGTGCATGGCCGTCGGCGTCGAGCCGGCCGAGACGATGGGGCAGGGGATGCCGGCGGCGCGCAGCTTGTCGGCCGCGCCGACGATCGCCTGGCGCTCCTGCTCGGCCACGGCGGCAATGCCGTCGGGCGTGCTCTGATGATAGGAGTGGCCGGCATGGGTCATGACGCCCGCCAGCTCGACGCCGGGCGCGTTGTGCAAGACACGGGCGATATCGAGGAGGCCGGGCAGTTCGGGGTAAGGCAGGCCGGCGCGGCCTGCGCCGCTGTCGATCTCGATCAGCACCGAGAAGCTATCGCCGTTGGTCGCCGCGGCGGCGATCGCCCGGGCGACGGCGAGATTGTCCGTCACCATCCGCAGGTTGACGCCTTGGCGGCGCAGCTCGGCGATGGCCGGCAGCTTGGACGGCACGACGCCCACGCCATAGAGGATGTCGGTGAAGCCGCCCTTGGCGAAATAGCGCGCCTCGGCCAGGGTCGACACGGTAATGCGCCCGTCATGGCCCTCGACCGCCTTGCGGCCGACCTCGATCGATTTGGCCGTCTTGAGATGCGGCCGCAGCATGACGCCAGCGTTACGCAGGCGATCGCTCATGCGCTTGAGGTTGCGGCTCAGGATCGCCCGGTCGAGAATGAGCGCAGGCGTCGGCAGGTCGTCGATTGTCTGGCTGGACATGGTGCGATTCTAACATGCCGATCGAGAATGAGCGCAAGTTTGTGCTGGACGACGACGGCAAGCTCGAGACGCTGCTGGCGCAAGTTCCCGGCGTGACGCGGAGCCTGCTGCAGCAGGCCTATCTCGACGTGTCCGGCCTGCGCATCCGCGCCGTGGAGGGCGGCGGAGCCAGGCGTCACATCTTTACCTACAAGCGCGAGGTCGACGGCCAGGTGGTCGAGATCGAGACCGAGATCAGCGCCGCCGATTTCGGCCGGCTGTGGTCGCAACGGCGCGAGACCCTGCAGAAGGCGCGGTACTCGTGGGACGACGGCCGGTTCCACTGGGACGTCGATTTCTTCAAGACCGACGAGGGCCGCACCTATTTCGCCCAGGCCGAGGTCGAGATGCCGGAACAGCAGAGATCGCCGCCGCCGCTGCCCGAGTGCCTGGCCGGCCACCTGCTGGCGACGGCGCCGGCCGGCGACCAGCGTTTCACCTCCAAGCGGCTCGCCGACCAGGTGCACGCCGAGAAACTGCTGGCCGACATCCGCCGGAAGGGAAGGGTCGAGTGAAGATCGCGCGCATCGACAGCCATTCGATCAAGGTGCCGTTCACCTTCGGCGGCAATTCGACGGGCTATGGCGGGCGCAACTGGACGACCAACAACATCCTGCTGGTGCGGGTCGAGACCGACAATGGCCTGGTCGGCTGGGGCGAGGCGTTCTGCTACGGCTGCACCGACGCCGTGCGCGCCGCGCTGCATCACATGATCGCGCCGATCGCGGTCGGCCAGGACGCCGGCGACATCGCGCGGCTCTCCTACGACCTGCAGCAGAAGCTGCATTTGTTCGGCCGTTACGGCCTCACCATCTTCGCGCTGTCGGGCCTCGACATCGCGCTGTGGGACATCGCCGGCAAGGCAGCCAACTTGCCGCTGCATCGGCTGCTCGGCGGGGCCGGGCGCGAGCGCCTGCCGGCCTATGCCAGCCTGCTGAAGTATCGCGATCCCGAGAAAGTGGCGGCGCGCACCAAGCAGGCGGTCCAGCAGGGCTATCGCCACATCAAGCTGCATGAGACCGAGGAGGCGGAGGTGAAGGCGGCACGGCTCGCGGCGGGCGACGACGTGGCCATCATGGTCGACACCAACTGCCCGTGGACGCCCGAGCAGGCGCGGCACATGACCCTGAAGCTACGCCGCTACGATCTCCACTGGCTCGAGGAGCCGATCTTTCCGCCCGAGGATTTTTCGGCCCTGGCGCGGCTGCGCGCCGGCACCGGCGTGGCGCTGGCGGCGGGCGAGAACAACTGCACGTCTTTCCAGTTCCGCGACATGTTCGCCGCCCACGCCGTCGACTATGCGCAACCCAGCGTCACCAAGGTCGGCGGCGTGAGCGAATTCCTGAAGGTCGCGGCGCTCGCCGACGCCGCCGGCGTTAGCCTGATGCCGCACTCGCCGTACTTTGGGCCGGGCTTTCTCGCCACCCTGCAGCTCATGGCGGCGCGCGGCTCGCCCGATGGCATGATCGAGCGCTACCACATGGATCTGGAGGCAAGCCTCTATGGCGAGCTGGTGACGCCGGTGAAGGGCGGCTTCGTCGTGCCTGACGGCCCGGGGCTGGGACGCGACCCCGATCTTGACGTCATCAAGACTTACGCGGCCTGATCCGCGGCACCTGGACCAATGACCAAGGGTCGGGAAGCGGGCCGACCGGGCAGTCGATCAGCATCGGCCCGCCTCTGGCGATGCCGCGTGTGATCGCAGCACCGAGTTCCTCAGGCGACTTGGCGCGCTCCGCGGCGATGCCGAAGCTTTCGCCCAGCTTGACGAAATCCGGATTGCGCAGGTCGCTGGCAATGGTGCGGTTGTTGAACGCCTGCTGCTGGATGCGCTTGACGTTGCCGTAGGCGCCGTCGCTGAACACGACAGCGACGACGCCGATGCCGTGCTGGGCGGCCGTCGCCATCTCCATGGCGGTGAACAGGAAGCCGCCGTCGCCGCTGATCGACACGACCGGCGTGTCGGGCTTGGCGACCTTTGCGCCGAGCGACGTGGCGTAGCCCCAGCCCAAGGTGCCCTGGTAGCCCGGCGAGAGGAACGTGCGCGGCTTGTAGGTCGGATAGGCGAGGCGGGCGGCGTAGCCCATCTGAGTCAGCTCATCGACTAAAATGCCGTCGTCGGGCAGCGCCTTGCGGATGGCGTCGAGATAGGCGAGCTGCGGCGCGAGCTTGTCGCGCACGGTCTTGGCCGCCGCCGCCTTGGTCTCGGCCACCACTTCGGCGCGGCCGTTGCGCTTGCTGTTGTGCTTGCCGAGCTTGGCGGCCAGCACCTTCAAGGTCGCCGCGGCGTCGCCGACGATGCCGATCTCCGGCTTGCGCTGGCGGTCGAGCTCCTCGCTGTCGACATCGATGCGGATGATCTTCAGCGCATCGTCCATGCCCCAGTTCTGCTGCTGCGGCTGCATCCGCGTGCCGACGGCCAGCACGACGTCGGCCTCGCCCCACAAGCGGTAGCCGGCCGGCATGGTGACCGAGAGCTTGTGCCGGCCGTCCAAAACGCCCTGGCCCATGCGGCCGGTCATGACCGGCGCGTCGAGCATCTCGGCGATGGCGCGCACAGGCTCGCCCGCGTCCTGCGCGCCGCCGCCGACCACGATCATCGGACGCTGCGCCGAACCCAACAGCTTGGCCGCGCGCTCGACCGCCTCATCGTCGACCGGGCAGGGGTCGGCCTTTGCCGGCGTTGCGATCAATTCGACCGGCGCGCGCCGTCCCCAGGTGTCCATGGCGCATTCCAGCCCGACCGGTCGGCGGCGGCCCGACAGCAAGCGGCGGAAGGCCTCGTTTACGAGGCCCGGCGCCTCGGCCGGCGCATGGATGCGGTCGGCCCACTTGGTGAGGCCGCGCATGATCGAAAGCTGGTCGGGCAGCTCGTGCAGCAGGCCGACATTGCGGCCGATCATGGCCTGCTGGATCTGGCCGGTGAGCGCCAGCACCGGTGCATTCACCGCATAGGCGGTCGACAGCGCCGCCGTGGTGTTGAGGAAGCCCGGCCCCGGCACCACGACATAGGCCGACGGACTGCCGCTCGCCATCGCATAGCCCAGCGCCATGTAGGCGCAGGCCTGCTCGTGGCGGGCATGGATCGGCCGGATGGCATTGGTGCGGTCGTAGAGGGCATCGAAGAACGCATCGTTCTGCACGCCGGGCAGGCAGAAGATAGTGTCGATGCCGTTCACTTCCAGCATCGACACGACGGCTTGAGCGGTGGTGAGGGTTTGCATGGGGCGAGCCTATGCTGTTTGGCTCGCCGTCGGGAACCTGAAAATCTCAGCCGTGGCGATCGCCTAAAAGTTCGCGCGGCCGGATCGCCACGAAGATCGCGAGCGCCAAGGCCATGAGCACGGCGACGACCAGAAAGGCGAGCCCCCAGGCGAGCGGCGACATTCCGCCGGCGAGGTCGAGCGTCCAGCCGACGGCGAGCGGGCCGACGAAGCCGCCGCCATAGCCCAGCATCGAATGGACGGCGAGCGTGGCGCCTCGACGCGCCGGCTCGGCAGTGCCGGCAGCACCGGCGGTCAGCGACGACGAGTCGAGCCACACCACCAGACCGTAGACCAGCAGCAGCCCGACAGCGACGGTGTAGGACAGAGTGCCGAAAATGCCCAGCATCGCCGCGACCAGGATGGAGAGCATCATGGCGCCGCATACCAGCCGGCGCCGGCCGAAGCGGATCGCGGCTTCGTTGCCGGCGACGCTGGCCGCCGTGCCGATCAAGGCGAGGATCGTCACCACCAGGGTCGGCGACAGGGTTTCACCGGAGAGGCCGGTATGGGCCGCGACGAAGGCGAGGAACGCCACACCCCAGCCGCGCAGCGCGTTCATCTCCAGCGTGTGCACGCAATAGGCCATCGCATAGGCCATGGCCGAGCGATTGCGCAGCACCGGGCGGAAATCGAACAAGCCCGGGGCCGTGGCCGGCCGCGCCGGGGGCGGACGCCCCGGCACGGTGAGCGCGACGGCGAGCCACGCCACCAGCGCGGTGCTCGCCGCGAGCAGGAAGGCCGCTTGCCAGCCAAAATGCTCGGCGATCAGGTCGCCCAGCAGAAACGACAGCGCGCCCGACACGCCGATGCTGGCGGCGTGCCCGGTGACCGCACGCGACATCATCTTGGCGTCGACCTGGTCGGCCAGCAGTTTCAGCCCGGTCATATAGGTGCCGGCCCAGCCCAAGCCGGTGAGCGCCCGCGTCGCCATCGCCGACCAGAAGCCGTCGGCGAACAGGCCGAACAGGAGATGGCCGGCGACCGAACAGCCGACCCCGAACAGATAGACGCGCTTGGCATCGATGCGGTCGGTGAGGGTGACCAGCACCGGCACCGAGACCATGTAGGCGGCATAAAAAATCGCCGTGATCCAGCCCGCTTCGCTGTTGCTGAGCGACCAGCGCTGCATCATGCCGGGCAACAGGGCCGGCCAGAAGTAGGCGCCGATCTGGACGAAGACCTGGGCGGCGCAGACGATCGCGACCAGGCGGGCGCCCGAGACTGCCGTTCGCATTAATCCTTCGCTGCCAGGCGCTCGGCGACGTGATCGAGGCGGTCGCTGCCCCAGAACGGTTCGCCATCGACGAAGATGAAGGGCGAGCCGAAGACGCCCTTGGCGATGGCTTGTTCGTTCTCCAAGGTGAGCTTGAGCTTCACGGACGACTCCTGCATGCCGGCTTCGACCTTCTGGCGGTCGAAGCCCAAGCCGGCCGCGACCTCGACAGCCGTTTGCGGATCGGCCGTGCTGCACCCGTCGAGCCAATACCTGCGATACGCGGCTTTGGCGAATTCGGGCGCCTTGTCCGGCGCCTGTGACGCGATCCAGTAGAAGAGGCGCGCGGCGGGCAACGAATGCTGGGGAAAGCCCATCGGCACCTTGATGTCGAGCCCATCGCGTCGGCCGACGCGCGGCACGTCCACTTCAAGCACATAGCGGCGCTTCAGCGGGTGCTCGAGGGGCGACTGCCCGAACCTCTTGTAGACGGCGCCCAACAAGAAGGGACGCCATGTCAGGCGACGACATGCAGCCTTCGCCACCTCATCGATCTTCATCGCAGCGATGAAGCCATAGGGCGACGAAAAGTCGAAATGGAAGTCGACGCAGCATGCCATGCTCAGATCCTCGTCACCGCGCCGCCGGCCGTCGTGACCGCAGGCTGGTGACGCCCAACATCGCGCCGCAGAACGTCAGCCCCAGGAAGATCCAGTAAGCCGCCACCGGCGACCATAGCAGGGGCAAGGGGCCCGCCGCGGCGCCCGACACGCCGACGACGAAGGTCGTGCCTCGGATGGACCCGAGATGGGCGATACCGAACGACTCGGCCAGGCCGGACGAATGCGCGACCTGGAGTAAGCCGATCATGGTGCCGAGGGTCACGGCGTAGGCAAGCCCGCCGCCGAGTCCGGGCACCGCCATGATGCAGACGACCGAAGTCGCCAACGTGGCAAGCCCGAGAAGTCCGACCGGCCGGGCGCCGAAGCGGTCGACCAGCATGCCGGCGGCCAGGGTGGCGGCTGCTTGCGTCGTGGTCACCGCGCCCAGCAAGCCGATCG
>WNFG01004915.1_pt1 | contig 11756 bp, 8 predicted proteins | sample 5400431 | NCBI WGS metagenome assembly WNFG01 (sample SAMN13153346, study PRJNA577476) | soil metagenome | isolation source: 120 cm saprolite under Douglas fir tree site 2 hole 3 replicate 2 | place: USA:California | collected 2015-04-18
GGATTCTCCGGCTCGCAAGGTTCCAACTGGTTCGGCTGGCCGAGCGGCTTCTGGGCCGTCGGTCCGGCCCTCGCCCAGAATCTCTTCGACGCCGGGCGCCGTCGCGCCAACTCTGAATCTGCGCGCGCGAACTATGATGCAACAGTCGCAACGTATCGTCAGACTTCGCTCACAGCCTTCCAGGAAGTCGAAGACAACGTCGCCGCCTTGCGCATACTCGAAAGCGAAGCGCAACAGCAACAGCAGGCCGTTGCGTCATCCGAGGAATCTCTTCAGCTTTTTACGAATCGTTACAAAGGTGGCGTCGACACGTACCTCCAGGTCATTACCGCACAGACCATCGAACTTGCCAACGAGCGAAACGCCATTGATATCCTGCGACGTCGGTTGGACGCGAGTGTGCTCCTGATCAAGGCACTGGGAGGGGGCTGGAACGTATCCAATCTTCCTACGTTTGGCGCCTCTTCCGTTCGGGACTATTGAAGTGCTGCCACGGCCGCTGCGTGGTTCTCGTAAGAAGTTTTCTCAATGATTTTGTCACCACCAGGCACGCTGATCCATCCAATAAACATTGCCCTGGAGGGTTCACCTAGATGCAGATCGGAATCGACAGTTTCGCGGCAGCCATCTCCGACCCGGCCACTGGTCTAACGCTCAGCCCCGTCGAGCGCATGCACAATCTGCTGGAGGAGATTGAGCTCGCCGATCGGGTTGGCCTGGATGTCTTCGGCATTGGCGAACATCACCGGGCGGAGTTCCTGGACTCAGCTCCCGTCGTGATCCTCTCTGCTGTGGCCGCGCGCACGAAAAATATTCGTCTCACCAGCGCCGTCACGGTTCTCAGCGCCTCCGACCCCGTTCGCGTTTTTCAGGAGTTCGCGACTCTCGACCTCATCTCCCGGGGCCGCGCTGAAATCGTCGTCGGCCGCGGCTCCTTCATTGAGTCCTACCCCCTCTTCGGCCTGCGTCTCGAAGACTACGACTCGCTCTTTGCGGAGAAACTCGATCTTCTCCTAAAAATTCGGGCAAGCACCCAAGTGCACTGGTCCGGCAACCACCGCGCCGCTCTTACCGGCCAGGCAATCTACCCGCGCCCGTTGCAGGATCCGCTACCGATATGGGTCGGTGTCGGCGGCACCCCTGAATCTTTCGTACGTGGAGGCATGCTCGGCCTTCCTCTTATGGTCGCCATCATCGGCGGTGAGCCCAAGCGCTTCCGCCCGCTCATAGACCTCTACCGCGAGGCTGGGCGTCGCGCCGGTCATTCGCCCGAGAGGCTTACTGTAGGTCTTCATTCTGTTGGTTTTGTCGCGGACACCACTGACGAAGCCGCGGAAATATTCTTTCCAGGCTATGCGCACACGTTTACCGAAATCGGCAAGGAACGCGGCTGGCCACCCGCCACACGCGCAAAATTTGACGCCCAGCGTGGACCTACCGGCGCGCTGTTGATCGGCGACGCCAAAACAGTCGCGAAAAAGATCCTTTATGTGAATGAAGTTCTCGGCGGCATCTCCCGCGTCACCTTCCAAATGGGTGTCTCGACGCTTCCGCACGAGAGAATGTTGCGCGCCATAGAAATCCTCGGCACCGCCGTGGCGCCTATCGTTCGGAGCGAGCTAGGCGTCGCCGCTGTACGCGCCTGAAGATTCAAGGCCTTCAGAGCGAGTTGTGAAAGCCGTTTCGTTTTCAAAACGAATCCAATGATGTTATTGAATCCACTGTGCGAACCGAACCCATGACCACAATCCAGAACATTCTGTTCCCTGTGGACTTCTCGCCCTCCTGCGTTGCCATGGCCGCCTATGTGAAGAGGGCCGCGGCTATGTTCGGCGCCAAAGTGACGCTGCTTCACGTCTTCGACCTCTACAGTCACGACGCTGTTCAACTCTACGTAAGGCCACTTTCCGAGGTTGCCGAAGAGCAGCAGAAACTTGCCCGAGAGAAACTCGATTCGTTCCTGAATCCCGAGTTTCCAGTTAGTGAGTGCCCGAGAATTTTGTTGTCGGGAGTCGCAGCGACACAGATCGCTCATCTCGCCCGCACGAACAAATTCGATCTCATCATCATGGCTACACACGCCGGCTTCTTCCGCAGGAACTTGCTGGGCTCCACGACGGCGAAGGTATTGAACGAGGCCGATTGTCCAGTATTGACCACGCAGCACGCGGAGACCATTTCGCCTAGACATCTCGAACATCGGGAATGGGTCTGCGCCGTTGGCCTGGATGCGGATTCAGAAAGGGTTCTTCGCTATGCCGGCCAGGCTGCGGAGTCTGTCCATGCGAATCTCACCCTTGTTCATGTGATTTCGGCGAGCGGGCCTGAATTGCCCGTTGAATTGGATTTGCAGGAGCGCCTGCAGTCGGCAAAAAGAGGAGCAGCGAGCCGCCGGATCGAGGAGTTGCAAAGCGCCGCTAGGTCTCACGCACCGGTCACCATCGCCACTGGACCGATTCGAGAAATGCTGACCGAGGCGGTGCGCAGATTGCGAGCGGATGTGCTCGTGATCGGAAGAAGTCCGCAGTCCGGCGTGCTGGGCCGCTTGCGGGATCTTAGCTACGCCATTGCCCGTGACGCTCCTTGCCCGGTGCTGAGTGTTTGATAGCGCAAGAGCCTGTCTCGCCTGTGCACCGCGTCGCGCTCAGAGATTCCACGTTTTCATACAAGAAAGGCCATTCCGTGCGTTGCCTGGAGACTAGCCGCTGTTGTCAGGCGGCCAAAGCCAGTTTTTTTTTCAGGACCCTTATAGCCCTTCACTTGATAGCTTGAATGCTAGAGATCTCCGAGACTTCCCGGCCCCTACATCCGGCTTCCGTTAATCGGAAATTTATCTTCGGGGATGTAACTTGATTCGCGCTTGGAAACGTCTAATTCTGAGGGTACGGTCTTAGTGTGCCGGTTCAAGCGGGGCTTGAGGAACTGAACTGGAGAGTGCCGCACACGGCTCGGCATGTGGGGACTCGAAGATGAATATCTTGATACGGCTCCTGCGTAGAAACCTCCGGTTCATTTCAGCGGCCGGCCTGATCTTGACTTGCCTTTCCACGGCATCGGCTCAGCCATCGCTGGCTCAATCTGCGTCTCAACCAGTTACCCAAACTGCCGCAGCCGCGCGGCCCGTCGGAACCATTAAGTCCATTTCGGGGAATACCATCACTTTGACCACCGATGCGGGGAGCGACGTGACTGTGCAAGTCCAGGACGCTACCAGGCTCCTTCGCATCGCCCCCGGCCAAAAGGACCTGAAGGACGCCGCTCCCATTCAGTTGGCGGACGTCCAACCGGGCGACCGCATTCTGGTCCGCGGCAAGCTGGCCGACGATGGAAAATCCGTGCTGGCGCTGTCCGTGATCGCCATGAAAAAGGCGGACATTGCCGAAAAACAATCCCGCGAACGTGAAGAGTGGCAGAAGCACGGCTTCGGAGGGTTGGTGAACAGCGTCGATGCCGCCGGCGGCGCCATCAGCATCGCCTTGCCCTCCGCTGGCCAAAAAAAGAACGTTACCGTCCATCTTTCCAAGGAAACCATCTTGCGCCGGTACGCGGCAGATTCCGTGAAGTTTGATGACGCCAAGCCCGCCCCGCTCGACCAGATCAAGCCGGGTGACCAGCTTCGCGCTCGCGGCTCGCGCAGCCCCGATGGCGCCGAATTCACTGCCGATGAAATTGTCTCTGGAACGTTTCGCAATATCGCGGGCACGATTTCCGCGCTCGATGCTTCCGCGGGCACCCTCACCGTTCAGGATCTGGTTTTGAAGAAATCCATCACCCTGAAAATCACCGCGGAATCGCAATTGCGCAAACTCCCTCCGCTGATGGCGCAACGAATCGCCGCGCGCCTGAAAGGAACTTCAACTGAAGCACAGCCGTCCGCGCCGGCTACGAATGCTGCTGGGACCACCGCGAATGCGGAGCAAACCGCGAGACCCGCTGCCGCACCACCAAGCGGCTCGGGGGCTGCCGGCTCCGGCGGAATGGCTAGGCCTAACAATGGAGGCGGTGCCGATCTGCAACAGGCCATTGTCCGCATGCCTGCCGCCACATTGGGAGATTTGCAGAAGGGCGACGCCGTCATGGTGGTGGCCACCGAGGGTGGGCCAAACGGCGTCTCCACAGTGATTATACTGTTGGGTGGAGTTGAACCCATTCTGGAAGCTTCCCCCAAGAGCAGCGCCTCCACCATTCTTTCGCCATGGAGCCTCAGCAGCGGGGGCGGCGGGGAAGCAGCCACCCCATAATGCCGCACCGCCTCAAATCTCTAAATGTTCGCCCAGGAGCGCAGATGAGTTTTCGGCCCATTCGAATCGTACAGTTGAGCTTAATTTTTCTTCTGTCGATTTTCCCGCTCGGCGGAATTTTGCAAGCGCAGACTCCCACTGGCGGATTTAACGGCGTCGTAACCGACCCCTCCGGCAGCGTCATCGCAAAAGCCGCCGTCCGTCTGACCAACGCCGGCGGGGCCTCGCTCGATACCTCCACGAATCGCGACGGATTCTACGAATTCAAGGGACTGGCGCCGGGGCTCTACACCGTAACGGCCGTCGCCAAGGGTTTCGCTATTTTCACTAAGGAAGACGTCCAGATCCTCGCCGGGCAGACGCAGCTGCTGAATATTGGACTCCTCATTCAGGTCGAGGAGGAAAAAGTGGAGGTCTCCGACTCCTCCACCAAGGTCGATATCGCTCCTTCCAACAACGCCGGTATGGTGGTCATGCAAGGCAAGGATCTCGAAGCGCTCTCGGATGATCCCGACGAGCTGCAATCCGAGCTGCAAACCCTTGCCGGCCCCTCAGCCGGCCCCAACGGTGGCCAGATTTATATCGATGGCTTCACCGCCGGAACTCTCCCTCCCAAAGCTTCCATCCGCGAAATCCGTATCAATCAGAACCCTTTTTCCGCGGAGTATGACAAGCTCGGCTACGGCCGCATCGAAATTCTCACCAAGCCCGGCACGGACCAATTCCACGGGCAGGCTTTTCTTTCAGGAACAACTGCGGCGTTCAACGCGCGTAATCCTTTTGGAAATCTGCCGCCAGGAACCGCGCCGCCGGGCAATCATTCGGAACAATACAGCGGAAATATCGGCGGACCGCTGAGCAAGAAAGCCTCGTTCTTCTTCAACGTCGAGGGGCGCAACGTCATCGACCTCAAGATAGTCAGCACGCCATCATTCGTGGACCCCAACACGTTTCAGATCGTTCAATTTAGCGATGTCGTGCCGAATCCGGGCAGACGGTACAACATTAGCCCGCGCCTCGACTACCAGTTGACCCCCACCAACACCCTCACCGCGCGTTATCAGTACTTTCACAACACCGACGAGAACGAAGGGACCGGGCAGTTCAACCTGGCCAATCAAGGTTTCAACGTCGTTAACGCAGAACATACGCTGCAAATCAGCGATACCCAGGTTGTGAACGCCAAGATCATCAATGAGACCCGCTTCCAGTTTCTTCGGACGACCGACATCCAAACTCCAGTCAGCACTACGCCCACGATTCAAGTTCAGGGCGCATTTACCTCGGGTGGTAATGTTCAAGGCCTACTGAATGACACCCTCGATCGCTATGAGCTCCAAAACTACACTTCCATGGCCGCAGGCAAACACTTCGTGAAGTTTGGCGTAAGGGTGCGCACCAACCGCGATGAAAACTTCGAAACCGCCAATTTCAACGGAGCATTTTCCTTTGGAAACAGGCTAACTCCGCCCACCAGCGCCTCTTGCCCCGGCCCAAGCGTCCAGCTCACTGGTGTCCAGGCATACCAACAGTTAGTGATGGGTCTGGCAAATGGGCAGAGCGTGCAGAGTCTCATCAATTGCGGATACGGGCCGACCAATTATTCGGTGAGCACCAGTCCCGTCGGGAATCCTACTGTTCGCGTGAACTGGTTTGATGCTGGGCTATATGCTCAGGATGACTGGCGCGTCCGCCCCAACCTCACTCTAAGTTACGGTCTCCGTTTCGAAACTCAAAACAACATTTCCGATCATGCCGATTTTACGCCGCGGCTCGGAATAGCCTGGGGCATTGGCGGAACGCCGAAAAATCCGCCCAAAACTGTGTTACGTGCCGGCTTTGGAATGTTTTATGACCGCTTCGGCTATGACTTGGTAGCGCAGCAGCAGCGCCTCAACGGAAGCATCCAGCAACAGTTCATCGTGACCAATCCCAATTTTTATTTGACCAATACTCTGCCGGTCAGCCAACTTCAACAATCGGGCTCCCCCGCCACGGTCTATGAACCTAATTCGCACCTGCGGACTCCCTACACGATGCAAACTGGGGTAAGCATCGAGCGCCAACTCGGCAAGTCTGCGAATCTCGCCGTAACGTACCTAAACGCGCGCGGTGTCCACGCCTTTTTCACGAACAACATCAATGCCCACGATCCCCCCGATCCGAATAAAGGCGCTATCTACCAATTCGAATCCGAGGGCGTTTTCCGCCAGAACCAGCTCATCGTCAACAGCAGCGTTCGAATGGGAACGAAACTTTCCGCTTTCGGCTACTACACATTGAACTATGCGAAAAGCGATACTAGTGGCCCCGGTTATTTCCCGTCGAATCCGTTTGATCCCAGCGAAGACTATGGACGGGCATCATTTGATATTCGCCATCGCGTGTTTATCGGCGGCTCCGCCACCTTGCCCTACGCATTCCGCCTAAGTCCCTTTATGATTGCCACTTCCGGAAGTCCGTTCAACGTCACCACCGCGCAAGATCCATTCGACGACAATTTGTTCAATCAGCGTGGCGCATTTGCGGCTTGCTCGCCAGCCGTGACGCAAAGCGTATACGGATGTTTTGATGCGAATCCGAAACCCGGCGAGAAAATCGTGCCCATCAATTTTCTGACCGGACCGGGCCGGTTCACTCTGAATCTCCGGCTGAGCAAGTCCTTTGGCTTCGGGAAAAAAGCGGAATCGGCAAATGCCGGTCCCGGTGGCGGGGCGGGCCCCGGCGGCACCTTCGGGCGTGGCCCCGGCGGCGGAGCGCCGGGACAGCGCGGCGGTTTTGGCGGGCGTGGCCCCGGAGGACCGGATGGAAGTCTTTCGAATCGTCGCTATAGCTTGACCTTTTCGGTCGCAGTGCGGAACATCTTTAACAACGTGAATCTGGATACGCCAGTTGGTAACCTGAGTTCGTCTCTTTTCGGTCGCTCGAATGGGCTCGCGGGCCGGCCTTTCTCCCAGTCGACATCGAACCGGCGCATCGATTTGCAGGCGACGTTCAGCTTTTAGTTTGTTTTGGTCGGAAATGGCTTCCTGAAGAGCAATTCAATGAAACGGAAGCGGAAAAAGATTTTGGACAAGGGCTCCGAGGCGCGACGGGCAGCGCGCAATTCCGGCATTGCGCCGGCGGCCACGCGCGTCATTCCGGACAAACGCAAGCGTCCACCGAAACACAAGAAGCAAGTTTTGGAAGCCGACCTCGGCTAACTTCCTTCCTTTTCCCCAGTCCTAGCTTCGCCGCGATTCTCGGAACCGCGTTCTGCGTAATCTCCTCAACTTCACGTTCATTCTTGCCTGTACTCAGAACTTAGAACTTAGAACTTAGAACTTAGAACTGGCAACTGACAACTCTTTCGGCCCGACCGGGCCTAGTTTTTCGAGCTTCATCCCGGTTTGTTGGCGGGGATCACTTCGTCGGGGCGGAAGAGCGGCGCCGACGATATTTTGTTGCGCTCGGCGAGCTCGGCGGAAATGTTCTCCAAGTCCTTCTTGTCGAAGCCCATCGAACTCACTTTCACTGCGCCATCGGTATCGATGAAAAAAACCGTGGGGACGTTGGTCAGTCCGTAAGCGTTGGAGACCACGTAGCCGTTTTCGTCGTCGAGAACGGTCGGGAAAGTGATTCCGTATTCCTTCGCGAATTTGCCCGTGGATTTCGCGTCGTCTTGGGAGATCCCGAGAAACGTCACGCCGTCGCTCCCGTAACGTTTGTGGAGACGTTCGAGGAACGGGAAGGTGAATTGGCAGACCGGACAGGAAATCTTGAAAAAGGCGGCCACCACGGAGCCGCGTTCCAAGAGGGTAGGAAGCGAATATTCCTTGTTGTCGAGAGCCTTGAGCGAAAATCCCGGGGCCGTATTTCCGGCAACGATGTGCGTCATGTGGTCCTGTTTTCCCATCCAGCGTGAGAGCCGCCGCAAAATTCCCATCGCTTGAGTGTAGCGCAGGGAAGCGGAAGGCCGCAAAGCGGGGGAAGTGGCGAGTAGGCTTGTGTAATGAGGCTCGGGTGAGCTGGTTCCAAAATGAGAATTGGAGAGTACAACGGAACCTCGAAGGGCGGGGCCCCCTTCCCCGGGTTTTTTGTAAGTGTTGCATATAAAGGGTTTAGCAGGGTCGTAAGTCTTTTGTTTGCAACACTTGCGGGGTGGCCCGTAAGTGTTGCAGCTAAAGGACTTAAGGCGAGAGTGGGCGGTAGCCCCGACAGGGTCCCCGACCGGGTGGGGCAGGCGGGGGAGATCAATTCTGGATTGGCCCTCCCCCCACTGTTTTTGTAAAAGGTTGAGGTGACAGGGTTTAGGGGGTGGGGGTCGGCAAAAAGATTGAGGGGTAAGGACTTAGGGGAAAGGGGACAGGGAATAGAGGTTAGGCCATGAAAAGAGGCGAGACATCGGCGAGGATGGGATTCGACAAACACAGATAAGAATAGCACACCTTAATGCAGATGTTAAGTGTTTTGCAGTGAATGGGCGAAAATGGGGGTCGAACGGTTATTAGGGTGGGTGAATGGTTTCTGACGATGCGAGACGATCAAGAAAAAAGCAGAGTCAAAAGCCCCACACGTAAAAGCGACGTGTGGGCCACCCAAATTCGTTTTACGGTTTATCGTCCGGGCCACCCGTCCCCCATCTGAATATCTCAGTTGACTGGCGTATGATATCCTCACGATGTGGGAGTGGATTGTAAAAAACAAGGAGTGGGTATTTTCTGGCGCCGGCGTAACTACCCTTGCTGTGCTCTGGTGGCTCGTCACTAAGTTCTGGCCGAAACGCGAAGCGGCGATTAGCACGACACAGACTCCGACCACGGTACAGGCCCCAAACACGAGCATCGCTCCGGTCATCACGATGAACCCCACGATAAACTTTCCGATTGAACCGCGTCCTCCCGAACCGCCCAAGCAAGTTGCTCCGCCTGCGCCAGCGGTCCCCGCCGCACCCAAGCCTCGACCCAACCTCTGCGTCGAGGCAATCAAGGTCGGAAAGATTTCACTGGAAGGTGACATCTGGACGTTGAGACAAAACTTCGGAAGGCACATCACACCCAAATGGGCGTTGCTCGCGGATATTTCCAACGTTCCCACCGATGAAGCGCACGCTGCACGGGCAACTATCAGGGCTGGCATCAGGATGGACTACGGTGGTCGTCAGCGTACGTATTCGCCACTTCCGTGGCTGGAGGAGTACACCAACTTGGTGTATCTGGAAACGGGTGCGAGGAAGACCGTGGTGCTGGCTGTGGGGGAGGACTCCCGAACCGGAGCATGGAGTTTCGTTCTGAATCACAGGAAGGAACACTACACAAGCAATTCAGTGTCGGAGATGGACTGGACGAACCAGTGCCCCATACCATCTGACCTTCCGTTTGAGATTTTGATGATTGACATGAACAGCGGAGCGCTGCTCGCGAAGTTCGTATACCTCTGGACGTTCGATGCTGAGAATAACTGGCCTATCTTGAAGACCGTCGATTGAGTTGCCAGAGGGTTAAGAACTGAAATGCCCAAAACCATCTTGGCGAGCGGAGACAGAGGGGAAGTTATCCTTTCTCTGAAACCTCCACTCTTTACGAGCCGGACAAATCTTGTCGGACAAATATCAGAAAGCGTTCCGTCTGTTCCCGAGTTCCCGTCCCCGAGTTCCCAGATGTAGGAGCGAGGATCGTGACTTCGAAGGTTGTCCTTGCCGACAGAATTCTCGGAGCTTTGACAGGGCAGGCTGCCGCGGAGAAAATGCTGTCGTCAGATAGCACCCACTGGGTGAAAAAAGCAGGCTCATTCCGGAGCACGCAGGACGCCCTATCGCTCATCATTCTCTTCGATAGGCTTCTGCTTCCGGTTCATGCTGGCGACGTGGTTGATATACCCGTCTTAAGGGATGCAGATGCTCTTGAAGTGTTTCAATATGACCTGCGGCCCAGTGAGGCGTGGAGCAAGAAGGATGCGATTTTCAAGGCGCTTGAGCCATATGAGTCTGTAAGGCCATTTGTTCTTAACAGGTTGATGAAGCTCAAGTGGGGAACGGCTGACGCGGAGGACGCGGAGTTCGACCGGCTTCTCGCTGCTGTGGCGAAGGGGTCGCGCAGAACGGTATATGACGCCATCATTCGATATGCCATAGCCTTTTACCGGGAAGACAAGCCCGCGATGGAGGGCAGTTTCCTTGGGAGGGTCCTTCCGAGTAATCTTCGTGAGGAAGTGTTAGACGCGCCTTTGAGAAAGCGGTCTACCGTCCATGTAAACGAGCGGGCTATGCGATTAGTAGCGATGGCGCTGCTTGCAACTGGCCAGATCTCCTCCTTCTTGGAGATGGCGATAAAGGAGAGTGCCAGTATTGCGAGTGGTGATTTTGGTGGAACCTCTAGAGGCTGGTCCAAGATGACCCCGGCAGTCGACGACGTAGAGAGTGTGACAAGGGGCTTCTTTCTACTCCGCTGCGCAATCCACGAGGAAGGGCGTTACTTTCCGGAGATCCGGGGTATTAAGGATGCGTTGCGTCTCAGGAAAGATCCAAGTCTCAAGGCACTCAAAACCCAGCTCAACGCGCTCCACGAACACCTCAAGCTGGGAGACTGTGATGCTGTCCGCTGCTTGCGGGAGGAGGGGGTGAAGGCGAAGGCGGCATTGGAGCGCAGCGGGCGATTTTCCCGCTCGCTTCGTTGGGTCACCTACTTGTCGTTGCCCGTCGCCGTTGCAGAAGCGATCGCCATAGGTGCGCCAGTCCTGAGTACCTGCATGTCAGTATATGCAGTAGCGGCAACCGCCGCACAGGATTGGGCGGCGCGAAAACATGGATGGCTGATGTTTGGTGCGATTTCGCGGTGATGGCGGCGTCGGGCGGGTGGAGCACCCTCAACCCAACAACGGAGGGTGGCTGATGAGATGACGGCGTCGGCTCCTTCGACCGAGTAGACTTGGTTGCTGTTCGACGACCAGGGCTCGGGAAAAGGAGCCGAGCGATGATCATTATAGGATGTGATTTTCATACCCGCTATCAGCAGATTGCCATGGCCGGCGGTACAAAATGGCGGACGCGCTCAAGCGCCCCTACATTTGGAGTGCGGCATCCTGCCTGCCGCAAGCGGGCTGTTAAGGCCTTTCCTTCGGCGGCTTAGGCGGCGGATTCTGGCGCGGCGGCGGCTGCCTCTCCTGCATCCTCTGTTGTTGTTGTGTGTGGCGTTGCTCCATTTGCTGGGTCTGTTGCTGGTGGCGCTGTTCGACCTGCTGCCTTCTTGCATCATTGGCATTTTGCTGCGCTAGGCGCTGGTGGTCTTGCTCTTGTTTTTGCTGGAGCTTCTGATGCTCTTGTACCTGTTTGGAGTAGAGCCTGTCCTGCTGTTGGCTGTATTTCTGGTCGAGCTTGGGATTGCCCGTGTTCGGCGGAGCCGGCCGATCGTGAGGTGTAATTTCCTTGGCGTGAGCGAAGGGTGGACGATTGGTATTGCCTCCCGGGTTGGGGGGACGATTGGGATTGTTATCGGTACGAGCAGCATTGTTATTACCGCGCCGATTGGCTGGCGGCTC
>WNFG01005335.1_pt1 | contig 11754 bp, 10 predicted proteins | sample 5400431 | NCBI WGS metagenome assembly WNFG01 (sample SAMN13153346, study PRJNA577476) | soil metagenome | isolation source: 120 cm saprolite under Douglas fir tree site 2 hole 3 replicate 2 | place: USA:California | collected 2015-04-18
ATTCGTCCGGCTCGTCGCCGAGGACGTCCGCTTCATCATGCCCCCGCTCACCGCGTGGTTCGACGGCCGGGAGGCGGTGGCGGCGTTCGTCGCGAACGCCATCTTCGCGCCCGCCCGCCCGCACGGGGTGCATCTGAGGGCCGGCACCTGCAACGGGCAGCCCGCCTTCGCCACCTATGAGCCGGACAGCGAAGGCCACCTAGTCGTCAGCGGGCTCCAGGTGCTCCAGCTCGGTGAGGTGGACGGCCAGCCGCTCATCACCGCGCTGGTGTCCTACCGCGACCCCGCCCTCGCGATCCGCTGCGGATTGCCGCCCCGGCTCCCCTAGAGCCGGTCAGGCGGGAGACGATGCCGTGGGGTCGCGCAGGAAGGAGTCGTCCAGCGGGTTGCCGCAGTTGGTGCAGGCCCGGGCCGGGGCGCTGACGGGCGCGCGGCAGCGCTCGCAGTGCAAGGTCCTCGTGCCGACGGAGTGAGCGGCCCAGACGCCGGCGAACTGGCTGTATTCAAAGCCGTCTTGCCGCTGCGCCCGCGCGGCGGCGCGATGGGCGTCGCTGCGCACGAAAGCCATCACATCGTCCACCGAGCGCCACAGGCCCAGGGTGTAGGTATCCACGCCGTCGCTGAACGTCAGCCACCTGATGAAGCCGGGCAGCGAGCAGAACGACGGCTTGATGGCGGCGAACTCGCGGTAGCCACGCTGGGCGTTGTCGTCGTCGGCGAACGTGACGTGCAGCAGCGTCAGCGCGCCCGCGGACTCCGGCCCTAGCCGTTGCGGTCCGTCGATGGCCGTGACGACGCCGGGCGTCACGCGGGTGGGGATGCCGGCGTTGGCGGCACGGGAAGCTTCGTTGGGCGGAAAGACGCCTGCGATAGCCATGAGAGCACCTCCTCTGGGAGCGGACCCCAGTCAACGCCTCAGGGCACCCGGCCCGGTATCCCTAATTCTCGGGAGAGCCCAGGTCCGTGACCAGCCGGTATGATCAGCAGATGGCCAGCCGAGCCGCCTTCGAGGCCGCCGGACAGCGGATACGCGCCCTGTCCTACGCTGGCCTCGGCCCGGTCGAGCTGCGCGTAGCGATCCTGCGGGAGCGGGCCAGGGTGTGCCCGCTGGAAGGCGCCTTCTTCCCCACCGCCGACCCGGCCACGCTCCTTTACACCAGCGCGGTGCGGGTCGGCATGCCCGACGGGCTGACCCCGTTGTTTCTGGACAATGAGTTCAGCACGCCTGACGTGAACAAGTTCCGGTCCCTGGTGGCCAGCGGCGTCACCGTGTCCACCCTCGACGCGGCCACGCAGGGAGACCGGTCGGCCAGCCCCCGGTCCCGGCAGATCATGCTGCCAGCCGGACTGGGGGACGAGCTCCGCGCCGTGTTCCGCACCGGGGCAGCGACGTGGGGATACGCCTGCCTGCACCGGGCACCGGGCCCGTCGTTCGACGACGACGAGATCTCCTTCGTCCGGGCCGTCGCGCCGCATATCGCGCAGGGCCTGCGCCACTCGCTGATGACGGAACGGGCCCGGCGCGACGCCTCGCCGCAGGCGCCCGGCGTGCTGACCCTGGCACCCGACCTGACCCTGCTGGCCGCCACGCCCGCCGGTCACGGCTGGATCGAGGATCTCGCCGCGGCCGAACAGCCACGGTCGCGCACCTTGCCGGTCGCGGTGCTGGCCGTCGCCCAGGCCCTGCGGGATGTGGCCCGGCGGGAGACACTGAGCGGCCACGTACCCCGGCTGACCGTGCGCGGGGCATCGGGACAATGGCTGGTCCTGCACGCCTCACACCTGAACTCGCCCAGCGGCACTCAGATCGCGATCGTCATCGAGCCCGCAGCACGAGCCGAGCTGGAACCCGTGATCGTGGCCGGCTACGGGCTCACCGCACGCGAGGCTCAGATCATGACCCTGATGCTGCGCGGACTGCCGGCCAAAAAGATCGCCGCAACGCTGCGAGTGACGACGAACACCGCTAACGACCACATCAAGGCCATCTACGCCAAGACCGGCGTCGGCAGCCGCGGCGAGCTGATGGCCACGATCTTCCGCAATCACAGCGCGGCTAGGGCGAAGGCCGGGGGGTGAAACCAGGCTCGGTCGGCCACGATCGTCTGAGACCAGGTCGGCGGGTCAGCGCGGTACGGCGGGTCGTATCGCCTCACCAGTTCTGGATGGACCTGGCGAAGATCCCGGCGATGTCGTCCTCGGTGACCGGGCGCGGGCAGGTGGCCAGCAGACGCTGCTGCTTCATCGTGCCGGGCACCAGGTCGGGGATGTCAGCCTCGGTGTACCCGACGGCTCCGATGCCGTTGGGGATCTCGATGTCCCGCATCAGGTCGACGACGGCGGACGGAAGCTGTTCGCTCGGGTCGTTCAGCTTGTCCTGGTCCGGCGCCAGCAGCGCGGCGGCCTGGAGATGGCGGTCTGGCGCGCTGGGGAAGCTGAACCGGAACGCCTCGGGGGCGGTCAGCGAGACCGACATCCCGTGCGGCACCATCGGCTCCTGCTGCGGGTAGCCCGGCGGCCGGTAGTCCTTCACCATGCCCGCGATCGGGTAGGCGTTGGCGTGCGGGATGTGCACGCCGGAGTTGCCGAACCCCATGCCGGCGAAGGTCGCCGCCAGCATCATGTTGCTCCGCGCCGCCAGGTCGGACCCGTCGCGGAAGGCCGTGCGGAACGAGGCGGCGAGCAGCGTGAGCGCCCGCTCGCACCACAGGTCGGAGACCGGGTTGGAGCCGCAGTAGGTGACACGCTGTTCGGGCTGCTTGCGCTCGAACGTGGTGTACCAGCGGGCCGTGTAGGACTCCAGCGCGTGGCACACGATGTCCATGCCGGCCGAGGCGGTGACCTCCGGCGGCAGGGTCAGCGACACGAGCGGGTCGATCACGGCCAGCGCGGGACGCAGCCGCCAGTGGCTGATGCCGGTCTTGACCCGCATCGACAGCACGTCCAGCACGCACATCGCCGTGCTCTCCGAGCCGGTCCCGGCCGTGGTCGGGACCGCGATCAGGGGCTTGAGCGGGCGGCTGGGAGCGCGGCCCGCGCCGATCGGCTTGTTGATGTAGTCCATCAACGCGCCCTCGTCGGTGGTCAGCAGGTTCACCGCCTTGGCCGTGTCGATGGACGACCCGCCGCCCACCGCGACGAAGCCGTCCCATGGGCCCTGCTCACGGGCGTAGCCGGCAGCCTTGTCCATGCTGTCGTCGGTGGGCTCGACGTGGCAGCCATCGAAGATCTCCGAGATGATCCCGTGCTTGGTCAGCGACTCGGCGATGCGGGCCGGGATGCCGAGCTCATTGACTCGGGGGTCGGTCAGGATAAGCACCCGCCTGGCCCCGAACTGGGCCATCTCGAAGCCGATCTCGTCCACGGCGCCGGCCCCGAACTTCAGCGGCGGTGCGCCCCAGGTGAAGATGGTCTCCTCGGTCAGGTCAATACCGTTCGCGGCCGCCATCAGCGGTAGTTCCCTTCGGGTGCGACGCGCAACTGCTTGATCTGTTCGGGGTCATGCCCGAAAATAATGGTGGCATCCGCCTTGGTCGCGATGGCGCGCAGTTTCTCGACCGAGGAGTAGAACTGCTCCAGGTTGTTGACGATCGCGGCCGGCACGGCGGGTGGACCATAGCTGGCGCCCATGTAGACCGCGTCGGCCGTGAAGATCATCGTGCCGGTCTCGGGCAGATCGACCCGAATCGACATGCTGCCGGGCGTGTGCCCCCAGCCTGCCGTCGGGCGTGTCCACCAGCACGCAGTGGGTGGGCACGTCGGTCCATTCGGCCGGCAAGTGCTTGTTCTGGCGGCTGCGCATCGCCCGGCCAGGCGCGAGCAGCAACCACGTGATGTCGGCGGTCATCGCTCCGCACGGAAGAATGCTGACTGTCGTACCTGTCCCCATGCAGGACCTCCTCCGGTGAATCTGGTCGAGGCCGGCATCGCGGCACGGCCGCGGGACCTGACCCTGCCCCACGAGGGCGTGCTGAAACCTGGACATCGCAGCGGCTACTGGTCCGGTGCGGCCATCCAGGCGGCGATCATCGTCATCGCGGTCCTGGCCGCGTTCGGCCTGTCGGTGCCGCTGGAACTGGTGGCCGTCGAGGCACGGCCCAGCCGCCGGGGAGCTCAGCGGAGGCCGGCGGCTTGCAGGAACGTGCGGGCGATGACCTGGTAGCCCGCCTGGTTAGCGTGCTGATTGGGTCCCCGGGGCGGGGCGGCGCAGGCCCAGGTCCACTGGCAGAGCATGGCAACGTTGCGCGGGACCGTACCGGCTCCCGGCGACGTGCCCTGCTTGGCGAAGTCGGCGGTGTGGAAGGCGCCGAACACGTCGGCTACCCTGGCGCCGGAATTGGCGTAGACACGATCCAGCCATTGGTTGTAGGTGGCGGCCACCTTTTCCGCGAGCCAGGCGACCGCGTGACCCGGCAGGCCATCGCGCCAGTCGGCGAGCGCGGGCAGGTAATAGGTCATCCCGACCATGCGGACGCCCGGTCCGGCGGCCATAAGCCTGGCCATGATCGTGGTCAGGCGGGTGACGGCGGCCGGGATACCGGTTCCGACGCAGGAGGCGATCGTTCCGAGGGCCGGCTGGCCGCCGCAGGCCTCCGGGTCGTTGGCGCCGATGTCGATGGTGACCAGGAACACCCGGCCGCGGTGGGCATTCAGGAAGGCGACCGCGGCGGCAAGCTGCGACCCGCCGCGGTACCGGCATATCCCGCCGCTGATCATCGTGCTGGTCGTCTCGCCCGGGCAGCCGAGCTTGACCAGCTGCAGCGCGGGATGGTCGCCGCGCAGCGCCGCATATACCTGATCGGGATAGCCGGACCGGGTCTCCACGCTGACGCCGGCCGCGTCAGGCTGCACGCCCTGGGACAACGAGTCGCCGAGAGCGAGGTAGTAGGTGGGCGCGGCCGCCCTGGCGTGCGCGCCGTCGGACCTGACGGACCCCGAGGACGCCACGACGGCGGTGACCGCGGCGACCGCCGCTGCCGCGGCGAGGGCCAGCGGGATGCGGAGGCGCCGGAGGCCGGCAGGGCGCATAGCCACCTCCCCGAGATGGCATCTGAGGGCAGGGCCTGGGTGAACTGTAACCCTGGTCTGGATGCGCAAAGTCCATGCGCCAGGGGTGGAACTACGGTTCGTTCGGCCGATATTGCCTTGTGACCGGGTCGGCGGGTCAGTGCAGTTACGGCGAGCAATCTGACTTGCAAATTAATAGTCAGCGCCGATCCTCCATGGGCGACTTCGCGCTGGCCCTCGGCACCCGCCTGGCCGGTTCCCCTGGCCAGCGCAGCCCGGATCCGCGAGCGCTGATGAGGTTACCCGCGGCGCATCTGCCGCTGCTTCAGTGACCGCATCGACCTGAACCCCGGGAACCGGCCGCCGACTCGCCGCCGGGCAGATGGCTCAGGTCCGCGCCACGCAGCCGCTGCGCTAGCAGTGACCGAGGGGTGGAACCAACGTTTCGTTCGGTCCAATGTCTTCCAGACAAGGTCGGAGGGTCAGCACGGTGCGGCGGGTCGGGTGCGGCGCCAGGGCCTGCTCGTAGCGGCCCTTGATCCGGTCGCCCGCGGGGTCGAACGGGGGGCGCAGGTGGACGGTGGCGGGGTACAGCTGGCCGCCCACGTTGACCTGGTAGCAGCCCGACCGCGCCACTTCGGGGGTGAGCACGCCGCCGTCCGGGAGGCGGATGTAGGCCATGCCGACGTAGCCGCCGACGGTCTCGCCCCAGGCGCCGGAGGTCACCTGGCCGACGGCGACCCCGTCGCGGAGCACGAGCTCGCCGCCCCAGATCATGGCGTCCGGGTCTTCGGGTTCGGCCACACCCGGCTCGGCCAGCACGAGCGAGACCAGCCTGCGCCGGGGACCATCGGCGCGGGCCCGCTCGACGGCTTCCCGGCCCAGGAAGCCGATGCCGGTCTTGAGCTTGCACGCGAACAGCAGCCCGGCCTCGACCGGGTTGTAGTCCGGGGTCAGCTCGCGGCCGAAGGCCCGGTACGCCTTCTCCAGCCGCATCGACTCGATCGCGTAGTAGCCGCCGTTCGCCAGGCCGAGGTCGGCACCGGCCTTCACTAGGTCTTCATGGGCGCCCACGGCGAACTCCGCCGGGACGTACAGCTCCCAGCCGAGCTCGCCCACGTAGGTGATCCTGGTCGCGCGGACCGTGGCGTAGCCGAGGTCGATCTCGCGGCTTGAGCCGAACGGGAACGCCTCGTCGCCGAAGTCACTGCGGGAGACCCGGCTGAGCAGGTCGCGCGACCGCGGGCCCATGACGCCGTAGACGGCGAACTGGGAGGTGACGTCGACCAGCGACGCGTGGCGGCCGGCGGGGATCCGCCTGGTGATGTGGTCCTTGTCGCGTTCGGTGGTTGCCGCGCTGCTGACCAGCAGGAACTCATCAGCCGAGAGCCGGGTGACGGTAATGTCGGCCTCGTAGGTGCCGTGCGCATTGAGCATCCCGGTATAGACGGTCCGCCCCGGGGGGACCCCGACGTCGGCGGTGCACAGCCACTGCAGCACCTGTTCGGCGTCCCGGCCGACGACCAGGTACTTGGAGAAGCTGGTCTGGTCGAAGAGGGCGACGGCGGTGCGGGCGGCGCGCTGTTCGGCCGAGGACCAGGGCTGCCAGTTCTGCCGCCCCCAGCCGTACTCGATTTCGGGGCGCTGGCCGGGCGGCGCGAAGAAGTTCGCCCGCTCCCAGCCCATCTTGCTGCCGAAGCAGGCGTTGGCCTGTTTGAGCAGGTGATACGCCGGGGACCTGCGGAACGGCCGGGCGGAGTCCAGTTCGCGGTTCGGCCACGGGATCGCGTAGTGCAGGCCCAGGACCTCGCTGACCCGGTCGTGCAGCCACTGGTTGTTCCCGTTGAACCGGGCGAAGCGGCGGATGTCCACGGCGGATAGGTCCAGGCCCGGCTCTCCCTCGGTGATCCATTCGGCCAGCGCGCGTCCGGCTCCGCCCGCGGACGCGATGCCGACCGAGTTGAAGCCGGCGCCGACGAAGAAGTTCCGCAATTCCGGCGCCTCGCCGAGGATGAACTGGTTGTCCGGGGTGAAGCTCTCCGGGCCGTTGTAGAACATCTTGATCCCGGTCTCGGCGAGCACCGGGATCCGGTGCATGGCGCTGTCCATCAAGATCTCGAAGTGGTCCCAGTCCTCCTCCAGCAGCGTGAACTCGAACGGGTAGGGCAGCGCGTCGGGGGCGACCCAGGGCTTGGCGTCGGGCTCGAACCCGCCGACGACCAGCCCGCCGACCTCCTCCTTAATGTAGGTGTAGCCATCGGGGTCGCGCAGGACCGGAAGGTCCGGGTGCACTCCGTCGATCCGCTCGGTGACCACGTAGAAGTGCTCGGCCGAGTGCAGCGGCACGGTCACCCCGCACATCGCGCCGACCTGCTTGGCCCACTGGCCGGCGCAGTTGACGACCACTTCGGCCTCGACGTCGCCCTGGCCGGTGCGGACCCCTTGTACGGCGCGGACCCCGGTTCCGCTGCCGCCCGCCACCAGGATGCCGGTGACCCGGGTCCGCTCGCGCACTGTGACGCCCTTATCGCGGGCGCCCCGGGCCAGCGCCGCGGTCAGGTCGGTAGGGTTGGCCCGGCCGTCACCGGGCAGCCAGATCGCCCCGGCCAGGTCGTCGACAGCCATGATCGGGTAGAGCTCGCGGGCCCGTCCGGGGCTGATCAGCTCGCATTCCAGCTGGTAGGCGTCGGCGGTGGCGGCCGTTCTCCGTAGCTGCGTCATGCGCTCGGGGGTCCGGGCGACGGTGACGCCGCCGCACCGCCGGAAGCCGGTGCTCAGGCCGGTCTCCTCCTCGAGCCTGGCGTACAGGTCGGTGGAGTACTGGACCAGCCGGGTGCCGTTCTCCGACGCGCGCAGCTGGCCGACCAGGCCGGCCGCGTGCCAGGTGGTGCCGCAGGACAACTGTCCCTGCTCGAGCAGCAGCACGTCGGCCCAGCCCATCCGGGCGAGATGGTAGGCGACGCTGGTACCGATCACTCCCCCGCCGATGATCACGACCCGGGCGCGGGCGGGCAGGCTAGCTGTTTCAGTCATCGCGCTGCACGTCCTCGAGCAACTGGGTGAAGTCACCGGCGGTGAAGCCGTGGGCGGCGCCCTCGAAGCGTTCCATGGCCCATGACCAGAAGTCGAAGTCGATCGGGCTCGCGGCGTGCTGGATCGCGCCCCACAACGTCCAGCCGTACATGCCCACCAGGCCGAGCAGCCGGGCCCGGGCGATCCGGCTCCGCCGCGGCCGCCCGTAGTAGGCCGTGACCAGCTCGGCGAGCGCGTCATGTGAAAGATGGGACTCGGCCCCGATGTTGCCGAGCTCGAAGCAGGCGTCGTTGTTGCCCGAGTACTCGTAATCGATCAGCCAGATGCGGTCCCCGTCGTCGATGAAGTTGGCGGCCAGCAGGTCGTTGTTGCATGGCACGGTGTGCGCGGCGCGGGCGCTGAGGGCCTTCTCGGCGGCGCTGAACTGCGGCCGCAGGTCGTCGTATCCGGCCGGGATCCGGAAGCCGCGGGACCGGGCCACCGACAGGTACCTGCGCTGGATGTCGAACATGTCGAAGTCGTTGCCGAACCGCCCGCCCGAATGCAGACGGCGGCACGCCTCGGCGATGCGTGGGATGTTTTCGGCGGCGGCCACGTCGGCCTGGCTGAAAGTCCGGCCCTCGATGTAGCCGATGACCAGCAGGCCGTCCTGCGGGCGGTACTCGATGACCGGCGCCCCGGCCCCGGCGGCGGCCGCGGTGACCGAGTTCCGGTACTCGCAGTCCCGGTCGATGGCGAGCAGTTCGCCGCCGCCGGACGAGATGCGCGCGACGAACGTCCCGTCTGGCGTGGTCACCTGGTAGTTGCGGTTGGTCAGCCCGCCGGGCAGTTCGCGGACCGCGCGCGGCCTGGCGGCCAGGCTTTTCGCCTGATCGAAGAGGGCGTCGAGTTCCGCGGACATCCCGTCCCCAAGGGTCTAGACCGTAAGGGTCACCGTATGCCACCCGCGCCGAAAGGGTCTAGACAGTTAGCGGTGGTGGCCGTACATTTAGCGCTCAACGCGGTCCGTCGGTCTCAAGGGAGGCCCCATGAGCGAGCCGGAGGGGCGCGGCGTCGCCTGGACTGAGGAGCGAGGAACGAGCGACGAGGGACGAGGGAAGGCGGCGCCTGAAGGCGCCCCGGAGGCGAGCGGGAGACAGCGCATGAGTACCGGCATCCACACGTCCGGCGGGCAGGAGCGGGATTCCGCCGACCTAGCCCGGTTCGGCTACAAGCAGGAACTTAAGCGCTCGCTGGGGCTGTTCAGCTCGTTCGCCGTCGCCTTCAGCTACATCTCGCCGTCGACCGGCATCTTCACCCTGTTCGCGCTGGGCCTGACCACCCTGGGCGGGGTGTTCATCTGGACCTGGCCGGTGGTGGCGCTGGGCCAGTTCATCGTGGCGCTGAACTTCGCCGAGGTCTCCAGCCACTATCCGGTGGCCGGTTCGGTCTTCCAGTGGACGAAGTACCTCGCGAGCCGGAGCTACTCGTGGTTCACCGGCTGGATCTACCTGTTCGCCGGCATCCTGACCGTCACCGCGGTGGTCGCGACGCTGCCGCTGGCGCTGATCCCCGCCTTGAATGGCCTCGGCTGGCATTCACTGAACGCGCTCAGCCTGCATACCCAGCTGGTCGTCGCCCTCATCACGCTGGCCGTCATCACCGTCCTGAACATCTACGGCGTCCGGCTGGTCGCGATCATCAACAACACCGGCGTGCTGTTCGAGATCCTCGGCATGTTCGTGTTCGCGCTCGTGCTGATGGCGTTCCACAACCACCAGGGCTTCCACGTCGTGACCAACAGCGCGGGCTTCCACGTCGGGCCGAGCTCGTTCCTGGCCGCGATGTTCATGAGCCTGTTCGTGATCTACGGCTTCGACACCGCGTCGACGCTGGCCGAGGAGACCCGTGACCCCCGCCGGGCCGCGCCCAAGGCGGTGCTGTTCTCGGTGATCGGGGCGTTCATCATCGGCGGCGTGTTCCTGCTCGGCACGCTGGTGGCGATCCCGAACATGGGCGCCGCGGTGAAGGGAGCGTTCGGGCCCGCGGCGATCATCGAGGCGAACTTCTCCACCGGCTTCGCCACCGTGTACCTGCTCGTGGTCTCGGCGGCGATCTTCGTCTGCTGCCTGTCGATCCTGGCCGCGACCATCAGGCTCTGCTTCGGCATGGCGCGCGACAACCAGCTGCCGGTCTCCGGGCCGCTGGCCAAGGTCTCGCCCAGGCTGCACACCCCGGTGTGGACGTGCATCGTGGTCGCGCTGCTCTCCGCGATCCCGTTCATCAAGTACTCGGGCGCCGGGACCATCGCGATCGCGGCCACCGGCATGATCTATCTGAGCTACTTCCTCGGCAACCTCGTGATCATGCGCGCCCGCACCCGCGGCTGGCCCAGGGGCAGCGCGCCGTTCCGGCTCGGCCGCTGGGGCATGCTCGTCAACGTCGTCGCCCTGCTCTACGGCGGGGCCATGCTGGTCAACTTCGCCTGGCCGCGGGCGGCCAGCAACCCCGAGCCCCGGCAGACCGGAGGGCTGCTCAGCCTGGGGCTCGGCTTCCTGAACCGGATCCCGATCCTGTGGACGGTGGTGGTCGTCATCGCGCTGATCGGGGCCATCTACTACCTGGCCGTCGGGCGGACCAAGGCCTTCGCGCCGGTGACCGCGCCGTCCCCGGACGACGAGCTGCAGCCGGCGAGCGGCACCGGAGCCGCGCCGCCCGCATGATCGCTGCCCTAAGGCGTCCGCCGAAGATTGTGCGCGAGCCGGGCACCACGGTGCACGCGCAGATGGCACGCGCTCGCCGAGCTGACCCGGCGCGGCCTGGTGACCAGGACGGTTGGGCGGCACGGCGGCACCTTCGTGGCCGCGCCCAAGCTGGAGCAGGACCTCACCACCCTGGCCGGGTTCTCCGAGCAGCTGCGCCGCCACGGGATGGTGGCCGGCGCCCGTGTGCTGTCCGCTCGCTCGCTCACGGCCGGGCCGGCCGCGCGAGCCGCCCTGCGGATCGGCGAGGGCGACCCGGTGTACGAGGTCCGGCGGATCCGGCTGGCCGACGGCCGGCCGATCGTCCTGGAACGCTCGCTATTCCCGGCCGCCCGGTTTCCCGGCATGCTGGACTTCCGGCTGGACGGCTCGCTCTACGAGCTGCTCGAGGTCAGGTACGGGCTGCGGCCGCACCGGGCCAGGGAGAGCCTGGAGCCGGTGACCGCCGGGGTGCGCGAGGCCGAGGCGCTGGAAGTCGCGGAAGGCGCGCCGCTGATGCTAGTCGAGCGGACCGCTTACGCCCGTTCCGGTGAGCCGCTGGAGTTCGCCCGGGATCTGTTCCGCGGCGACCGCACCCGGGTCGTGGTATGGACATCCGAGCTGGCCGAAGACATCTGAGGGCCGGTTCCTCAGCGCCTAGAAATTTATCCCTCAGGACACTTACCGAACGGCGCTCTTAGACGCACTATTAACTCTATGGAGTTCGGTACGGGCGCGGCGCGGTTGGCTGGGTTCCCCGCTGAGACGGCCAGCCAGAACCGCGATGACTCTCAACTGGACCTCGAGCTCGACGACGGCCTGATGTCCCTCCCAGCCGGGCAATATTCGTGGTCCATGGGTAGCAGCCCGGCCCGTTCGGCCTCGTTCATCCCGCCGCCGCCCAGCACCGCGCTGTCCTGCTCCGCCATCCCGCCGCCGCCCCGCACGGCCCTGTCCGGCTCGGCCATCCCGCCGCCTCCCATTACGGCGCTTT
>WNFG01013347.1_pt1 | contig 11754 bp, 12 predicted proteins | sample 5400431 | NCBI WGS metagenome assembly WNFG01 (sample SAMN13153346, study PRJNA577476) | soil metagenome | isolation source: 120 cm saprolite under Douglas fir tree site 2 hole 3 replicate 2 | place: USA:California | collected 2015-04-18
CGCTTCGACAGCGGCTGCCGCAGATGAACCGAAGCAACGTTTCCTGTTAATCGGACTGTGCGGTTCCGAGAACCCGACTCGGGCAAATTTCCCGTTTGCTTGGGGAGCGGCTCTGCGCGAAGCTGGTCATGAGGTTCGCATAGAACTCGCGGGAGACGCGACGGTGCTGATGCGCACAGTTGTCGCGGCGAACGTTACTCCAGTCGGCTGGCCGCCGCTTAGCCAGGCAATTGCTAAAGTTGTCGAACACCAGATCCCGATTTTTGTTTGAAAAGCTTGTGCGACTGCCCGTGGGGTGGTGGAGGCGGACTTCGCCGGCAAGAACGCCAAGTTCACCAATCCGCAGATCACGGCGGAGGCGATGGCTTGGGCGACAAAGGTTTTGGTTGTTTGAGGTTTTATCCCGCGTTGTCAAGGGCGCGACCAGGGGGTCGCGCGCGGACGAGGGCGTCCGCCCCACTTTGTACACTCAGGTGTTGTCAGGAGTTTTTGTGCTAATTCTCGGTGGGCTTCTCTGCGTGATCGATGACTAGGATTTCAACGGGCCCCTTTTCCTGTGTGAGCTTCAGTCCGAGTTGATCCTGTAAGGCGGTAAAGAGCGGTGGGTTGTCAGGATCAGCCGATGTCGCGGCTTTGTCGAGGGTGGCTGCGCGGTTCCATTCCAGGTAGAAATCAAATAATCCCGTAAGCCCGGTCTTGTCGATGACGATGTGGTCCAGTTCTCTAGAGAGGAAAAACATGAGACCAGGTGCATCCGGGGTCGCGCCCTTTATGCTGATTCCCACGGCGTCCAGAGTGCGGTTCAGTTGAGCATTCGTTAGCTCGGCGGCGCCGCAGTGGATGGAGGCGATTTGGCCCGGCGGTGGCGAGTTTCTGATCCAGTTGAATGTCGTGCAACTTTTCTCTTTCGACTGTTGGAATTTGGGGCCGCCCTTGGCCACAGTCAAAACGTAGACTGGAAGTTCTTTCGTCTCGCGATGGAGCTTCAGCTTGAACCTGTCTTCGAGAAGCGACTGAAGCATCGGTGGCATCGTTCGTAACCATTCCTTGGGAGCCGGTTTGTCCTTTACCCTCGCATCGATGTCGTAGTGGGTGGAGTCGATCCAGTCCGGGCCGCCTGAGATCTGAAAATCCCGGATCTGATAAGCCACGCGGATGAGATTTCGCAGAGAAGTATTCTTCACGGCTAACTGTGAGGTATTTTTCACGGTTAACTGTTGGAGACCCGAAATGCTGGATGACTTGCTGCCGGCGGCGCTGGCTTTGATAGATATCGTTTCGAACGATCGCAGGGACTGGCTGGGAGCCGCATTTACGAGGCCGACAATAATCGTTGCCAGAGTGATTTTGAGTATAGACACGGCCTAACACTATGTTAGCGTCGGAGGATGCTCTTCATGGTCATTGAGCGGTTTAAGAACCGGGACCCGAAGCCCATCTACCAGCGCTTGCGTGAAAGCGGGCGCCAAATGCCGGCGGACTCAAGTACATCGATAGCTGGGTTGAGCCAAATTTCGATCGGTGTTTTCAACTGATGGAAACCGACGACCTACGTCTTCTGCAGAGGTGGGTGAGCTTTTGGATCGACCTGATGGAGTTTGAAATTGTTCCGGTGGTCCCTTCAAGAGACACCCGCGAAAGCATTCAGGCGCTGATGGAATAGTTGGTTCTCTGATAAACTGAATGTGTACAGACCGCCCACGCCCCAAAAGGGCGTGGGCGGTTTTGTTTTTGGAGGAACTATGAACGTATCTGAAGAGCCGACGAACAAGCGTCGAGACGAGTCTCGACGCGGCACGCATGAGTGCGTGCGGTACGATAACGGGCGAATTGAAACGCTCAACGGTGCACAGATCTATTTCGAGGTCCACGGAACCGGTGAGCCGGTCCTCCTACTGCACGGGTTTTCGGGTTCGAGTCAGGATTGGACGGCACTAACCACCCAATGGCGCACACAGTTCCAGCTCATAGTGCCTGACCTGCGTGGTCACGGGCGGTCAGGTATTCTGTCAAAACCATTCCGTCATTCGGACGCCGCCCGAGACATGCTGGCGTTGCTCGACCATCTGAAAGTCAGTGCGTGCAAGGGACTCGGAATCAGCGGTGGAGGCAATGTCCTGCTGCACATGGCTACGATGCAACCGGAGCGTATCAAGGCGATGGTGCTGGTGAGCGCGACCCCTTACTTTCCCGTGCAGGCGCGCTCTATCATGCGCCAGTATGCCAATAGTCTTCCCGAGGCGCAGCGGGAAATCTTGCGACGCCGCCATCCCGGCGGGGACGCACAGATCCGGGCAATTCTGGCCGGCACCGAAGTATTTGCGGATAGCTATGACGATATGAGCTTCACTCCGCCACACCTTGCTACTATCCAGGCTCGTACGCTTATCGTGCAGGGCGATCGCGATCCGTTGTATCCGGTAGAGCTGTCTGTCGAGATGGCCAAGGCGATTCCGCAGTCAAGCCTCGTGATCGTGCCTGACAGTGGCCACGGTCCCGTGATCGGCGAAAGATTGGCTGAGTTTATTGAGGCCGCTGGGGCCTTCCTGCGGAAGTGAAGCCGTTGACGTATAGATTGTCTTCATATAGAATATCTCTATATGGACCTACTGCAAGGAACGCTCGACATGTTGGTGCTCCGGACACTCCTCGCCGGTGCCCTGCACGGCTACGGAATCGCCAAAAACATTCGCAGCACCTCAAACGAGGCCCTCGACATTGAGTTCGGCTCGCTCTATCCGGCGTTGAAGCGGCTCGAAGCGAAAGGCTGGATCGCGTCCACTTGGGAGACGTCCGAACACAATCGCCGCGCCAAGTATTACAAGCTCACGGCGGCAGGCCGGAAGCAACTGGTGCGGGAACACTCGAAGTGGGCTGATTTCGTGCGCACCGTCGGACGGATTATGGGCCCGGCGCCGGAGGTGAAAGGATGACGATCTGGAAACGACTCAGATATCTTTCGCCGGCGAGGCGACGGCAAGAAGAGCGCGAAATGCGCGAGGAGTTGGGAGCACTCACGGCTATAGCGGGCAGCAAGGAGCTTGGAAATCTCACGCTGGCGATGGAGAACGTTCGTGCAACCTGGGACTGGACGTGGCTCGACAGTATTTTTGCGGACGTCCGCTATTCGCTCCGCGCGCTGCGTAGGCAGCCCGCATTTGTGGCGGTGGCGGTGCTTTCACTCGCTCTCGCAATCGGCGCGAACAGCGCGATCTTCAGCTTCGCCGACGCGGTGCTGCTGCGGCCTCTGCCAGTGAAGAATCCAACGGCTGTGTTCGACGTCAGTAACATCACACCCGACAATCCCATTGAGGGCATGTCGTTCCCCGATTACCGGGATCTGCGCGACAAAAGCCGCTCCTTCAGCGGACTGGCCGCGTATCGCATCACAGGCCTGGCGGCCGCCACCAATCCCGCGGCACCGGCACAGATGCGTTTTGCAAGCCTGGTGAGCGACAACTTCTTTGGGGTGATGGACGTGACACCTTCACCGGGCCGCGCGTTTCTGCCTGCGGAAGCGACCTCGTCCGCCCAACCGGTTGCGATGGTCAGTTACGACTTCTGGCAGCAGAACTACGCCGGAGAACTTTCTGTGATCGGCAGCAGCTTGCGTCTAAACGGGATCGTTTTCACCATCATCGGCGTGGCCCCGGCGTCTTTTACCGGCCTGGACCGTTTCGTTCGCCCCAGCATCTACGTTCCCCTGGGGATGGCGCAGCGACTGGACGGCGCGGCGGCGGATCCGTTGGAGGACCGCGGACGCCACAATCTGGTAGTCAAGGGTCGATTGAGCGCGGGCGCTTCCCCGGAATCGGCGCAGGCTGAACTTGCCATTATCGGGACCGCCCTCGAGCGCGAGTATATAAAGACTAATCGCAACCGGCACATGACGGTCCGTACAGAACTGCGTCGGCGCATCCAGCAGCCTCCACAACTGCTGGCGATGGCCAAGATGCTGATGGGGCTGGTGGCGCTCATCCTGATCATCGCGTGCTCGAACGTCGCGAATCTGTTGCTTGCCCGGGCGCGCGCCCGCAGCCGAGAGATCGCAATCCGGCTGTCCATCGGAGCGGGGCGGAGACGCGTGGTGCGCCAACTGATGACCGAGAGCCTCATCCTGGCGATGGTGGGTGGCGTGGCGGGACTGTTGGTGGCATACGGCGGTATTCTGTTGCTGCAAACGCTCAGTGTGCCCAGCGATCCACCGTCTGTGCTGGGCGTACAACTGGATTGGCGTATCGTGCAGTTCAGCCTGCTCGCGGCGCTGGCGAGTTGTGTCTTCTTCGGCCTGGCTCCGGCCTGGCAGACAGCGCGGACGGACTTCGTGAGCGCGCTAAAGACGGGCGGGGAGAGCGTGTCCGGCAAGCGGCGCACATTCGGCCGCGATGTTCTGGTGGCCGGCCAGATGGCGCTGGCGATGGTGGTGCTGATCGCGGCCGGCATGTTTCTCGATGGATTCCGGAAGATGGTGGCGATGCCGCCTGAATTTCGTACGGACCACGTAATCAGCATGGATACCGCGCCCGCCGTGGTGCACTACTCGCCAGAACAAACGAAGGCCTTTTATCGCCGGCTGGCCGATCGTGTTCGCACCATGCCCGGCGTGTCGGGGGTGGCGATGACCGAATCGCTGCCGCTGTCTCCTTCTCAGACCGTGGTCAGTGTAGTGCCCGACGGGTACCAGTTCCCGAAGGGCCGCGAAAAAGCGATCGTGTTTGGCTCCGCTGTGGACGCCGCTTACTTCAGCACCATGAATGTCGGGATCATGAGCGGGCGCAGTTTGCGAAGACGTATTGGCCGGATCAAGATCCGATCGGAAAACAGATCCGCTTGGAGAGTGCAGACGGCCCTTCTGCAGAGGTGGTTGGAGTGGCGAAGACCGGTCACTATCTGGCTGTGAACGAAACGCCAGCGCCATACGTGTATCTGCCCTATGAGCAGAACCCTCGCCCGCGGATGACGTTGATCGTCCAATCGGTGGGCGATGCGGGTGCGCTGGCAACGCCGTTGCGCGATGCGGTTCGATCAATTGACGGCAACGTGCCGGTTTTCAACCTGCGGCCTGTCGCGACGCTCTATAAGAGCCGCGCGACAGATACGTGGCTGCAGTTCTTTCAAATGGTGGGGACGATGGGATTCATCGGTCTGGTGCTGGCTACCACAGGGCTCTATGGACTGGTGGCCTACACGGTGAGCCGCCGCGTCAAGGAGTTCGGCATACGCGTGGCCGTGGGCGCGAGCCGCCGCGACGTGGTGTGGCTGGTGGAGCGCCGCGGACTGATTCTTTCGGGCGTTGGTATCGCGATGGGCGGAGGGCTCACCGCGGCGGCGGTGCCAATGCTCTCCGCAGGATTTCCGGGACTCGGCGTATCGTCCCCCGTTGTGTACACTCTTGTTCCACTGGTGTTGCTGCTGGTGAGTGCGGTTGCAAGCTATGTGCCGGCACGGCGGGCAGCGGGGCTGGATCCGCTGCGGGCGTTGCGGAACGAATAACTTCAGAATTCGTCAGTGGATTAAGCCTTCGCGGAGTGCACGGGCGACCGCTTCCGATCGCGAATGCACGTGCAGTTTTTCATAAATCGATCGCAGATGAAAACTCACGGTGTGAATGCTGATGCCCAGCTCAGCGGCGGCGGTTTTGTTTTGATGCCCCTCCGTCAGCAGCTTCAACAGCCGCAGCTCCTGCGGCGAGAGGACCTTGGAGAACTGTTCGGGCGTTTGCGTCTTGCGGAAGAGCTCCACCACGCGAATCGCAATTTCCGGGGACATCACCGCGCCACCTTCCGCAATCTCACGCACCGCCTCCAGCAGGCGGGCAGGGGGCGTTTTCTTGAGAAGGTATCCGCAGGCTCCGGCGCAAACCGCGTTGAAGATCCGGTCGTCGTCCTTATACACGGTCAGCAAAACGGGCGCGATGGAGGGGTAGCGCTCGCGCAGGATTCGGACGCCATCGATGCCGTTTATCCCGGGAAGGCCGATATCGACCAGGGCGACACGCGGCGGTTTGATGCCGATGCCGTCCAGTGCCGCTTCCATGGAGGCATAGACATGCCTGCACTCAAAGCGATCGGTGCTGTTGATGAGAAAGGAGAGACCTTCGCGCGTCTCCCTTTGGTCTTCGATGATCGCCACACCGATGACCAGCGTTTTCGATTGGTCTACTGCCACTGATATCCCGACGATTCAGTGTAAGGCAAGACAGGGCGCAAGCCACCTACACGAACATGCGGGGGGATTTAGCCAGATTTGTCACAGACGTTCCAAAATTAACGTGGCGCATGCACTCTTGGGGCTGCTAAAAAGCTAGGTGACGGCACCTCCTTCACCTGAGATAATGGTGCGCATCTTGAACAGATTCTTATATTGCCTGTTTCTCGGCCTTCCCGTACTGCTAGCCCAACCCGCGGACCTGGTGCTGCGCAGCGGAAGACTGATCACTCTGGAATCCAGCGCGCCGCAGGCTCAGGCACTGGCGGCTCGTGGTGGCAAGATCACGGCGCTCGGAACCAATCAGCAGATGCAGGCTTTCATCGGGCCGTCGACGAAAGTGATCGACTTGGGCGGACGGCTCGCCATACCGGGATTCATTGAAGGACACGGGCACTTCATGGGTCTCGGAAGTTCGAAGATGGTTTTGAATCTTCGCGACGTCAAGAATTGGGACCAGATTGTGGCCATGGTGGCCGCGGCCGCGCGCGAAGCCAAGCCTGGAACCTGGATCCTGGGTCGAGGTTGGCATCAGGCCAAGTGGGATCCGCCGCCGTCGCCCAACGTGCAAGGCTTTCCGCTGCACGATGCGCTGAGCAAAGCGTCGCCGCACAATCCGGTGCTGTTAACCCACGCCAGCGGCCACGCAGGTTTTGCGAACGCGGAAGCCATGCGGCTGGCCGGCATCGATAGGAATACTCCGAATCCGCCTGGTGGTGAGATCCTCAAGGATGCGCAGGGCAACCCGATCGGATTGTTGAACGAGACGGCTCAGCAACTGGCGTCGCGAGCGTTAAATTCCTACCGCTCGCACTTGTCTCCCGCCGAGATCGCCGCCGAGGCCCGCCTGCAGGTGGACCTGGCCGTGCGCGAATGTCTATCGAAGGGAGTTACGACGTTTCAAGATGCCGGCTCGTCACTCGCGACGGTGGATTTGCTGAAGGCCCTGGCAAATGAAAACAAGCTGGGTCTGCGGCTGTGGGTGATGCTGCGCGAACCCAATGCGCGGCTGGCGTCGAATCTAGGCAAGTACTACATGCTGGGCGAAGGCGATCAGCATCTTACTGTCCGGGCCATTAAGCGCCAGATCGATGGCGCGCTCGGTTCGCGCGGCGCCTGGCTGCTGGCTCCTTACTCTGACTTGCCGGCCGGGACTCCGAATATCAGCGGCATGAACACCGAAGACCTCGCCGATATTCGGAAGACCGCCGAACTTGCCATCGACAATGGTTTTCAGCTTTGCGTGCATGCCATCGGCGATCGGGCGAATCGCGAAGTGCTGAACATTTATGAGGCGGCGTTCAAGGAGCATCCGGACAAGAAGAATCTGCGCTGGCGCATAGAACATGCGCAGCACATCGACCCCGCGGATATTCCGCGCTTCGGATTGCTGGGCGTGATCGCATCCATGCAAGGCATCCATTGCACGTCTGACGCCCCTTATGTGATCGCGCGTCTCGGCCGCACACGCGCGGAAGAGGGCGCTTATGTCTGGCAGAAACTGATGAAGTCCGGAGCAGTTGTGAGTAATGGAACGGACACGCCGGTGGAGGATGTGGATCCGATTGCGTGCTTCTACGCGTCGGTGAGCCGCAAGCTGAAGGATGGCTCTGTATTCTTTCCGGATCAGCGGATGAGCCGCATGGAAGCGCTGAGGTCGTATACAGCGAACAATGCGTACAGTGCCTTTGAGGAAGACCGCAAGGGTACGTTAAGGGTGGGCAAGCTGGCGGATATCACGGTTCTGTCGAAAGATATCCTGACGATTCCGGAAGACGAGATCCCAACCGCGAAGGTGGAATACACCATCGTGGGCGGAAAGGTGATGTATCAGGGCGAAGCCAAGCGCTAACATGGCATTGCTCTTCTGATTTGACTAGCTGGTTAGTAAATCCGGCCGAAGTCGCGGCGGTATTCCCGGCGCATCTCACGAGTCATTTCCTTACGCTCGCGGGCTTCTTCTCGCAGCAAATCGCGCCGCTCCCGCGCCATTTCATGCCGCAATCGGTGCGCCTCCGCGCGAGCCTGGTGCGACTCCAGCAGAGCATCATGCCGGTATCTGGCACGTTCACGGGCAGCCATGGCCCGCTCGTGAGCGCGTTCGCGCATCTCCGCGCGACGCTCCCAACGCCATTCCGAATCTTGTACGTACCCAAACGCGCTACCTGCTGCCAGGGTCGCCAAAAGCAGCATGCCGCCTATAACAGCTTTCATCCGGCCTCCTATACCTCGGTTAAGACGAACGAAACTTGATTTTGTTCCTAAGAAATCAGTCCGAGCGCAGGATTTCGATGAATTTTGGCATGTCGATGTTGCCTCCGGACACCACGCAAACCACCTTCCCCGCCCCCGCTTTGCCTGCCAGCACGCAGGCCAAGGCGGTGGCTCCGGCCCCTTCCACGATGAGATGGTTGCGCTCGGCAATCAGTTTTATGGCGGACGCAACTTCGTCCACCTGGGCCAGCAGACACCCGTCCAGCAACTGCCGCGCCAGATCGAACATTCGTGGAAAAACGGACTTGCCGCCCACTCCATCCACAAAGGATCGCACCGGCTCAATCGTCTGCGGCGTGCCCGCATTCCAGGAGGCCATCAACGGCGCGGCCACGTCCACCTCGGCTGCGAAGATTTTAGTGGACGGCTTAAGCTGACGGACCGCTGACGCGATTCCGCAGGCCAAACCGCCACCACCCCACGGAATGACAACCGCATCGGCGTCCGGCAAGTCTTCCAGGATCTCGAGTCCGATGGTGCCGTTGCCGGCCATCACATTCAGATCGTCGAAGGCGTGAATGAAGGTTGCGTCTGGTACGCCCGGATACGCGCGCTCTTCGAACGCGCGCCACCAATCGTCGAAGGGTACCTGGAGCAGGCGGGCACCTAGTTTTTCGATAGCCCGCATCTTGTTTACGGATGCCCCCTCCGGCGATATGACAGTGCACGGAATTCCCCGTTCCCGCGCGCACCATGCCACGCCTTGCGCCATGTTGCCTGCCGATGCAGTCACCACGCCGCGACGCAGTTCGTCGTCAGTCATGTGGGCAATTGCGTTGGCAGCGCCACGAATTTTGAATGATCCGATGGGTTGCAGGTTCTCCAGCTTCAGGTAGATCTGATCACTGGTATTCAGTCGGACCAGGGGCGTTCGGATAGCCATTCCAGCAATGGCTTCGCGGGCGGCGCGAATGTCGGCCAGGGACGGGTAGGTGCCAGAGGTGACAGTCACCTCTGGCACCTAATCAAACTCCCGGACCGGAGCAGACTGCTCAGAACCCACTCGCCCAGTCACAATATCGGCGACGAAATAGTTTTCACCTCGAGGTGGTGCTCCAGCCATCCGTCTTAGCATCATGAGTTGGCCGACGTGCGTGAGTGCATCTGCCACTGGTCCTTGGAAAAGCTTCTCAGCCGGCGTGTTCATAGGAGAATCGGACGCCAGATAGGCGTCGAAAGCCTTCAGAGACGTAAAGAAGCGCTCCGCCTCAGCGGCCCAGGGTAGTTGAACTGAATCGCGCCAGACCTGTTTGCCTTTCGCCATCGACAGAGCCCAGTCCAGCAGGTCTCCCATGTGTGCCAGTATCTGGACCGGCGTCCGCGTAGTTTCGGAGGCGTGAAAGCCGGGGAACTCATCGGACACACCGCGTAGCGCCTTACCGCCGCGGTAGGCGAGTGTGGCAATAGTGTGGCGAAGGAGCTGACGACTGGAGTCTGGGATGGGAGTTTGGGCTGGAGTACTCATGCGTAGTATTTTACCGCCGAATTTTGCGCTGCAAGTTGTTAACATGTCGCCGATTTCCAATCGGCGGCAGGATGCCATCCCGCCCTACACGAAACCTCATCGGCCGGATCGCGTCCCCCTTATCAAGAGGAGTGTGTGCGCATCGTCTGCCGTAGTCTCATCGCTCTTACCGGCTTCTGGATGCTGGTTCAGCCTGCCGTTGCGTCCGAAGCCGACGCCCTGGCCATCTCGGCCAATATCCGCGCTAAACACATGCCGTTTGGCGGGATTCTCGATCCCATTTTCGCCTCGACGACAACGAGCGACCAGATCGTGGGATACACGCACTGCGGCGACTCCGCGCTTTGGACCGGCGCGTACCTCGCAGCCGAGGCATTCCGCTTTAAGGTCACGCAATCCCCGGACGCTTTGGACAATGTGAAAACGGCGCTGGCCGGCCTGAAAGGGCTGGCGGACATCACTGGCGACAACCGCCTGGCGCGCTGCATGGTGATTGCGAATTCGCCCTATGCCGCGAGCATACAGAACGAAGAGGCTCACAACACTATTCATCAGGCCCCGCCCTGGATCTGGGTCGACAACACATCGCGAGACCAGGTGGTCGGAGTCTTTTTCGGACTGGGCGCGGCCTTTGACGTTGTGGACGACGCGAGCGTCAAGGCCAGCATTAGCGATCTAGCCACCAGACTCATCGGGTTTATCGCGCATCATCAATGGTCGCCGAACGACGACATCTCAAACACTTTCGAGGTGCGCCCGGAAGAACTGCAAATGCTGTTGCAAGTAGCCCGGCACGTCAATCCGTCAAATGGCATCAGCGGACCATTTATCGTGCCACCCGTTGACTCCGCGGTTCGTTTCGACGTCGGGTCCAACGACTCCTACTTCAAGTTCAACCTGGACTTCATGAGTCTCTACAACTTGGTTCGATTGCAAAATAACGATGACAACAGAGGCGCGTACGGTATCGTCCGGAACTACACCGCCTCGCACCAAAACGCATTCTTCGACATTATCGATCGCGCGCTGCGTGGACCCGATGCGGCACGCGATGCGGAGATGCGGAGCTTGCTGGATCAGTGGCTGCAAAGACCCACACGTGACTTCTACGTCGATTTAACGGGAACGGTCGTATTGTGCGGCAAGGAAGCCTGTCAGCCGATACCCGTTCCGAAACGGCCCCCAACCGATTTTCTTTGGCAGCGCGATCCATTTCAGCTTTCCGGCGGCGGAAACGGATTCGTGGAAAGCCCTGGAATCGACTACATTCTTCCGTATTGGATGGCGCGCTATTACGGAGTGCTTCCAGTCACGGCGGTGCAGTCCGCCGCCGCGTTTAGCAGCGCGGTTGCTCCGAACTCGCTGGCCTCCATGTATGGCATAAATTTGGCACCCGTCATAGCTCAGGCCACCATGCAACCGTTGCCCACCACGCTCGGTCAAATCACGCTGGCGGTTACCGATTCCAGTGGCGTGCAGCGCAGCGCGCCGCTTCTCTATGTGTCGCCTGGGCAGATCAATTTCTTAGTCCCGGATGGGACCGCGACGGGCTCCGCGAATTTCGTGGTGACAAATGGCTCGACAACAGTAACAGCCGTCGGGATGGTCCAGTCCGTTGCACCAACACTATTCAGCGCGAATAGTACCGGAAGCGGAGTCGCCGCCGCAACAGCGATTCGCACCCAAGCGGCCAATCCGGCATTGCAGTCGCCAGTACAAGTGTTTCAGTGCACCAGCTCAGGTTGCGTTTCTGTGCCGATTAACCTCGGCGTGGACACGCCGGTTTACCTTTCGCTTTACGGCACAGG
>WNFG01004464.1_pt1 | contig 11753 bp, 10 predicted proteins | sample 5400431 | NCBI WGS metagenome assembly WNFG01 (sample SAMN13153346, study PRJNA577476) | soil metagenome | isolation source: 120 cm saprolite under Douglas fir tree site 2 hole 3 replicate 2 | place: USA:California | collected 2015-04-18
TCGGCGGGCACCGCAAAGCCCGCCACGTGGCCGATGTGGCGAGGGCCGTTGGCATAAGGCCATGCCGGCGCAACCAGGACTGTTCTCTGCTTAGGCTCCACTGATCACAAGGGTAAACTCGCCACGCGGCGGGTCGCTGAGAGCCGCAAGCACATCCGCTGCGGTTCCCCGCAGCACCTGCTCATGCAATTTCGTGAGCTCTCGCGCCACGGTCAGATGGCGTTCGGGCAACGCCTCGGCGATGAGCGCGAGCGATTTCCGTACCCGGTAAGGCGAGTCGAAAGCCACAGCGGGGCGTTTGTCATCAGCGAGCGACGCCAGCAGGCGGCGCATCTCGCCGGGCTTGCGCGGTAGGTAGCCGAAGAACGTGAAGCCAGGTCCCCCATACCCCGCCACCGAAAGCGCGGCTGTGATCGCGCTGGCCCCGGGGATCGGCACCACGACATGCCCTGCTGCCCAGGCCGCCTCCACAAGCGCCTGGCCTGGGTCTGACAGCGTCGGCGAGCCGGCGTCGCTGACCAGCGCGACGTCGCCTCCCTCGAGGGCCGCCATCACGCGCGGCAGGCCGCGTCGCTCAACGGGCGCTCGGTAGCTGATGAAAGGCTTGCGGATTCCATGGCGCGCGAGCAGCCGCGAGGTCACCCGCGTGTCCTCCGCCGCTATCGCGCCCACCTCGCCCAGCACGCGCACCGCTCTCGCGGTGACGTCTTCGAGATTGCCGATCGGCGTCGCCACGACGAACAGCCGGCTCAAGCCTTCTCCAACCAGTCGCCCACCTGGTCGGGGATGGCAGCCGACAGGCCCACGAATCGTGAGGCGGGAGGCAGCACGTCCAGGAAGGCCTTGCCGTAGTCTCGGCCGAGGATCCGGTTGTCGAGGATGACGACAGCGCCGCGGTCGGTGGATCGGCGGATCAGGCGGCCGAAGCCCTGCTTGAGTCGCAGCGCAGCCTGCGGGAGCGCGAGCTGGGTGAAGGGGTCGCGAACCCGCTCGGCCCGCGCGGCATAGACGGGATCCGTCGGCACCGGGAACGGAAGTCGGACCATGACCACGCAGCTCAGGCGTTCGCCAGGAACGTCGATGCCCTCCCAAAAGCTGGAGGTTCCCAGCAGCAGCGGGCGTTCCGCCTCCTCGAACGCCTTCAGCAGCTGGCGGCGCTGGCCGTCGATGCCCTGGGCGAGGATGAGAACGTCGTCGAGGTCCACCCGCTGCTTGAGTGCAGCGTGGACGTCGCGAAGCTGGCGGTGCGAGGTGAACAAGACGAGAGTCCTGCCTCCCACCCGGTGCGCCAGCGCCGCCACGATCTGCTCCACGCCCAGGTCGAAGTCATCGTGCTCGGGCGCCGGCAGGTCGGTCGGCAGGCAGACGAGGGCCTGGTGGAGGAAGTCGAACGGCGATGGGAGGATCAGCTCTTCCGCCTCCGGTCCGACGCCGATGCGCGAGCGGAAGTAGTCGAAGCTCCCGCCGACGGCCAGCGTCGCCGAAGTGAAGACGGTCGAACGGCGCTCCGAGTAGACGCGCTCCCGCAGCAGCGAGCCCACGTTGATGGGCGCGGCTCGCAGCACGAGGTTCTCGCTGCGCGTCGCGAGTGTGAACCAGTAGACGCGATTGGGATCCGGCTCGAGCAGCGCCTCACCGAGCAGAGCACTAGCGACCTGAAGTCGGCCGCGGATGATCTCGAGCTCGCGCACGCCCTGGTCCGGCTCCGAACCGCCCAGCCAGTCGCGCGAGCCGCCAACGGCGCGCCGCAACGCGCCGTCGAGTGCCGCCAGCGACGTGGTCGCGTTCTCGCCGGCGAGTCTCACGCTCGCCCAGCCTTCGTCTTCGCGGAGCGGCTGCGTGATGCGCAGCCATTCCTCGCGCCGCTCTGACTCGTTGATGCGGCTCGCGACCCAGCTCACCGCCACCGCGAAGAGCTCGCTCACGCGCTCGCCCGCGGCAAGCGTCAGTGGCCCGGCTTCGGCGAAAGCTTCGTCAGACGCGCCCAGGTGCGGCTGGCGGCGCAATTCGGCCAGTAAACCAGTTCCTCCCAACCGCTCCAGCAAAGCCTGGAGGCCAGGGCCGTCGACCTCCTGGCGCAGACCACGTGTGGCCGCGTCCTCCAGGTGGTGCGCTTCGTCGATGACGAGGTGGTCGTACTCGGGGAGCAGGCCGCCGCCGATCTCCGCGTCAGCAAGCAGGAGCGCGTGGTTGACGACGACGAGGTCCGCCGCCTCGGCCTCGGCGCGCGCCCTGTGGACGTAGCAGTCCTCCTTCGCGCAGTGGATGCCGACGCAATCCATCGGATCGGAGGCGATGCGTGCCCACGACACCTCTTCGCGTCCGTGGAGGCGCAGCTCCGAACGGTCGCCGCTTTCAGTCGTGTGGAGCCAGACCAGGACCTTGAGCTTGAAGCGCAGCTCGTCAGCATCCTGGCAGGGCTCGGCGAGGAACCGGCGCCACCGCCGCAGCGACACATAGTTGGAGCGGCCCTTGAGCAGGCAGGCTTTGAAGTCCCACGGCAGCCATTCGCGGAGGCCGGGCAGGTCCTTGCCCATCAGCTGCTCTTGAAGGGTGTGGGTGTCCGTCGAGACCACGACTCGCTCCTTGTGGCGGACCGCTCGGGCGATCGACGGCACGAGATAGGCCAGGCTCTTCCCGGTGCCCGTGCCGGCCTCCACCAGGAGGCTGCCGCCCCGCGACTGGATCTGAGCGACGGCGAGAAGCATCTGTAGCTGTGGCTCGCGGTGCTCATATCCCGGCAGTAGGCCCGCCAGCGGACCCTCCGGTCCGAGCAGAGCCGCCACCAGGCCCGGATCGTCAGGCGGCTGTGTTGGGGGGTTCGTCTTGTGCTGCGCCTGGGCCCTCCCCGCCGACTGCGCCATCGGCTCGGGATTCGGCTCCGTCAGCGCGTCCGCGAAGAAACGCGCGATCGGCCACAGGTATGGGGCGACCAAGGCGAGCATAGATTCCTTCAGTCCCTCGTCGAGGGCAGCCGCCTCTTCGCGCAGGCGAAGCAGGAGCTGGCGCGTGGCGTCGGCGTCATCGAGCGCTCGATGCGGCCTGGGCTGCGAGAAGCCGAGCTCGGTCGCCAGCAGCGGAAGGCTGTGACTGGCCGCGCCAGGCAGCAGGATTCGAGCTACGTCAAGCGTGTCCAGGATCTCGGATGCCTGCTCCCAGTGGCCCGCGGCCGTGAGGAAGTCCACGTCCAGGCGCGCCCCATGGCCGACGGGCTGTCGCCCACGAAGGAATTCGCCCAACTCCGCCAGCGCAGTCTCCGCGGTCGCGGCTCCGCGCAGATCCTCGGGTCTGATGCCCGTGAGCCGAAGGACGGGCTCGGGCACGGAGCGTCCGGGATCGACGAGTCGCTCCATGGACGCGGTGACGCCCTCGGGGGTGAAGGCGACCGCGCCGACCTCGATCACCCGATCACGAGCCGGATCGAGACCGGTGGTCTCGAGGTCAAGAGCTGCGTATTCCGGCACCGGCGCTTTGGATTTTACGAGCGGCGTCCAGTCGCTATCAGGGCGTTGACCCGAGCGGCGATTGGTATATTTGCGCGGCGATGCAGACCGGCGCGATCGAGGCCCCGAAGAAGCTCGAGGACCTACACGTCAGGAGGGACCTGGTCGCGAGCCTGCTCCTGCGCACGCTTGCCTTCGCCGACCAGCTAAGCGGCGCGGCCATCGAGACCCGGCTCGGGCTTCCGTTCGAGACCCTCCAGCCTCTTATCGAGGAGTTCCAGAAGAGCCAGCTCATGGACACGATGGGCTTCTCCAACGAGCCCGGCCTCGAAGGGCGGCCGATCCCCGTGCGCATGAGCTACACGGTTTCGAGCGCCGGCCGCCAGCGCGCCGCCGAGATGTCCGCGGTGCAGACGCGTTACCTCGGCCCGTGCCCGATCAACTTCGACGACTACCTCACCCTCATCCGCTCGCAGTCCACGGGGAAGGCCAACGTCACCGACGCGTCCCTGAAGAAGGCTCTTGGCACCCTCGAGCTCGAGCAGCACGTCATCGACCAGATCGGCGGTGCCATGGTCTCGCGCGCCTCGCTCTTCATATTCGGTGCCCCCGGCAACGGCAAGAGCACGATTACCGAACGCATGGCGCTGCTGATGGGCGCGCCGGTCGAGATTCCGCATGCGGTCGCGGTCGGCGACGAGATCATCCGGGTCATCGACCCCGTCTATCACAAGATCGCCGACGGCGCGCAGCCGATCGACCGGCGGTTGGTCAAGGTCGAGCGCCCCGTCGTCGTCGCCGGAGGCGAGCTCAAGCTGGTGCAGCTGGACCTGACTTACGACTCGTCCAACCGCTACTACGAAGCCCCGCTGCAGTGGAAGGCGAACGCAGGCGTGTTCGTCATCGACGACTTCGGCCGCCAGGAGGTGCCGCCGATGCGCCTCTTGAATCGGTTCATCGTGCCGATGGAGAAGAAGGTCGACTACCTCGACCTCTCCGCCTCAGGCCGCAAGATCGAACTCCCGTTCCTCTGCCAGATCGTGTTCTCCACCAACCTCTCGCCCACCGAGCTGGTCGACGAAGCCTTCCTCCGCCGCATGGCCTACAAGATCGGCGTCAGCAACCCGTCGCCTGAAGCCTTCGGCCGCATCCTGCGCTACGAGTGCGACCGCCAGGGCGTGGCCTTCGACGAGAAGGCGATCGGGTACCTCCTCAACAACCTCTACGGCAAGAAGCCGCTGCGCGGCTCACACCCGCGCGCCCTCATCGCCCGGCTGGTCGACCTCGCGAACTACCGCCAGGAACCTCCCCGGCTCACGCCGCAGACGCTGAAGGAGGCGTTCGACGCCTGCTTCAACCCGGCGCTCGGCAGCCTGACCGAAGAGGACTGGGCCCGCCCCGCGATCACCTAATGAGGGGGAACCTCGAGGTTCCCCCTCATCGGGGCGCTCAACGGCCGCTGGTCGGTTGATGTGCTCACCACTCTCCACCCGGCCGGATTCGCGCCCCTGCTCTACCTTCCCGAGAGGATGGGATTTATGGAGCGTTTCTACTGGCGACGCATGGGATCTGGAAAGACATAGCCGCGGCCGGGTTAACCCGGCCGCCCCGGCCGGGCTAGCAATTAGGTTTCGACGGGAGCGGTCACCCCTCGTAGTCGTTTTCGCCAAGCGGCAAGGTCCCTGAACGTCCCCCGCTGGGATTCCGGCAGCAGCTCGGAGATCTCGACCATGATCGCCTCGGCGGCCTCCTCGCGCGTGATCTTGGTGCCGTCGTGGCGTTTCTTGTTCACGAGAAAAGGCTTGCCGAAGGTGATGCTCACCCGTGTGCGCCGCGGCCAGTGAGCCCCCTTGGGAAGACAGTCGCGCGTTCCGGATAGGCCCACGGGCACGACCGGGCAGAGCGCCTTCTGGGCGATGAATCCCGCCCCAGGCTCAGGATTGGCAAGCACGCCCGACTCCACCCGCGTGCCCTCTGGATAGATGATCAGCGCCTGCCCTGACTCCAGGATGTCAAAGGCCATGCGCAAGGCGGTGCGGTCGGCCGAGTGGCGCACGACCGGGAATGCGTGGTAGGCGCGGAATACCCATTCGATGAAACCGCCGCGAAAGTATTCGGACTTCGCCATGCTCCAGGAGTCGCCGCGGGGCGTGAACGCCGGCACCATCGGCGGATCGAGCGTCGCCGAATGGTTCGGGCAGATGATCACAGGACCCGCTCTGGGCACGTTCTCGAGACCGGACACTTTGAAAAGGCCGAGCAGGAAGGTGCGGGTGATCGCGCGCATGAGCCAGCGCATGAACGCATAGATCATCGCCGCGTGCGTCCTCGTGCGACGCGCTGCACGATGAGGTCCACGACCTGGTCGACGTCGAGGTTGTCGGTATCGATCACCACCGCGTCCGGCGCCGGCCGCAGCGGCGCCACCGCCCGCTGGGTGTCGACGCGATCCCGGGTCTCCACCTCGCGCCTCATCGCCTCGGGATCGACCCTCTCGCCGCGGCGCTCGAACTGTGCCGCCCGCCGCCGCACCTTCTCGTCCAGGCTGGCGGTCAGGAAGTACTTGAAGTCGGCGGTGGGAAAGACCACCGTGCTGATGTCCCGACCTGCCATCACTACGCCGCCGCGTCCAACACGCCTCTGCTGCGCGACCAGCGCCTCGCGCACGCCGGGGATGGCAGAAATGCGGGGCAGCGCCTCGGCGAAGTCGGCGTCGTAGATGCCGTCGGTGAGCTCGACCCCATCGGCCCAGACGCGATCACCCTCCACCTTCAGGTCCGCCGATTCGGCGAGCCTCGTCACCGCCTCCTCGTCGCCCGGGTCGATGCCCCGCTCGGCCGCCACCCTCGTGATCGCTCGGTACATGAGGCCGCTGTCGACGAAAGGCAGGCCGAGCCGCTCCGCAACCCGCTTGCCCACCGCCGATTTTCCCGAAGCCACGCCGCCGTCGATGGCGACGATCATCCTGGCTCGATCCGAACCGACCGCCGCAAGGCTTCGACCTCCGCCTCGCCCAGGACGCGCCAGTCACCCGTCTTCAACCGGCCGAGCTTCAACGGGCCGAATCCCGTCCGCCTCAATGATTGGACCTTGTGGCCCACTGCATGCACCATCCGGCGCACCTGCCGATGTCGGCCTTCGCGGATGACGACGCGCAGCTCGGTGCGGCCCCCACCCTGCATCGGGTCGAAGCCGACGACCTCGACCTCCGCCGGCGCCGTCTTGCCGTCGTCGAGGGCGACGCCCGTCCGCAGGGACTCGACATCGCTCCCGCTCGGGCTGCCGGCCACGATCACCATGTACTCCTTGGCGACCTTGTAGCGCGGGTGCGTGAGGCGGAACGCGAGCTCGCCGTCGTCTGTGAGGAGCAGGAGGCCGGTCGTGTCGGCATCGAGCCGCCCGACCGGGAAGAGGCGGTGGCCGGCAAGCCCCTCATCACCGACCGCGTCGAGGACGGTGGTACGCGCGGCTTCGTCCTTGGCGGTCGCGATGACCCCCAGCGGCTTGTTGAGCATCAGATAGCGATGTTTCGTGAGCGGCTTCACGACACGCCCGTCGACGGTGACGGTGTCCCTGTCGGGATCGATGAGCACGCCCGAAGGCGGAGGCAGTTCACCGTTCACCTGCACCGACCCGCCCGAGATCAGCTCATCGGCGGCCCGCCTGCTGGCGACGCCGGACCGCGCCAGGTAGCGGTTCAGCCTTTCCAATCACGTCGCGTCCGCGCCGTCATGGTGCGGTTGATGGTTTCGGCAGATGGTCGAGCGACTCGAGGCCCATGACATTCAGGAAGCGCATGGTCGTGCCGTAGAGCTTCGGCTGACCCGGACCGCTGCCGCGCCCGACCTCGGCGATCAGGTCGCGCAGCTCGAGGTTGGTCAGGACGCTCTCGCAATTGACCCCGCGCACCTCTTCGATGCGCGAGCGGGGAACCGGCTGCTGATAGGCGACGATCGCCAGCGTTTCGTAGGCGGCCGCTGACAGCTTGCCCGAGACCTCGGGCCGCAAGGCTTTGCGCACCACGGGGGCAAAGGCCGGCCGGGTCGCGAGGTGAAGCTCGTCGTGGTGCCTCATCAGCATCACACCGCGCCCCTCGAGCCCTTCGCGCAGCTCGCCCAGCGCGCGCTCCACGGCGACGCGATCGCTCTCCGTCGCCTGCTGCAGCTCACGCAGGGTGAGGGGACGGTTGGAGCTGAAGAGGATCGCTTCGATCGCTGCCGCCAGTTCGGTCACTTCAAGTCACCTGACCGTTTGTGCTCGATGTGGATCGGCCCGAATTGTTCTTTCTGCCGCACGCTGATCATGGAGCGGCGCAGCAGCTCGAGCACCGCCACGAACGTGACCACCGCCTCCAGGCGGTCCTCGGATTCGAGGATCAGCTCGAGCAGGTCGACCGGTCCCTCTCGGAGGCGCTGCGTGATGACGTCGAGCTTTTCCTCCAACGTCCAGGTGCGGCCCGTGACCACAACCGGCCGTGGAGGGATGCGCGCGAGGACGCTGTTGAACGCCACCACGAGGAGTCCGATCTCGAGCGGCTCTTCCTGGCCCGCGGCGTCGACCTGGCGTGGTGGTGGAGGAAATGAGAAGGCCTCTTGCTCGGCCCGCACCATCATGCCCTCAGCCATTTGCTTGTAAGCGCGGTACTCCTCGAGTCGCTTGCGGACCTCCTCCTCCCAGCCGAGAAGGTCGGTCTCCTCCTCGGTCGGGGGCTCGCCCGGCAGCAGGCGGATCGACTTCAGGAGGAGCAGGCGTGCCGCCATCCAGAGGAACTCGGCCATTTCTTCTAGCCCTCTGTTGGGGTCCGCAAGGTCGCGCGTCGCGATCTCGACCAGGTAAGCGTCCGTGACCCGCGCCAGGGAGACCTGGAAGATGTCGACCTCCTCGCGCTCCGCCAATGCCAGGAGCAGCTCTAGCGGACCCTCGAAGACGGGCGTCTTGACGTCAAGACGCGCACGAGCGATCGGGGGCTCCACGAGCGCTAAGGATAATCGCCGCCACGCATCCCCCTTCGTTACGTGGCAAGGGCGGCCGGGTTTATCCCGGCCGCAACTCAGCGCTCCTATCGGGCTCCCAGCGTGGCGAGGAGTAACTACTTCGACAAATCCAATCAACGGGAAAGAGCGCAGCCCCTCGGCGAAGCCGACGGGCGATGAGGGAAAACCGGCAGGTTTTTCCTCATAAGTTCTATCTCAGGTCCACCTGGTGGAATCTCTCCGCTCGGGCGCTGAACCGCCACCGGCGCCTCAGCCCCGCCGCACTCCCCGTCTGGCTCGCGTGGGCGAGGCGCGCCTCGATCTTTTCTTCGAGAACATCGCCCACGTCGACCTCCAACGTCGGCTGCTGGCCGGCGAAGCACCACGCTTCCTTGGTCTCGTGCGGCTCTCCCGCCTTGGGAAACGTGAGTGGATCGCGGGCGCAGGGCCACGCTGCATCAAGAGCGACGCGGCCGACGACGCGGTGGTCGGGATGGTAGCGATAGGCAACGTTGGGATCGAACGTCAGCAGCACGTCAGGCCTGGTCGCGCGGATCTCGCGCACGAATTCCTCACGCAGCTCCAGGTCTTCGACGAGCTCAGCGTCCGGATGGCGGAGGAATGCAACGCGCTTCACGCCGAGCACGTACGCGGCTGCCTCCTGCTCGCGCTCTCGGGTGCGTGCCACCTTCGAGCGTGACTTCGAAACATCTCGCGTCCCCTTATCCCCCGAAGTGGCCAGCACGAAGTCCACGAGCACGCCGCGAGACGTCATCTTCAAGACGGTGCCGCCGCAGTAGAACTCGATGTCGTCGGGGTGCGCGACGATGCAAAGGGCGCGCTTGATGCGCCGGTCGTCGGGCCCGCTGAAGAGCTTTCGCGCCGGCATCTAGTGTCGTCGGGCCTCGTCGAGCAGCTCCCGCGCGCGGGCGATGGCCTTGGCGGTGACTCCACCGCTCATCATCCGCGCCAGCTCCGCCGCCCGCTCGTCGTCGGAGTGCAGCTCGCGCACGGACACGACGTTGCGCCCGTCCGATCCGGGCGATTTCTCCACCACAAGGTGGTGATCGGCAAACGATGCGATCTGAGCGAGATGGGTCACCACCAGCACCTGGCGCTTGACGCCGAGGGCCTTGAGGCGCAAACCGACCTGGATCGCGGCCTCGCCGCCGATGCCCGCATCGACCTCGTCGAAGACCAGCGTGGGCAGGCGATCGGCGTCGGCGCCAACCGTCTTGATGGCGAGCATCAACCGCGCCAGCTCGCCGCCCGAGGCAACCCGCGCCAGCGGCGCCAGCGGCTCGCCGGGGTTGGCGGAGAACATCATCTCGGCGAACTCCGCACCGTCAGGGCCGATCTCGGGGCGCGGCCGGAGCTCGACCTCGAAGCGCGAGCCTTCCAGGCGCAGGCCCTGCAGCTCCGCGGCGACAGCCTTCTGCATTCGACGTGCGCCTTCGACGCGCGCCCTTGTCAGCCGTGCGGCCGCCGCCTCGAGGCCGGCGCGAGCCTGGTCGCGCTCTCGGGCCGCCGAGGCGATGGCGCCGTCCATGTCCTCGGTCGCCCCGACCTGCCGCTCGAGCCGCTCCTGTTCCACGATCGCCGCATCCAGGGTGCCGCCGTGCTTGCGCTTGATCGCGTCGAGGACCGCGAGCCGGGCCTCGATGGCCTCGAGCCTGGCGGGGTCGGAGTCCAGGGTTTCCGCGTAGCGCCGAATCTCCAGCGCGATGTCCGCGACCTCCTCCTCCACTGCCGCCAGGCGGGCGGCCTGGCCCGCCAATCGAGGATCAAGGTCGACCGCCGAGCGCACGGCTGCTGAGGCTCGCGCGACGCCGTCCTCATGCAGCGCGGCCAACGACTGATGTCCCAGCTCGGCGAGCTTCGCGGCATGGCGAACCGCGGAGCGCTCGGCCGCCAGCTCGGTGTCCTCGCCGGGCCGCACGGCCGCGTTCCTCAACTCTTCGAGCTGCCAGCGCAGGTATTCCTGGTCGCGTAGCCCGCGCGACCGCATCGCCTCCAGCTCCGACAGCGCGCCCGCGGCGGCCGCCCACGCCGCGTGCGCGGCGCCGACTGCCGCTCGAAGCTCGCCGGCGCCCGCATAGCCATCCGTCAGCTCGGTCTGGGTATCGGTATCGAGCAGCGCGTGATGCTCGTGCTGCCCGTGGACCGCGACCAACTGCCGGCCGAGCTCGCGAAGCTGCGCCGGGCTGGCGGGTCGCCCATCGATCCGAGCCGAGCCGCGCTTGCCGAGCTCGCGTTCGAGCACCAGGGCTGAGCCTCCGGAATCGAACACCCCCTCGACCGTCGCGCGCTGCGCGCCATGCCTGACCTGGTCGGCGCCGCCCCGCGCGCCAAGGGTGAGGCCGAGCGCGTCGACGATCAGCGACTTGCCGCTCCCTGTCTCGCCGGTGAGAAGGTTCAGGCCGGGGCCGAAGCGCACGCGGGACTCGGCGACCAACGCGAGGTCGCGGACCTTGAGCTCCCTCAGCAACGGTGTCCGAGCTCGGAGGTCCGACGCAAGATTCGCGGCATCGGCGGCCGGAGCCAAGGAGACGACGAGCACGCGAGGGAGCGCATCGCGTAGATGCGTGACCGAGTGCGCGGAGGAGTCGACGTCGGCTTCAGCGCCGTGCTCGGGGTCCCCGCGGAATCGCCAGATTCCGTGGGGTTAGCAGGCGCCCGGCCGACTAGGCCGCGAAGATGCAAGGACCTTCCGGGCGCGGACACCATCATTTCATGGGGACGAGAGGCCGTCCCCAACCGAGCTTCTCACCAAGCCGGCGATAGAAGCTCTCGGGCGGGCTGAACCGCACAACGTTGAGCGGGCGCCCATGAGAGCCGCAGCGCAGGCGGTCGCCGGCGCGGACCGCGCGGCCGCGACGGCCGCCATCGATGCGTAGCTCCGCGGGCCCGCGCACGACCGCCAGGGTGATGTCCTGCCCGGGCGGGAACACGATCGGCCGCACCGTGAGTGCGAACGGATTCAGCGGCACGAGCACGAGGTCGCGGAGAGTCGGTTCCAGAATGGGCCCCCCGCTCGCAAGTGCATAGGCCGTCGAACCCGTGGCCGTCGCGACCATCACGCCGTCAGCGTCGATGACCCCCACCGCCTGGCCGCTGACGTCGATCTCCACCCTCAGCATCCGCGCGTCGCCGGCGCGGTTGATGACCGCCTCGTTGAGCCCGATCTCTCGTGCGATGGTCTTTCTGTTTCGGGTCAGGGTTGCCTGCAGCACGTTGCGCTCCTCGATGCGGTAGTCGCCCTTGAAGAAGCGTTTCAGGCCGTCTTCGAGCTCGTCTGCGTCGAGCTCGGTGAGAAAGCCCAACCGGCCGAGGTTGA
>WNFG01018892.1_pt1 | contig 11753 bp, 14 predicted proteins | sample 5400431 | NCBI WGS metagenome assembly WNFG01 (sample SAMN13153346, study PRJNA577476) | soil metagenome | isolation source: 120 cm saprolite under Douglas fir tree site 2 hole 3 replicate 2 | place: USA:California | collected 2015-04-18
TGCTCCTGAGGCGGGTTTATTACCTCGTAGACGCGGAACTGGTGCTGGACCTCGACCTTGAGGCCCGTCTCCTCCTCCAGCTCCCTTATCGCTGCATCAGCTATACTCTCGAAAGCGTGAATCTTTCCTCCAGGGAGAACCCAATTGCCGCGCTGCGGGTCCTTGTTGCGCTTTCCTAGCAAAATTCGGCTGGCTTCGTCTTTGACGATTAGTGCTGAACCAACCCTGGGGAGTCCTTCACTCATGGGAGCAAGTTCTCTGACCTGTAGATCGAAGCCCCAGGTGAAGCGGAGGCGCTTGCTTGGATCTCGACATAATTCGCTTTTTGCATCGTTTCGTCATACCGAGGCCAGTTCAGGCCAGTGGACGTATCATACCCAACGGCCACTCAACAGGTACTCCGACTTACGTTTTATCCGACGACATGGGAGGGGTGTCGAGCCGTTTTCCTCAGATTTCTTTTCTCCAAGCACCTCAGTGAGATCTGAAGACTTAATTTTCAACTGCTGTGGAAAACGTTGCATGAGCTGTTGAAAAGTCCCTCTTAGAACATTTTAGCATTGGCATGTTGTATTGCTCCGCGAACGCCGCCAAGTAATTCCCTGTCGCGCGGGAACAAAAACGTCCAGGAACGATTGTTCCAGGTCGCATCGCAGAGCAACGAAGAACGTGAGCCTGATCAGGAGACTGATCCTGGGACTTTCAAACGCCAACTTCTTCAAGGGGTGGTGTTCTGGATGTCCACGAAACACGCAAGTTAGCGTTTTGTCATTGGTATCCCCCGCTTGGCGGCGAGAGGCCCAGCATCGTGGGCATGTCGATTTCGTTCCCGTGTAACCGTTTCGGTCACATGTGACGGGCACGCACGGTTTCCTATCGCCAACTCTTTCCGACTGTGAGTATTGCGAACGGTCATCGATTTGCTACGGTCGAAGCCATGCGTCTATTCACGATTGCTCTGCTGCCCCTGCTCAGTTCTCTGCCTCTCGCGGCGCAAGACGCCGAGGCGCAAAAGAAGTTCACCGGCACTTGGGAGGCAAAGTTGAAGGACAAGGTGATATGCACTCTCAAGCTGAGGGCTGGTGAGCAGATCTCCGGAGAAACGGAGGCCTGCAGCATTAATGTCGACGCGAACGGGGACCTGCGAGAACGCGATTCCACCGAACCTTCAGATAATTCTCCTGCACCGATCCTCAACGCGAAACTGCAGGGAGATGCACTAATCTTCGAGGAGAGAAACGGCGATGAAGTCCTGAAATTCGAACTGAAGTTGATTGGCGAGGGCCGGGCCGAGTTGAGAATCCTGGACGCTCCAGTCCAGATCAAGCCGATTCAATTCGAACGAAAGTAACGCCGGTCAGACACTACCCGTGAGAAACAATGCGGTGACAGCCAACTCTTCACCAATTCTTTTGAGGCAGACTCTAGCCTCGCCGGGCTTCGCGCACGAGACCCTCGCGCACGAGCATTTTCAGGAGAGTCTGGTAGCCGATGCCCTTCCGCTCAGCGATCCTCCGGGCCTGTGCAAGATCGGCTTCAGGCAGCCTGATGGCGATTTGCACGCTACTCTTCTTATTCATCCTCGCAACTAAACTTGATCCTCCGACTTTGCTCCCCTTCGCTTTGCCCTCGGCGGATTTTTGATTCACATAAGAGCGTCCCGCCGGACTGGCCCACCAATCCGCCTCTTCACTCTCGCTCCTGAACTTTGGCATCTGCGTCGTATTCTTGTTCTTCGAGCGCATTCTCCTTGCAGCCGCCTCTCGATTTAGTCGCGTCATTGCCCGGGGTCAAGATCGTAGGCCGTCACCACCCTTATCTTGCCCCCGCGTTCCGTCACGATCACAGCGAGCAAGCGGCCTCGCTCGGTTTCGCCATAATACACGAAGCTACGTTCACCCTCAACGTCTTGTTCATGAACTGGAATCGGATCGTTTGGAAGTACCCATTCGGCTTCCTCCTGCCTAATTCGAAGGGCCCGAATCTTGCGGAGGTTGTTCCGATCCCCACTCGCACATCGCTCACCTACTTGCATATGCAATGCATAGGCATTGTTGCAATGCATAGGCCACTGCAGCTATCCGCTATCTAAACCGCGGGCTGAACAACGGATCCGTATCCGCCGACATCAGCACCCACAGCGCATATATGCCGATGCCCGTTCCTATAGGAAAATTCATCAGCTCTAAAATCGCTATCACCGTGCCGATGGAGCGTGACCACGGACGCATGTAGAGCAGCCCGATCCCAAGAACGATCGCCGGCACCGCCAAAATCAACAGCAGCCACATCCACCCGGTGATCATGAAGCCGATCAACGGGCCGTACGCCGAGACGGATGCCGGGCCGGCGAAAAGGAAGAAGAACACCAAGCTGGCGATCCCGCCAAAGCCGCCCGTTAATATGAACAATAGCCCCAGAACTTTGACGTGGTTTTCCAATTACCAGTCAACCTCGATCTCGTAGTCATCGGCGCCCTCGCCTGAATCCGTAATCTCGAAGACCAACCTGTAGTGATTCGTGTGCGAAGGATATTCTACGATCTCGACGCGTCCGCGCCCAACTAATTTCTTTATGACTGGTTGCAGATCGGAGCGGCTGGGAATGGGTCGCACGAACTCCACATGCTCGCCCTTTATCGGCTTGCCCTGCACCACTTCCGAGAACGCCGAACCGCTTTGCAGCGCCACTCGAACGCGACCCTCCACGGTTCCGTTCCACACCAGACCTCGCTCGGCGGCGGTGATTTGCGGCAGTTGTTTTCCCGAAGGCCTGCCCCAGCTCAGTGTGAACGAATACTCGCCTGACCCGCTTTGAGGATCGCGAATGGAAACGCGCGCCGTGTAATTGTTGGATTGGCGTGGCTGCTCCACAAGTCGAATTTGTCCTCGCCCCAACGCTCCTTCAAGACTCACTTCCACGTCCTTGTTTGGTAGTGGCCGCGAGAACTTGAAGCTCTCGCCCGCTACCGGCCCGCCTTGCGTAGCGTTCGAAACACACGTCTTGGCCCGGCAACTGATCAGCGCCTCGTCATCCACCCGGCCGGTCCAGACTAACTGGTCGCTTCGGCCTGGTGAGTGCGCGCCCTCGAAGAACCGGTTTGAAGCGTCCCAATACAAGGCGATCGAGTAAAACGCAGCTCCGGGCTGCCGATCCTCGATTGAAACCGCAGCCGTGTAACCGTTCTCGAGCCGGGGCTGATCGATGATGTGCACATAGCCGCGACCCTGCCGGATCTCGAGTTTGAGGTCCTGCTTGGTCTGCGGAAGCCGGTCATAAAACTGGAATCGCTGGTTCGTCACGGGCGCGCCTTCCAGGACCTTTACGTCCACAACGTTGTCCCGCAGATAGAGCACGTCGATGCCGGCCACGTCGCCCTGCCATATGAATTGCGGCCGATCCTGTGCGCAGAGGATCCACGCAAACGTTACAAATAGGAGAAATCTCACCGAACTTCTATTGTACTGGTCGCAGAACTTCGAATGGCAGGATTCTTCAACCCGGGGCGTCCCTGCTGGGTTCGTTTTGTACGATTGGCTAGCATCGACAGGCCCGCTCAAATTGTATTGTTCCTAACAGTTTAAAGGCCCTGTCACATGTTTTCGCAGTCAGCGTCTCTAACAAATTAGGGATCGTGCACAGACTACGATAGAATGTTGAGATCAGTGGAACTGGGCGCCGCGTCCATTCCGTAACATTAAGCAACGCCAATGTTCATAGCATCAGGTCTACCCGCTGTCCTTCTTGCTACGTCGGCGAATCAAATCGTCCGCTTGATGTTCGACGATACTTTCAAAGACGTCCATCATCTCGACTTGTTCGATTGGGCGCTACTCACGCCCTATTTCCTGCTGCTGGTGATCCTTGCCTGCTACGGATGTCATCGCTACGAAATGATCCGGAGATATTTGAAGCACAAGAAGGATATTCCCACAGCCTCATCGGTCCACTTCGAAACGCTTCCACGGGTGACCATTCAGCTTCCGCTTTACAACGAGCGATACGTAGTGGAACGACTTATCGAAGAAACAGTCAAGATGGACTATCCAAAACATCTGCTGCAGATCCAGGTGAATACCGGCACCGCTCCAATCGCCGCGGCTATAAGGCGGGGGCGCTGCAGGAGGGTATGCAGAGCGCAACCGGCGAGCTGATCGCGATCTTTGACGCAGACTTCCTTCCACCGCGCGATTTCCTGATGCGTACCGTCCATTTCTTCGCCGATCCTAAAATCGGCGTGGTGCAGACACGCTGGAGTTATCTGAACCGGCATTACAACCTGCTGACGGAAGTGGAAGCCATGCTGCTGGACGGACATTTCGTCATCGAGCACGGGGCGCGCTTCGGCAGTGGGCTGTTTTTTAACTTCAACGGAACGGCTGGAATTCTGCGCGCCTCAGTTACCGCGCGCAGCTAAAGGGCTGGCGCTTCGTCTATGTTCCGAGCGTGGATTGCCCTTCGGAACTTCCGGTTGACACCTACGGATTCCAGGTTCAACAGTCACGCTGGGCCAAGGGGCTCACGCAGGTTGCCGTCAAATTGCTCCCCACCATCCTGCGAGCCAAGCTTCCGCTACGGGTGAAAGCCGAGGCCTTCTTTCACCTGACGCCAAACATCTCGTATCCGCTGATGCTGATTGTGTCGGCGTTGATGCTGCCGGTGATGATCGTCCGCTTCTACATGGGCTGGTTCCAGATGCTGACGATTGATATGCCGCTGATCATCGCGTCTTTCTGGTCGATTTCCGCGTTCTACTTAATGGCGCAGCACGAGCTTTATCCCAAGAACTGGAAGCGGGCGCTGTTCCTCATGCCCGCGCTGATGGCGGCCGGCGTTGCGCTTACGGTGATCAACACCAAGGCCGTGATCGAAGCTCTGCTGGGCATTCAAAGCAGCTTCGCCCGCACGCCGAAATACGCGATCGGCGACCGTAAGGTCAAGATCGAAAACACGCAGTACCGGCGCCGCAGCGGATGGTTGCCCTACGCGGAGCTGGCCATTGGCAGCTATTTCGTTTTCATGGTGGCGTTCGCCATCGAGACCTTCAATTTTCCCGCGATTCCGTTCCTGCTGCTGTTCGTCGGCGGATACTATTGGGCCGGATTCACCACGCTGTACGAGGAATATCAAGGCCGTCTGCGCTGGAAGCGCGAACGCGAGCTGGCGCTCGAAAAAACCACCGCGTAACAAAACCACCGCCGAAAGAAATATCCTCAAACTCAGATCGTGGCGCGCGCACTCGTGCGTGCCGCGTCGAGACTCGTCTCGACGCTTGCTTGTAATTTATGCGAATCCCGAGGCAGGGCGTCGAGAAAAGTCTCGACGCGGCACGCACGAGTGCGTACGCCACCGTTAGCGTTCCTTTGCGGCTAATAGTTTCTGTACGCCAATCCTCAGTTCGTAGTGCCCTTCCGTTAGCCGATCAATTTTCTCGTGCAGGTACGCGATCTTCGTTTCCGTGTTAATGCTGGTTTCAAATTCAATGTCGGACCGGATGCGGTCTCGAGCCCTTTGCCGGTTTTGACTGGTCAAAACGAACAGAGTCAGGAAAATCGCCTCCACCGAGATGAACACGGACATGAACTCGAAGGGATATGGATCGAAGGCCTTGAGTCCGGCGAAGAGACTCAGATTAATCGCGATCCAGGATGCGAAAAACAAGATGTGCAGGAAAGTCGAAGACAGATTGCCAACCAGGGCGGGCACCGCGTCCGCAAGACGCGTGACAAACGTTCCTTGCTCTGCCGCCACGTCGTTGACGTTGCGAGTGACGGTGCGGCGGATCACATCGTCGCTCTTCCGCAGACGCCTGGCAATCACACTGAGTAAGTTCAAAGCCGCGGGCGTGTATTGCCGCAGGTAGTCTTCGAAATGAGCGCGATCCAACCGGAGGAGTTCCACGCTGCCAATCGCCGTGACCCACGCCGTTCTCGGTCCGTTGTCGATCAAGGATACTTCTCCAAAAATGTCGCCGGGCTTGGAGGTTTCCAGCACGATCTTTTCCCCTTGATCGTTCTTGATAAATATTTCGACCTCGCCGGACCGTTCAGATTCGCCAAGCTCACGTAAGTGGGCGACCTCATTTAGTATTGATGGATCGGTGGGCATGGCACCACACTACAACACACGGCGGTCAGGGGTCAGGTTACCACCGGCGCGAGGAATTCATTCAGCGCAACGTTGACGTTTCAGCGCTTCATCAGATTCTCCGGCCCAGACGACTGCTTTGACTTTCGTCCGCGTCACAGAGCAGGGACAGGGCGCCAGCATCGGGCGCTGCGACGCGAGACTAAGTAGCTCTGGTACTCCTACATTGAGTTTTTACTGGTTCGGAGCGGGAATTGACGAGACAGGCGTTGAGGATTCCGGCATGGAGTACGCCCTGATTGCCTCAAGAAGTTCCTGCTTCCGAAGCGGCTTGGACAAGTGGCCGGAGCAGCCCGCGAGTGCGCCCTGGCGGCGTTGTGCCCGTAGGTCCTCCGCCGACAGAACGACAATCGGCATTCGCCGCCGATCCTTACCCGTTTCCAATTCGCGAATTCGCCTGGTGGCGGCGTACCCATCCATAACCGGCATACGGATGTCCATGAAGAGGAGATCGAAGGTTCCCGCGGCGGCAAGCTCAACCGCCTCCGCGCCGTTGCCGGCACGCTTCACCACGTGCGGCTGGCCGTGCAAATATGCCCTGAACAACTGGAAGCTGTCCTCTGAATCCTCTGCAACCAGGATGCGAAGGGCTCGTTGAGCTTCTGCCGAAGGTTCTGCTCCAGGTTGAGGCAGCGCTGCGACTCCCACTGGCGCCGCAACTGGGATAGTAACCGCGATCCGCGTGCCGGTGGACAAATCGGCTGACGCATCCACGCGCCCGGCCAGGGCGATCGCCAGGTTGCGCGCGGCGGCCAGGCCTAGGGCACCGCAGCCTGGCAAAGACGCATCGAATTCGAAGTCGTCCTGCTGTAGGGCGTGCATCAAAACCTGATTGAGCATCCTGGAGGGCGACAAGATCTCAAAGATTAGATTAGTTCCATCCGCGGAGGGCAGTGCTCGAAGACTCAAGTGCAGGGCACCGCCATCGATGGTGCTCACTACGGCTTCCGCAATTCGGAGCAGCGTGTGCCCGATCCGGTCGACGTCGGCCGACACACGCGGTGGGACACTGGCGTCGACATTGCAGAAGAGCCCAACACCCTTCCGTCTAGCGATTGCGCCGATGACTTCCACAACCCGGGCGAAAAGATCGCCGGGAGCGAAATCGGCTATGACCAGTTTTTCCTCGGGAGCCAGGCCAAGGATGACGCGGACGTCTTCAATGGCGCGGATATGCCGCTCGGCCGCTGCACGGCAGGCCTCTATATACTCGATCTGTGCCGGATCGAGTGCGCCATCGCTCACGAGTTCGAGGAACCCGAGAATCGAGTGCATGGCGTTACGTGCGTCGCTATTGAGGACCGCAATGAGGCCCTTAACGTTTTCTGTTTTCATTGGAACGCTCCATATTTGCTATAGCCGCCAAGGATCGAGCCCTTTGCTCTGCGGCACCGAGAAAAACTCAACGAATCGTTTTTTCGGTCGAGCTGGGGCCGGGCCATTCACATTGCCCGCCATCTTCCGGGCAATCAATTCAATCTGCGCGCCGAAGACGCTTTTTGGATTGACTCCCGTACCTTCCTCAACGGCATCGCGGATACTGCGTTCGTCGGACGGGACCGTGACGCGTACCGGCAGGCCCAAGATACCCTCAATGTCGCGGATGGACAAACCGGTGCCCTTGTCCACACGGTTCAACAACACCGAGACGCGATCCAGGAGATTTAACGAGTGGAGCCGCTGGACGGTCTGGCGGGCCATGTGAAGGCCAACCAGATCGGGGCCGCAGACCAGAAAGACCGTGTCCGCCTGCTGCATCGTGGCGATTTCAAAATCCTCCATGGTTCCGGGAAGATCGACGGCCACGACCGCATATTCACGCCGGGCCCACTTGAGGATGGCCTGGAAGCTTTCCAAAGGCACCTTGGAGCCAAACTCCGCGGGAGCGGAGCGGAGCACATGCAGGTTGTCCCGTTCGCAAACAAGCTGGTCCCACAAGGTCTGATCCATGCGGCTGGCATTTTCGAGAGCATCCATGATCGAGTTGTTGGAGTCCAGCTTCAAAACGAAAGAAGTAATGCCGAGGCGAATATCGAAATCCAGCAGCAACGGATGACGCTCCGATTGGCGGGCGCAAGCGAGCGCGGAGTACACCGCCAGACTCGACGCTCCGGACCCGGGTTTGGCGGGCAGGAAGGCATACACCAACCCATCGACAGCGGTGGAACCGGCGGTGACGTCCAGTTTGCGCCTGACATTGAGGACCGCCGTGGCGACATCCCGATTCGAAAAAGGCTGCGGCAGCACCTCGCAGATACCGGCCCGGACGACGGCAATCAAGTCGGTCTGGGTGGTGCCGACGTTGAGAGCGACAGCGCCCACCGAAGGGCAGAAGCGGTTGATTTCGCCGGCCAGGGTTATGGCCCGCTCGGCGTCTTCACGAAAGTCGATGAACGCTATGTGCTTTTCGTTTGTTACTTCCAAAGAGCGGATATCGGAGGCGCCAGGGTACTCCGGAATTATCAGCACGGAGTCGATTTCCCCGGTTGCTTCGAGTGAGGACTCAAGCTGAGCGCGCAGCGAGGCGTCCGTTGTAATGATTGCGGCTATCATGGGTTGCGCCTCGCACTAGAGCCGCTTCCAAGAGCCGTCTTACATTTCCACATGTGATTTACCCTGTTCCTCAGTTTGTACAGTGTTAGCGGGCGGTACTGATCTAAACTGTTTCTCATACAGTTCTCTTATCGGTGCGTTTTGGCGAAGCATTTCTCATGTTCTTATGTTGATGCGAAGTAGGAATGCCTCATTCGTCACGGATGTCTTATCGGCCGAAGATGCTTTATATGAGAGGCGACGCGAAATAAGATTAGTGGTTGGCGCAGACGATTCGTCTTTTGTCGTCTGCGATGCCCCGTGTTGGCGGATCAAAAAATACGATGACCTGCCCCACAGGCCAGTATCACCCTACTCGCAGCGAGGTAGCCGGATCGACCCGGGCCGCTCTCCAGGCCGGGAAGGCAGTCGCCGCGATCGCGACTCTAAGAACGAGCACGGTTACAGCCGCGAAGGTCAGGGGATCAGTGGCGTCAACACCATACAGACTGGCCAGGAAGCGGGTGACGGCGAATGCAGCGACTACACCCGCGCCCGCGCCGTATAGGGCGACGCGCAATCCCTGGGCCAGGACCATCGAAACGATGCGTTGACGCGTGGCTCCCAGGGCTACGCGGAGGCCGATTTCAAAGGTCCGCTGCGTAACCCAATCGGAGACTAAGCCGTAAATGCCGATTGCCGCCAGCAGAATAGCCGCTCCCGCGAAGCTGATGAAAACGGGTATGGTGGAGCGGAAATCGGAGATCGACCCGGATTCGTGCCTGCCTTGATTCTACGCCCACGCCCCGCCGCGCGCCGACCGCTTCAGATACTGACCTCGCCCTATCTTCCCCAAGAATTGCCCATTCTCTACGATCATTTCGCCGCGCGACATCACCTTGCTCACGTTCCCTTTCACGCGGAAGCCCTCGAACATTGAGTAGTCCACGCGCATATGGTGCGTTTTTGCGCTGATCGTGTAATCGGCTTGCGGATCCCAAAAGACGATATCTGCATCGCTGCCTGCTGCGATGGCCCCCTTGCGCGGATACATCCCGAAGATGCGCGCAGGCGTCGTGGAAACCAACTCGACAAACCGATTTAGCGACAGCTTGCCGTCATTCACGCCGTGGTGATAGATCAACTGCAAACGATTCTCGATGCCCGGCCCGCCATTCGGAATCTTGGTGAAGTCGTCCTTGCCCAGCACCTTTTGATCTTCAAAACAGAATGGGCAATGATCCGTAGACACCACCTGCAGATGATCGTGTTTCAGCCCGTCCCAGAGCTTTCCAAGATTTTTCTTCTCTCGCAGCGGTGGCGTGAACACGTACTTCGCGCCTTCGAAATTCGGGCGCTCCATTTCTTCTATTGAGAGCAACAAGTACTGTGGACACGTTTCGGCGAAAGCCGGCAATCCGCGATCGCGCGCCTCGCGCACCTTATTCAAGGCATCTTCGGAAGACAAATGCACGATGTAAACCGGTACGCCCGCCATTTCCGCCATCGCGATGGACCGATTCACCGCTTCCGCCTCCGCCGTGGTCGGACGCGTCAACCCGTGGTAGATCGGCGCGGTCTTCCCCTCTGCCAGCGCTTTTTGCACAATCACGTCGATCACGCTGCCGTTTTCGGCATGCATGCAGATGAGCGCGCCGTTCTTGGCCGTTCGCGAGAGCGCGCGGAAAATGGTCGCGTCGTCCACCATAAGAACGTTCGGATAGGCCATGAAAAGCTTGAAGCTCGCCACGCCCTCTTTCACCAGATCGTCCATGTCTTCCAGACCGGCGAGGCCCAGGTCGGTAACGATCATGTGCAGGCCATAATCGATGCAGGCTTTCCCCTCCGCCTTTTTCAACCAGGTATCCAGCGCGTCGCGCATCCTTGTTCCGCGCGCCTGGATAGCAAAATCGACGATGGTGGTGGTGCCGCCAAACGCCGCCGCGCGCGTTCCCGTTTCGAAGTCATCGCTGGACGTGGTGCCGCCAAATGGCATGTCCAGATGTGTGTGCGCGTCCACTCCGCCCGGCATCAGCAGCATGCCCTTCGCGTCGATTGCGCGATCGGCGGAGTTGACGGGAATTCCTGGCCGCACTTCCTTGATCTTCTCGCCTTCCACCAAAATGTCGGCTGGGAAAGTGGACTCCGCCGTAACCACTGTGCCGTTCTGAATCAGCGTACTCATCGCGCCGCGCTCCTCTGTTCCCACGATTCGAATGGCCGGCCAGTTTCCACGCGATCCATCGTGATGCATCCGTCGACGGGGCACACCAACGCGCACAGGTTGCATCCCACGCATTCGTCTTCATCCACTCGCGGAATACGGGTGAGCGGGGTCGCGTATTGACCAACATTGCCATTCGCGCCATCCAATTTCGCGATGGGCGTGGTTGCGATCCTGCGTGCGCTTTCGGCTTCCACCTGCGCGGGCGTCCGGTGGCTGTTGCGATCCCCGGTCGCGCGATCAAGATGGATGCACTGATGCGCACCGTCCCAACAAGCCGTGTAGCATAGCTCGCAGCCGATACATTTCTCCGGATGAATGCGCGCGATGATCTTGTAATTCAGATCGAGATTCTTCCACTCCACCACCCGCGGCAGACTCACGCCGCAAAAATCGTCGATGGTTCTGAATCCTTTCGCGTCCATCCAGTTGGACAATCCATCGGTCAGGTCCTCAATAATGCGGAATCCGTAATGCATCGCCGCAGTGCAAACTTGCACAGTTCCCGCGCCAAGCAAAATAAACTCGGCGGCGTCCTGCCAACCGGAAATTCCGCCGATTCCAGAGATCGGTAGCCGCGATCCTTCGTCGCCCGCGATCTGTTGCACCATATGCAGCGCAATCGGTTTCACTGCCGGACCGCAGTAACCGCCGTGCGACGATTTCCCGCCGACGTCCGGACGCGGAGTCAGCGTGTCCAGATCGATGCCCGTGATGGAGTTGATGGTGTTGATGGCCGACAATCCATCCGCGCCGCCGCGTTTGGCCGCGCGCGCCACCATGCGAATGTCGGAAATATTCGGAGTGAGCTTCACCAGCACCGGCGTGCGCGCCACTTCCTTCACCCAAC
>WNFG01006558.1_pt1 | contig 11751 bp, 9 predicted proteins | sample 5400431 | NCBI WGS metagenome assembly WNFG01 (sample SAMN13153346, study PRJNA577476) | soil metagenome | isolation source: 120 cm saprolite under Douglas fir tree site 2 hole 3 replicate 2 | place: USA:California | collected 2015-04-18
TTGCGCGATGTCGGGGTCAAGCCGGAACAGCTCGACCGCATCGCCGAGCTGTCGATGCATGACCGCTGGATCCACACCAACCCGCGCAAGATCGACGGTCCGCCGGTCGTCCGCGAGCTGCTCGACGCGGCGTGGTAGGACACGGTTGCATCTTTGCATAAAGCTGCTTAGATGTAGCGCATGAGAACGACGGTCGACATCCCCGACGAATTGTTTCGCCGCGCAAAATCGGAAGCCGCGCTGAGTGGGCGCAAGCTCAAGGATCTCGTCGAGGAGGGGCTACGGCTCGTGGTTGAACAGCCTCCTCGTGAAGAAAAGCCGGATCTGTCTCGCCCCAAACCCAAACCCTCGGCCCACGACTTGCTGAAGGACCTCTGCGGGATCTACAAGGATGGGCCTTCCGATCTTTCCACGAATCCGAAGTACTTCGATGATTTCGGGAGATGAGGACTGGGACACTGCTGGATACTGGTCCGCTAGTCGCCTATCTGTGGTCGGCCGATCGCTATCATGAATGGGCGGTCGACCATTTCGCGTCACTCGACCTGCCCTTCATCACCTGTGAGCCCGTGATTACGGAGGCGTGTTTCGTCACGGCGCGAAATCGCGTGTCGCCGACGCATGTACTCGAAACCGTGACGCGCGGCGTCGTGCAGGTCGGCTTGCAGATCGGCAACGAATTGGCAGCAATCCGCGCGCTGATGGAACGCTACGCCAACGTCCCGATGTCGCTCGCCGATGCCTGCCTGGTCCGATTGGCGGAGATCACCGGGCTGCCGATTTGTACGCTCGATAGCGACTTCGCGATCTATCGCGCGCATGGGCGTCGCGCGTTGATCCTGATCGCGCCTAGCCCCCGCTCGCTGCACGAGACATAGCTCCGCCTCGCGACCCTGCGCGGCAATAGAGCGCAGACTGACGCGAGGCCGTAACAGCTTAAGCTTGTATTCACTGTTAATAACCCTAATAGCGGGAATATCGCTCGCGACCGTACGCATTTGGTCGCAACGATGAGGAGCCAATCCGAATCCCGGGTCGCTCCGCCCTACGGTTGAGATTTAGCGAAGGCACTTCCCATGGCTGAATTGAGCGTCGATGCCGGCACAACACCGCGCATCATCGGGCGGCCGCAATCCGCGCGCCCGCGGATCCGTCCGGGTATTTTCGTCAATGCCAGATTGTTCAGACTGCTGATCGGCGTTGGGCTGGTGTGCTCGGCGGCCTGGTACATCTATCTTTATGCGTTCAACAAAGTCAGCATCGCCGGCGTGGTCAATGCGCCCCTCCTCACGATCGTCTCGCAGATCGACGGGAGGATCAATCAGGGCGCGGCCGTACAAGGCGAAGCGGTCACTGCCGGGCAAGCCCTGGCCCTGGTAATCAACGACCGCGTCGACGACCGCACGGTTGTCGATCTTGGCCGATCGCTCGATGGTGCTCGGGAGAAGCTCACCGGCCTTCGCGCGAGTATTGATGATCTCAGCGGAATTGGAGGGACGCTTGCCCGGCGCGGCCGAGAATATCAGACCGCCCTGGCCGACCGCCTCGAGCAGGAGGTGAAGGAGGACGAGGCCGCGCTTGCATCGGCGCGCCTCTCCGAGAGCCAAGCGGGCGATGCGCTGAAGCGCGGCGGGGTGCTGATCCAGCAAGGCACGATTTCCCACGTGGCCTATGACAGCCTCTCTTATGCCTATCAGCGGGCAGCCGCCGAGGTAGCGCGGACGGCGGCGCGGCTCGCCAAGATCCGTCGGGACCTCGCCTCGGCGCGGGAGGGCGTGTTCCTCGGCGACAGCAATTCATCCGACGTACCCTATTCGCGACAGCGTCTGGATGAGGTCACTATTCGGCTCGCGGGCCTCCATAACGACGAGCGCACGATGCTCGCGACAATCGCCGAGTTCGAGGCGAAACACCGTGCCGAGGTGACGCGCAACGCCAGAATGTCCGCGCAGGAGCTTGCTGCGCCGGTCGAGGGTGTCGTCTGGCGGTCGACCGTCGCTGAGGGGACCGAGATCCTCCGCGGGGCGCCGCTATTTCAGCTTATCGACTGCCGACACGTTTATATCGAAGCGACCACCCGCGAGCGTTTTTTTGAGGCGCTTCGACCGGGAGACAGGGTACGGGTGGCACTGGAGGGAAGCACCTCGGAGCTCCCCGGCTCGATCCGCGACGTTGTCGGCCCGGGCGCGTCGCTCGATGCCGGCCCCAAATTGTCGGTGATCAACCGCCGCAACGGCACCGAGGCTCAGCTCATCATCGACGTCGATGCCGCCGCCTTGCCGGTCATGCCGGGGACGACCTGCAATGTCGGGCGGAGCGCGAAGGTCTATTTCCAGTGATCAACCAGTTTCTCGCCGTCGCCCTCCTGGCGGCCGCCTACGGGGTGTTGCTGACGGTGACGAATTTAGCCGGCGCCTGGCGACGTCCCGCCATATGCGCCGCCGCGGCGCTTGGCACCGGCGCCTATATCGCCTGGCGCTTCGCGACTGCCGATGACGGGCTCGCCGCTGGTGGCGCGCAGCGCTTGTTCACGATCGTGTGTCTGGTCTTCGAGACCATCTTCGTCGCCGAGTTCTGGACGTTCCTGCTGCTGGCCTCGCGCAGTCTCGACCGCGGCCCGCAGGCCGACCGCCACGAGGCGGCGCTGCGAGGCACGACGCTCGATGCGCTCCCGGAAGTTGATGTTTTCATCACGACCTACAACGAGGAACTCGAGGTCCTCGAAAAGTCGATCGTCGGGGCGCTGGCGCTCGACTATCCCAAGTTCCGGGTGCACGTGCTCGACGACGGCAGACGGCTATGGCTGAAATCTTTCTGCGAGCGCGTCGGTGTGAACTATATCGCGCGACCCGACAACACCCACAAAAAGGCCGGCAATCACAACTATGCGTTGGCCCGAACCGAGGCGCCGTTCATCGCGGTGTTCGACGCGGATTTCGTCCCCTACCGAAACTTTCTGTGGCGCACGCTGGGCTTTTTCGCAGAACCGGAAATCGGCATCGTGCAAACTCCGCAAGCCTTCTTCAACGCCGACCACTTCCAGAACAATCTGCTCCTCCAGAAGGCCATGCCGGACGAGCAGCGGTTTTTCTTCAGCCACATCATGCCGTGCCGGGACGCATGGGGAGTGGCGTTCTACTGTGGATCTGCGGCAGTCCTGCGGCGCGAAGCGGTAGAGACGATCGGCGGCATCGTGTGCGGCCACGCGACCGAGGACAACGTCACCTCGATCGCGATGCTCGCCAAGGGATATCGCACCGCCTATCTCAACGAGCAGTTGAGCTGGGGCTTGGCGCCGGAGAGCAGCTGGGCCTTTCTGGAGCAGCGCAAGCGCTGGTGCGTCGGGGGCGTGCAGACCCTGTTTCGGCGCGACGGGCCGCTCGGTCCGCGGATGCGGCGCTGGCGGGAACGCCTGTGGTTCCTGCCGCTCCATTGGCTTCTCGGGTTCATCAACCCGATCTATTTTATCGCGATGGCGCTGATCCCGTGGTACTGCGACCTCAGCCCATTTTTCGGCATATCTCCCGAGCACAGCCTGCCGGCCACATTCCTGATCACGCTGGTCTACGCGCATACCCTGCTGTGGCTCGGGCGGGGAACTTGGTTGCCGATCATGTCACCGGCAATCAACCTCTTTCAGTCCTGCACATTGGCGCCTCTTGTGCTCAGCACTCTGCTGAAGCCATTCGGCCGGCCGGCCTTGCGGTTCGTCGAGGTAACGCCCAAGGGCAAATTGGCGGTTGCCGGACGGATCAACTGGGCCGTCATGACACCGCTGCTCTGCGCGTTCTTGCTCCTGGTCATGGGAATGGGAAAGACGATGGCGCTCGACAGCTATGTGCGCGACGTCGGCGAAATCGTGACGAACAGCATCTGGGCGATCATTTTTGCCCTGCATTTGGCGATCGCCTGCGTCGCGGCAATGGAGCTGCCCTATCGTCGCAGCGAGGAGCGCTTCGAGATCTCGGCGTCGGGAGTGCTTATCTCCGAAAGCGGCGAGGAGATTGGTTGCCGAGTTGTCGACATGTCGCTGCTCGGCGCCAGGATCGATTACGACGTGCCGCGGGGTCGCTGGCGGCTGCGAACCGAGGGCGAGACGCTGGAAATAGAGACGATCTGGTCTTTCGGCAACGCCTCCGCGTTGCGGTTTGTCAACATATCTGACGAGCAGCGCCGCCGGTTGATCGCCCGTCTCTACGTCACCAATCGCACACCGCCGATAATCATCCGATACCTCCTGCTAACCCATCGGGCGCTGAAGCGGCTGGTTTATCCATAACGTCCGGGCTTGGTCGCCACCCCCCCCCGCCGGCAGGCGCGAACGCCGGTCCAATTTAGGTGAAGGCCGCCGAGCCTCGTTGGCGGGAAACACCCTATCGGGATGGGTCCCGGCCTCGGCCGGGAGTCGGCTGTCCCGTATCGCTAGCGGAATCTGTTGACAGAAACTTAAAATACTCTCTTAAGTAGTATAACACCTTGTAGCACACGGATAACGGTGATATTTCTCAGACTGGTCGGGCTGCAATCTGCGCCGGCCCTTAACCACCGTCCCAGGGCTGAGCCGAGCCAGCTAAGCCGATCCAAGCCCCTGAAAGAAAACCCGTTGTCATCGACGGCTTTGGCCACGGCCCCACAATCCAGCGTCCGGACTATCCGGGCCAGCACCGTCGTCATCAGCATTCTGATTGTTGCGATGTGGGTACTGGTCGGCTTCTCGGTCGTTACCGCGCGGCAAGCCGCGCTCGACGCCGCCAGTTTGCAGGCCCGCAACCTGATGATCGCGTTCCGAGAGGAGGTCGCTCATATCCTGCGTGGGGTCGACGGTGAAATGGACCTGATCGCGGAGAAGATGCGGCGCGAACGCGGCAGCTTCGACCTCTACGCTTGGGGCCAGGAGCGCGTGCTGGTTTCGCTCGGAACTGCGCAGGCCAGTATCATCGACCCCGATGGAATGCTCAGCCAGACGACAATTGAACCCCATCCCCGCTCGATCGACCTGAGCGACCGCAGTCACTTCCGCATCCATCTGGACGGAGGATTTCACGGCTTGGCGGTTGGCCAAAGCATCATCACGCGACTTTCAGGGCTCCCCGCCCTGCCGATTTCACGCCGCGTCGAGGCCGAGGACGGGACCTTTCTCGGCGTCCTTGTCGTCCTGATCTCGCCCGGCACCCTGACGACACTCCACAAAGCGATTAATCTCGGGCCGCATGGCGTCATGACGCTGTCCGGGCTCGATAATGTCATTCGTGCGCGCTTCAGCACCGACAGTCCGGATGGGACCGATAGCATCGGCAAATCGATTTCCGGAGGGCCGCGGCCGGCCGTCGTCGAGGAGAATGCCGACGGGTGGTTCGTGCGGACCAGCGTGATCGACGGCATCACCCGGATCGTTACCTATGGCCGCGTCGGCAGTTATCCGCTCGTCGTCAATGTCGGCCTGGATCTAGATCAGGAACTTGCTGGTTGGCGTTCGCTCGCCGCGATGATCGTTGCGATGGCGCTCGGTGCTACATTGCTGCTGATTGGGCTCGCAGCCTATCTGATCCACCGGATTTTCCGAGACGCGAGAACGGCCCGCGCAACGACGCTGGCGATCACCCATACGGCCGAGCACGACTTTCTGACCGGCTTGTCCAATCGAATGCTGCTGAGCCAGAAAATCAGCCAGGCAATCGCCATGGCAAAGCGGCACGGGAATAAGGTCGCGGTGCTGTTTTTGGATTTGGACGGCTTCAAGCACATCAATGATTCCCTGGGACATCAGATCGGCGACAAACTTCTTCAATCCGTTGCCAAGCGCTTGGTAGCGTGCGTACGCGGCTCGGACACCGTAAGCCGGCAGGGCGGCGACGAGTTCGTTGCACTACTTGCAGAAGTGCAACGACCGGAAGATGCCGCCGTTATGGCGCAAAGGATGCTGCAGGCGCTGGCGGAGCCCCACTCCATCGACAAGCACGATCTTCACATCACGACAAGCATTGGCGTGAGCATTTATCCCGATGACGGTCTGGATTCGGAGACGTTGATCAAGAACGCGGACACCGCGATGTACCAGGCAAAGGAAAATGGGCGCCACGGTTATCAGTTTTTCATGCCGGCGATGAACGTCCGGGCGGTTGAGCGGCAATCCATCGAGATGGGTCTGCGCCGCGCCTTGGAGCGGGGCGAATTCGAGCTGCACTACCAGCCGAAGATCAACCTGAGGACGGGAGCGATCAGCGGGGCTGAAGCACTGTTACGCTGGACGCACCCCACTCGAGGAGTGGTCTCTCCGGCGGAATTCATTCCCGTGGCGGAAGACTGCGGTCTCATTCTGCCGATCGGTGCCTGGGTCCTTCGCGAAGCCTGCCAGCAAGCCCGAGCCTGGGTGGGTGCGGGCCTGCCCGCAGTGACGGTGGCCGTAAATGTCTCCGCGGTGGAATTTCGCGACGAGAACTTTCTGGAAAGCGTGTTCGCAATCCTCCGCGAAACGGGCCTGGATCCGAAATCGCTCGAACTGGAGTTGACCGAAAGTGTCCTTATGACGCGTGTCGAGTCGACGGCCGCCATTCTCCAGGCTCTCAGGGAAAGAGGGGTTCAGGTGGCGATCGATGATTTCGGTACGGGTTATTCGAGCTTGAGCTATCTGCGAAAATTTCCTGTCGATGCCCTCAAAATCGACCAGTCGTTCGTCCGGCAGATATGCGGTGCGGGCGAGGATTCGGCGATTGTCACCGCCGTGATCAGCATGGCTCGCAATCTCAAGCTGCGCGTCATCGCCGAGGGTGTGTCAACGCTGGAAGAACTGGAATTTCTTCAGGCCAACGAATGTGACGAGGCGCAAGGATACTATTTTACCGCGGCGATCCCTCCCGAGCAGTTCGCGAGACTGCTCAGAACCGGCATGCCAGAACCCCTCGTCCCCGTTCACAAGCCGCTCGTGATGTCATAGTCCTGGGCGGCCTTGCTGCCGTGTGCCAGCGCGAGGAGCCGGCTGGTTTATCCGTGACGTGCGGGCGTGGTCGCCCAGCCCTCGGGGCGGGCAAGCGCGAACACTGGTTTTCCCGCCTCTCGCCGTCCGAAATTAGGCCGCAGCGCAGCGCTACCCGTCGGCCGCCGCGGCCAGGTGCTCGGACGGCTTTCTAGTATCGCTGTCGGCAGCGGCGAGCCCGTCAGCCGGTTGCGGCGGGGTGACAGGGAGTTCCGCCCCAAAATCGCGCCGTCCCGCGCTCGGCGTCGACAATTCGACCCGGTTTCGGCCGCCTTCTTTTGCCCGGTACATCGCTTCATCCGCAGCTTTCATTACCAATTGTGGGTTATCGCCGGCGTCAGGGAATGCCGCCACGCCGATCGAGACGGTAATTTTCGGAAGATTTCCGTCGGCATGCCGAACGACGAGCCACTCGACCTTGTGCCGCAATTCCTCGGCTCTGCGTGCCGCTGTCTCAAGGGTCGCTCCGGGCAGAATGACAACGAATTCCTCGCCGCCGAACCGGCACGGAACATCCTCGTTGCGGAAGGTGGTCTGCAGGCAGTCGCCGACGGCACGCAACACCGTATCACCGGCATCATGTCCATGGTTGTCGTTGAATTTTTTAAAGTGATCGACGTCGATGGATACCAAGCCGACGGCTTGTCTGGTCCGCCTCGCCCTTGAAAACTCTCGGTTGCAGGTCTCCAGCATATATCGACGGTTGAAAAGTGCGGTCAGGGGGTCGCGGATCGACTGCTCGCGCAACTGGTCGCGCAATTTGACATTGGCGATGGCGAGACTGATCTGTTCCGCGCAAACAAGACCTAATCGACGCTGCTCAGCGATCTCTTCTTTGTGAGGCTTCTCGCCGCCCAACGCTCGATCGTAAAATTCTAAATGAAGCAGGCCGATTGTCTCGCCATGGGCCAAAATTGGAATGCAACAATATTCGCTCGGTTCAGCGACATCGATGTGCGCGCAGGGGAAATTGATCTCGCTCTCACCGGAGGAGTAGATTCGGCCGCGCCGCAAGCCCCAACAATCCTCGGGATGCATTGCCGGCATCATCTTTGCGCCATTCCAGGCTTTGGCGCTTTCCAGGACATCGCGCGAATTGGCATAAATGTAAAGACTTCCGCCACAACCGGGCAGCAATCTGGAAAAAAATTCTCCGACCATGTCGTAAAGCTCGTGTAAGGAGTTACACGACTGAAGCCATTCGTTGAGTTCCGAAAGCAGTCGCGTTTCCCGATTGAGCTTATCTCGCTCGAGCAACTTGGTACGAAGCACGCTGATCGCCTGCTCCATCTCGGCAAGTTCGAAGGCACGCGGGCGATCTTTATCATCGCTGGCAAGGTCGCCTTGGGCCAGTCGGATCATCGCCCCCTTGACGCTCAAGAGAGGAGGCAGCAGCCCGCTCCGAACCAGCATCACGCCGCCGCACAGAGCGATAAAGGCGATGCCCGCCAACACCCCGAGAGCCACCATGAAATCACGATCGTCGGATTCCAGCTTGCTGCGGGCGCGGCCGATCTCCTGTTCGTAGGCGCGGGCAACAATGCTCAGGCTCTCGTTGAGGGCAGTCCTGACGTTGCGGTTTGCGTCATTGTCGCCAAACGCCCGGGCGGCCGCCGTGCTCTCCTCCCTGCCGAGCCGAACCAACTCGGTGCGGAACTGCACGAATTGATCGATCCGCCGCGCCAGCTCCTCGACATTGGATTGCTGCGAAGTGAGCGCTTCTGCTTTCCAGCTTCGCGCAATCTCCTGCAGCTCGGGAAGCTTGCGCATCAGATTTTTGGCGAACGGTTCGGCGGCTTTCCAGTCCGCGGACATGTAGATGCCGCGCGATTCCATCACGACGGCATAGACCAGGCCGTTGATACGTTCGAGGTAGATTGTACCGCGAGCGGCACGATCGAGCGCGGCATTGTCGCGCGTCGCGTGCTCCATCGTCACCAAGGCAAAGATTACTACAAGCACCGGGAGCAGCCCGAGGAAGCCGATGATCGTGTAGAGACGGGTTTTAAGGCTGTAGCCGGCGCTGCGCGGCATGGGCTTTCGCAACGTCATTCGGCGGGAAGTAAGCATCGTTTGCCACCAAGCCGAGCTGGCGATCCCGAGGGTGGTCGGAAATCCGCCTCGGCCCCTGCGCGATTGAATGGTCGGACGCGGGAACGACCTAATCCGACATGTATCGTAAAACGGGTATATATTTAATACAACATCTTTAAAGTTGTGTTGCGTTGCGGACGCAACGGGCGGGATCGCCCGCGCTCCGGAGTGGTTAGGCCACCTTTTCCAATTCGCGCAGGATCGTGTCGCCCATCACCCGGGTCGACACCCGGGCGGTGTTGGGCTGCAGGATGTCGGCGGTGCGCACCCCCGCGGCGAGTGCGCGGCGCACCGCGTCCTCGACCAGGCTTGCCTCGTCGGCGAGGTCGAACGAATAACGCAGCATCATCGCGAAGGAGAGGACGCAGGCGAGCGGGTTGGCGAGGTTCTTGCCGGCGATGTCGGGGGCGCTGCCATGTACCGGCTCGTAGAGCGCCTTGCGCCGTCCAGCCGCATCGGCCGCACCGAGCGAGGCTGACGGCAGCATGCCGAGCGAGCCGGTCAGCATCGCCGCACAATCCGACAGGATGTCGCCGAACAGATTGCTGGTGACGATCACGTCGAATTGCTTGGGGTTGCGCACGAGCTGCATCGCGCAATTGTCGGCGTACATGAACGAAAGCTCGACTTGCGGGTAGTCGGCATGCACCCGCTCGGCGACCTCGCGCCACAGCCCACCGGATTCCATGACATTGGCCTTGTCGACCTCGCAGAGCCGGCGTTGCCGCTTCATGGCGACCTCGCAGAGCCGGCGTTGCCGCTTGACTGCGAGGTCGAAGCCGGCGCGCAGCACGCGCTCGATCTCCGCCTCGGTGTAGATTTCGGTGTTGATGCCGCGGCGGGTGCCGTCGGGCATCGTCTCGACCCCGCGCGGCTCGCCGAAATAGATGCCGCCGGTCAATTCGCGCACGATCATCAGATCGAGACCGGCGACGAGATCGCGCTTCAATGCCGAGGCGTCGGCCAGCGCGTCGAACACCACCGCCGGGCGCAGGTTGGCGAACAAATCCATTTCCTTGCGCAGCCGTAGGAGACCGCGCTCGGGGCGCAATTCGAAGGGCAGCGCCTCCCATTTCGGGCCGCCGACCGAGCCGAACAGCACCGCGTCGCTGGCCATCGCCTCCGCGAGCGTGTCGTCGGTCAAGGGTACGCCGGACGCCTCGTAGGCGGCGCCGCCGACGAGGCCCTCGCCGACGTCGAAGCGCGCAATGTTGCGGCGATCGAAAAACTCGAACAGCCGCATCACCTCGCGCATGATCTCCGGGCCGATGCCGTCGCCCGGAAGCACCAGCACCTTGCGGTTTGCGCGACTGCTCTGGGCCATCTCTTAGCCTTTCAGAAATCTGACAGGTCATTCCCGCGAAAGCGGGAATCCAGGGTCCGTAGGCATCAGCGTTGGCCCCTGGGCCCCCGCTTTCGCGGGGGTGACGATAACGGGTCGGCTAGGCCCCGGTCTGGGTCATGCCGAACAGCCACGGCCGCGACCGGCGCGCCTCTTCTTCATAGCCGGCGATTTCCGCGGCCTTCTGCTCGGTCAGCCCGATATCGTCGAGCCCGTTTATCAGGCAATGCTTGCGGAACGGGTCGATCTCGAAATGCACGACGCCGCCATCGGGGCGCGAGATCGTCTGCTTGTCGAGGTCGATGCTCAGCACCGCGTTGGCGCCCTTCCGGGCGTCTTCCATCAGCTGGTCGACAATGTCCTGCGGCAGGGCAATCGGCAACAGGCCGTTCTTGAAGCAGTTGTTGTAGAAGATGTCGGCAAAGCTCGGTGCGATGACGCAGCTGATGCCGAAATCCATCAGCGCCCAGGGCGCGTGCTCGCGGCTCGACCCGCAGCCGAAATTGTCGCCCGCGACGATGATCTTGGCGTTGCGGTAGGGGCCCTGGTTCAGCACGAAATCGGGGTTTTCCGAGCCGTCGGGCCGAAAACGGATCTCATCGAACAGATATTTGGCAAGCCCGGTGCGCTTGATCGTCTTTAGATAGCCGGCGGGGAAGATCTTGTCGGTGTCGATATTGATCATCGGCAGCGGTGCCGCGACCCCGGTCAATTTGGTGAATTTGTCCATTCGAGCGTCCTCTCACGGCTGAGCCAGCGCTATTTCGCTGCTTCCGATACTTTCTTCCCGATCACATTTCCGGCCGCGATGGCAAGGGCGTGACCGACCCAACGATCCAGGTCATAGCTGAACGACGTCTCGATAATATCGCCGACGAGCACAGTCGATTCATGGGCGGACCAGCGGCCACGCGGATTGGCACAACTGGACAATTGATGCATGAACTCGTTGATCTTTTGAACACGGTCGAGATCGGCCTCGGCAACCGGACGGTCTAAAAGGAGCGCCCGAATTGCGACGGTAAGATCATGCGCAAACACACACAAGAAGGCCTGTCTCGCGTCGGGGTCTAGCTGCTCGAACGCGGCGAGGATTTCTTCCGTGTGCAGCGGTGAGCCCTTCACCACGGTCCCGTCGGCATACTGGACCGTCGGTCCATAGAGCCTTCTGGCAGGCTTGCGTTCGCGAGACTTCATGGGATCTCGTCGCGCGGCAGATCGTTGACCGGATAACCGCGCTCCTCTAATACCGAAGTCATAATGTAGTGAGCGCTGGCAGCCAGGAGAATCCGGTGACGGATTTGATGAAGCCGGGCTGGTGCAGGGCGGCGTTCCAGGCATT
>WNFG01013660.1_pt1 | contig 11751 bp, 12 predicted proteins | sample 5400431 | NCBI WGS metagenome assembly WNFG01 (sample SAMN13153346, study PRJNA577476) | soil metagenome | isolation source: 120 cm saprolite under Douglas fir tree site 2 hole 3 replicate 2 | place: USA:California | collected 2015-04-18
TAGTTTTCGGCCACGACCCGGACGTTCCCGCAGCGACATTGCACGAGTGGGAAAATAAAATTGCATTCGAACCCGTAGACCTCAACGGTTAGAAACTATTTTGCGGATATTTTTGTGGATGTCTTTCGGTCGTGCCTTTAGGAGTATTTGGACGTTTCTTTGCAGCTGCTTTTCGGGAGGGCACGGCGTTCAGCCGTGCCGTTAAGTGTGGGTAGTTTAGGGGTTTTAACCCCTGAGGTCAGGCGCTCGAACTCACTGGGCTTCTAGCCTCCAATTGGAAAGGGAACAGCAGCTTTGAAAACACAGAACAAGAGTGCTGCCAAAAAGACTCAAGCCTCCATCGGCATCATCGGCGGCAGCGGCCTCTATGCCATGAAAGGCCTCACCGACAGCAAAGAAATTCGCATAAGAACGCCCTTCGGCGATCCCTCCGAAGCCGTCGTCACCGGACTCCTCGAAGGCAAGCGCGTCGCTTTTCTCGCTCGCCATGGCCGCGGCCACCGCATCCTCCCCACCGAAATCAATTTCCGCGCCAACATTTATGCGCTAAAGCTCCTCGGCGTAGATCGCATCATTTCCGTCAGCGCTGTGGGCTCTCTAAAAGAAGAACTTGCTCCTGGCGAATTTCTCGTCGCCGACCAATTTGTCGACCGCACCAAAAATCGCATCTCCACATTTTTCGGCGCCGGCCTGGTCGCGCACGTCACCTTCGACAAGCCGACCTGCCCGCAAGTCTCGCGCGTTCTCGCCGACGCCTGCGTTCAGTGCGGCGTCAAAGTCCATGGCCAGGGCACCTACGTGTGCATGGAGGGCCCGCAATTTTCCACGCTTGCCGAAGCCCACATGCATCGCGCTATGAATTTCGACGTCATCGGCATGACCAACGTCACCGAAGCCAAGCTCGCCCGCGAAGCCGAACTCTGCTACGGCACTATCGCTATGATCACCGACTACGATTGCTGGCATCCCAATCACGAATCTGTCACCGGCGCACAAATCATCGCCACGCTCAATCAGAACGCCGAGAACGCCCAACGCGTCCTCCGCGAAGCCATCAAAGCTCTACCGATCTTGCACGAGTGCAAATGCGATTCAGCCTTGGCCCACGCGCTAATCACCGACCCAAAGCTAGTCCCCTCCGCTACCAAAAAACGCCTATCCGCCATCATCGGAAAATACATCTCGTGACGGTTCGTATTGGAATGATCGACCAGGCCAATACCCGGATTTGTAGCGGCCGCCTTCTGAGGTGGGCGCTTTTGTCCACGGTACGATCAATCCTGACAATGCATCTCGCCTTTCACTCAACGCTGGAAATCCCTTCCGGTGGATTTCTCGAACAGGAAAACTCATGTCGCTACTCGTGGTAGGTTCCGTCGCATTTGACGCCATCGAAAGTCCCTACGGAAAAGTCGACCGCATCATCGGCGGCGCAGCCACATACTTCGCTGTCGCCGCCAGCTTTTTCACCCGCGTAAATCTCGTCGGTATTGTAGGCGATGACTTCTCCGCCATAGACGCCGCCATCTTCAAGAATCGCAAAATCGACACCGCTGGCCTAGAACGCGCCGCCGGCAAATCTTTCTTCTGGTCCGGAAAATATTCCCAACACCTGAACGAACGCGAAACCCTGATAACCGAACTAAACGTTTTCGCCGATTTCAATCCCAAACTCCCGGAAACATTCCGCAACTCCCAACACGTTTTTCTCGCCAACATCGCCCCTGATCTGCAAAGAAGCGTCCTCAAGCAGGTCAAAGGCTCGCCAAAACACGTCGCACTCGACACCATGAACTATTGGATCGAACGCACCCCTGCAGAACTTCGCGAAACCCTCAAGCACGTGGACATTCTGATGATTAATGACGCCGAAACTCGCCAGCTTTCCAGCGAACATAATCTACTGCTCGCCGCCCGCCACATTTTCAAACTCGGTCCATCCACGCTAATCGTCAAACGAGGCGAGTACGGCGCCATGATGGTTGATAAACGCGGCGTCTTCTGCGTTCCCGCTTTTCCACTGGAAGAACCGCACGATCCCACCGGAGCAGGCGACTCTTTCGCCGGCGGTTTCATGGGCTATCTGGCAAGTTGCGGCGGTTCGAACGACGCCACCCTCCGCCGCGCCATGGTCTACGGCTCCGTCCTCGGCAGCTTCGCCGTAGAAGAGTTCGGCCCCGAACGCCTCCGCAAACTCAAGCGCAGCGAAATCGAATCCCGCGCCCGCCACTTCCTAAAACTCACACAGTTCAAACTCTAGCTTTTCGAGGTAGCTTCTTTGCGGAGGCAATAAGGCGCGCCTTCACGCCTCCAGGTTTTTGTAGCGGCCGCTTTCTGAAGGGAGCGCCCTTTGACCTCGCAAAACGGTCGATTGCCTGAATCCGGGGTTTTCGGGTCTTACGCCCATGCTCTTTTCGCACTCTCCGGCTTTCTGCTTCCGCGTACTAATACTCGTTTCCGTGTAAAATCCATTTCAGCCCCGGCATTCTCCACTCCGGCGCAAAATACACATGCTGCCTCTCAGCACCATCACTTATCGTCTGCTCTGGTCCGCGTTACTCGGCTCTGTCATCGGCCTTGAACGCAGCGTCCGCAAACGCCCGGCAGGCATGCGCACCAGCCTGTGCGTCTGTGTAGGCGCAGCTCTCTTCACAATTCTGTCTTCGGAAATCGCAAAAGCCACCGGCGACGCCAGCACCACGCGAATCGCTTCCAACATCGTGCAGGGCATCGGCTTCCTCGGCGCGGGAGTTATTCTGCGTGAACGCGGCAGTGTAGTTGGTATGACCACCGCCTCGGCGATTTTTGCCGAAGCTGCTATCGGCATGGGCGCGGGCGGCGGAATGTATCGCGTCTCCGGCGTCGCTGCTGCCATCGTGCTCTTTGCGTTGACCGGACTCATTTATGTAGAAAATGCGCTGAAGCTGAAGTGCCGTTACATGCTCTTCCGAGTCACCACCGACAGCGCTATCGACATGGTTCCAGAAGTTCATCGCATTTTTAAGGATCAGAGCATCAAGCTTGACAATTTTCAGGTCAACATCACCGGCGAAAAACACATTATCCAATTTGACGCCGACGTTACACAACGCCAACAGGGACAGGTACTGACGGCGATGACTCGGCCCGGCATTTCCATCGAGATGCTGCCCGTCGAAAGGCAGTCCGAATGATCGCCGCTGCCGCCGTGCAAAGGCCTAGGGCGTTGCGCCAGGGCTCGCGTTTCGCGGTCGTCGCACCGGCGTCCCCAGGAAAAAGCGATCGCGTCGCGGCCGGCCAGAAAGAGCTCGAACGTCTGGGTTTTTCCGTAGTGCTCCCGGAGAATTTTCCGCCCGATGGATATTTTGCAAGTCCCGCCAAGGCGCGTTACAGCGAATTTCTTAATGCTCTGGCCGATCCCGCGAGTGACGCGCTTATCGCTACACGCGGTGGCTATGGCTCGGTCTATCTTCTCGAACAAGGTCTGGCAAAATCTTTGCCCTTGAAACCTCTTATTGGTTTCAGCGATATCACGACTTTGCAAATCTATCTGTGGCACGCGCATCGCTGGACCGGTTTTTACGGTCCTATGCTCGCCGCTGGTCTCGATCACGGTCCTGGCGCGCCCGGCGGTTACGACGAGGCGTCGTTTCGAAACGCCCTCACCAAAACTTCTGGCTCGTGGACGATTCCGCTGCAAGGCGAAATCTTGCAACCAGGTTCAGCAGAAGGAATTGTCCTCGGCGGTGCCATGACGCTTCTGGAAGCCACGCTCGGCACGCCGTGGGAGCTCGACACCGACGGCGCAATCCTCATTCTCGAAGACCGCGCCATGAAGCCGTACCAAATCGACCGCGTCCTCATGCACCTGAAACACGCGCGTAAGTTATCCAAAATTCGCGGACTCATTCTTGGCGATTTTCCCGATTGCGAACCGCCCGTGGCTGGCAGCCCGTCCGTCCGCGATGTTTGTGCCAGAATTCTTGCACCGCTCGGCATTCCGATTGTTTACGGCGCGGCCATTGGTCACACCGCGCGCTCCATACTCACGATTCCGCTTGGCGTTCGTACACGCCTCAGCGCGGAAGGCAGCGGCGCGCTCGAAATCCTCGAACCGGCGGTCATCGAATGAGTCGGGTCCAACTGAATAACGTAAGTCCGCTTAAGGCACAACACATTCACGTCATCGGCGTCGGCGGCTCGGCCATGGCGCCGCTGGCAGGAATGTTGCGCGAATCCGGTTTCAAAGTCACTGGCTCCGACTCTGGAGTTTATCCTCCCGCTTCCACGCTGCTGGACAGCCTCGGCATTTCGTATTTTCCATCGTTCGAAGCAGAACATCTCACGCCGGCGCCAGATCTCGTGATCGTTGGCAACATCATCGCGCGCGGAAATCCCGAGCTCGAAGAAACTCTCGAACGCAAAATTCCGTATCGCTCCATGCCGGAAATTCTCGAAGAAGTGTTTCTTCCCGGCAAACACTCCATCGTGGTGAGTGGCACCCACGGAAAAACTACCACCACAGCGATGCTGGCCTGGATTTTCCATTCGGCGTGCAAATCGCCGACTTTTCTCGTCGGTGGAGTGGCCGAAAATTTCGGCAAGAGCTATGGCCTCGGACAGGGAATCGAAATGATTCTTGAAGGCGACGAATACGAAACCGCTTTCTGGGACCGCGGCCCGAAATTCTTTCACTATCATCCCGACGATTTGATCGTTACTTCGCTCGAATACGACCACGCAGACATTTATCCCGATTTCGACACCTACAAACTTGCTTTCAAACGCCTCGTAAATCTCGTTCCGCGCAACGGGCGATACGGAAAGATCCGGACCCGCTCTGCGCGAAGTCGCTGTCAAAGCTTTCTGCCCGGTCATTACTTACGGCTTTTCCGCCGAAAATGATTGGATCGCCAGCGAACCGGAATTTTCTGGCGATGCGATGAAGTTTCGCGTCACACACGAAGGAAAACTCCTCGGCGAATTCTCGCTTGCTGCTTCCGGCCGCCACAACGCTTCCGGCCGCCACAATGTATTGAACGCGCTCGCTGCCATCATCGTCGCGCAGGGAAGAGGCATCACTGTCGAGTCTCTGCAGAAATCGCTCGCATCCTTCCGTTCCGTTCGCCGTCGTCTCGACGTGAAAGGCGAACACCACGGTATTCTTGTTGTCGATGATTTTGCGCATCACCCGACAGCCGTGCGCGCAACCATCGAGGCTGCGCGCGGCCGTTGGCCGACTCGCCGGCTGTGGGCGATTCTCGAACCACGCTCGAATTCCATGCGCCGCAAAGTCTTCCAGGAGTCCTTGCCGCAAGCGCTCGCTTTAGCCGATCGTGTCGCGCTCGGCGGAGTTTTCCGCGCGCAGCAACTCGGCGACGAAAACCGTCTCGATCCTGAAACGGTCGCTGCAAGCGTTCGCGCCCTCGGCAAAGAAGCCAACGTAGTCTCGGGCGGCGCAGCAATGGCGGATTTTCTCGCCACAAACGCCAAGCCCAACGACCTTTTGCTCATAATGTCCAACGGCAGCTTCGACGGGCTTTGCGAAAGGCTTCTGAAAACATTGGATGCGCCACAGCCAGCGCCAGCCGAGGCCAACTCTAGGTGAGATACCTCCATCTTCTCCCTTACCGCACTTTCATTTTCCTGCATCTCCTCATCGCCATCTTCGTTGTACCGCCATGCAATGCAACGATTTCGTATCAATTGTCGCTGGCAAATCCTTCCCAACACCTTTTTCACGTGACCGTCAACGTGCCTGATGCGCATGGCGATCTGATTCTTCGGATGCCGGCCTGGAACGCTCTTTATGAAATTCGCGATTTCAGCAGCCGCATACAGCGCGTCGAAGCATTCACCGGATCGCATGCGCTGCCGGTCGAGAAACTCGACAAGCTTACCTGGCACGTTCGCGGCGAGGGCATCGTCACGGTTCGTTATGCGATCTACTGGGACACTCCGGGACCTTTTGCCTCGCAGCTTAACGAAGAACATGCATTCATCAACCCAGCGATGGTTTTTGTGTACGTTCCGGAACGCCGCGACGAAAAGATTTTCCTGGCGCTTCAGGACGTGCCCGTCAGCTGGAGCGTCGCTACGCCGCTTGACCTCTCGACGTTTGACACTGGTCGCGGCACTGCGCACACCATCTCTGCTCTGAACTATGACGCTTTCGCAGATGGTCCGATTGAGGCGGGCACGTTCAAGATATTTCAAATCACTGGAACGAAGCCTCCAATATCTGTAGCGATTCATGGCGACAACTGGAAACAGGCCGACGTCGAGAACACGCTGCGGAAAATCTGCGAGTACGAAATCGGCTTGATGGGCGGCGCTCCTTTTGATCATTACCTTTTCATATTCCACTTGGGAAAGGCGGCGCAAAACGCGGGTGGAGGAATGGAGCATGCTAACGGCACCGCGATTAATGTAAATTCCGAAGCGCAACTCGCTGGAGTTTCTGCACATGAATTTTTCCATCTTTGGAACGTGAAGCGAATCCGGCCTGCTTCGCTGGAACCCGTCGACTACACACGCGAACAATATTCGCGCGCCTTGTGGTTTGCCGAAGGCGTGACCAGCACCTACGGGCGATACGCGCAACTACGTTCCGGCCTTTGGTCGAAACAGGATTTCTATGCTGAGCTGGCGCAGCAAATCAACGAACTGGAATCGCGCGCGGCAAATCGCTGGCAGAGCGCGGAGCAATCGAGTCTCGATACCTGGCTCGACAAATACGATTACTACAACGGCCCCGAATTCAGCGTGTCCTATTACACCAAGGGACAAGTTCTTGGCGACCTCCTGGATATTCTTATTCGCGACCGCACCAACAACGAGCGTTCGCTCGATGACGTAATGCGAACAATGAATGAGAACTTTGCCAAAAAAGGCAAAACGTATCGCGATAGTCTGGACGTGCGACTTACCGCCGAAGAAATTGCCGGAGGCTCCTTCGAGGATTTCTTCGGAAAGTACGTGGCCCGCGCCGAACCACTTCCGTGCGAATCGCTGCTGGCGAAAGCAGGCTTGCTGCTGAAGCAACGGGAAATCGTTCGCGCGGAACTTGGTTTTTCAATGGAGCGTGATGCCGGCGGAAAATCCGTTGCCCGCTCCGTCGTTCCGGGATCGACCGCAGAGCGCGCAGGCTTGCTGGCCGACGACGAGATCACTAATTTCAACGGAGAAAACATTCCGCGGCGGCCGGAATACTGGCTGCGCAACAAAAAACCGGGCGACACGTTGAAATTGACCGTGCTGCGAAACGAAAAACCTGTCGAGATTACGTTCGCGCTCGGGGGAAAATCCGAATCCATTTTTGCGATTGCGGAGGATCCACAAGCATCGCCGAAAGCGCGTGCAATCCGCGAAGGCTTGCTGCACGGAAAACCGCCTGCTGCAGCCGCCGCCGGCGCCACAACACACTGAGCGCAATCGCCAAGTTCATCTTGACGCGTGAGCCAGCGTTCGAGAGAGTTAGCGTCAACTTCATTCATGCTGCGCACACTTTTCATCGGCGTCTTTTTATCGCTGTATATCATCGCTGCCGGAATTCCACTGCTCATCTACACCGTCATTTCCAAGAATCCGGATGCGCTGTACTGGGCCGGAGTTCGCGGCGTCATGTTCTTTGTGCGTGCGGTCGGAGCGCGCGTGCGCATTGTAGGCACGGAGCGAATTCCATCCGGCACTTGTCTGTTCATCGCGAACCATACCAGCACGGTTGATGCTCCCGCGGTGGTCGGCGCGATACCACGGCGAATTGCTATTCTGTTGAAACAATCGCTCTTCAGGTATCCGATCGTCGGACAGGCATTTCGTCTGGCTCACTTTATTCCTGTCGATCGCTCGAAGCAGGAATCGGCAATTGCCAGCCTGGAAAAAGCCATTGCGGCGATGCGCGGCGGGCAATCGTTCCTGATTTATCCGGAAGGGACGCGCAGTCCTGACGGACGCCTGCAGGAATTCAAAAAAGGTGCCGTGGTGATGGCTATCAAGGCAGGCGTGCCGATTGTGCCTATTGCGTGTTCCGGCGCGCACCGCATTATGCGCAAGCGCTCGCTGGAGATTCATCCGGGAGAAATCCTGGTGGAATTCCTTGCGCCGATTGATGCCTCCCAGTACACGTTCGAGGAGCGGGAGCAGCTCAACGCGGTCGCGCATGACGCTTTAGCGGCTGGGTTGCCGCCCGATCAGCGACCGAGCGGATTTCCCGGCGCTTCGTAAATAGGATTAAAACAATTTAGCTCGCCTTTGAATTTCAGCGACCTGTTCCTCGAGTTCGCGGACTCTTCGTTGCAAATCGGGTAGGCGATTCAGGGCGGCGTGGGTTTTGAGCCACTGGCGATTTTCTACCGCCGGATAGCCGGAGTACAACCCAGCTGGCGGAACGTCGTTGGGGACGCCGCTTTTCGCGGTGATGACAGCGCCGTTGCCAATGGTGAGGTGGCCAGCGGTGCCAACTTGCCCGGCGAGAATGCAACCATCGCCAATTTTTGTTGAGCCTGCCAGACCAACCTGGCCGCAGAGCATGGCGTTGGCTCCGACCTGCGAAGCGTGTCCGATTAAAACCAAGTCGTCGATTTTTGCACCGTGGCCGATGCGTGTTTCTCCGACAGTCGCGCGGTCGATGCAGGAATTGGCTTGAATTTCGACGTCGTCTTCGAGAACGGCGGGGCCGGACTGGGCCATCTTGTACCACGAGCCGTTTTTTTGTTTGGCGAAGCCGAGGCCATCGGCTCCGATGACCACACCATTTTGCAGGATGACGCGGTTGCCGATGCGGCAGTGCTCGCGAACGACAGCGTGCGCATGGGCGAAAAAATGATCGCCGATTTTTGCGCCGCGATAAATGGTTACAAAACTATGCAGAACCGCATGATCGCCGATGGTGACATCTTCATCCACGAAACAGTAAGGGCCGATGTGCGCGCCTGAGCCAATTTTCGCTGAGTTGGCAATGACCGCTGTGGGATGTATGGCGGGAGCGTAGGCGGGTGGCTGGTAGAAAAGTTCAATGGCGTGCGCGAAAGCCAGATAGGGATTGTTGGAGCGGAGAGCGGCGAGAGGCGGGAGGCCAGGATCGCGCTCGATGCGAATACCGTCTTCGATAAAGATAGCGGTAGCGCGAGTGCTGTGCAGCAGCGGGAAGTAGCGGCGGTTGGCGAGAAATGTGATTTGGCCGGCGGAGGCGTGGTCCATGCCGGAGATGCCGGTGACTTCGGCGTTGGGATCGCCTTCAAGGCGGCAGGAAAGTTTCTCCGCGACGTCAGAGAGTTTCATTGAGAGGCTCCTGAGAATTTGACGGGAAAGGCACGCAACCAAGGTTGGTCGCGCTACGGCGAGTCTCGCATAAACGGGACGAAACGAGGTAAGGATGTAATGAGGCGCGAGCGGGATCGCTGCATATGCCACCCCGGTATTTTAGCTTCAAACATGCGCAACCGACTGAAAACAGCAGACCTTGCTCTTTTTGCCCCACACAAATGTCCGTAAGTCCTTGAAAACATGAGGAGAGCGGTGTGACGCGGATACAGGCTCGTGGAATGGGTTCCGAACGGTCGTTGCGTCGATAAATTCGAACTTGCCAGACAAAATATTTCTTTTCCAGTGCCGCCGTAGCCCAAAAGAAAAGCCTATGAGCGCGCGCGAAAGAAATCTACTGTACGAAGGGGCCACGTCGGACAGTGGCCGAGTTGGATGCCCGGCTATTCGAACGAGCGATGAAGGCAACCGAAGAAAAAAACAACGCAGTGACGCTGAGTCCGCAGAAAAGCGGGCAGGACGCAAGCCCGACTGCGGTCCGAACCTAAATTCCTCGCGGGGAAACGTTCTTCGTTAGCTTTTGGATGAGTTTCCGGGTAAATTGCCATCAACTTGTAACGGGTGCACGGCAAATTCTCTTGGGAGGTGGTCAATCATGGAAGTCCGCGAAGAGTTTGGAACGGGGATCAATCGGAGGACATTTCTGCATAGCGCGGTTTCAGGAGTGGCAATTGGAATTGCCGCGCAAGCGGGAATCGAACTGGGAGTGCCGACGATGCTCGAAGCACAGACGAATCTGACGCCGGACGCGGCGTTGAAAGAGTTGCTGGCAGGGAACGAACGATTTGCGGCGAATCAACTGACATCGGTGGAGCACGATCTGGAGGTTTTGAAGGAACACACCGCCGATAAACAAGAACCGTTCGCGGCGGTGCTGGCGTGCGCCGATTCGCGCGTGCCGGTTGAACTGATTTTTGATCAGACCATCGGACACATTTTTGTGGCGCGCGTCGCAGGCAACATGGTGACGCCGGAAATCATCGCGACTCTGGAATATGGAGTGGCGGTGTTGGGAGTGAAAGTGCTGCTGGTTCTGGGACACACGAGTTGCGGCGCTGTGAAAGCAGCGATGAAGAGCGACACGGTTCCCGGACAAATTAGCGTGCTGTATAAACACTTGCGGCCGGCGGTGGAAAAGTCCGGTGGAAATTTGGATCAAGCGATTGGGTTGAATGCCGACCATCAGACGGAGCTATTGCGGACCTCGTCGACCGTGGTTCGAGACGCGTTGAAAGGCGGAAAGGTGAAGGTGGTAAGCGGAGTTTACGATTTGGCGAGCGGAAAAGTGAGTGTGAGATAGCGAAGAGTTGGGACGCGTTGGCCCTGAGGAACAGATCTGGCTCGAATGATTGCCGTGTTCATAGAGGTGGAAAGCTATTCGGGGTATCGTGCGGACGAACGGCCATTCCGGTTTGTGATGAGCGGGCGGACGTATGAGGTGGTTGAGTTGGAGGACCGGTGGTATTCGCCCAGGGCGATGTATTTTCGAGTGGTGGCGTCTGACGGGAACCGGTACGTACTCCGTCACGACGAGGACGCGGATTTGTGGAGCCTGGAAGCGTTTCGGGCGAAGTCGTCAGGAACGCGGACGAGTTTGCGACTTGCGGAAAATACATAGGGAATCGAATCCACTAATCGTAAAGCTTTTTGGGTATTTTCGCGGACTTCACAGAGCATTAAACGGAGTGGTGCAAGCCCGAATGCAGCAGTTTTAGCGAGGTCACGTTATGGACGCAAGAGCGATTGCTGAAACCCTCTTGTTGGCGCTGATCGCTGTGACTGCAGGTGCGCTGGTTCCGGACCTTTTTCGGTATATCAAAGTTGGGCAAGTAAAGTACGGGCGGCGGGCCACGGATCTGTAGGCGCGTTTGGCGTTAGTCGGCTTTCTGGTCAAGCTCCTTCAAGGTTGACATCCGCTTGCTGATCCGCGCCTGCGGCGGGCTGGTGTACCGTATCAGTTTAGGGTGACAAAAGCCAAAAACTGTCGAGCCGGTGCTCTTCTGCTATCTTTGTGTTGCGCCTCGCTTTTTTCTCCCTCGTTCCTTCCTTTGAGGTTATTGAGCTAGTTGTGAGCATGATTATTCGCCGTAGCGGGCTTTGCGGCGACCGCCTCTTGCTTTGCGGGGTAAAGAAGGCAAGAGAGATTCCTCGCTTCGCATGCCCGCGGCGGACAGGCTCGGAATGACAACGCACTGCATAAGGTGCTGCGCCCGGAATGACGGCGGGCTTTAGCCGATGCTGGAAAGAATCTCCACTATTCGTTGAACAGAGTGGGTTGGGGGATGGTTGAGGCGGCAGGTTTGCGGCGGGCTATGCCTACTACCCCGAGAACGGTGACTTCGGTGAGGGCCGAGCGGGGGACGAAGATGCGATCGACGTTGGAATTCAGGTCGGGCGGAGTGATTTGGATGCCGTTATCGAGGAGCGAGAGGAGATCGTTGGGGACGA
>WNFG01011769.1_pt1 | contig 11748 bp, 10 predicted proteins | sample 5400431 | NCBI WGS metagenome assembly WNFG01 (sample SAMN13153346, study PRJNA577476) | soil metagenome | isolation source: 120 cm saprolite under Douglas fir tree site 2 hole 3 replicate 2 | place: USA:California | collected 2015-04-18
AGTACGGAAACCTGTCGTTGCGTACATTGATCGCCATCACGACTTCCTCGAGCGCGGCATTGCCTGCCCGCTCGCCGATGCCGTTGACGGTGCATTCGATCTGCCGCGCGCCGCCGGCGATTCCCGCCAGTGAGTTCGCCACCGCCATGCCGAGATCGTTATGGCAGTGTACCGAGAACACCGCCTTGTCGGAATTCGGCACCCGCTCGATCAAAGTGCGCATGAAGCTGGTGTATTCCTCAGGCACGGTATAGCCAACCGTGTCGGGAATATTGACGGTGGTCGCGCCGGCCTTGATCACGGCCTCGACGATCCGGCACAAAAATTCCATGTCGCTGCGGGTGCCGTCCTCCGCCGACCATTCGACGTCGTCGATGTGGTTGCGTGCACGGGTGACGTTGGCAATCGAGGTCTCGAGCACCTGCTCCGGAGTCATGTTGAGCTTGACCCGCATGTGCAGCGGCGAGGTGGCGATCACGGTATGGACGCGTCCGCGTTTGGCAAACTTCACGGCTTCCGCGCAGCGGTCGATGTCTTTCGGATGCGCGCGCGACAGGCCGGCGATCACGGCATTCTTGGAACGCCGGGCGATCTCGCTGACCGCCTGGAAGTCGCCCTCCGAGGTGATCGGAAAGCCGGCCTCGATGACGTCGACGCCCATGTCGTCGAGCATCTCGGCGATCTCGAGCTTCTCCTCGAAGCTCATGGTGGCGCCGGGGCATTGTTCGCCGTCGCGTAAGGTGGTGTCGAATATAACGACGCGGTCCTTGTCGGACTTGTTCACGGTGGTCATCGGAAAATTCCTTGTAGGTGGTGCGCGGCTGTCGCGCGCTGAGGGGGTCTGGTGATCTCGCGCAACCCCTGAGTGCCCAGGCGCAAACCGCCCAGCCGGCCCTCAGGGGCAGATAAGAAGCAGCCCGCCAAGAAGCAGGGTGGGCAGCAGGGACGCAGCCGGAATCGCTTCGGGACGGACGGCGTTGGCCGCTCCACCCTGAACTCCATACATTTGGCTGCGAATCAGCATTGCCAGACCCTTGAGAAGCCCAATCCTCGGCCAAAACCATTGACGGTTGGTTGCCGGGGCGCGCTTCCACGCCCGTTCTAAACGAGAAATGTGAAACCGCAATGCCAAAAGATAGTCAGGATAGTTGACCTAATTTCGCCCATTAAGTGCCATTAGCGGAGAACTGCAAGGGCGGTTACCGGCAACCGCGTGATCCCCGGCCCGCTCACCTCTTCGGTTACGCCGTGAAAATGTAATCCTTTGCCGCCACTATCGTATGGCACGCGTACCCGCAATTGGCGTCGCTCCCATCGGGCGTGAACGTGTCGGAGGCGGCGTCATAGTTAGATTGGGCGTATCCCCATCCGCCGGTGTCCGGGAATCTCTTGCTATCCTTTTCGATGAAAAAAACGTCTTGCAAGGTGTCCGGCACCCTCACGAAAAAGGGGGCCTCCGTACTCTTTTTCGGTTTCCACTCGATCTTCGCAATCTTGGATCCGTCGGGGAAAGGCTTGCCGTTGCCGGGAACCCCGGCCCGGTAGGCGTCGATCATCGTGGGATTGCCGACCATCACCTTGAGCAGTTCTTCGGTTTGGCTGACGGCGACAACCTGCCAGTCTTCGTATCCCCTGAACTCAGAGAACGCGAGCCCATTCGGCACTTGCACAGTGTACTTGTCCTGAGCGGAAATGGCCTTGGCGCCCAAGACGGCGAGCACTACCGCAATGATCACCATCAGCCAGGATGCAATTTTCGTCATGCTCGTTCCTCCGCTGCGATTTGTAAATGAAGTTAAACTGTTCAATCGATGCCAGCGCGGCGCGCGCGACGTACTCGTCTAAAATTGGTCGCACGCGAAACGCACACATCGTCCGACCAAGCACCCGGCAATTGTCTAAGCACGGAGAGCGCTCGGCCACTAGGGCAGGCCGGGCACAAATTACCTGGCTATGTCCGCTTTGTCCGGTTGGAGGGCACTTCATCGGGTCAGGCCGGCAGACCTGCCATGAGCAGGCCAGCCTCGTGGCGCTTGCGGTCGACGTCGCGCTTGTAGTGCTGGGTGGCGAGGTAGACGGCCACCGAAAAATTCGGCTCGCGCTTCAGGACCTCTGCCGCGTGCGCGGCGGCCGCGACCGTGTTGCCCATCTGGGCGAGCGTGGCGGCGAGGAAGGCGTGATGCGTGTGGTCAGGCCGTGTGATCCGCGAGAAGGCCTGGGCGGCTTCGGCGTATTTCTCGGCGCAGTAGCAGGCGCGCCCAAGGTGGCTCCAGAAGCGCTCCGGGTGGTATGGGTTAAGGCGCATCGCCTTCTTGATCCAGTCGATGCCCTCCTCCGGCCGTCCCAGCCAGGTTAGAAGCTCGCCCTGCTGCACCACAACAAGGTCGTAGTTGGGATTGAGCGCGAGCGCCCGCTCCTGATGGTACGCGGCCTTGTCATGATCGTCGCGCGTCAGGTTCAGCGCGGCAAGAACCCGGTGTACGTCGCTGTCACTGTCATCGAGTGCCAGCGCGACCTCCAGTTCCGCGGCCACCTGCTCGAGGGTGGCCTCGCGCTCGGCGCACCAATCATAAACCCACGTCTGGCCGAGTACGCATGCCTTCCAGGCGTGAGCGTGAGCATAGTTCGGATCGAGCGCCAGGGCGCGGTCGAGCAAACGCTGCGCTTCGGCATTGTCCTTCCGGGTCGAGCGGTGGTGCAGCACCTTGGCGGCCAGCACGCAGTCATAGGCCGCCATGTTGTCGGTCCTCTTGCGCTTCGCACGGTCGTGGGTGGCAGCCTCGACGCGGCCGGGGAGCGTCGCGACGATCGCGCGGGTCATCTCGTCCTGGATGACGAAGATATCCTCAAGATCGCGGTCATAGCGTTCGGCCCAAATGTGCCGGTCGGTTTCGGCGTCGATCAGCTGCACCGTGACGCGGATACGATCACCTGCCTTCCGCACGCTCCCCTCAAGAACGTAATCCACGCCGAATTCGCGGGCGACCTCCTGCACCTTCACTGCCTTGCCCTTGTATACGAAGGTCGAGTTACGCGAGATGACGAGCAGGTCGTGGAAGCGTGACAGCTCCGTAATGATGTCTTCGGTGAGGCCGTCCGCGAAGAACTCCTGCTCCGGATCGCCGCTCATGTTGACCAGCGGTAGCACGGCGATGGACGGCTTCTTGGAGATCGCTGTCGCCACGGCGGCGTCCTTCGCCTCCTCTGGCGCGGGTTTTGAGTCTTGCTCAAGCCGGACCCGAAAGACGCGGATCGGCTCGGCGATGTTCTTCAGGGTTTGCAGACCTATATCGTCGAACACCAGGTCGATCTTGCCGCGGACTTGACGTTGCGCGTCATCTGAAATGCAGATGCCGCCCGGCTCGGCGATCCCTTCAAGGCGCGCCGCAATATTGACGCCGTCGCCAAAAATATCGTTGTCATCGATGATGATGTCGCCAACGTGGATACCGATGCGGAATTCGATTCTGGCGTCCTGCGGCACGTTGATATTTTGCTTTGCCATGCCGCGTTGGACCTCAGCGGCACCTCTCGCGGCATCCACCGCGCTCGCGAACTCGACCAACATTCCGTCGCCGGTGGTCTTTACTATGCGTCCTCGATGCGCGGCGATGGCTGGATCGACAAGGGCTTTTCTTACCGTCTTGAGCTGGGCAAGCGTGCCTTCTTCATCCGCTCCCATCAAGCGGCTGTAGCCGGCGATATCCGCCGCCAGCACCGCCGCCAACCGCCGTTCCACTCGCTCGCCGGTCAAGAAAAGCCCCTAAGTTGCTAAACTCAGACCAAGATACCAAAGCATGACTACCCGGCTAGACCCCAAGCTGCAGAAAGGCTCGTCTATTTGCTGAGCGATGGCGCCCTTGGGTTATTCACGCCGATTACGCCGTGTCCGGGCCATGTCCGGCCAGGGCGCCGGTGCGTCAATCAGGATATCGCCGCGCACCAATAAGTCTACGCCGTAATTACCCTACCAGAGGAGGGAGAATGAACGCCGCTATTTATTCGCCACTTTTCCCGCGGCCACCTTTTTCTCCGCCTTCTTCCTGCCTTCCTCCAGCAACGCCTTCCGTACCTCCTTGAATTCCTGCAGCGACGCCTGGTCGGCCCTCGGAAACCGCAAGTTCAGGGTGTCGAGCGTGCTGACGATGGCGGAACCGATCACCACCCGCGCGAACCATTTGTGATCGGCCGGAACCACGTACCATGGCGCTACCGCGCTGGAGGTATGCCTGACGATGTCCTGATACACCGCCTGGTATCTGTTCCACAGCGCGCGCTCGGCGATATCCGCCATCGAAAATTTCCAGTTCTTCGCGGGCTCGTCCAGCCGGTCGAGAAACCGCTCGCGCTGCTCCTCCTTCGAGATGTGGAGGAAGAATTTCAGGATCACCGTGCCGTTGCGGGCGAGATAGCGCTCGAACGCGGAAATGTCCTCGAACCGCTCGCGCCAGATGTTTTTGGAGATCAGCTTCGAGGGAATCTTCTCCTTCGCCAGCAGTTCCCGATGCACCCGCGTCACCAGGCATTCTTCGTAGTAAGAGCGATTGAAGATGCCGATGCGGCCACGCGACGGCAGGGCGATCATGCAGCGCCACATGAAATCATGATCAAGTTCGGCGGGCGACGGTTGCTTGAACGCATGAACCTCGCAGCCCTGCGGGTTGACGCCGGCGAATATGCTTTTGATGGCGCTGTCCTTGCCCGCGGCATCCATGCCCTGAAAGATCAGCAGCAGCGACCAGCGATCCTGCGCGTAAAGCTTTTCCTGAAAATCGCCCAAGCGTTTTCGGTTGGCTTCGAGAATTCTTTCAGCCTTGTCCTTGTCGAGACCGCCCTTCTCGTTGGTCTTGTACAACTTGAGATGAAATTCGCCCGATCCGTCGAAGCGGAAAGGCGCAATAAAGGGCCTCAGCTGATCGCTAAGATATAGCGAAGGCTTCTTGCTCATGACGGCACCTTCTTCCCTTCTCTATGCACCGAGCTGCTTCTCGATAAACGCGGTGACAAAGCGCGGCATCGCTGCCGTGAGATCGCTGATCTCGCGCACCAGATGGATCGCGGAAAGTTCGGGCTGACGTTGCCGGGCGAGATTGGCCTCGATCCTGGCGCGCAGCGCTTCGCCTGAAATGTCGACATCCAATATCCTGATCATCGCAGTCGCCGCGCCGGAAACCACGCAATCCCAATGCACGTCGGCTCGATAATCGGCTGATGTCAGGCCGGTTTCCTCCTCGACTTCGCGGGCGATGCTGCCGGATATATCGACCGCACCATCGCTGAGATCATCGAGATCGGGGGTTCCCGCCGGAAAGTAGATGCGCCCGGCATTGGCCGTGTGGCGGCCCATTTCGCCCAGCACGAACGCGCCGTCGGAAGCGCGCAGCGCGCCCATCCCGAAGCCGTTGAACACATCCCGGTCCGGAAAGCCCCAGTCGCGCCACGCCAGGAAGCTCGCGAAATCGGCCTCGAAATAGCGGGCGCTGAAGCGGTCCCCATTGAAGACCGGATTACGCGCGAGCAGTATGCGTCCATTCCAGAGTTCCGGTTTCTCACCCTGCCTGATCGCAAAATGCGCATCGATGTCGGCGCGCCGGCGGTCGGCGAACGGCCACGGCCTCGGGTGGAAACCCAGATCAAGCGTGGTGACGCGATGAATGACCGGAAGCGCCTCCGCCGTCATTGACGAGCTTTATTTCGCATTCAAGCCCGTCGTCTTTTTGGCCTGGTCGACAAATTTGTTGGTGTAGGTCTTGCTGACGTCGATATTGGCTTTCGCAACTTCTGGCGAGCTTTCGCTGAACACCGCGAGCACCGCGTCCGCCCCCTTGGGGTCCATCTTGCCGGTTTCCGAATACATCGGGATCGTGTTCTTGAGCGCCGCGAGATAAAGCTCCTTGTTCTTGCCGACCACTTCCGGCGGCATCTTCGCCATGATGTCCTCCGGCGAATGCGAATGAATCCAGGCGAGCGTGTTCACGATTGCGTTGGTCAGGGCCTGCACATCCTTTTCATGCGAATTAACCCATGCCGTTGTAGAGTAGAGCGCGCCACCCGGATATTCGCCGCCGAACACGTCAAGCGTATCTTTCTGCGTGCGCGTATCGCTGAGGATGCGCAGGTCCGGATGGCTGCCCTGCAGGACGGTGACTGACGGATCCAGCATCACGGCCGCGTCGATCTGGCCTTGTTCCATCGCCGCGACCGCGGTCGCGCCCAGACCGACGCCGATGACGGAAGCGCTGGTCGGATCGAGGCCGTTTTTCTTCAGCAGATATTTGAGAAAGAAATCGGTCGACGAGCCCGGCGCGCTGACGCCGACTTTCTTGCCGGCCAGATCCTTGATCGATTTGATCTCGCCATTGTGCGAGGGCGACACCACCAGAACCAGCCCCGGATAGCGGTCATAGACGACGAAAGCCTGCAGTTCCTGCTTCTTGGCGGCGAGGTTGACGCAGTGGTCGAAATAGCCGGAAACCACGTCGGCGCTGCCGCCGAGCACGGCCTTGAGCGCGTCCGAGCCGCCTTTCAGGTCGACCAGTTCGACGGCAAGGCCTGCCTTGTCGAATTCGCCCAGCTGCTTTGCCAGCACGGTCGGCAGATAGCACAGGCAGGAACCGCCCCCGACGGCGATGGTGATCTTGCTTTGCGCCGCCGCCAGGCCCGACGTCAGCACCAGCGTCAGAAGCGTCGCGGCAAGTCGGCCAAAAATCGTCCTCATGGTTTCCTCCGTATATTCGTCAGTTAAGCGCACGTTAGAACAGTGTGCGCTGCTTGAGAAGGTGGCTCACGATCAGACTCTAGTTGCGGCCGTCGACCGCATCCGGCCGCCAGACCAGAAGCCGCCGCTCGACCACCGTCACCCCTATATCGATCAGGATGACGAAGGCGGACAGCACGAACATGCCGGCGAACACGGCGGCGACGTCGAACACGCCCTCGGCCTGCTGGATCAGGTAGCCGAGCCCCGCCGCCGAGCCGAGATATTCGCCGACCACGGCGCCGACCACGGCGAAGCCGACCGAGGTATGCAGCGAGGAAAACATCCACGACAGCGCCGACGGCCAGTACACGTGGCGCGTCAACTGCCGTTCGCTCATGCCGAGCATGCGGCCGTTATCCAGCACGGTGCGGCTGACCTCCTTGACGCCCTGATAGACGTTGAAGAATACGATGAAGAACACCAGCGTCACGCCGAGCGCGACCTTCGACCAGATGCCCAGCCCAAGCCACAGCGTAAAGATCGGCGCAAGAACGACGCGCGGCAGCGCGTTGACCATCTTCACATAGGGATCGAATATTGCGGCGACCCGAGGCTGGCGTGCGAACCAGAAGCCGACCATGACGCCGCCAAGCGAGCCGATCGCGAAAGCGAGAACCGACTCCCACAAGGTGATCAGCAGATGTTTCCAGATCACGCCGCTTCGAAACCAGTCGAAGATCTGGCTGCCGACGTCCACCGGGATCGGCACGGTGGCGAACAACTGCCACAGTCCCAGGGCGACGACGGCGACCAGAAGCTGGCAGAGAAGCAACACGGGTCGGCTCATCCTGAAGCCCCCATTGGGGCTTGCGACGATTGCGCGTAACCCTTCATCACCTCGTCCTTCAGCACGCTCCAGATTTCCCGATGCAGCGCATGAAATTCCTTTTCCATGCGGACTTCCAAAATATCGCGCGGGCGCGACAGCGGCACCGGCCAGTCGCCTATGATGCGCGCGCCGGGGCCCGCCGACATGATCACGACGCGGTCCGCCAGCGCGATCGCCTCCTCGAGATCATGGGTGACGAACAGCACCGCCTTGCGGTCGGCATTCCACAATTCCAGCAGCAGGTTGCCCATAATCTGTCTCGTTTGGGCATCGAGCGGCCCGAACGGCTCGTCCATCAGCAGGATTTTGGGATCGCGGATCAACACCTGCGCGAGGCCAACCCGCTTGCGCTGCCCGCCCGACAGCATATGCGGATAGCGATTGCCGAACGCCCCGAGGCCCACCGAGGTAAGCCAGCCCTGCGCGCGTTCAAGCGCGTGCGCGCGCGGCGCGCCCTGGATTTCCAGGCCGATGGCGACATTGTCGATCGCGGTCTTCCACGGAAACAGCGCATCGGCCTGAAACAGATAGCCGGCCTCCCGGTTCAGCCCCACAAGCGGAGAATCGAAGATTCTGACCGTTCCCGACGCCGGTTTGAGCAGGCCGGCGGCGACGTTCAGCAGCGTCGATTTTCCGCATCCGGTAGGCCCGACAATGGCGACAAACTCGCCATGTTCCACAGAAAGCCGGGCCTGCTCGACCGCAGTATAGACCCGCGCATCGGCCAGCCGAAACGCCACCGTCGCGTCGTCAAGCGCGACCGCCGTCGACCCTGCGGTCTCACCTGCCTGCACGTGCGCTCCCCCGATATACTTTGTTGCGGCATATGGATTACCGCCCCGGCTGCGACAATTCAACCGATAGCGGCAACACACAAGCGCTGCGCTCGGCTTGGTGGGTCGAACGCGGTGTGATAGTCCCAAGAAATGACCGCCGCCTCGCCACTGATCGCATTTACGCACGTCGGCAAGAGCTTCGACGGCGGGCGCGGCGCGGAGCGTGTTCAGGCCGTGAACGACGTCTCGCTCGATGTCGCCGAGGGCGAGTTCCTCGCCATCGTCGGCGGCTCCGGTTCCGGCAAAACCACGCTGCTGCGGCTGGCGAACCGGCTGATCGACGCCGACCGCGGCAGCATCACGATCGAAGGCGAAGACGTGCGTGCGGTCGATCCCGTTCGATTGCGCCGCCGCATCGGCTATGTGTTTCAGAGCGGCGGACTGTTCCCGCATATGAGCGTCGCCGACAATATCGGGATCACGCCAAATCTGCAGGGCATGCCGGCTCCGGAGATTTCCGCGCGGACGGACGAACTGCTCGATCTGGTGCGGCTCGACCGCGTCCAGCATCGCGATCGCTTTCCGCATGAATTGTCCGGCGGCCAGCGCCAGCGCGTCGGCGTCGCCCGGGCGCTGGCGGCGCGACCGCGGATCGTGCTGATGGACGAGCCGTTCGGCGCCCTCGATCCCCTCACCCGCGATGCGCTCGGCGATGACTACCGCGCGCTTCATCACAAGCTCGGGCTGACCACGGTCATGATCACCCATGACATGACCGAGGCCATCCTGCTCGCCGACCGCGTCGCGGTGATGCGGGCCGGGCGGCTGCTGGCGCAGGGCACACCGACCGAGCTTTCCGATAGCGGCGATCCGTATGTTGGCGAACTATTACGCACACCGCGGCGCCAGGCCGAGCGGCTCAACGTGCTGCTGCCGCGGGATGGTGGCGCATGATCTTTTTCTCCGACCCGCGCTGGAGCGAGGCGCTGGCGCATCTGCCGGATTATCTCGGCAATCATGTGCGTGTCAGCGTCACCGCGCTGGCGCTGGGTTTAGCGGTCAGCCTGCCGCTGGCCATCGCGGCGCGCAACCGCCCGGTGATGCGCGGGGGGCTGCTCGGGCTTGCCAGCATCGTGCAGACGGTGCCGGGACTGGCGCTGCTGGCGTTGTTCTATCCACTGCTGCTGGCGCTCGCCGCCTTGTCGCTTGCCTGGTTCGGATTTGGCTTCTCCGCATTCGGATTCCTCCCGGCCGTGCTCGCGCTGGCGCTTTATTCAATGCTGCCGGTACTCCGCAACACCATCACCGGCCTGCTGGGCGTCGATGCCGCAATCGTGGAGGCCGCGCAGGGCGTCGGCATGACGCCGCGGCAGTCATTGTTCATGGTGGAGCTGCCGCTGGCGCTGCCGGTGATGATGGCGGGCATCCGCACCGCGGCGGTCTGGGTGATCGGAACCGCGACGCTGTCCACCCCGATCGGCCAGACCAGTCTCGGCAATTACATCTTCGCGGGATTGCAGACCCAGAACTGGGTGTTCGTGCTGTTCGGCTGCCTTGCCGCCGCGGTGCTGGCGCTCGCGGTCGATCAATTGTTGGCCTTGATCGAGACAGGCATTCGCGAACGCAGCCGCCTGCGCGTGACGCTCGGTGGCGTCGGCATTGCGGCGCTGGTCGCGGCAACACTGGTGCCCTCGATGGCGCGTTCGAAATCGACCTACATTGTCGGCGCCAAGACCTTCGCCGAACAATATGTATTATCGGCGCTGATCGCGCAGCGGCTGCGGGAGGCGGGATTTCCGGCCAGTACGCGCGAGGGCCTCGGCTCCAATGTGATTTTCGATGCGCTTGCGTCCAACGATATCGACGTCTACGTCGATTATTCCGGCACGCTGTGGGCCAACCAGTTTCACCACACCGATATCAGGCCGCGCGAGGAATTGCTCGCCGGATTGAAGGCGACGCTGGCGCAGCAGAAAGTCACCCTGCTAGGCGAACTCGGGTTCGAGAACGCCTACGCGCTGGTGATGCCGCGAAAGCGCGCCGACGCGCTCGGCATTCGCTCCATTGCCGATCTGGCATCGCATGCGCGAACGATGTCGATGGCGGCCGACTATGAATTTTTCTCGCGCCCCGAATGGGCCGGGCTGCGAAAGGCCTATGGACTGTCGTTCCGTGCGCAGCGGCAGATGCAGCCGGACTTCATGTATGCCGCCGTCGCCTCCGGCGAGGTCGACGTGATCGCCGGCTATACCAGCGACGGATTGATCGCGAAATACGATCTGGTGGTGCTCGACGATCCCAGGCACGCGATCCCGCCCTATGACGCGATCGTGCTGCTAGCGCCAAAACGCGCTGACGATCAGGCGCTGCGGGCAGCACTGGCGCCGCTGCTCGGCAAGATCGATATAGCGGCGATGCGCGAGGCCAATCTCCGTGCCGCCGGCGGCGACGGCGCGTCCTCGCCCGACGCGGTAGCGCGCTGGCTGTGGGAGAAGCTCGGGAAGCGGTAGAAGAATTGTAGGGTGGGCTAAGCCAACGGGTCGCGCGAATGCGCGCCCGATGATAAACTCCGCGAGCCCACCATTTTTCAGCTTGCGTCAGATGCGGCGGGCACGGCGCAAACGCGCCTTTGCCCACCCTACAAACCGCGCGCTACAGTCCGCGCACCAGGCCGGCGTCGATCAACAGCCGGTTGAAGCGACGGGCTTCCGCGCCGTCCTTGCAGGCATAGAACAAGCCCTTGCAGCGCAGCATGATCTTCTTCTGCTCCTCGAACGACGGATCGAGCGGAATGCCGGCGGCTTCCTGGATCACCAGCGGCAGATAGGGCCCGTCGATGGTATCCATGACAGCAGGACTTTTGACCGGCTCGAAGTTAACGGCGTCGATCGCGTAATAGGTCGCGTAATAGCGCGGGTCGTAGTTGTCCAGCTTCTTGCCGACGCCGGCCTCGTCGAGATCGGGATCGAGCACGTGCGGCGAGAATTCCGGCTGATGATCGCCATAGCGCACGATCAGAAACGGCTGCGCCGGAAATTTCTTTTTCAATCCCGCGACGAACGCGCTGTAATCGTCGGCGCTCATCGCTTGCCGGCGCAGATATTCATCGACCACGGGCTCGTTGCCGAGCTTGCGCCAGGACGGCATCAGGTCCGGGCGAAACCGGGTTTCCCAGGGAAAATGGTTGGCGGCGAGATAGACGAACATGAACAGCGGCGTGGTCGGCGCTTCCTGCGACATCAGTTTCAAGGCCTTGTCGTAAAAGAAGCTGTCGGGCTCGACGTCCTTGGCGCCGAGATCGCGCGCGTCGTAGAAATGCTGGATGCCGGTGGTGGTCTGGAAACTGCGCGCGCTCATGAACGCGCCATAGGCCGGATAGAGCG
>WNFG01006376.1_pt1 | contig 11747 bp, 11 predicted proteins | sample 5400431 | NCBI WGS metagenome assembly WNFG01 (sample SAMN13153346, study PRJNA577476) | soil metagenome | isolation source: 120 cm saprolite under Douglas fir tree site 2 hole 3 replicate 2 | place: USA:California | collected 2015-04-18
AAGCAATATATCGCGATCGTCTCGGGACCGAGCCCGGGAGCCAGAGGGAGGCTCGTCAATACGCCGGAGCTCCGGGAGCAGCGCAACGCACTCGTGCTGCATGTGTTCGCGTTGTAAGCAAGCCCAACGTCATCGCAAATGGGGCGATCGGCGACTGAGGCATGTCGCGGGGGCCGAGGATCACTCCTTGCCCCCGCAACACTGCGACTGCTGCGGCGCACAATCACTGTCCGGAGCGGGTCAATCGCGTCGTTTCGAGCTCGCCGTGACCGCGGCTTGACCCCAACGACCGGACCTGCTCTGCGCGTCCATTCACCGCCGGGCCATGTGTGGACGGCTCCGGGTTGGCAAGAGTTTTCTTCACGTAAGGAGCAGTGGTCGGAGCAGCCATGTGTTCGGCCTGTTAGCGCGGTTCACGTGACCGCTGGCCATAATGCCCTCCGCGGATCAGGTCCCGGTCAATTCCACGCATTCGACCATGCGGTGGCCCGAGTGGGTTGTCCTGATCGCCGGATCGACCGGCTCTGCATTACGTGCTGTTCGCCCTTTCCAACCGTCACATCACGCCGGATGCCCGACGCGATCTCTTTCACGCCGCGAGTGCGACGGGTTCCTTGTAGCGCTCGCCCCTGGTCATCATTGCCCAAGCCATTCGGGCCATCTTGTTGGCAAGCGCGATGGCAGCAACCTTGGTGGGCCGCCGCGCCAACAACGCCGTAAGCCACGGCCGACGCTTGGTACCGTGGAGCTTCGCATAACGGATCACGGCGAGCGCACCGGCTGTGAACAAGCTGCGCAGATAACGATCGCCTTGTTTGCTGATGCTGCCGAGCTTGTCTTTGCCCCCACTCGAGTTCTGCTTCGGCACCAGCCCGATCCAGGCCGAGAAATCCCGTCCCGATCGAAACGCCTTGGGATCAGCAACGCTTGCGACCAGAGCAGTCGCCAGCGCCGGACCGACGCCCGGGATCGCGTCGAGCCTCTTGCTTGTCTCGTTTGATCGGTGCCAGGCCATGATGCAGCGGTCGAATGCCAGGATCTGAGCTTTCAGTGCCTGCAATTGGCTGCCAAGAGCGGCAACGCACGCGCGCGCTATTTCGGGGAGCCTGGCGTCATTTGCATCGGCGACAACTTCGAGCAGCTGCTCGACACCGTTGCGTCCGACCGGTGCGACGATCCCGAACTCAGCGAGATGGGCGCGGATTGAATTGATGAGAGCCGTCTGCTGGCGAATGAAGAGATGCCGGGTGCGATGAAGCATCAGACAGCTCTGCTGCTCGGGCGTCTTGGTCGGCACAAATCGCATGTTTGGCCTGGTGACCGCTTCGCAAATCGCTTCCGCATCAGCCGCATCGTTCTTCTGTCGTTTGACATAGGGTTTCACGTAGGCGGGCGGCATCAGGCGCACGGTGTGGCCCAGCGCCTGAAGTTCACGCGACCAATAATGCGACGACGCACAGGCCTCGATACCAATGAGGCACGGAGGCAGCTTCTGAAAGAACGACAGCACATACCGCCGCTTCAATTGACGGCGAAGAACCACATCGCCATCCGCATCAACGCCGCGGACTTGAAAACCGACTTCGCGATATCGAGACCGATGGTCGTAATCGTTCGCATGATCTGGCTCCTCCGAATCATAGGCGCCTAATAGCACCCACATCCATGGCGCTCTCGCGCCGGTGGAGGAGCCGTCCACACCATCAATTCCGGACTTCACGACGACGATCATATGTAATGCCGGTTAAGGTCGGCAGATCGACGCCGGCGACGTGCCCACACGCACTGGCGGCATGGTTCGTTGCCTCTCGTACCTGGCGTGCTAGCGGAAACATGTCGGGATAGAGCCGCGTGTTCAACAGCACCGCGGGATCAATCTTCTTCGAAGCTGGTGAGAAATTGCACGAAGATGGGAGCCGATGCCTGGTACATGGAAACGGTCATTGGAATTGAGTCCTTCGAGATATAGGAGATGGAGGCAACCGTGGGCAGGACGTTAGCGCAGCCGCACCCCTTGCGGGAGAAGGTAGCGAGCGAAAGCATAACATAGAATAAGCTTGGCAAGATTTGCCTCGGCGTCCCTGAGCCTACCGCCGACCTTGAGCGCAGCAGCAAAAATGGATGACGCATCAATCCGAATGAAGCCGCAACCGGTATCATCGACCCAGGAAGTGCTGGCGGGTCTCGTGGAGCGCGTCACCTTCCACAATGCCGAGAACGGGTTCTGCGTTCTGCGGGCAAAGGTGCGTGGGCATCGCGATCTCGTGACAGTGGTCGGGCACGCCGCAACGATCGCGGCCGGCGAATGGATCACGGCGTCGGGCGAATGGGTGAATGACCGTACCCACGGCCAGCAGTTCAAGGCCCGCTTCCTACGTACATCGGCGCCGAGCACGGTCGACGGCATCGAGAAATATCTCGCATCCGGCATGATTCGCGGCATTGGCCCGGTCTACGCTAAAAAGCTGGTGCGCGTCTTCGGCGACAAGGTATTCGACGTCATCGAGGCGGAGCCCCACCGCCTGCGCGAGGTCGAGGGCATCGGCCCAGTACGGGCCAGCCGTATCACGGCCGCCTGGGCCGAGCAGAAGATCGTGCGCGAAATCATGGTCTTTCTTCACAGCCATGGCGTCGGCACGGCTCGGGCGGTGCGCATCTTCAAAACCTACGGTGCCGATGCCGTGCAGGTGATGTCGGAGAACCCCTATCGCTTGGCGCGCGACATCCGGGGCATCGGCTTCAAGACCGCCGATGCAATTGCCATGAAGCTCGGCATCGAGAGAACCGCAATGATCCGGATTCGGGCCGGCATCTCCTACGCCTTGACCGAGGCGATGAACGAAGGCCATTGTGGCTTGCCGACCGAGGAGTTGGCACCGCTTGCCGAAAAGCTGCTCGAGGTGCCGGTCGAACTTGTCCGCACCGCGCTCGGTCTCGAACTGACGGAGGGCACCGTCGTCGCCGACTACGTCGGCGACACGCCCTGCATCTTCCTGGCCGGACTGCACCGGGCCGAACACGGTATCGCTGACCGATTGACTCGACTATTGAACGGTCCACTCCCTTGGCCGTGGATCGATCCCGAAAAGGCCTTACCATGGGTCGAAGCACGTGTCGGGCTCGCCCTTGCGGAAAGCCAGCGAACCGCCGTCAAGCTTGCCCTGATGTCCAAGGTGCTGGTGATTACCGGCGGTCCCGGCGTCGGCAAGACCACTATCGTCAAAGCTATTCTGCGCATACTGGCCGCCAAGGGGGTAAGGCTCCTGCTCTGCGCGCCGACCGGCCGCGCCGCCAAGCGCATGAGCGAAGCAACCGGCTTTGAAGCCAAGACCATCCACCGGCTGCTGGAGGTCGATCCGAAAGGTGGCGGCTTCAAGCGGGGCGACGACAACCCGCTCGACTGCGACCTGCTGGTTGTCGACGAGACCTCGATGGTCGACGTCATGCTGATGCAGGCGCTGCTGAAGGCGGTGCCGGACCGCGCTGCGCTGCTGATCGTCGGCGACATCGACCAGCTTCCCTCGGTCGGCCCCGGACAGGTGCTGTCGGACGTCATCACATCCGGTGCTCTGCCGATTATTCGTCTCACCGAGGTATTTCGCCAGGCCGCGCAGAGCCGCATCATCACCAATGCGCATCGGATCAATCAGGGAGGAATTCCCGATCTCGGACCTCCAGGAACCGAAAGCGATTTCTACTTCGTGTCGGTCGAACAGCCCGAGGTCGCGGTGCAACGTATCATCGAGCTGGTCAAGACCCGGATCCCGAGGCGGTTCGGCCTCGACCCCATCCGCGACATCCAGGTTCTCTGCCCGATGAACCGCGGCGGTGTCGGCGCCCGATCGCTCAACATTGAATTGCAGGCCGCTCTCAATCCCGCCGACGACCGGAAAATCGAGAGGTTCGGCTGGACCTTCGCCCCCGGTGACAAGGTCATGCAGATCGAGAATGACTACGACAAGGACGTCTACAACGGCGACGTCGGTTATATCGACGCTGTCGATAGCGACGCAGGCGAACTCATCGTGAGCTTCGACGGCCATTCAGTGACCTATGGATTCGGCGAACTTGACGCCTTGGTTCCGGCCTATGCGGCGTCCATCCACAAAAGCCAGGGATCGGAATACCCGGCCGTGGTCATTCCGGTCATGACCCAGCACTATCCCATGCTGCAGCGAAATCTGCTTTATACCGGCGTCACCCGGGGCAAGAAGCTGGTCGTCTTGGTCGGTCAGAAAAAGGCCGTTGCCATCGCGGTCCGCAACGTTTCGGGGCGGCGGCGCTGGTCGAAATTGAGTGAATGGTTGGCATCCAAGTAATCCGCAGGCGTCGACAAGAGAGAGGGCCAACGATGAGTGAACGCAGAGCGCAGAATATCTGGGTCGAACAGTGCGAGGCGGCCCGAACCATCAAGGCACGATACGGGCTCGCGGCAGCTCTCGATTACCTCGTCGGCGAAAAGTTGATGACGTTCGCCGAGGCGGCAGCGACACGTGCCGAATTCGCCCAAGAGCTGCCCCGATTTGTTTCCGAGATAAGACGCATGTTCCCGCCCGGTGAGATTCGAGCACACCTCGGACAAATCGAGCGTGCGCTTGATTACAACAACATGGAGGCCTTGGAGGAGGATGATCCTCTTTGTGAGGATCCCGATGCGGCCGCGAAGCGCGTCCGGCAGTTCATTTTCATCAAAGAGCTGCTGACTGCGACTGCACTTGGCACTTCGTGAATGAATAGCAAAGCTTCGAGACGATTCTCGATGAGGCGGGCGTGCTGTTTTCGTCCGACGACCATTTTTGACGGCATGACGAGCGACACGGCGCGGCAAACTGCGCCGGGATCACGGTTTCTTTCGATCACAATAGGCTCCCATTGCCACGACCGGTTATAAAGGGGGCTGATTGAACTGTTCGCGCATTTCTTTGCCCTGGCCAATTCGTTCTCAAGAGTCGGAGGGCAAGGTCCGGATCATGTGCGCGGCGGTGCGGCCTGCGCCGGCCTTCGTGCTCTGAAACACGAGCCGACCTCATCACGTCTTTTGACGACCCCTGGCGCTTTGGCACTGCCTAACCATATTCCCGAGCATGGCAATGCCCATCGATAAAACCGATTATTCAGTCGTCGTGAAGCTCAGGGCACCTCCACCGAATTCGTGGAAGTGGGAGATTTATCGTGCCGGAAGATCAAGCCCGATAGAGCAGGCATCGGTCTATTTTAACACTATGGCGGCGGCCAATAGGGCAGGAAAAGAGGCCCTCAAGCAGCTGTTGGACAAGCTCCATTCGCAATACCTGCGATGGCCGGCGGCGTGACTGGCAAGCATTCCATTCGACGTCGCGCGCGCCCTCATCCCTTGCGCTCGATGCTCCCCTCGTCGGCCGCAGTCAGTTCCGATGGTAGTGCGCGATCGCCGAGCTAAGATGCGGTGGCCAGACGGCCAAATGAAACGGGGTGGGCATTGCTTTGCTCGGACAACCACGCCGGGGCTTTCCCTTCAATCCAGCATGGCGCTTCGTGGGCCAAGCGACCCGGACATACCACTTGAGGCGATTCCGCCATTCCCAGGTTCGAATCCTGGCGCCCCAGCCAGCCTGTGCGGTCTGCATCGTGAGTTCCGGGTGTGGGAGAACCGCGGAATCGGGAGTTGTCGCACTCATCGGTTCGGACACGGTGCGTTACCCAGCCTTTACGAATGAAACTCAACAGTTCCCGTCGAGTTGCGGCGTGCGGCACTCTTGCCCGGTTCCCGGGATCGCCGTCGGCGAGTCCGGGATCGCCGTCGGCGAGTTAAGCGTAACGATTGTATGTGGTTGACCACTCCGCGCCGATGGGCTTGAGGCTTGGTGACCGCCGGGCGGCGCGGTGGAGAAGCCCCGGCCGATTCCGTCGCTGCGAGCCAAAGTCATGCGTGTTCCCCTGATCGCCGCCATGCTGGCCGCACTATCAATCCCAGCCCGTAGCGAATGCCTTCCCAGCGCTGAAGCTGTGTGGGATGTGCATCCAGGATCCCACGCGACGTGGCGGCTGCGGCTGCCGGGACATGAGGGCGAACGATGTTGGTTCGCGAGAGGTTCAACGAACCTACAGCCACCGCGCATCCGACAGGTTGCAGATTCTCCGCGCGGAACTGAGGCTGAGCGGCGAACCGACGGGCAGACGAAACGGCCGAGTAGCCAGGTGAAGGCGTCGGCGGCCGCTCGACCTGACGAAAGCCCGGCCCGGTTAAAATCTCAAGAGACCTTGACCCCCACTGAGCGCGGGCCGTCGTCGATCCTGATTTGGGGCAGGCCGATGTGGATCGATCCCACGTGGGAAGAAATGTTCGCGCGGCGGGAGCGTGGCGCCAAGTGATAGCATCTCTGGTCGCCGGCGAGTGACCCAGGAATCTGAACTTAGGAGTCAGGTACCACCTTGTTCCTGCATGGGAACATGAAACTGCCTTCGAAACTATTCCACATCACTGGCATTGACGTACTCGGAAGGTCAACACTTGCTGAGGAACTCATGAGATTACTTGCATTGACAGTCGCGACCGCCACGGTCGTTGCATTCGCGTTTCCCCAGACCCCGCGGGTTCTGGCGCAGGGCTCCGACAGTGGTGCCGTGGGCCGACCGCTCCAGTTGGACGGGGGGCCGTCGCTAGGGTCCGACAACCGCGGACAGTCGTCTAGTGGACGCACCGAACAGTCAGCTGGCGTTAGGTCAGAGGAAGATCAGACCAGCAGCGGAAAGACTGGCGAGACGACGATTCGTGAGCGCTCACGAACTAGCGTCGGATTGAGCTCCGAGCGCAAACACCGCGTCGTGATCTACAAGCGCGGCCATCACGTCGTCGCATTCAACGGACCCAGGCACCGTTTCGCGATCCACAGGCATGGTCATCATCTCCTAGCATTCAGCGGGCCCAGGCACCATTTCGTGATCCACAGGCACGGTCGTCGGTACGTCGCACTCAACGACCCAAGCGCCACGTGATGATCAGCAGGATGCAGGCTAGCATGGCGACGCGAGAACAGTAGCCTTTAACCAGCGCAAACGCTGGCACCATCAGTTCGCGGCCGTGCAGCAGCGACGGTGAAGCATTGATGTAGCCGCGAAACAAAACCAAAAACAATCATAACACCATCAAATCATCACCCCGTTGCAGCACTAATATCTACCCGCTACGGATCAACGGATGGAGATCGGCCCGCCTCTGGCCTCTATGTGCGGTTGGCGACGCGCCTGCAACAAGAGCGTGGCAAAAGAGCGCCTTAGATAGCGCTTCCATTCGCTTCCAAAGGCACTCAACGATAAGTCTCAGGACGCAAGTTCGCCGTGATTATATGGTATCCACAAAGGTATGAACGCGTCAGCAAGTGCGACTAGTAAATCAAAAGGGTTGCGTGGAAGCGGCCAAGGCATTCAAGTTCGGATGCTGTGGCCATTAGAAGTCCTGGATGAAATTGATCAGTGGGCAGCCGCACAGTCCGACAAACCAAACCGCAGCGAAGCTATCTTGCGGCTGGTTCAAAGGGCATTAGCTGGTGCTACCTGCAAACGGCCAGAAAACCCACCCAGCAGCCTCACTGATTTGCTCAAGGCTGCATGTGCTAGCCCCACTGCGGCAAAGCCAGTCGCGCCCGTGCCAACACCTGGACGCGACACCGAACGAATTGACGCCGAGGTTGTTCAAACTACACGTGAAGCGAGATGGAAACCTCGGCTCGTTGAGGCTGGGCCCATACCGGAGGTGCTTAAAGCCCAATCGCTTATCAAGCCTGTTGAAGAGAACAAATCGTATGAGATGCCCGAGGACATAGGAGCATTCAATGAGTATTGGAAGCTAGCTGAACTCATACTCCGCAGGCATTTGAAATACGACGAAGTGCTTGTTGCGTACAATCGACACCGTCAGGGTGAGCGACGCAGACCACTGTTGCCATTGACTGATAGAGATATTGAGTAGGCCACCGGCCGTGTTGGTATGGCATTGGGAGGAAGGTGCGCCAAGAAGCACGGCACCGTAGAACCCTTGCAGCATAACACCATCGAAACGTCGATCGCCGCCTTACGTAACGGTCGGCTTGCAATAGGATGCAGAGCACAAGATGACAAAGCTAACGCGCGCGCGCACCAACAATCCCGTGCCCGCGTTATCGGCCCCACCTACTACCTTGAGACCCTTTCCTCGCGAGGTAACTGCGCGCACCGCAATTTGATGGTTCTATAAGGTTGGCAATTCGCGGAGAAGCGAATTGCTTAGGCCAAGCGAGCCGGCAGGCTATGCTTGAGGGGCGGCGCCTCGCGCGAGGAACCTCACGTCAATGCCGAACCAGTGGCCTGTACGAGCAACGAAACGTGCCTGATGGTCGGCTGTCCGGCTACGCCGTGCCGATTGAATTGTCGTCTGAACCGACCGTCGCTCGATCGCGCCGGTATTGACCACGGTGGATCATTCCCTTTCGCTGAGCAACAGCATGGCCAGTCCCGTCTCTCGCTTCGCTACACGCCTCGCTTATGGTGCCAGTCAGCTGCCACGGGTTGCCTGGTATCTGGGTCATAGCGTGGTCATGCGGCAACTGTCCGAGGCGGTCCGTCGACGTGCCGGCGAGAGCACCGCCGGTGCGCCGGTGCCCGACCGCCGGCGTCTTTACGCGGACATGGCAACGCTGTTCCTGCAAGACCTCGCCAACGTTGAAGCCGCAATCTATCCCTTGCCGGCTGATCATTACGGTTCGTTGCTGATGCTGCTCCACCGATCGCGCATGTGAATGCGGCGCTCACATACCCTGGATCGGCGGAGATGCTGTCCTCGCCGTATGATGCATCCTCCAGAATGAAGGAGGCAGACTCCCCGGCGGCCAAGTCGAATTCTGCCTGTGCCACGCCCTTGCTAACATCAACCGGCACGCTCGCGCGGAGCCGTAAGGCTAGGTGGCCCCCTCTGAAGATGACGGTGCCCGCCTCCTCGTAGATCTTGGGGTCCAATCTCGCGTAATCGAAACGAGGCATGCAGCGCATCCGAAAGTGTATGGAGCCGCGCACCGCCTTGACGCGCCGGACAAGCCGTGAGCCGGCGTCCAAGTCTCCAATGCTCATAAAATCTGAAATTTCGGCAACGCCGTCCGATGATAAGAAGCGAGTGAGCAGAACATTGGTGTCCGGCAGGTAGAGCTGCCGGTGCTTTGGACCATCCAGCACAGGGGTCAATTCAAAGGAGCCCCCACGCTCGTCGTCTAAGAGCGAGGCAAAGATGCTGGGACTGTCAAACCGCGGCCAGCACAAGAAGTTGACGGAGCCGTCCAGGCCGATCAGTGCGGCAGTTCGAAGATTGCCGACGATGCCGTGATTTTCGATCGGTTGAGCCATGCTTCACCCGTGTGGTTAAAAAATCGGAACAGCCCCAGGTAACCGGTCGTTCATAGGGCGTGACAAACTTGCCGATGCCCGCTTTGACGATCCGATCGCACCGACGACGCTCGCCGACATGGCCGCCTCGGCGTCCGCGCGCTTTTCGTGACTTGCCGGGCGAGGAGGTGTTCGTCGGCGAAGAATTCCCCGCGTTAACGGGTTAGCGACGAGGCGGGGTTGACCAATCTGCGCAAAAGTCCATCGACTGAAAGCGGACCGGCTCCCCCCAAACACAATGCGATAAGTCCCGCGAGATAGAGAAGGTTCGTCTCGTACCCTGGCGGCCCGAAATGGGCGCCGGCAGCATCGAAGGATTGGAGCTTGACCGAAGTAAAGCCGTTCGGGAGATGCACCGTGAATATTGCTACGAGCAGAACGATGGCCATCGGTATCGTCGCGAGAGGAACAAGCGCCCCGAGGAGAATCAGGATCCCCCCGGTGATTTCGATAATGATGGTCGTCCAGCCAAGCAGAAAGGCGGCCGGAACCCCCATGGCGTGCAATATATTGACGAAGTCCTCCGGGCCCCGGGCCAGCTTCGCATAGCCATGTTGCAGGAAGCCAAATCCGACAATCAGTCGAAGCGGAATGGCGTACCATCCTGTCGGAGCGGGCAGAGGAGAGATCGCAAGTCGGCTGACCTTGGCTAGCAAGTTCATAGAGACAAATCTGGCCGTCGCACCGTCGGTGCCTGCCACGGCCGCCGGTTCGGGAACTGGTCATTTTTCGGGTTGGCTAGGCGAATAGCAGGTGCCTCGACTGACGGCTTGACGAGCAATGACTCTGCGAAGAACTTGGAATTCGTGGGGCTCAGCATGGCGCTCATCTGCACCTCGCTCTCATTGCTCTCGGTAGCGCAGCCCCGATCCCTTACCTAAAGCCCCTCAGCCCGGAACCCGGGCTCCGTCGAAATCGTCGCTGGTCCCAGCGCGGAGGGGGCGTGGGGAAATGCGCCGGGCCAACGACGTGCCGATCGCTTCTGAAGAATCAGCTCGCTTCTGAAGAATCAACGTCAGGGCAACATAACAAAGCAACCGAGCGGTTTTGTTGTCGGTCGGCTTCGCAACACGATAGCCAGTTTTTCTTGCAGCTGAATTCGCTACCTGCCTAGACTGTCGGAACGGTGCCACCATCGATGACGTATTCCGTGCCGGTGATTGCGGTGGCACGCGGCGAAGCAAGAAAAGCGATGAGCTCCGCTACCTCGGTTGGCTTCGCTGGCCGCCCTAAGGGGATGCCGCCAAGCGAATCCATCAAGCCTTGGCGCGCCGCCTCCTCGCCAGTTCCGGCTTCGAGGGCCAATCTTTTGACGAGATTCACCGCTGCTTCCGTCTCAACCCAGCCCGGCGACACCCGGACGACACGAACGCCCTTCGGGCTGACTTCCTTGGACAGTCCCTTGCTGTAGTTCGCGAGCGCCGCTTTGGCAGCCGCGTAAGCGATGGTGGCTTCGGCTAGTGGCAATTGCCGCTGAATCGAGGTGACGTGAATAATCACCCCGGCGCCCTGCTTCAGCATCGCTGGCAAGAGCGCGCGATCCAGACGGACGGCCGGGAAGAGATTAAGGTCGAGCGCCCGCTGCCACTCCCGATCATCGAGCACCGCAAAACCACCCGCAGGCGCAGAGGAACCGCCGACGACGTGCACGACGATGTCGATACCGCCGAACTGTTTCATCACGGCGTCGGCTACTGCGGCGCAGCCCTCGGCAGTCGCAACATTCGCCGTCACGAACAGCTCTTCCGCGGAGAGGTCGGCGGGTCGGGCCCGCGCCGTGCCGAGGACTGCCGCGCCGGCTTCACGCAGTCGCGCTGCGACGGCGTGGCCGACGCCTTTGGTCGCGCCGGTGACAAGCGCACGGCGGCCGGCGAGTTCAAGAATATTGCTCATAGGATTCTCCCAAGGTGAATTTGTTGCATTCGCGTCACGCCGCGACCGTCGCACCGCTACCGGAAATCAGCACGTCCGGGACATAGCCGTGGCGCTTGGCGCCAACGGTCGCGCCGCCGTGCAGCATTCCCTGCACTTCGTCGCCGAAGAGTGTGTAGGGGAAGCTACGCTTAGGTGCGCTCACGGCATCGAGACGATCCTGAAGCTCAGAAGGAATCTCGAACGACAGCGCCGCGATGTTCTGCGCAAGCTGCGTGAGCTTCGTGGCTCCTACGATGACCGACGCCACCCCCGGCCGGTTCGCAACCCAATTCAGTGCGACCTCGGCCATGCTGCGGCTGAGCTGCTTCGCAACGGCTTCAAGCTCTGCCACGATGGCGAGATTGCGCGCCGAGAAGGTCGTCAGGGCCGGGTGATTGGAGCCCTTGAGCACCTCAAGACGGCTTGCGCCCGCGTCACTGTCT
>WNFG01004825.1_pt1 | contig 11746 bp, 19 predicted proteins | sample 5400431 | NCBI WGS metagenome assembly WNFG01 (sample SAMN13153346, study PRJNA577476) | soil metagenome | isolation source: 120 cm saprolite under Douglas fir tree site 2 hole 3 replicate 2 | place: USA:California | collected 2015-04-18
AAACGCAACGCTTCGATCTCGGCCCGGATTTCGTCCCAAAGGGCCGTCTGATCAGCGGTCGATGTTGTCTCGACCTGATCTAAAACCTCAGCAACCGATGGTGGACTCTTCAAATCACCCTTGGGCCTTGGAACAATTTGCTCAAGCTCTTTCCGCACTTTGCGCCACGTATCGACGTGCGCCCGCGTTTCTTGCAACACGGCGACATGCGCTTCCAATGCTTTAAGCTTGGCCAGCCAGGTTTCGGCCATTGACGTACTCCGTACCGAGGAAAAGAAACCCAGCCCGGTACGAATTACGTCACGATATTATTAAGGAAAGGTATGCGGCGGCGAGATCTCACCGCAGGAATCGTCCTACTGGTCGTATTCGTCGCGATGCTATGGTTCGGCAAGCCACGCAACGGTGTCCAACTAAGGTTTATGCGGAGTTGGATTCATGCCTTCCTCCTTCGTCAACCCGCCTTCCGCTTTCCCGATTGCCGGCTGACCTTCTCCGTCGCTTTCCCTTCCTCGCCGCCGGTCGTTCGGCTTGGACTGACCGCCGCAGCGCATCCATCAGGTTCACGACCGTCGCAGGCGGCGCCGTTGGGGCCTCCTTCCTCGGCGGCAAGCTTACCTCTCAGGCTTTCTGGCGGATGGTTCGCACGCGCGGTAGCCCCATTCGTGCTCCACGACTTCGCCCCAAATTTTGACTTTCCCAAACAGCAGCGGCGTGGCGCCAACAAAATACAAATATTCTTCCCTGGATCGGACCACATCCCGACATGAATATATCCCATGTGTTCGTACATCTCCAGAGGCTGGCTCGTTGAGGTGCCAAACGTAATCTTTGATGAGGACGCTGTGCAGGCGGTCATCGCCGCTCCGGACCCAACCCCGGTTAATCACCCGCCATGCTCGGTACGCGATGATCTCTCCCACACGAAAGCCGTCGTGTTTGAGATGCCTCGCAATCCGATTTTCACCCGGGCTCATGAGGGTCCTGCCCTCGCTACCGCACTGGCTCGGGCTTCGGCTCAGTAACAGGCGGTGCTTTTTCCGGTGACTTTGGGGGCGGTATGACCGGTTCATGAGTAGGCGACACCGGCTCTTCCAGAGGTATGATAGTATACCTTCTGATGGGCTCTCCGATCTGTGCCACGGCTGATCTCCCTTGATCGAGGCCAGCGTTCCACCTCTCACGAACATCCGTCAACTCGGTCGTTGCCGATCCGGATAGCCGCCGAGACCGTTCCGGTCCTCGGTTAGGCGCTGTGCTTCAATGACCGATTCGTGTTGCCGCACGGCTGGCACCGCAGAGGGATGTTGCTGAGGACTTCTCGCGGGTCGTTCTCGGGCTTCAAGCATCCGCAAGCCGCTTGGCAGACCTGGACGTACTCCGATACGCAAACGTCTCCCCGGCATCCCAGTAGCGGTGCCGTTGCTGCGAAAACGCAGCGGGGCGTGCGGCTGCCGTGGGACATTGCGGCGCTGATGCGCCCGAGGGTTCCAGGGTAGCGTTGGCGGCCTTTGCTCGGTGATGAGCGGCCACCGGCGACAGGCGCAGTTGCTCCGCTTTTTCCTCTGGTGTTGCCCGAATACAACAGCTCTTGCCGCATAAGCTTGTTAGTCTAGGCCGCCAGAGGGAGCGCAACACTCCATGGATAAAGTCGCGGAGCGGATGGTCACCGTCGGCGCAGAGCGTCTCGGCCGAGGGCTGAACTTACATCCCTGCCAAGCGTGCGACAGAAGCCATTGGAAACTAGAATGGCGGAACGTGGCAGCCGCCTAGTTGGAGTTTTCTTAACACGTTTGCCGCACAGTGGACGCTGAGAATTGTCGCAGGGTAAACGTTGAAGAGGGGAAAACGTTGAAGAGGGGGAAAACATGGTTCACATTAAGCACAGAAAGCGCATCCACCTAATGCTGCGGGCTGCGGGATTCCTCACTACGGCAGCACTGCTGTACAGTTCTTTACCGGGATTCTGGTCGAGCGTCGCGTGGAGCCAGCAGGTTCCAACGCAACTGAATTCCCCGATTCAGACGCAGGCTTTGCCGAAAAGATATCCGAGACCTACTCCTGCCCAGCCATCCTTTGTGGAACCATCAGCACCGAATTTGACGCCCATTGCTGTACCTGTCGCCAATCCCGCAACGGCTCTCGGGAACGCGCTTGTGTCCTGCGATAAAGAGTCGGAGGGGTTTGAGCCTGTTTCTTTGCCGGGTGCTAGAGGGGAAATAAGACTGGATCGGTGTTATCGAGGGCGTGATCATCTGGTGTGTAGCTTCAATGCTCTTTTATCAGAGGCAAAATCCCTTCTTGAGAATTACCGAAACATTGCCGATGCGAATTACGCAGAACTAGGCAGCGTAGACGATGTCTGCAGGAGAACACCGGATAATCTCGCAACAGATTTACAAAACGCGATCGAGTTTGTGGACAGATTCAAGGCATTAAAAGCCGAATACGACGCTCGCGCCACCTGTGCCAATAGAACCGAGCAATTGTTACGAGATGTAACCTTGCCCGATATGACCCAATCGCCGGCTATATTGAAGTCTATGACTGATACGATCGAGGGAGACATCAAGGAAGTCTCTGCCGCACAGGCGCAACTCGTGGAATTCGCGGGGAGGATGAATTCGTCACAGAAAGCTATCGTCACGATCCAGAAGGTTCACCGGACCATGTGTGTGAGGAACCAATCTGCGAAGGTGGATGCGCAAGATCGTGGAAGCGGCGCAATGCCCACCAACATAATGCCCACCATCATAGAGCGCACCGGACCTCGCCGCTGAACCGCCTCATCCGGTTGCCGTTCTTCGACAGCATCCGGGCTGTTTACGGCGTCGGCCAATCCCCGGAAGCCGTCCAGCTTCAGCTCGAAACAGATAAGCCGGATCATCGAACGGTTCCTGGCGGAGGATGGGGATGATCGGCTGCAGCGTGTCGGCCGCATCAATTTTGAGCCCGTGGCCGAGGAGTCAATAGAGCGTGTGGTGCATCACGCCGATGATCAGGGCCGGCCGGCATGCCGATACATGACATGCCAGCCGGAAATGCCTCGAAGCTACAGGCTTACTTGATCTCCCATGTCGTGTTATGCGGGATGTCAATCGCGAACGAGCCAGCGGGCTCACCGGCCGGTGTCGCCTTGGTAATGCACTTGAATGGCTCACGCCCGGTGATGCCGGCGTACTTCCCGGTGCCGCCGGTGATGATATGAGTGCCACAGTCCATTTCCGGCTGCGACTTGTCGAGGTCTCGGGTATCGAAGGTCGAGAACACAATATCACCGTCGCTGTCCGTTAGTGCGCAAGCGCCGTCAATGTACTGCTTGCCGCCGGCGTCGATGCTCACAGCCGTGCATTTCGCTTTCATGTTGTCGAGCATCTTGTCGCCTTTCATATTTTCGGTCGGTCCGACCGCCTCCAGCGAGGTGGCTTTACCGGCACCTGGGACATCGATGCTCGACAAAGGGTGAAACATGAAGCGCGTCACGTAGCTCGTGGTGCCCTTCTTGGGTATCGCTTCTCCTAGAACGACCGCTGGGGCAACCGCGATGAGCGTCCCAGAGAAAAGCGCTGTTGCGATGATCCGTTGCATGATTCGTCTCCTTCCCTGGGCTTGATACGAGTTGTGGACCGCGAACGATCCGATGGGCAGGAGGCCACCCAGGCACCCACCCCCTGAGCCCGACAATACACGAACTTTGCGACGGCGGGACGATGCTGAAGCCGAGCTGAGGTGGGAGGAGGCCGCCGAGATCACTGTCTTCGGCCCGACGGGCGGTGATGGAAGCCGCCTTTGGCGCATCCGACTTTCCCCAGCACGCTGGCAATTGGCGTCAGCTTCACCAAGGGCCGCATCATCGTCCGCGGCAAGCTGGTCAGCCGCGACAAGGCAGGCGCGCCGACTACGTCCTCTACTCAAGCCCAACATCCCGCTGGCGCTGTCGGTGATGGGATGCGGCAGTCCCGACTACGCAAACCCGGGTTCAGGTTCCGGCGGCGATGAGGTCAACGAGCGAACGACCCCATACGAGCATGGAGATCAACGCAGCCATCGCCCCGAGCACGACGCTCCCCACCAGTTCGTCCCTCATCATGGGGATGCCCCCGCCAATGAAAGTGCCCAAGTCGAGAATGATGATGAGCGACGGTAAATAGGCGAGTCTAGCGGGAATGTCGAGGGCCGGACAGCTAGGCGGCCCGACAGCGGCATGAACACTCGGCTACGGCTTGGCATATCCCTGCGTATTGCCGTGCGTGCTTCACGCACTTCGGTCATCCAGAGGCCGCCCTCATTTGGCGGCCTTGTATCGGCAGCCGGGTGGCTGCCTCAGAGCACCGACAGTGCCACAGCATTTAAAACCAGAATGACAACGAACACGGCAGCTAAAGAAAGCCCAAAGAGCTTTCCGTAATCGGGATCACTCAACCGGCTAACCCCGTACGGGCTTTGGAGAGTTTCTCCGATTCGCGATGATTCCGCACTAGACATATTGAGCCGATAGATTTCGCGGTACTTCATCAGCAGTTCAGAATCGCCGTGATCCAGGCTTACGATCTTCCCAAATTGTGACCGGTAACCAGCTTCATGCTCCACGATCTCGCCCCAGATTTTGACCCTGCCGAATAGCAATGGCCCGCTGCCCAGTGGACTGTAGCCATATTCTTCCCTGGAGCAGATCACGTCCTGAAATGAATAGATTCCATGCGTCTTCACATCGCCGGAAGCCGGTTCGTCGGGATGCCACACATAGTCTTTGACGAAGACGCTGTGCAAACGGTCGTCACCAGTTCGCGACCAACTCGGCTCGACCACCCGCCATGCCCGGTAGGCGATGATCTCTCCAACACGAATGCCCTCGTGCTTGAGGCTGTTCGCAAATTCGTTCTGATCTCGATGCGGCGTGATGAAGACTAGGTTGGGCATAGGTTCGGCTGCCGTACCGGCTCGGGTTTTGGATTTATGACCGGCGGCGTTTCCTCTGGCGACTTGATGGGCGGCGGTGGCGCAATACGTTCCGGAGTAGACGACACCGGCTCTTGCAGCGGTATTACCGTATAGCGCCTGATGGGCTGGCCGATTTGTGCCATCGCAGGTCCCCAAGTCGCCGGCCGTCGTGATCGGGCAACTCGAAACTCAACTCGCTGAAAAGCATCTAAGTTCCGCGAGGGCATTTATTCTCGATGCCATCACCACCCCTTTTCGTCCCGTCTGGGGCCCATCGGAACCAGTATCGCCGAAACGCTATCCCTGAGTGTTGCCGTGGATCTTCACGCTGATGATCGGGGGGCACCGCCGCGGCAGGTTCCCGATGAAGCTGTCCCGGCGGATGCCCGGACGGCGCAGCAGGAGCAGCCAGGGGATGTCGATGATGCGCCCGCACCCCGAGCAGACCGCCCGCAGGTGCGAATACCCTTGGGCCTGGGCCTCGGAGATCGTCCAGGTTCGCCAGTAGTCGTCGATTGCCATGGCGGCAACTCTTGCACAAGAAATCTGGGTAGTCAGTTTTGAATGTGGCAGACCCTTCCAGCGGCACGGGCAGGGCCCACTACATCGGGCGGTATATCATTATTTCGCAGTAGCTTGATTAACGCCCGCTCCATATCACTCAGTTCGTAATCATCGGATGTATTGGAAGTGTTGGAAGTCTCAGATATATTGGAAGCCTCGGAAGTGCTGGAAGTGTGTGGGGTATTCTTATTGCTTTCGTCCGCCAACTCATTTTTGACATCATGAGCAGCCACCCCGACCAGTTGCCCCCAGACAGCCGCAACGCCGGGAACAACCAGCAGCACCACCGACACCAGCAGGAAACCAACCGCCCACCCCCAAACTGCCGCAGCTTGATCCTTGCTGACCGACCCTGCGACTGTGAACAACATTATGCCAATACCCAGCATCATCAGGGCGGCATAGAGGGTTCGTCTTCGCAATGTGGGGGATAGGATCAGGCCGGTAGAAGGCTTGGTCGCCTGAGAGAGTTTCATCCCGTTTGTTCACCGGGTCAAAGGTGGAGCCTGGGAACGAACGCCTATCGTTACGTCTTTTCCCGTGCACTGCTTACATCGGAATCGAATATTGCCGATGAAGCTCTCCCGACTGACTCCCTTGCGCTGAAGCAGAAGGGTGAAGGGGTAATCCGTAATTCGACCGCAGGTACACGTCAGGCGCAGGTGGGAGTAACCCTGGTCCTCGGCCTCGGCAATGGTTCGGGTTCGCCAGTAGTCCTTTTCCATCGGGCTCGGCATCATCGTCGGGAACGTATCGCTTTTCTACCGCTGCTGGGGAGAGGACCGGCGGCGCCGGGCTTGTCGGGGTGCGTCGGGGGCTGTGGATCGGGCTGGTGCGGCTGTATCGAGCTTGGAAAGAGTGAAACAACAACCCACCCCCGCCACACAAACCCCGAGTCCAATTCATTTGCGTCGCTGCTCCTTCAATATCGCATCTAGTTCTCGTTTGATGCGCCGTGCAACCAACCCTTTCCATGTCCTCAATGACCACCGAAGCCGAGAGACGATTTCAATTGCGGATTCACCCCCATACTTGTCATGAATGCTGTGCAATTTCTCTAATGCGGCGAGGTATGGTTCTGCTTCGCCGTGAACCTTCTTCCAACTGGTTCGGATTTCGGCGGCTATGACACTCAAAGGTCTATGTTGCGACTTCCCCATATCACCCCGTGGTTAGCGTGGATGGTCGCTTTTAGGTGGGCACGGCAATGGAGCAATGCCATCTTACGCAATTAGAGAACGCTGGGCTTCCACCATATGAATCGCATCTGGCGTTTCCTTGACCCAGATAATCATCGGTTTATCCGACATGCCGCCGACAAAATATAGAGTCGTTTGGTTCTTGTTGCCGTAGCGGCGCATGTAAGCCACTTGTTCCATGTTCACATCAACTTCCTCCCTGTCAGCACTGGTCAACCGTTTCCATGTCGCCATCATAAACCTCCATTGGTGCATTCGTGCCGTTGCCCTATCCATACCGTCGCCCAAACAATTCCGCCCTGTCCACCTTCTGCGAATAGTTCGGATTGAGTATCTTCCACCACTTCGTTTTCGGACTATACGGGTCTTCCAGCCGTTTCGCCACAATGCCTTCCAAGTCCAATTTGCATACTGCATTGAACAGTGGACGCCCCTCTCCTAAAAACGGTTCTGTCTTCTCCAACCCGTATCGCCTCACATATCTACTTTCGGCGTAGACATGAATGCCCTGATTATCGTCGGTAGATAAATTCGCTTCGTAGCACTCAGAAACTTGCTGACCTCGACATCACTCCACTGATTACAAACACGATTCAAATTTTTTATACGGGCGAGCCGGGGGTGGTTTTGGAGGTTCCATGGATGCTGCCCGGGAGGCGACCATGCGTGATGCTGAGTATTATCGTTCCCAGTCGGAATTTTGCGCCGAGATGGCGGAAGCAATCAAACGCCCAGATTACCAAGACCGATGGCTGAGGCTGGCTCAACACTGGCGTGAACTTGCCGAGCAAGCGGATCAAGAACTGGGGCTCGGCAACCACTGAGCCCCATTTCAGTTAGGCAGCAACGGACCTCATGGCTTCAATACACTTGGGCGACGGTGCTGTGGCAAAAAGGTTCAACACCCGAAACAATTTGTCCAATTCGGAATCGCCAATTCGCCTGGAAACCTTCGTCTCCGCAGCACGGCATTGATATTCTTTCGCCATTCGCATCAGTTTGGCGGCGACCTCTGGATGCGGTGATGCCCGAGATTGCTTGACGCATATACGGGCGAGTTCGACTAGGTCGTTTAGCATGGCTTTCCCCTCCCCATGCGAGAGTTACACCAGTGGACAATGGTGCAGTTTGACCCCAACTCTTGAGCGGCGTCTGTTCAAGATTGCTCACTTCACCCCCCCACACGACCCCCCCTCCCTGGGAGGGTTGGTTTTCGGCTGGCGGTTCTGCGTGTTTTGCCCCCTGCCGCCAGTGTGTTGAACCCTCGGGATTTGGACTTTTTGCGCCCCAGTCCCGGGGGACGGGGCGGTGCGGAACTTTCGGCAGCCTGGAGGATTCAATCGGTAGGCGGCGATCCTTTGCCCCCCGTCCCCCAATGCCGCCTAATCAAAGCCCCTGGCTGTTCTTCCCCGCAGCCAGGGGCTTTTTGCGCTTTCCTCGGCCACCGCTCCCGTCCGCCGTTTCTGGCATAGGCGACCCAACGCCTGCCCTCTCCCGCCTCCCCAATACCCGCGCCTCCGGTAATCGCCCCCAGAACGCCCATCCCGCCCCTTCCAGCCCTCGGGGGGTATCCGGTTGGCAGGGTCAGGGGTGGCAACGGCCCTATGGCGTCCCCAGGGTGTTGGCGGGGGCTTGCAAGGGCACACAACTCCCCCGAGGATGGCTTTTTGGCTGCGATGGGTGGATGTGGCGGAAAAAACCAGGGTGGCGGCTTGAGCCGGGAAAGCGAAGAAGCCCCGACTAGGGTTCCCGCGTTATGTCGGGGCTTCTCGGACTAAGGCGGGGATTGGGACCGCTCCGCCCAAGCCGCCGAGCCAACCCATTCACGAACCCAGGAGTTCCCACCGCCCTCCAAAAACGGAACGGTCTCGGTCAGCGTTACCCAACCGAGACCGACCTATCCCTGCCGTGTGTTCAAGCGATTCGGGAGAGACGCCCCAGCCTACTTCCGAGGGGCAGCAAAGCAAAGACCGCCGCTAGGATTGCTGGGGAATACCCAACCACACGCAGTCCACTCCCAACCTCTCCGTTCCTGCCTCGGGGGGTATGGCGGGCGGGGGCTTTCCAGGCTGACAAAATCCCCAAGGAGCGGCTGTTGACTGCCATGAAGTGATGTGCGGCAATACCAGGGCGGGGACACTTCATTCCCCCCGCAGACTAGCCTCCAGAGCCCCCGCCGTCCTGCCCCCTTGGTTGAATCGGTCTGACGGCGGGGGTTTTTTTGTTGTCGGTTTGGCGGATTGGCGGATTTGTGTGAAGCAGTCATTTCATATTTGAAGATTTCTGGCGGCGGTTGGCTGTCTCAATGGCCGAAATGGTGAGGGTGCTGAAATCAACGGCAGTTTCGGGTGCTAAATGTCTGTATGAACCCGCACCGAACCGCCCAGGGCTACATCGAGGACTGCCGACCGATACCGATAGTTGACCTCGTTTGCCTCGGTATTATCAAGCCGAACACCCGCAAGACCGATACTTACTCCGTTCCTGCATTTGACGACCCCAACAATGCCATCCCAATCACGATAACCTCCGACCTGCGCTCCACCGAAGGCAGCATGACGATAGCGGGGCAGGAATGGAGACTGGCGACCAACAACCTTTACCGTAAGGGACTTCGTGGTGACCCTGAGGATACATGAGAGTGGTTTGTGGTGGGCGGAGATGGCAAACGCACCATCGCGGACAGGTAAAACCTGAGATAGAGAACCGCCCCGGCATCGACCCGCTCTAGCCGAGGCGGTCCTCCATGTTGTTCCTCCCCTCGTGCATCGGACGCCAATCCGGATTTACGCGAGAAGGAACGGGGTTGAGCTTAGTTGAGTGGCGTGGGTGAGCTAGGCTGCGAACCGAGATTTCAACAGCAATATCGAGATTTGCTGGCACAGAATCCGGAAGCGGCTCGTTCGCCTTTATGTGTAAGTTCGACCGAGTTTGCCCCCGTGTGCAGCCGCAATGCTGCAAAACCGTCCGCACATCGAGCTTGCAGCATCATAGGCTGCTTGGCGGTACAATCTTGCAGGGGCAGCATTGGGGCGTTTTGGACGTGGGCTGATTTCCATAGCCGCCTTGAATCGCGGAAAAGGGAATACAGATGAGGAAACGGCTGTCCGAACTTCTCGATCACGATGATGTCTTGGACCTCTTACGATCTGAGATAGCCAAAGTCGGAAGTCAAAGTGAATGGGCGAAAGAGCATCGGGTAGATCGGCCCATCGTGAACCGTATTCTGAGCGGGCAAAGGAATATTCAGCCTAAGGTCCTCGATGCGCTTGGCCTGGAGAAGGTTGAGTTCTTTAGGAAACGTGAATGCCAGAAGCCCCAATAATTAAGACCTAATAGCGAGTGACTGGCCTCGGGCGCACTCGGATAGTGATACTTTTTCGAGGGCCATAACCGCGCTGATAGGTGTATCGGAGATATGGCTCACAATTCCCTCGCGCATCACAAACTGGATACCCAAATAATCCCGGCCGCTTATACGTGAAGTCGTACGGCCCGTAATCATGCCAGTAATCGCAATGTGGGAAACACTCGACTTCCGCCAAAGCAGGGCTCAACCCACAGAACAAAACGCCGAAAACAGTTGCCGTGAAAACTCTCATCATGTTGGCCTAGTCCTCGAAAAAGCCCTCGAACCGGGTGGCCACGACATCGGTGTATCGACAAGTTGACCGAATGTCGGAGTGTCCAAGATAGAACTGGATCGCCCGGGACTCCTATTTTATGGCCAATATGCGATGCGTGATGTCTTCACAGCCACCGCCGAACCTTGGCTTTATACTGGATATAATCTCTACCAAAACGTCGCTCCAGGAACGCTTCCTCCGGCTTGATTGCCCGGTTCAGTATAACCGTCAGTACAAGGGGAAGCAGGATAATCGCCCACAACGACTGCTCCGCTATCGCAATGCCCAGGTAGACGGAGGCGAGGCCAAGATACATGGGGTTCCGGGTTACTTTATAGGGACCGGCAATCACCAAGGTAGTTGCGGCACGGTCAGGGCGAACGGGCGTACCAAGCCTCTTAAACCTGAATATGGCAGAAGCCGCCAGAACCACCCCGCAGAGGATAAGGATTCCACCGATTACCCATGCGACCGGCCCAGGCAGAACTTTGGTCGGCAGCCAAATGGTGATTAGTGAGCCGATTATGACGCCAGCCAGATAAACCAGCGGCGGAATTATCTTTACGTTGGGGCTATCTGCATTGGTGTCGCTCATTCATCATCCTCTCACACCCCAATAGTGGCGGCTATTCAAGCTGGTGTCCTCGAACGACCGCGATGGGGCTTCTATAGGCTCCCCGCAGTACCGTTCAATGGGCAAGGCTCATCTCTCTCGGGGTGGGCCTTGTCAAAATTCCTCACACTTAATCGTCCCAGAAACCCCGGAACATGTTGGGAGCTAACTCGGCGTATTTCGTGGTGTGCTGTATCTGCTTGTGCCCTAACCAGCTTTGCAGTGCCCGGAGATTCACGTCCCGGTTTACGAGGGCGAATCCAGAGAATGGCGGGATACCCTTACGATCAATTGGGCTCCATCGGCTTTGCGATTTATCAAGGATTACCATCTCACACTAGGCACAACCAGCAGTCAAAGTGGCAGTCAAAGGCACACCTGCCCAGGCTCAGCAAGCTAAGGTGCATTCTGGGCAATCGTGTCCACCGGGGCGGCTTACGACATCAAGCTCTCCTGCTTTTGCGGCGGTCTGAATGAATTGGGTACGCCTATTGGCTCGTGTTCTCGGGCTTTTCAGCGGCACGATCGAGAGACGTTTGCGCGGACGATTCGCGATTAAAGAAACTAATCAGATTTTTGGGCACATAACTCAGTTCATCGCAGAACTTAATGAGACTCTTTCCAAAAACCTGCCTCCCGGATTGGTGAGTTCAGCAGGTGTTTCTCTGACAGGTTGGTCCCAACAGGGTGATGATATCATCAACAGTCTCAGGCTCAGGAGTTTAAGAAAGCAGGAGATGATTATTCCCCTTCGGATAGCGGTCGGCACGGATCAAGTCAAAATTGGTGAGGTGTCGCTCTTG